>Ga0247720_100345_pt1 | contig 18578 bp, 15 predicted proteins | sample MSEWel2015_12_15_FD_189078 | JGI IMG/M metagenome (GOLD analysis project Ga0247720, IMG submission 189078) | Subsurface sediment microbial communities from gas well in West Virginia, United States - MSEEL Well Study Marcellus 3H_2015_12_15 | ecosystem: Environmental > Terrestrial > Deep...
ATCTTGGTGATGGTCGGTCCGGGTTTATCCTCATAGGTAAAGGCCTGGGGAAGGCTGGCTGTGGCGCCGTCGGGATTCACCACCGTCACCGTCACCGGACCAGGAGCGCCGGGCGGGGTACGGGCGGTAAGCTCGGTTTCGCTGACCCAAGTCACGTTCTGGGCCGCGCGGCCGCCGAAGAAAACAGCCGGAACCTTTTCGAAGCCGCTCCCCGCGATGGTCACCGGCGTGCCGCCCTGGCTGCGCCCGGTGTTGGGTACGACCGCTTGGAGCGTGGGCTGGCTCTGCGGCGTGGTATAAGTAAAGGCATTGGCCAGACGGGCGCTGGCGCCGTCCGGGTTCACCACCACAACATCAACAGTCAGATCGCCCTGGCCGGGAGGCGCAGGCGGCACCGTCAGGGTGATGGTGGAACTCGCGACCGCTTTGACGTCCTTGGCTTCCGCGCTGCCGAAATACACCTTAGCCCCCGGTAGGAAACCGGAACCTTGGATTTCGGCCGGGATGTTTCCCGCGCGCGGGCCTTTGGAGGGAATGATCGCGCTTAGGGTTATAGGTGCCGTCGGCGCCGTGTAGGTGAAGCCGCCGGGAAGAGTGGCCGCACCGCCGTCCGGGTTAACCACAGAAACATCCACCGCGCCGGGGGTGGCCACCGGGGGCGCCGTCACGCGCACGTACGCGGGGCCATCAAGGCCCGGCCCGTACACTTCCACCGGCACGGTCTGTCCGCCGAAGAGCACCGTCAGCCCCTCCCGGAAGTTCGTGCCCCAGATGTCCACCTTCGTGCCGCCGGTTACCGGTCCCTGGTTTGGAATTACGGCCGTGATGCGCGGCTGAAGAGCCGGGTCGGGAACATACGTGAATCCTTTTTCCTTAGTGTAGCTGGCCCCGTCCGGGTTGAGCACCGTAACGTCCACCGCGCGATCGGCCGGTCCGGCCGGCGTTATGGCGAGGAGCGCCGTGCCGCTCAGCCAGGTAACTTTTTGCGCCGGGTTGCCGTCGAAGAAGACCTTCGCTCCCTGGGCGAAATCGCTCCCGGTCAGCACCACCGGCGTGCCCCCGCTGGCCTGTCCCTGGGCCGGGGAAAGGGCCTCGATTTGCGGCTGCGTGCTGGTGCGGCGGTAAGTGAAGGCACCGGCCAGAGTCACCTGGGCCGCATCGGGGTTGATGACAGTAACATCCACTGCTCCTTCTTTGTCTGCCAGCGGAGTAAGAACTTTGAGAGTGGTACCGTACTCATCTGGGTTTGCCACCGGCTTACCTAGGCCGTCGGTTAGGGACTTCACCTCAGCCAATCGGTTGCCGAAAAGCACCTTGGGATACTCGATTATGTTCCCCGCCGGGCGCACGCGGAAATCCACGCCCTTAATGGTCACCAGCGTACCGCCGGCGAGGCTTCCTTCCGGCGGGAAAACCGAGTGGATCTCTGGCAGGGAACGTGGGGAAACGTAGGTGAAGCCGCCCTCTTTTTGGTCCTGGCCGTAATCCGGGTTGATCACCGTCACGTCTACGGCGCCTTCTTCGCCGGGCGGGGTTACCGCCTCAAGTTTGCCATAATCTCGCCAGGTGACTTTGCTCGCCGGTTTGTAGCCGAAGTACACTACCGCTCCTTGGCGGAAGTCCGACCCGGTGATGGTCACAAGAGTACCTCCCGCCGTGGTCCCCCGCTGCGGATCGACGGCCAGAATAGCAGGCGATGTTGCCGGTACGCGGTAGGTAAATCCGCCTGGAAGCGTCACCCGGCCGCTGTCCGGGCTGCCGTCCCTCCCGGCATCCGGGTTCACCAGGGTTACGTCTACGGGTCCGGCCTTGGCAGGCGGAGTCTTGGCCGCCACTTCCGTGGGCGAGATATAAACGACTGCCGTGGCTTTTTGTGCGCCGAAATACACCGTAGGACCGACGACTCCCTCCTGCAAGAACCCCGACCCCTTAATCGTCACCCAGGTGCCGCCATAAATAGTCCCCGCCGCCGGAGTGATGGAAGTAATCTTCGGGACGCTGATGTACGTAAACTTGCCGTCGACAAAGGTACTGCCGCCGTCTTTATTCGTCACCGTGATCCTCGCCGGCCCGGCTTCGCCGGGAGGGGTAAGGCAGGTAAGCTGGACCACCGTTTGGTTTTCATAAACCTCACCGGTAACCGTAAGCTTAACGTTGGTGGCCGGCCTGCCGCCCACCAGGACCGTTGCTCCCTCTTCAAACCCAAGGCCGGTGATAGTCAGAGTCGTTCCTCCGCGGCCGTCACCAAATTCAGGCTTAACCCCTTGAATTACCGGTTGGCTTTTGATCGTGTAATAGGTAAAAGCCCGTGCCAGTTTGCGCTCGCCGAAGGGGTTGCGCACGGTTACGTCCTTCACCCCCTCGGTATTTGCCGGCAGGATCACGCGGATTATGTCCAGCCCGTTTTCCACCGGGATGATTTCTTTACCCTCGGTAGCTTCTTCGCTGCCGAAGTAGATATGGGTTTTCTCCAGCCTGAGCTGCTTTTCTGCCTCGGTCAGCTCGCTTTCGGGTTTACTTATCCAGTTGAAATTCTCCCCGATGATTTCAACTTTAGTTCCGCCGGCAGTCGGTCCCTCCGCCGGTCGAACGCTGGAAAGGTATAAGTTGTTCCCCCGGTAGATAAACCCGCCCTCCTTCCGGGCGATGCCGGGCCGCTGCCCTGCCGGCGCCGGGTTTACCAACCAGACGGGAACCGAGCCCGGAACGTTGCCCGGAGCAGGTGGGGCGGTCACCGTTAGCTCGAACACCGGATCGCTGCTGTACACGGCGTCGGCCACGCGCATATCCTGACGGGCGGCCAGGTACTTGTCGGCCGGCTCGGGGCCGAAGTAAACCTTTACGTCCTTGGTCAAGCGCCGGGCGTAAATGATAACCGTAGAGCCGCCGGCCACCGGCCCCTCGGGGCTCAGCGTCTCCACGTTATGGATGGGAAGGACCGCTTTACCGTTCAGCTGGTCGGCGAATTCGGGGATGGGGACGGGCTTGTAGAAGGTAAAACCGTTGGGCAGTTCCGCCACTTCTGTAACCCAGTTGCCATCGATGGGCCGATAAACCAGGAGGGATACCGTAACCGACACTTGATCTTCGTCCGAAGCGAAAATAGGTGTAGTGACCGTCATGTTACTAGCGTCGTTGCGAATTACACCTGTTCCCTCTAGCTCTTTGCCGCCGAAGTAAACTTTAACCGTGCTGTCCTTATCTGTAGGAAAATTGATGCCTTGTAGCACGACGGTGGTCCGCTCGCCCATCGGGCCTTGAGCGGGGGAAACACCCGTTATAACCAGCGCCTTCTCGGGCTTTTGATACAAGAAGCCCTGCTTTAGCACCGCATACCCGTTCGGCTCGGGGTTGACCACCTTGACATCCTGCCAACCGTCCAAACCGCCGGGCGCAGGCGGAACAAGCACTTCGATCTCCTGGCTCTTGACGAAAACCGTTTCGGCTTTTGCAGAGCCAAAATACACTTCTGCCCCGGTAATGAAGTTAGTTCCCGTAATAGTCACCACGTACCCGCCAGCTGTAGAACCAGCGCTGGGCGATACAGAGGTAATAGCCGGAACCACGGGTTCGCCGGCGTAATAAAAAGCCTGGGAAAACTCAAATTCAACAATTTGTCCTGCCTCGTTCGTATACTCTATTTCTAGATCCGCGTAGCCCATGCCCCCGGGCGTCATTGCCCGGATCAAATTGTCGTTGATCACCGTATAGCTTCCGGTCGTAAGCTCGTCGGAAGTCACCATGTGCAGCTCATAATTGCCAAGGCGGAACTTGGTATTGGTTGGGCCCATTAGGTTGAACCCCATGCCGCGGATCTCCACTTCAGTGCCACCAGAGGTCGGGCCGAAGTTGGGTGTAACGCTGGTGACATACGGGGCCTCGACATACTCGAAACCCTTCGGCGAAGCAGTATCGGCCGAGTAGTACTGACAGGACTTGCCATCGGGGTTGATGACTTTCACCGGCTGCAGCCCGGCAGAACCGGCAGAGGTAACCGCAGTAATGGTATGGGTACCGTCCGTGCCGTGGGCAACGTCGGTTACCCTGGCATTGGCATTCCCAATCTGGACGGTAACCAGATAATTGCCCTGGGCGTCCCGGCGGTTGTCGAACTCTGAGCCGGTGATAGTTATGACCGTGCCGCCCTGCACGTGGCCGTAGGCGGGAGATACCGCGGTTATCGTAGGTGAACTTTCCCGGTACTCCACCGTAGCCGAAGCCGACTGGCCGTCCGGGTTCGTCACCTTGAGCGTGGCCGGCCCGGGATCGCCGTATGGCGCCACTGCTACAATCTCATCAGGTTTAACCGACGTTACCCCCTCAGCCGGCCGGCCGTCGAAAGTAACACTCACTCCTTCGACGAAACCGCTCCCGTTAATGGTTACCTTTGTGCCGCCCGCCGCCGAAAGTTTGCCATCGGCGGAGCCGACTTTCACGCTACCGATCACCGGCCCTTCCGCCGCTTGAACCGAAGATGAGGGGATAAAAGGTAAAAGAAGAAGGGCAGCCAAAAGCAGCGAGACAAATCGTTTTAGGCGCATGTCAGCACACCTCGTAGGTTTGGTTGGCCGTTCGGCCCGACAAATAGCCTTATTTCTTTTATCGGCAGGTCCGGCTTTAGAACTTAGGCTCCCCTTCACTGCCATGGCATTTCCGGCAGCGTGGGCGGTCTTTCCCCCTCCATTCTCCCAAGGCGCGCCACGCCTCGTAGCAGCCTCCTTGCCGGCGACCGGGTAGGATAACCGAACTTGATAGCGAATATACTAGGGGAGACATAATTTGGTTCCCGCAGGGGAACCAGGGTTGAGAGGTGAAATAAGGTGGATCCGATTCTTACCCGGCGGAGCATCCGTAAGTACACGGACCAGCCAGTTTCGGATGAAGACGTTACCTATCTTCTCCGGGCGGCCATGAGCGCTCCGTCGGCCAACAATGAACAGCCCTGGCATTTCGTCGTTATCAAGGACCGCAAGCTCCTCGCCGAAATCCCTAAGATTCACCCTTATGCCCAAATGGTACCGGGAGCGCAGCTGGCCATTATGGTCTGCGGCGACCTCTCCCTGGACGTTATGAACGGCTACTGGGTGCAAGACTGCGCCGCGGCTACAGAAAACATTCTCATCGCCGCCCAGAGCAAGGGCCTCGGTGCCGTATGGCTGGGCGTTTACCCGCGCGAAGAGCGCGTGCGCGCCCTGCAGCAACTCTTTGGTCTCCCGGAAAAAGTGCTGCCCTTCGCCCTCATCCCCGTCGGCTACCCGGCAGAGCAGAAGCCGCCGGCCGACCGCTTTAACCCAAACCGCGTGCATTACGACCGCTGGTAGCGAAAAGCCCCCAGGCATGTCCTGGGGGTTTTGCTCCCTCTTGAGTTACGCCCTAGCATATGTTAAACTCATGTCAAGAAAGTTTCTACGGCCCAAGCCAAGGCCGTTCGGGCTGCGGCGAAGGCTAGGAAACAGCTGGCCTCGAGTACCTGAGCTCAGGGGAATTCTGCGAGCGAGGGCTAAGGGGGGAAGAGAAATATGGTATGCGCTGTGTAAGGCCACGTTGCCGGTTGCTCAAGTTCCGACGCCGGTAAGCGTGGCATTTTTGCTGGCCGAGAGATTAAGTAAAGGAGGACGGCCTGATGTTGAGCGCGGCCGAAAGAAGCTGGGCAGAAGAACGCTTGGAAAGGATCTTAGAGCACGAAGCTAAGGAGAAGCGGCGGGATTTCATTGATGACGCCAAAATCGAAGCGCTTCTCGAAGAGACGGCCAATCCGGCCAAGGAAAGGGTACGCGATGTGCTGGCCAAAGCCAGGAGTTTGGTAGGGCTTGAGCCCGAGGAAGCGGCGGTACTCCTTAACAATACGGATGAAGATCTCTGGCAGGAGACGTACGCCGTTGCCCGCGAAATTAAACAAGAGATTTACGGCAACCGGATCGTGCTTTTTGCCCCGCTTTACATCTCTAGTCCCTGTGTCAATGACTGCATTTATTGCGGTTTCCGGCATTCGAATTCCCAGGTCCGCGGCCAAACCCTTACCTGGGAGCAGTTGGAAAAGGAAGTCCAAGCCCTGGTTACCCGCGGCCACAAGCGCTTAATTGTCGTCTACGGCGAGCACCCTGCCAGCGATATAGATTTTATGTGCGAAAGCATAAGAAGGATTTATGCCACCCGTAAGGGAAACGGTGAAATTCGCCGCGTTAATGTCAACGCCGCACCCCTTTTCGTCGATGAATATCGGCAGCTCAAGGAAGTGGGGATCGGCACTTTTCAGGTGTTCCAGGAAACGTATCACCACGCCACTTATGCCCGCCTCCATCCCCGAGGCACCTTGAAGCATGTCTATACCTGGCGTTTATTTTCCCTTCACCGGGCCGAAGAGGCAGGCATCGACGACGTGGCCATCGGCGCCCTGTTCGGGCTCTACAAGTGGCGCTTTGAAGTGCTGGGCCTCCTCTACCACGCCCAGGATTTGGAGCGCGAATTCGGTGTCGGCCCGCACACCATTTCTTTCCCCCGCCTGCAGCCGGCCGTGAACACGCCGTACGCCACCTCATCGCCTTACCTCGTCGCCGATGAGGACCTGAAAAAGATCGTGGCCGTCTTAAGATGCGCCGTACCTTACACCGGCCTCATTCTTACCGCCCGTGAACGACCCGAGCTGCGCCGGGAAGTAATCCCCTTAGGTGTATCCCAGGTGGACGCCGGCTCGCGTATAGCCATAGGCGGCTATGAAGAAATGGAACGCGAGCACATACCCGAACGCGAGCAGTTCCAGCTGGGCGATACCCGTTCGCTGGACGATTTTATCCGGGAACTGTGCGAAGACGGCTACATCCCTTCTTTTTGCACCGCGGGATACCGCTGCGGCCGGACGGGAGAGCACTTCATGTCTTTGGCCAAAAAGGGTTTCGTTAAGAACTTCTGCACTCCGAATGCCGTACTAACCTTTAAGGAATACCTTTTAGACTATGCTTCGCCTGCCACGCGCCAAGCAGGCGAGAAGGTGATAAAGCACTACCTGGCCGCACTGGAAGCCAGCCACCCGGCCCAGGCACAGGCCGTCCGCGAGCGGCTGCAGCGCTTGGAGGCGGGTGAACGTGACCTCTATTTCTAGCCAGCAGCAAAGCCCGCCTTCCGGCCGGTCAATTCCACCAGCGGCGGTCCTGGAGCAGATCGCCGCAGAGATCTGTACCCGCTATCCTATTGCCAAGGCCTACTTCGCCCAGGCCCTGGGTCATCGCTTGCACTTCCTGGCCGGGGCGGGAGAAGAAACCTATTTGCCTGCCGTCAAAATCCACGTTAAAGATGATCTCTACCTTTTTTGCGAACCCAGCCGGGAACTAAATAGCGAAGTCTATTCTCGGTTAATCCAAGAAGTGAAGACCGCGTTGGGATTTTAACGGGAGAAGGGCGGGTGTCCGGCCGAATACAAGCCCTTGGCCGGCTGTTCCCCCTGCTCCTCCTCCGTTATGACCGTCGTTGATTAGAAGCCCCCAGGTGTAAACCTGGGGGCTGAACTCTCTTCTTTCTAAGAACCGTAAATGGGCTGTCGATGCCTGCTTTCATTCACGGCGGGTGTTCGGATATTACGTCCCTCTTTTAAAATGAATCATATCTCGCCCGGCTTACCGGACCGTCTTTTCGCCTGTAAACGGGCCAGCCCACAGCTCCTGCAAAACGCTGTCAAAAAACGTGAACGAAGTGGTACTGTGCAGCGTCTAAGAATCGGAGGTATTTGTTTTTTGTGAGAAGGAAAGCAGTATGAGATTTCTTGGGAACTTAGTTCAGGCCGGGTAGATAGGGAATTTGAGGATATAGTTGAGAAACTGAGAGCCAGGGTTGGGTGATGAAGCGTTCGATCGTCTAGCACCGTTAGGACATCACCTTACTACTCGAGCCACAGGAGGTTTTTAAGATGAAACTAAACCGAACCTTTCATTGGATAGTCCCAGCACTTCTTGTTGTTGCTTTGCTTGTTGTGCTCATTCAATCCATCATTCAATACACCTTCATTAAAAGGCCTACCTGGAGCCATTTTGATCGGATTGTTGACAGGGAAACCTGCTTAATACAAGTTACGGTTGTTAATCCGTCACAGTTTTTCACTCTTTACCTAGACTCCATTCGATTGCCTGAAGGTGCCGTACGCGTGCAAAAGGTCGTGACTCCCTCAATGGAACTAAGACGCACCGAAAATCTAAGAATAGCAATACCTCCACTACGTGAATCTAAAATCAGCATCTTCGTCGACACCGAAGGTCCCCAACAGCTAATGAACCAAGTGATAGTCAAATACTACTACTTTGCCCCGTTATTTTCACAAGAGACAACTTTCTTTAACGCTTTATTAGACGCGAGCAACGTCGCGCAGGACCGGAACCTAACGCGACATCGTGGCGACATTGCAGCGCGGCACAAAAGGGCGGTCTTCCTTGCGCGCTCTCGCGCACCGGGCGTGCGGCCAGGGCTAGGTTTGCACCAGATTGTGCTTAATGGCAAATAGCACCGCTTGGGTCCGGTCGCTGACTCCCAGCTTCTGAAATATGTTGGTCAGGTGGTTCCTCACCGTCTTTTCGCTTATGTAGAGCTTTTCGGCTATTTCCCTATTGGAGAGCCCCAGGCAAATCTGCTGCAGCACCTCCAGCTCTCTCTCCGTCAAATCAAAATGATAGCGAGATTCTTCTTCTCTTTTTTTCGAAAGCCGGTTAAACTCCTTGAAAACTTTTGGGGTAAGTGAAGGAGGGATAAAACCCTCCCCCTCCGCCACGCACCGGATGGTTTTCACAAGCTCGTGAGGCCTGACGTCCTTTAAGACGTAGCCGGAAATGCCGCCTCTTATAAGCTCAAACAAATACTCTTCCTGGTTATGGATCGTGAGGGCAATTATCTTTACCCCCGGCTTTTCCTCTTTTATCACCTGCGTAGCTTTTATGCCGTCAACATTGGGCATATTGATGTCCATCAATATGATGTCCACGTCGGTATTCCTGGCCAGCTCTATCACCTGATCGCCGTCTTCGGCTTCCCCGACCACGGTAATATCCGGTTCCAGCGAAAGAATTTTTCTTATGCCTTCACGAAGAAGAGCATGGTCATCGGCAATAATTACTTTAATTTGTTTTTTGCCCGCCTGTGACATGCTCACCCCTCCGAACCCCAACCAAGCCATTTTCTTCGGGGGCGGTCGGTACACTTAAAATTACTTCCGTTCCCTGGCCCGGGGAAGATTTTACTTCAAACTTGCCTTTCAATAACTGGATGCGCTCCCTCATTCCGATAAGCCCGAAAGCCGACCCGCTTTTTTCGGCCATTACTTTTTCCACGTCGAAACCACAGCCGTTGTCACGGACGACCACGTTTATCCTGTTTTTCAAGAACTCTATTTTAATCAGCACCTCCGTGGCTCTGGCGTATTTCCTGATATTGGTCATGGATTCCTGGATGACGCGGAAGATGGCCACCACTAGGGGAGAGGGAAGCTCGTATTCCTTGCCCACTACTATTATCTCGACATAAATACCGTGATCGTTTATATATTGTTCGACGTAACGCTTGAGGGCGGGCACAAGGCCCAAATCATCAAGGGACATGGGGCGAAGGTCGAAAATTATTTTCCGCACATCCTGGAGGCTCCTTCGCACCAGGTCCATTAAGCTGTAGAGTTCCTCCCGCAGCATCGCCGGATTAACTTCCATGAGCTTCAAACAAAACTCCGCCCTCATCACTATGTTCGCCAGGCTCTGGGCGGGCCCGTCGTGAATCTCCCTGGCCACCCGCTTGCGCTCTTCTTCCTGGGCCATGATGACCGAGAGGCCCAAGGCCTGCATCTGCTGCATCTCGCCTATCTGACTGCTGATGGCATCAAGATCGTTGCTTAATATCTTGAGCACCATTCCCACATTGGCAATCAACTCTTCCGAGCGCTTTATGGTGGCCTCCAAGTTTTTGAGGTTGCGCTCCAGGTGGTCCCTGTGCAGTCGGAGCAACTTTTCCTGTTCGCGCTTGCTCAAAAGCTCTATCTGCTTTTTATTGGCTTCTTCGTAAGCCCGTTTAATCTGTTCTTCGCTATGACGCTTAAAATCGCGGCTGACTTCCATTAAATGCCTTCTCGCCTGGGCGTAGGCCTTTTCTAGGTCGTCAACCTCCTTGATAATACCTGCTATCTCCTTTTTTACCGCTTCCAGCTCATGCTTTGTCCTTTCGTACTCTGTCCTAGCGCTCTCGCCCAACTGGTAGAGCTGCTCCTTGCTTTTTTCCACAACTCTTCGCGTCTTTTGGATTACCCTCTCGAGATTCTCGACATTCACCAAGGCCGTTCATCCTTTTTCACGTCCAGAATTGCAAGGCATCGCAAAGAGGTGTAGAAGACTCTCAGGCCTCTGTTTTAAACTGAAGCACGAGCGAGTTAAGCTGGTCGCACATGCGGGCAAGGCGCCTGGCACAGGAGTTTATCTCTTTTAGAAGTTCAGACCGTCGGGCGGCTTCGAGCTCGCCGGCATCTTTTTCAAAGGCTTCCGAGTGCTTGGCTATTAGATTGGAAGTTGAGCACATATCGCCCACTTTTTCTTTTATGGTATTAAAGAGCACTCCCAGTTCCTTGACCATCACGTTGAAAGCTGTGGTCAGACGCCCCAGCTCATCCCGGTTCCCCACGGGCAGCTTATACGAAAAATCACCGACAGCAACCCTTTCCGTAGCCAGAAGCAGCTCCTTTATCGGGCGCCCCACAGCCCTGATGATTATCAGGCGGGCCAGCAGGAGCCCGGCCAAAGTTGCCAGCACGAAGTTGAAAATAATGCTATAGGCCGTTTGGCGCAGGTAACTCTCAACTAAACGGAAGTCCATGAGGACGTACGTACGGCCGACGGCTTTCCCGCCGGAGTCTACGATGGGCGACGTAAAAGCTACGGCGGTCACCCTGCCGCTCTCATCTTTTATAGGGGTAAGCTTTTTCCCGCCCGCCCTATCTATTATATCGGCAGCTTTATCTTTAGTCGAAACTCCACCCGCGATGCCGGAAGAGGCCACGGTATCGCCGTTTTCGTTTAAAACTACGGCTTCAAGGATAGAAGCATCTTCCTCTATATTTTTCATTACCTGGTTAAGGAGCACATAATTTCCCGACCTTATCGCTTCGAGCGCAACCGTATTAATGAGGCGAATGGTAGCCCACCCTCGGCCTACGACCCCATTTATGAAGGCGTCGCGCTCCCTAATATAGGTGGAAAAACCCACCACTCCCATCAACAGGGTGATGATCAGCGTAAGGCCGAGGCTCAGCCGGAAGGTAAGGGAGAAACCTCCGCCTTTGTACCAGCTTTTTGCCATATTCTATCACTCCTCGCAAGTAAATTCAATCACATCACCAATTTCTGTGCCGGTTGCCCTGCATACTCCGGCCGGAAGCTCCAGAGCTTTTGCGGCTCCTCTTACCACCGGCCCAAACCTAAAGGGCGGAACGGAATGCGCCACTTTCAAGACCCGGTCTTCACGGTTCAGGAAGATCACATCGATGGGGTATCGCATGAACCAGGTATGTATAGACGAACACGGTGCAAGCAAGAGCCCCATACCCGTGCGAAATTCCGCAGTGCAAATCAAACCAACCAGCCTTTCGGCAAAAGAGAAGGCCGTCTTAACCTCCTCGGCCAGGACCTTTTTTCTGGTGAAATTAGTCGCCTTCATGATTTTTCCTCCCCTACAAACCAAAAGCCCGCATTATCTGGATGGCCGCCGGCCCGAGTAAGACGATGAACACCGCAGGGAAAATGAAAATGACCATGGGTAAAAGCATTTTTACTGGTGCTTTCATGGCCATCTCTTCTACCCGCTGGCGGCGCTTCTGCCGCGCCTCCTTGGACTGCGAGCGCAGCACGTTCCCTATGCTTATGCCCAGCTGTTCAGCCATGATGATCGAGCCCACAAAATTCGACAGATCTTCAACGGCCATTCTGTCGGCCATTTCCCGCAGCGCTTCTCTCCTGGGTTTTCCCATCCTTATTTCTTGTAAAACCTGAAATAGTTCGTCGGCCAGGACGCCCTTGGATTTTTCTACGACCTTCACCAGGGCGGCGTCAAACCCCAATCCGGCCTCCACGCACACGGTGATAAGATCCAGCACGTCGGGCAGAGACTTTTCCACCTGTTCCCTGCGCTGCCTGGCTTTGGAGCTTAAAACCGCATCCGGCAGCAGCCACCCGGCAATGCCTCCCACAAGGGCCATTACTGCCGACTGCAGCGCCGCCTGCCCGGCAAGCTTCCATAGTTCCATTAAAGCCAGCGCATTTAACCCTGCCAGCACGTACTTTATCGCCAAAAGTTCGCGCCCGGATAAATTCCACGGCCTGCCTGCTTCTGTCAGCCTTTTCTCCAGCGTCTCCGCGCCGACAGCAGGCATGTGCCGCACCAGAACCTTGGCCAGGCCAGCCACTACGGGCTTTATAAACCGGTGAAATAAAGGAAAGGATAGTTCCTGTTGCCTGATGGAAACGGGAGCGGTACCTACCACTTCCGTTAGCCTTTCGCTCATTCTTATGCTTTCCCCAAAGAGCAAGCGGTGCAAAAGCAGGGTAATTGTAAATGTGCTGCCGAAAACTCCGGTTAAAGCCAAAACCAGAGGCGCCATATATACATGGCCTCCCTAGAATTTGATGTCTACAATCCTTCTTATAATCAGCAACCCTGCGAACTCTCCGGTTACAGCCACCGCCAACATGGCCAGCCCAGCCCGGGAGGAAAAAAGCTCCATTACGTACGACGGTCTTACCACCATCATAAAGCCACCGAGGATCAGCGGTAAAAGACCTATAATGAGGCCTGAGATACGCCCTTGGGCGGTAAGGGTCCTAATTTCCCGCTTTATGCGCATGCGTTCCCGGACGGTCTCCGCAATATTGTCCAAAACCTCCGAAAGGTTGCCCCCCACCTGTCTCTGAATCAGGACCGCCGTGACCACCAAGTCCAGGTCTTCGCTGTTCACCCGCCTGGCCATGTTTTCAAGGGCCTCTTCGGTTGGAGTCCCCAGGCTTATTTCTTTCATGGTCCTTGTAAACTCTTTTTTTATGGGGTCCGGCAACTCCTTGCGCACCATATCCATGCTCTGCAAAAAGCTGAAGCCCGAGCGGAGGGAGTTGGCCATAATGGTTAGGGCGTCGCCGATCTGGGCGTTAAAACTTAAAACTCTTTTGGCCCTGGCGGCATCGAGCGCCACAAACGGCATCACAGCGGCTGCCAGGCCCAGAACCAAGCTACCGGCAGGATTTAGAGTTATCGTAAAGGCAACGAGCGAAGCAGCAACAGCACAGGCGACGACAATGATGATAAATTCCCCTCCGCGGAGCAACACGTCGGCTTCTTCCAGTTTTTTATCCACCAGCCGCCCCAGGCGGCGTGCCAGAGATAAACCGCCCGCCCAGGTCAATAATCTCCGCCATAATTCCGCTCGCTGCCGACGAGCGGTCGTCTCTTCTTGCCGAACCTCAGGCGAGGCAATTCTTTTGATGCGCGTCATCACCAGACGCCGATCGGAAGAACCGGCCTCAGCCACCCCCAACACCGCCAAAAAAACCGCCAGGAAGACCAGCACGCTTACGGCTTCCACTCCTTTTTACCCCCTCTTAAGCCTACAGAATGGAGGGCTTGAACACTTCCGGAGGCAATTTGATGCCGCTGGCCTCGATGCGTTCCAGGCATTTGGGCCGGATGCCGGTACAGGAAAAATACCCCTTAACCCTGCCGTCGCGTTCTATCCCCGTCTGGCAGAAGGTATAAAGATCCTGGAGCACAATCACTTCTCCTTCCAGCCCGAGGACTTCCGTTATGTGCGTGATACGCCGGGAACCGTCCCGCAGGCGGCTTTGTTGGATGATTAAATCTATGGCCGACGAAATCTGCTCCCGGATGGCCCGCACCGGCAGGTCCATCCCGGCCATAAGCACCATGGTTTCCAAGCGGGAGAGCATGTCTCGCGGCGAATTGGCGTGGCCGGTGGTGAGAGAACCGTCGTGGCCCGTGTTCATGGCCTGCAGCATGTCCAGCGCTTCGCCGCCGCGCACCTCGCCTACGATTATCCGGTCGGGCCTCATGCGGAGAGCGTTCCGCACCAGATCGCGAATCGTTATAGCTCCTTTGCCTTCGATGTTCGGCGGCCGGCTCTCCAGGGTGATTACATGCGGCTGGCGCAGCTGAAGCTCCGCCGCGTCTTCAATGGTAATGATCCTTTCCGTAGGCGGGATAAACGAAGACAGCACGTTGAGCGTCGTCGTCTTGCCGCTCCCCGTGCCGCCGGACACCACGATATTAAGCCTCGCCTTGACGCAGGCCTCGAGGAAAGCGGCCATTTCGCGGGTAAGGGTGCCGAAATTGATCAGATCTTCTACCGTGAACGGGTCCCGAGAAAACTTCCGGATGGTGATAACCGGGCCGTTCAAAGCGAGAGGGGGGATGATGGCATTTACCCGGGATCCGTCCGGAAGCCTGGCATCCACCATGGGCATGCTCTCATCTATCCGCCTTCCGAGCGGTGAAACTATCCTGTCGATAATGTTCATGACGTGGTCGTTGTCCCGGAAAAAGACATCGGTTAGTTCCAGTATGCCGTTTCTTTCCACATAAACCTGGTGTGGGCCGTTGACCATTATTTCGCTGATCTCGGGGTCACTCAGGAGGGGAGTAATCGGCCCGTAACCCAGTATTTCGTCGACTATTTCCCCGGCTATCCGAAGCCTTTCCGGCCGGGGAATACGGCTTTCACCTTCCGAGGTCAAATAAGCCTCCACCAGTTCTTCTATGCGTTTGGCCAAAAGTGCGTTGTCTTTTTCTTCGGGAGCCTTTATGTCTTTGAGCTCATCCACAATCTTCTTATGCAGGCTGGCCTTTAATGCGGCGTAAGGGTCCCGGGCAAAATGGTTCTGGGCCGTTTTCCGTTCCTCGTGGTTCACATCTTCCGCCGCCCTTTTGCTTTCAAGCCTCTTCAGTAAAGACATCTTCGGTCACTCCGTATGCGAAATAGCGAACTCAAAAACTGAACATTTTTGTTACCAAAGACTTGGAAGCGGTTACTTCCTTACGCTCAGTGGTTTTAGCCAGGTCCAACAAGCCGATGAGGTCCCGCACGGCGGCCGATACTTTGGCATAAGGCTGGGACATGACGAAGGGCACCCCCTTGTTGACGGCACTTCGCACCGTTTTGCCGTCCTCAGGCACGGCCGCCGTTATGGCGGTATTCAACGTCTTCTCCAGTTCCTTGAGTTTCAGGCCTTCGCTACTTTGCTGGTTCAGGATTATCCGCACTTTAGATTCACAGTTCAGGGTTTTCATGATGTGCAAAGCGGTTTTGACGTGCTTTAAGGTGGTGAGGTCTTGGTTCAAAACGAGAGCTATCCGGTCACACGCTTCCAGAACTCCCAGATTGATGTCGCTATAAAGCGGAGCAGTATCTACTATGATGTAGTCTAGGTTTTCTTTTAACACTTTCAGGAGCTGCTCTACATGGGACGCATGGACCAGTTCCGCCTGCTCCGGCGAAAACGGCGCCGGGAGAACCCTGGCCCCCGACAGGTGGGGCACCAAAAACACCTCCACCAGTTGAAAATCCAGGGTATCCTGTTCCTGCACCAGGTCGGCTATGGTGCTTGCAGCGTTAATATTGAGCATCATCGCAGCATCGCCGGCCGTGAGGTCCAGATCCACTAGGGCCACTTTCTTCCCGGTCTCCTGCGCCAGAGCCACGGCCAGATTGCAGGCCAGGGTTGTTTTGCCTACGCCCCCTTTGGTGCAGAAAAAGGCGATGATTTTACCCTTTTGCCTGGGGGCCGGCGGGGTATTTGCGCCCACGGGCGATGACAGGTATATGTTGCGCCGCTTCTGGGATTCGTTGACGCGGCGGATGGCGTTGGCCAGTTCATCGGCCGAGAAAGGTTTTACCAGATATTCCCTGGCCCCGGCAGCCATGGCCTTGCGGAGATATTCCCGCTCACCCTGGATGGAAATGATGATGATGGCACACTGGGGCACATTTACGGAAATCTGCTCGGTGGCACCGATGCCGTCCAGGCGGGGCATGTTTATATCCATAAGGATCACATCTGGTTTCAGTTCCTCCGCCAAGGACACAGCTTCGTAACCGTCGGCAGCCTCGCCCACCACCTCTATGTCGTCCTCAAAATAGAGCAGGCGTTTTACGTCTTCCCGCGTGGTAGCTACATCGTCGGCGATCAAAACCCTTATCGGCGTCATATAAAACTCTCCCCGCTATGGCAATAGATGTTCGAGTTTGCTTGGCGGAACCGGCACGACTTCAGCATCATCCGGCGAGCGCAGCGCCAGTTGAATGCTACCGTGCTGGATGGCCAGGGCTATCTTTTGAGCCTCAACCGGTTTTACCATAAGGGTAACGGTCTGGAGCTCTTGTTTCGACCCTCCCCCGCCTTCGAGATTGCCGTCGACGGCCAGGACCGGAGCATTTTGAATTATGGTGGAGGTGACCGGAGTTTTTTGTTCCCCGGGAGCATTGAAAGTAACCAAAACGTCAACGCGATCTCCCGCGCTAATAAGCCCGTGCATGGCCGTAATGTTATTGACCGGAATGGAAATGGCCCTTCTCCCCTTCTCCACTTTTGCCGCCAGGCCGGCGGCGACGTCGGTTTTCGCCACCAGTTTGTTGCTCAGGATCATCTCCCCGGGATAGATGTCGCTCACGGCCATTTTGCCCGCCGCATCTTTGACGTCTACCACCGTGCCCGGGAGGACGTATTCCACGGGCATCTCTTTGAATTCCAGCATCTCGCCGCTTATGACCGTCCTAGCCGGAATCTTCCGCTTGGCTATGGCCACGCGGGCGAAATGCCCGGAGGTTCTGTAAGTTCTCTTTAGATTTTCCAGGTAGCTATAGGTGCCGAGAGCGGCCGCAAGGCCGAAAATAATCGCCAGTAGGAAGATGAACTTGTTTCTCATAAGGTCAATTCTCCTCGCCAATTTCTATTCCACCAGCTTGGCCGCGTGCAGGCCGTAGTCGGCTCCGTTGGGGTCCAGCGTATAGCGCAACCCTTCCGGCGGGACCATCTGCAAAAAATAGCCGGATACCACACTTTCATGGCCCGTCCCTTCTACCCCTTTTAATAGGAAGGCACCGAACCCGACTATTTTTACTTCGTCCCTGCCGCTCAAGTAGGTAGGCTCAAAAATCGGCACTATGACAACCATTGGGCAGTCGGGGTGATAGGAATTTATAGTGCACTTGGGGGTATGCCGGCACAGGCTCAGGCGGTAATTTACTCCTTCTGCCGTAGGGCCCGACATGTTTCCCGGCTCCGTCAACACCCAATCTCCCACACTTACGGTGCCACCGTAACCGTATTTCAGGTTATTTCTGTAGCTGGATGCGCCCCTGAACCCCAGCGCCAGGGCCCCGTAATTGCCCGGGCCGTATCCGTCGTGCGAACCGGCCTTCAACTTATATTCCTGCCCGTATACCAGCTTCTGTTCGGGGATTCCAAAAGGCACCACTCCGCTTATGCTCTTAACACTGCCGAAAACGGCAGAGGCCTTTGCTGAAACCTGGCTGCCGCTTAAACCGAAAATGCGGGCAAAGGTAAAATTAACCTGGCGGGATGCTTCTACGGTCACCCTCGTGCCTGTAGAATCGAAGCTTATGACGGCTTCTTCTGGACTCACCCCGTTATATTCAAGGTATTCCACCGCCTTTTCTCTGGCCGCCACCGTCGAGGGAAGTTCCCGGGCGGCGGCCAGGGCCGCGGCATCGCACGCGTTCTGCAGACGGCTTTTTTCCAAGGCAAGGGCGCCCACATCCGTGGCCAAAGCGGCAAAGCCCAGGATGACGGTCATCAGAGCAGCAGCCAGGACAAGAACCGTCCCTTTCTCGTCGCGCCTTATTTTTCGAAGAACGTCATTTAGCGTCTTCATCATTCTATCCTCATGGTAACCCGGCTTTTCAGCGTGAAGGGATTCGGTAACAATTTATCGAAAAGCGGGGTTACCAGTTGCACGTCGTAAGCAACTTCCACGGTAAGCGGCAGCCCCGACGTCCGAGCGGACTCGCTCGGCTCGAGCTTTGTTATGTGCAAATTGGTGTCGGCGTTGGGCAGGGGAGCATTCTCGCGGATCGTGGCAATAATTTCTGCGTCGCTTTTACCGACGGCGCCGGCCCTCGCTCCTTCCCGGGCGGCGTGGGTTATAACGATGTATGAATAAGAGATGCGGCCGAATTCCAGGATGCCGAAAAGTATCAGGACAATCACCGGCAGGGTCAGGGCGAGTTCAACCAGCGATTGCCCTCTCTGGCTTTTCCAGAACCTTTCCCCCTTGACCATACCGCATCACCCCAGGAAATACGCCAGGGCTGTACCCACCCCAATGGCTATGCCGTAGGGAAAGGTCTGAGCGGAACTAGTGTAGATGGTGTCGAGAAAGTTGAGGCGCGGCATAAAGCCCAACAGGGAGAGTAGGGTAAAGAGCGCGGCCCTAATCCTTGCCCAAAAGCCTCCGCTCCTGATCATAATGATTATGGAGATGACGCCGCCGACGATGGCCGTGTAAAGGAACACCGCCCAAACGAAGTCGGGACCTTTAAAGGC
>Ga0247720_100346_pt1 | contig 18576 bp, 19 predicted proteins | sample MSEWel2015_12_15_FD_189078 | JGI IMG/M metagenome (GOLD analysis project Ga0247720, IMG submission 189078) | Subsurface sediment microbial communities from gas well in West Virginia, United States - MSEEL Well Study Marcellus 3H_2015_12_15 | ecosystem: Environmental > Terrestrial > Deep...
ATCAGGCCTAGGACAGCAGGGAGTACAAAATGTATAAAATTCTAGCTGGATTTGGATCGATTGTACGTTCGTTGTGGATGGTGTTTAGCCATGCCACGCGTAAACGTGACACGATTTTATATCCAGAAGTACCAGCTGAACAAATTGTACCTCCACGCTTTCGTGGTCGTATTATCTTGACGCGTGATCCTGATGGTGAAGAGCGTTGCGTAGCATGTAACCTTTGTGCGGTTGCTTGTCCAGTAGGCTGTATTTCATTGCAAAAAGCGGAAAAAGAAGATGGACGTTGGTATCCAGAATTTTTCCGTATTAACTTCTCACGTTGCATTTTCTGCGGTATGTGTGAAGAAGCATGTCCTACAACTGCTATTCAAATGACGCCTGATTTCGAGCTTGCTGAATACGTTCGTCAAGATTTGGTTTATGAGAAAGAAAACTTACTCATCTCAGGTCCTGGTAAATATCCTGATTATAACTTCTACCGTGTAACAGGTATGGCTGTAACAGGTAAAGACAAAGGCCAAGCACAAAAAGAAAGTGCACCAGTTGATGTACGGAGCTTATTACCATGATGTGGCCATTTTATTTGATGGCACTTGTGGCCATTGTTTCGACAGTTCGTGTTGTAACTAACACGAACCCTGTACATGCGTTATTAAGCTTGATTGTTTCATTGCTCGCCGTTGCTGGTATTTTCATGATTGTGGGTGCACCGTTTGCGGCTGCACTTGAAATTATTGTCTATGCAGGCGCGATCATGGTTTTGTTTGTCTTCGTTGTGATGATGCTCAACCTAGGTCAAGAAACAGTTGAACAAGAAAGTAAATGGTTAACCTCAGATGCATGGGCATATCCTGCAATGTTGAGTTTTATCTTAGGTTTGACACTTGTTTGGATGTTAAACGGTGAATACACCACGATTTCTGCACCAATGGGCTTAGAAATCGTAGGTCCTAAAGCCGTAGGTCAAGCGTTATTTACTCACTATCTATTATTGGTAGAAGTTGCCGCGATGTTGTTGCTTGCAGCCCTTGTTGCTGCATATCACTTAGGCAAACGTGAACCAAGTGCAGAAGAGGATAAAGAATAATGGGACACATCCCTTTAGAACATGGTTTGATTGTCGCAACCATCCTTTTTGCACTGGGTTTTTACGGTGTAATGGTGCGTCGCAACCTATTATTTATGCTAATGAGCCTTGAAATCATGATGAATGCTGCTGCATTAGCATTTGTCCTAGCAGGTAGCGTTTGGTCTCAGCCAGATGGTCAAGTGATGTTTATTTTAATTTTGACACTTGCTGCTGCCGAGGCGTGTATCGGTCTTGCGATCGTCCTTCAGTTTTATCATCGCTTCCATCACTTGGATGTTGATGCTGCTAGTGAGATGCGCGGATGAGTACATTATATTTAACCGTTTTATTCCCGCTCATTGGTTTTATCCTTTTAGCGGCAGGGCGCAATAAACTTTCTGAAAATGTAGCTGCCATTATTGGTGTTGGTTCAGTTGGTTTATCTGCTCTATTTGCTTTAATTGCTGGTCTTGCTTTTACGAGCAGTGGTCAAACCGTTTTTGTTCAACATTTATGGACTTGGTTCAGTGTTGGCGGTTTTGAGCCAGGTATTAGCTTACATCTTGATGGCTTGTCATTATTAATGACGGGCATGATCACAGGTGTAGGTTTTCTGATTCATATCTTTGCATCATGGTACATGCGTGGTGAAGAAGATTACGCGCGTTTCTTCTCTTATTTCAACCTATTCGTTGCTAGCATGTTGTTGTTGGTACTTGGTGATAACTTAGCGTTATTGTTCTTAGGTTGGGAAGGCGTGGGGCTGTGCTCTTACTTACTGATTGGTTTCTATTACTCTAATCCTGCAAATGGTTGGGCAGCAATCAAAGCATTTACAGTAACACGTGTCGGTGACGTATTCTTACTCATCGCATTGTTCTTGCTTTATCAACAATTTGGTACTTTGAATACTCAGTACATCGTTGAAAATGCAGCGACTGTAATGACGCAAAGCTCATCATTGTCAATTTGGACAGCATTAATGTTGTTCTTGGGTGCAGCAGGTAAATCAGCGCAAATTCCATTACAAACATGGTTAGCTGATGCGATGGCAGGTCCGACACCAGTATCTGCATTGATCCATGCTGCGACAATGGTTACAGCAGGTGTGTACTTATGCTGCCGTATGTTCTCCGTGATGGAAATGGCACCAGAAGTGATGCAGTTCATCTCGATTACAGGTGCTGTGACATTGCTTGTGGCTGGTTTTGCAGCGCTAGTTCAAACCGACATCAAACGTATCTTGGCTTACTCAACTATGAGTCAGTTAGGGTATATGTTTATGGCTGTAGGTGCTGAAGCTTACCAAGCTGGTTTGTTCCACATGTTGGCTCATGCATTCTTCAAAGCATTATTGTTCCTTTCTTCGGGTGCCGTAATTCTTGCATGTCATCACGAACAAAACATTTTCAAAATGGGTGGATTACGTAAAAAGATTCCATTCGTATTTTGGTGTTTCGTCATCGGTGGTGGCGCATTGGCTGCACTTCCAATCGTAACTGTTGGTTTCTTCTCTAAAGATGCCATCTTAGGTGCAGTATATGCACAGTCTACAATTGCAAACATTCCACTTTACAACACATTGTATTGGGTTGGTGTAGCGGGCGCGTTCTTAACTTCTATTTATACGTTCCGTCTAATTTGGGTCGTATTCTTCGGTGAAGAAAAAACACATGCGCATGCAATTCATGGTGTGACATATTGGGCACCACTTGCGATTCTTGCTGTGTTATCAACAGGAATTGGTTATTTCTTGCAAGCACCAGTTGCAAATTTATTGACTGCTGCAAGCATCCCAAGTTTTGTTATCCCTGAAGCTTTACATGAAGCTGTTGTACATGCAGAACATTTGGCGAGTGGTATTGCACTTGCTGGTTTAGCAGTAGGTATCTTCCTATTTGCCTTTGCATATGGTGCTGTTAAATCATTTGCTCAAACATCATTGGGCGCTGGTTTAGCACATATTTGCCGTACCGCATTTGGTTTTGATGCTTTGTATGACATCGTATTCGTCAAACCTTATTTATTGATTGCGAAAATCTTAGGCCGTGATCCAGTTGATGGTTTATGGCTAGTACTACCTGCGATTGTAAAAGGTGGTAATACCTTTACTAGCTCGCGTCAAACAGGTTCATTACGTGAATACGCATCAAGCATGTCACTCGGTGTAGTCGTGCTATTGATGATCTTGATCGTGATTCAGGTTGTGGGGAAATAAAATGGAAAACAATTTAATTTTACCCGCACTGATTTTAGTTCCTTTCATTGCTGGTTTTATTTGTTGGTTGGTTGATAAATTCGACCAACAATTACCGCGTTGGATTGCCTTAATTGGTATGCTTATTACCTTTGGTTTAGGCATTGCACTTTGGCAAAGTGGTACATTTAGTTACGAGCTGGGTGGTAAAGTCCCAACTTGGGCGGCTGAGTTCCATTTACCTTGGATTCAGACACTAGGCATTAGCATTCACTTGGCAGTGGATGGTTTATCTTTACTCATGGTATTACTGACAGCATTACTTGGTGTACTTGCGGTTGGCTGTTCATGGGGTGAGATCCAAAAGAATGTTGGTTTCTTCCATTTAAACCTCCTATGGAGTTTAGGTGGTGTTATCGGTGTATTCTTGGCGATTGATTTATTCTTGTTCTTCTTCTTCTGGGAGATGATGCTCGTACCAATCTACTTCTTGATTGCGTTATGGGGTCATAAAGGCTCGAATGGTCGTTCACGTGTTTATGCTGCAACCAAGTTCTTCTTATACACGCAAATTGCTGGTTTGATCATGTTGATCGGTATCTTAGGCCTTGTGGTTTATGGATACATGATGACAGGTATGATAGGCTTCGATTACAACTATTTATTGGCTGTGGCGAACCACTTACCGCCTGAAGTTGCTTATGCATTTATGCTATGTTTCTTCATCGGTTTTGCTGTGAAATTACCGGTGTTCCCATTACATGGTTGGTTACCTGATGCGCATGCACAAGCACCAACTGCAGGTTCTGTGGACTTAGCTGGTATTTTGATTAAAACAGCAGCCTACGGTTTACTTCGTTTCGTTATCCCATTCTTCCCAGCAGCATCAGCGCAATTTGCTGATATTGCGATCATTCTTGGTTTGATTGGTATTTTCTACGGTGCATTCTTAGCGTACCAGCAAACAGATATGAAACGTTTGCTTGCGTATACGTCTATTTCGCACATGGGTTTCATCTTACTTGCTATTTACGCAGGTAATATCCTGACATTCCAGGGTCTTATGATCATGATGTTGGCACATGGCTTGTCATCTGCTGCATTATTTATCATGTCTGGTCAGGTTTATGAGCGTTTACATACACGTGACTTACGCTTAATGGGTGGTTTACGCGGTCAGCTGCAGTACCTTCCATTTTTCTTAATGTTCTTTGTAGCTGCGCTTGTGGGTGTACCAGGTTTAGGTAACTTTATTGGTGAATTCCTGATTTTGATGGGTTCATTCAAAGCTTATCCTGTATTCACGATTATTGCGGCAGTAAGCTTGGTGTTTGCTGGTCTTTATGGCTTGATTTTGATTCATAAAGCATTGTTTGGTACACCAAATCCAGAGCAACAGCAGCACTATACAAGCCCATTAAAAGATTTATCAGCACGTGAAGTTACTATCTTGATGATCTGTGTGATCGGTTTGGTTTGGTTAGGTATTTACCCACAAACATTCTTGGATGTATCGCATTCAAGCATGCAATGGTTAGTAAATAGTTATATGCCAGTACAAGAAGTTGTTGAAACTGTTCAGCAGACAGCAACTCAACTTGAGCATGTGGAGATGCAATAAACCATGAACTTCACACTTTCTTTTTCTGAACTTATGCCGCTCGTCCCTGTGATGATTGTGGCGTTGACTGCAATTGTTGTGATGTTATTGATTTCGATTAAACGTAATCATAATTTAATCGCAACAACTTCAGTTGTGGGGCTTAACCTCGCTGCAATTTTTATCGCATACACTGCGTATACAGGTCACTATGCACCTGTAAACGTGATGGGCATGTTTATGGTTGATCCATTTACCATGCTCTATCAATTCATGATTTTGATCGCAGCTTTGGCATGTTGTACTTTGTCACATGCTTATATTGAGACATATAAAGACAATCGCGAAGAGTTGTACATCTTGCTACTGTGTTCAGTAGCAGGTGCGATGTTGATGGTTGCTAGCTCTCATTATGCTTCGTTCTTTATTAGCTTAGAATTAATGTCAATTCCAGTATATGGTATGTTGGCATATACCCATCAGCGCAGCCAATCTTTGGAAGCAGGGATTAAATATCTTGTGCTTTCAGCGACGGCATCTGCAATGTTGTTAATGGGTATGGCGTATATTTATGCTTATACAGGTTCATTATCATTCTATGATTCTGTACAAGCGTTATTCACTGCAATCAAACAGCCAATGGTGTTATTGGGCTTAGGCTTAATCATCTTTGCTGTTGCGTTTAAACTGTCACTTGCTCCATTCCACAAATGGACACCAGATGTGTATGCAGGTGCTCCAGCACCGATGGCAACATTCTTGGCGACAGCTGCGAAAGTAGCAACGATCGGTTTGTTTGTACGTTACTTATTGGCGTCAGGTGCAATCCTAGTTGAATCGCTGGTAACAGTTCTTACAATTATTGCTGTATTGTCAATTTTAGTAGGTAACTTACTTGCAGTACGTCAAGTAAACTTGAAACGTATTCTTGGTTATTCGTCGATTGCTCACTTTGGTTATTTGTTAATTGCTTTAATTAGCATGACTTATGCGAGCCTTGGTAGCGTGACGGTTTATGTGATTACTTATGTACTTACAACAATCGGTGCGTTTGGTGCAGTTACGTTAATGTCGAGCCCTTATAACAACGTGGATGAAGCACAAAGTCTTGCGGACTACCGTGGTTTGTTCTGGCGTCGTCCGATTTTGACTGCAACATTAACTGTGATGATGTTATCGCTAGCTGGTATCCCATTAACAGCGGGCTTTATTGGTAAGTTCCTTGTGGTCATGGCTGCAGTAACAACTCAACACTGGTTCTTAGCTGCAATGATCGTTGTGGGTAGTGGTATCGGTTTGTACTACTATTTGCGTGTCATGGTTGTTATGTACATGACTTCACCAGATACTCCTCGTATTGATGCTGATGCGCATTGGGGAACTAAAGTTGGTGGGATTATGGTACTAGGTGCTGCATTGTTGGTATTGTTCTTGGGTATCTATCCAGATCCAATGATCAATTTAGCATTGAAATCAGAGATTCTTTCTCCATTACATTTCATGTTATCTCAGCAACAGTAATCATCCGATAATCTGATTTGTACAAAAAAGCCTCCAAAACTGGGGGCTTTTTTATTGAATAGTAAAAAAACACTTTATAATAAGCGAATATTTATATTAGCTAGGTACTTACTCGTGTCGATTCAAGAAATTCGTCATCCGCTTATTCGCCATAAACTTGGTTTACTTCGTCGCTCTGACATTAGTACTAAGAACTTCCGTGAATTAGCGCAAGAAGTTACGATGCTATTGACGTATGAAGCAACAAAGGACTTATCTGTTGTGGATCACGAAATTGATGGGTGGGCAGGGAAAGTAACAACTCAACGTATTGCAGGGAAAAAAATCACGATTGTTCCGATTCTTCGTGCAGGAATTGGAATGCTAGAAGGTGTACTTAACCTGATTCCAAGTGCAAAGGTGAGTGTTTTAGGTTTAGAGCGTGACGAAGCAACTTTAGAAGTTCGCACTTACTATAAAAAGCTAGTACCAGATGTCGCTAATCGTTTGGCGATGATTATTGATCCTATGCTTGCAACGGGTAATTCATTGATTGCTGCAATTGATGTATTGAAAGCTAGTGGCTGTAAAGATATTCGAGTGATGATTTTGGTTGCTGCTCCTGAAGGGATTGCAAAAGTAGAAGCGGCACACCCTGATGTTCGTATTTATACGGCTTCAATTGATCAAGGCCTGAATGAAGAAGGTTATATCGTGCCTGGTTTAGGTGATGCAGGCGATAAAATCTTTGGTAGTGTGCAAAAAGATTAATTTTTAAATATGAAAAGAGACTTTTTATTTCTGTTATTTGAAAGGGAAATAGAAAGTCTCTTTTTTATTTTCTATATAGTATGATGAGCATCATCGTAAAGTAGGATAAATGTCATGAAGCAAGAGCTCTACCACGGGAAAATTAAGCAATATAATCCTGAGAAAGGATTTGGTTTTATTGCATCGAATGGTGAAGATATCTTTTTTCATATCTCAGATTACCCTGCAGCTGAAGGTGAACCTAAGCGCAATGAAAAAGTGAAGTTTTTAGTTGTAGAAAATCAAGGTAAATATAAAGCAATTAAAATTGAGCGCGTTGATCCTAACCCCGCTAAAACTAAGAAAAACAAAATCATGGATCACAATAAGTCGATTACCAATGAATTGTTATCAAACTTAAGACGTTGATCATTACCGTAATCTTTGATTGAAATATCATGAGAAAAGAGGCTTTAGGGTCTCTTTTTTATTAGAATAACCAAAACATGAAAAATTGAGTGCAAAATGTTTGTTGAAGGAAAAATAAAAAAATACGATACAGAAAGAGGTTTTGGCTTTATTAAGGTAGATGGTCATCAAACTGATGTTTTCTTCCATATCAAAGATTTTCCAAAAGCATCTGGTGAACCTAAAATTGGTGAAAACCTAAAATTTTTGATCGTTGAAGATAATAATGGAAAGTTTAAAGCTGCAAATATTGTGCGCTTAGATCAAAAACAAGCACATATTGATTATCCAAATTATGTCAACAACTCATCTACTCAAAATAATTCAGTATCACAGCAAAAACATGCAAATCATAAAGGTATGACTTTTATGATTATTGGCTTGATTGTGATTGCTATTTTAGCAGGATTAGTTTTTAAAAAATATCAGTCGTATGCAGAATCAAAAGAATTAAAAACAGCACAGCTGATTGCAGAGCAGAAGAAAATTGTGCAACAGCAACGAGATGCTTTGGGTGAGCTGCCGGAAATTAAATTATCTCAAAAGACAGAAAATGCTCTGCAAGCCTCGACAACTGTTCCTGTCATGAATAACCAATCACAACAATCGACAGCTAATCAGACTCAATTTAAATGTGATGGACGCCAACATTGCTCTCAGATGAAATCCTATGATGAAGCTCTGTGGTTTATCCGTAATTGTTCAGGAACTCAAATGGATGGGGATAATGATGGTGAGCCTTGTGAACGCCAGTTTGACAGATAAAAAGATCAGATTTAAATCTGATCTTCACAAAATTGTAGAAAGGCTTTTAATCCTGGTCCCTGATATTTTTGACGGTGTACCAGCATATAAAGTGGTCTTGTCAGTTGCCAGAACGGTGTGTCAAGGATGACCAATTGACCTTTTTCAGCTAAAGGCTCAATCGCCAATCTTGATACACAGGACATTCCAAGCCCACCCGCTACAATTTTTAAAATTGCTTCGTTATGACCTAAGGTCAAACGAATATTCGCATCAGGAACATCTTGTAAAATTGCATTGTCAAAAACTTCACGTGTACCAGAGCCTTCTTCACGTAAAATCCATTCAACATTTAGAAAGTCAGCAGGGCTTAATGCACGTTGAATTTGAGCAAGAGGATGTGAAGGTGCACAGCAAACGGCTAATTCATCATCACGCCAGTGAATACACTGTAATTGTGGCAAATGACAAGAACCTTCAATTAAAGCTAAATCCAGTTGGAATTGATTGACTGCTTCAATCATTTGACGAGTATTACCCACTTGTAATTGTAAGTGTGCTTGTGGGTGTTTTTGTAAGAAATCAGCCATTAAATCAGGCATTAAGTAGTCGCTGATTGTGAGCGTTGCTCCCAATCTAAGGTCAATACTTTGTAATTCACCTTTGGCTGCTTGCTCAAAAGATTCACAGCGACCTAATATTTCTAATGCTTGTGGCAATAAAAAGCGTCCCAAATCATTAAGCTGTAAACGCTTGCCGAGTCGATCGAACAATGGCGCACCAAGACCATCTTCTAAATCAGCTAAAGCCATACTTGCTGCACTTTGAGTAAGTCTAACAGCATCACTGGCTTTGGTTACGGTTCCTTCCTGAGCGACCGCCACAAAAACAGCCAATTGGCGTAAGGTCATTCGCATGTTATATAGCCTTAATGTTTTGAGTATCCATCAAATATTCGATCATGCTAACATGAGCATACTGTTTCGTGCCACGTTCAAATCATGTCAATTGAAAAATTTACCGTAGAAAAGGTTTTATCTGTACATCGTTGGGCTCACAATCTTTTTAGTTTCACGATGACGAGACCCGCCCATTTTAAATTTACAGCAGGTCAATTTGCTCGTATTGGGTTGATGGTAAATGGTGAATTGGTGGTTCGTGCATATTCAGTCGTTTCTTCACCTTTTGATGAAAATCTGGAATTCTTTTCTATCGTTGTACCTGATGGTGCGTTTACTTCAAACCTTCAACATCTTGAAATCGGTGATGAGTTATATCTAGACAAAACTGCGTATGGGTATTTAACTTTAGCTCGCTATCAATTGCCTTTAGCTCATGATTTATGGTTATTAGCCACGGGTACAGGATTGGCTCCTTTTTTATCTATGCTCCAAGATTTTGAAACGTGGACGAAATATCAGCATATTCATCTTATATATAGTGTGAGATCTACAGCTGAACTGGCTTATGTAGATCGCATACAAGAGATTGCTGAGAGCTTTGGTGAAGGGCATAGAGGGTTCAAATTCGTACCTATAATTACCCGTGATCCAAATGCAACTCTACATGATCGTTTACCTGTTTTGATTGAAAATGGTGAGCTAGAAAAAGTGGTTGGCCTATCACTCAATTCTGCTACTAGCCATGTGATGTTATGTGGTAATCCACAAATGGTAGAAGATACTAAGGATGCATTAAAACAACGTGGACTGACGATGAATCGTCGTGGTGAGGGAAATATTGCTGTAGAGAACTATTGGTAATAGGTACGCATGGATATGTTATTAGTGAACAAACATATCCATAAATTCGCGGATTTCTTGAATTGCGGTATCAACATCTGTATTCAGCCATGTAGGCTCAAAAAGTCTAGTGTAGTGCTCTAAGCGATCATGGGGAACAACCAGTCGAACTGGGCAATCTTCTTCAAGTAAGCGCCAAGGTAAAATCGGAACTTCATTATCGAGAAATGGTTGTACATTCCGAATATCGATAATCATTGCATTAATGCAATCGGGTAAGGGCATAACCGAGAATTCTTCAGTACGTCGACGGAAATATTCTAGATCACCCCATTTTAAAATATAGCTTGGTTTATTGAACTCGATAATACCAATCAAATGTTCATCGCGTGTGTGATGTAAAAAACATTGATGTGTGACATCAGTGTCTAAATCTAGAGAAACACTTTGTTGGCTATAGGACATACAGTAATTAAAAACAGAACAGAAACGTGACAGAGGATTATAGCTTATTTTTATCATTTTCTAAACCGCCTATATTTTATACAAGAATGCAAATAATAAAAAGTGGAGTTATGCAAACAAAACAACGATAGTGCGAAGCTTTGTCACACAATGCAACACAGTCCATTGCTAATATAAAGGTCTAAGCAATAAAAGGATGAGGGCAAACTATGATGCATGATTTTAGTAAGCCACAGCCTCATGTGGCCAGTAAAGAAGAAATTGCAAGGAAAAGGAAATTACCAGTCTATATGCTCATTATCGTAGGGCTGTTCTTGCTAGCATTATTAATTTTTATGGTTGCAGACCATTCGAATAAACCTACTGCACAAGTGATCATGTCACAGTTGCATTCGGTCCTTTTAAATGCGTAAGCAATCTATCTTAGACCAAACCTAATCGATTTAACGAGCTCATTGGTGTGAACTAGTGGGCTTTTTTGCAAAATTATGCGTAATTTTTGTTGAATTAGTGATGCTGTTCGTTGATTGAGAATTAAACAAAAATTATGGTCTAGATATCCATTCGTGATGTTCTCTTAACAGAATGAGTATGGGTAGCTGTATTTGACTTAAAAAACACATAAAAGGATAACAAGACATGAATGAAATTTTTAGTGATCCATCCCAAAGAGGGAGATTTGATGCAATGTATTATTGGGATCAATTTCAGCCAATATTAGCCGCAATTGTTATTCTACTGGTGGGTTGGATTATTGCCCTAGTGATTGCAGCAGGCGTGAAAAAGTTATTACAAAAATTTGATACCAATCATAAATTGTCATCGGCGACTGGTAGAGCGCCCAATATAGAAAGTCTCATCTCCAAACTTGTATTTTGGTTTGTGATGATTTTGGCCGTTGTTGGTGCATTAAATGTCTTAAATATTAGTGGTGTAAGCGATCCATTTAGCAATATGGTTGGTCGTGTACTGGCTTATATTCCAAATCTGTTAGCTGCTGTTGCCGTCGGATTTATTGGTTGGATTGTTGCACGTTTGGTACGTGTAGGCTTGACCAATGTATTATCCAAAACTCAGTTAGACGATAAGTTAAGTAGTGAAGTTGGTGTTAGTTCACTGAGCAGTAATATTGCTGAGATCTTTTATTGGTTAGTTCTATTATTATTCTTGCCGATTGTTTTATCTATTCTCGGTTTAACTGGGCTACTTGTTCCTGTACAGAATATGGTGAATGAAGCAATTGCATTCTTACCGAATCTATTCATTACAGGCGTAATCATTTTTGTTGGTTACATTTTAGCGAAAATCGTTCGTGGTATTGTTGAGGGCTTAACCAATAGCTTAGGTTTACAGGCTCAAGCAGAAAAGATCGGATTATTTAAAAATTCAAGTGTTTCTAAATTCTTAGGTTCATTTGTATTTGCAATTATTATCATCACAGCATTAATTGTGGCATTTGAAGCATTGGGTGTTGAAGCAATTTCACAACCAGCAACAGCGATGTTGAATGAAATTATGCATGCAATTCCACAAATTATCGCGGCTGGATTGATTTTAATCGTGGCTTATGTGGTATCGAGATTTGTTGGACGTTTGGTCGCTGAATTAATATCAGGTGCTGGTGTTGACGAAGTTCCGATGAAACTGGATGTACAACGTTTTCTTGGACAAACACGTGTTTCTGATATTGTTGGCTATTTGATCGTGTTCTTTACGATGTTATTTGCTGTTTCTGAAGCAGCGAATCGCTTAGGTTTAGAACAGGTGAGTGGCTTGATTGCCATGTTTATCCAATTCGGTGCAGACATTTTACTCGGTGCTGTGATCTTGGTAATCGGTTTTTGGCTTGCAAATGTGGTTGCGAATGTCGTGCAACGTGGTGAATACAACAGCTCACGTTGGTTAGGTAATCTAGTTCGCATTTTGATCATGGGCTTAGTTATTGCGATGGGTCTAAAAGCAATGGGTATTGCCGATTCGATCGTTAACTTGGCATTTGGTTTGACGTTGGGTTCTGTTGCAGTTGCTTTTGCATTGGCATTTGGTTTAGGCGGTCGTCAACCTGCTGAACGTTTATTGACAGATTTATTGGATAAAGCAAAAACCGAAGCTAAGCAACCAAATCCAATTCATCAAAATCGACCTACAATCAGTACCAATAACAATCCAACTCCTCCTTCATCTCCATATTCAGATGAATAGAAAAAATAATCTTTGATTTTTTTGATCAATTCGACCACTCTTAACAGGGTGGTCGTTTTGTTTTTTCAATAAATAAAAAGTCTATAGGAGAATTAAATGAAGAAGCCTAACCGCGTATTTGCACCGATTATTATTGCTGGAATCACCGTAGGATTTTTGGCAAGTGCATATAAATTCGTAATCGCAAAGTCTGGCACGAGCAAAGAAAAATCAACATCAAATAGCTCGCAATCCTCTTCTGTTGAAGCAGCGAATTCTCCTGAGCATCACTCTTAGTTCATCAAATGATCTGCTCAATTTGAATTTTCTAGACGAATTGAGCAGCGGCTTGTGCTGATGACCACGCCCATTGGAAGTTATATCCCCCAAGATGACCTGTTACATCGAGAACCTCTCCAATAAAATACAAGCCTTTTTGTTTTTTACTTTCCATGGTTTTGGAGGATACCTCGCTGGTATCTACGCCACCGAGAGTCACTTCTGCAGTTCGATAACCTTCTGTTCCTGATGGTTTGACAGTAAAAGCATGTAATTGTGCCGCAATGTGCTCAAGTTGAGCATCGCTGATATTGCCAATTGCAGTTTCACTGTGATCTGCCCAAATCAATTGCTGTAATTCAATAACAATACTTTTGGCAGTAAATTCACTAAGCAAAGTTCTAAGTAGAACTTTAGGTTGTGATTTTTTCTTCTCTTTAAAAAATTGCGCAAAATCTTGGCTTGGGAAAAAGTCTATTTTAAAACTTTCTCCAACATGCCAATAATTGGATAGTTGCAAGGAGCTTGGACCACTTAAACCGCGATGGGTAAATAAAAGTGCTTCAGTAAATTGATGACGATCGTTGATCAAGGTTGCATCTAATGCATTACCACTTAAGCGAGTGGTTACCTCTTTAAACTGATCTGAAAAAGTAAAAGGAACAAGACCAGCACGGGTTGGAAATACATGATGTCCGAACTGCTTTGCTAGTTCATAGCCAAAACCTGAACCGCCTAATGTTGGAATCGATAAACCACCAGTGGCAACCACTAACGACTCACAGTGATAAGTGCCTTGATTGGTTTCAATAATAAAACCTGAATCTGCTTTATTTTTTACCTGTTCAACTTCGCAGTGTGTTTGAATTTCAACGTGCTTTGATTTGCTACATTCTGAAAGTAACAATTCAAGAATTTCTTTAGAGCCTTTCAACGTGAAGAGCTGACCATGTTTACGTTCTTCGTATTCAATGCCATATTCACAGACCAAACCAATAAAATCCCAATTGGTATATCTTGTTAAGGCTGAAATCACAAAATGAGGATTTTCTGAAAGATAGTTGGAAGGCTCCACTTCTAAATTGGTGAAGTTGCATTTACCACCACCTGACATCAGAATTTTTTTACCGACTTTATTGGCTTTTTCAAGTACGACGACTGAACGTCCACGTTTGCCTGCTTCAGCAGCTAACATCAAGCCCGATGCACCTGCACCTAAAACAACCACATCAACTTGATGAACCATGAGCATTACTCGATAGAATACGAAAAGCGGGCAATTATAGAAGATTTAAAGCCTTTTGAGTATGTCGATTGTTTGATTAAAAAATATGCCTTTAAAATCAAGGCATGCTATAAAGTTGAATTCTATAGAGGGGTAAAAATAATGAACGATAAAACATTTTTAAACGATATTCAGCCCAACAACCAAGATCAACTAAGACAATATACTTTAATTGCCTATGGTTTATATGCAGCCAGTATTTTTGTGGGTTTGACCAGTATTGCAGCTGTCATCATGAACTATATGAAACGAAATGAAGTACAAGGTACGTGGTTGGCGAGCCATTTTGAATGGCAAATCAAAACCTTTTGGTTCACGCTCATTGGTGCTGTGATTGGTTTCGTATTGTCATTTGTCCTCATCGGCATTCCAATCTTGTTTGCGGTGTCGATTTGGTTTATTTATCGCATCGTAAAAGGTCTTGTGGTGTTTATGGACAATAAACCAATCGGTGATGGATGGTTTTAAGCCGTTAGAATCAGTAGATCAAAAGTCACTTCAGAGTGACTTTTATTTCATGCGTCCTTGTAGCCCACCTGTATGAATCGCTAAGATTCTCGTATTCACAGGGAAGTGCCCTTGTTGAATTAAATCAAATAATCCCATCATCATCTTAGCTGTATAGACCTGCTCGAGTGGAACAGCATATTGTTGTTCGAATTGCTGCATAAATTGCAGCAGTTCAGAATTGGTTTTGGCATAACCACCACAACAATATTCATCTGTTAAAGACCAGTTGGTTTTATTGGTCCATTGTTGAATATCGTGCTTGAGAAAATCACCTTTAAGTGCCGAAAAGCCTAAAATATGTTGCTGATCTGAACTATTTTTGATGATCCCTGCAATCGTGCCACCTGTACCAACAGCACAACAAATCAAATCATAATTTTCTCGATCATCAGCAGACAGAATTTCTTTCGTGCCTTGTATCGCAAGTTGATTAGTCCCGCCTTCTGGAATAATCAAGGTATTTGGATAACGCTGTTTTAATTGTTTTAAATACTCAACTTCATGGCGAAGTCGGTATTCAGCTCGACTGACAAAATGCAGTTGCATACCAAAATCTTGTGCAGTTTGCAGGGTTGGATTGAATGCTTGCTTTGCTAATTCTTCACCACGGATGACGCCAATACTTTGGAAACCAAAATAATGAGCTGCATAAGCTGTTGCAGCGATGTGGTTGGAGTAGGCCCCGCCAAAGGTCAGTATTTGATTCAAATTTTGTTGCTTAGCTTCGAGTAGATTGTATTTCAGTTTAAAAAATTTATTCCCTGAAATCTGAGGGTGAATGAGATCAAGACGTTTCACTGTCAATTGCACAGGAAAGGGAAGGTCTAATGTTTGATAAGGAGTTGGAAAAGCAATGTGATCAAACATTGGAATAAACTAAAATTGAATTTGATCACATTGTAAATGTATTTGATTGAGAGTGTCAGTGCTGCATTAAGAGTCGGTATCTACAGAGCTAATCACGGACATACCAGGACGTAAATTTTCGATGCCTTTTTGGTTTGGATCTATCGCAATACGCACTGCAATCCGTTGCACCACTTTAGTAAAGTTACCTGTGGCATTATCAGGTTTTAGTACGCTAAATTCGGAACCAGCCGCAGGGGAAATTTGCTCTACATGTCCTGTGAATTGCTGATGATTCATGGCATCAACAGTAAAATACGCTTTTTGCCCAATTTTCATATTGGCAATTTGCGTTTCTTTAAAGTTCGCAATCACCCATGTTTGTTTCGGGATTAAATACAATAATTGTGTTCCTGCCGCCACGTATTGACCTACTCGTGGATTGACCTCACCGAGTTGACCATCTAGTGGCGCAACAATCGTGCTGTAATCCTTTGTGGTATTGGCTTGATCCAATTGCGCTTGTGCGCTATTCACTTGTGCTTTTAGTCCAACTTGAGCGACTTCTGCCGTTTTTAATGCTTCTTTTGCAACGAGGATATTCGCCTGCGCTTGTTTGAGCAAAGCTAGATTATTTTGTGCATCCGCAGCCGCTTTATCCTGTTCAGATTTTGATGCTGCACCGCTATCTCCAAGTTGTTGATAGCGTTTAAGTTGTGCGATGGATAAGTCGTATTGCGCTTTGACTTGATCAAGTTTGGCTTGCGCTGCAACCACATCAGCTTGGCGTTGGGCGATAGCTTGAGTTTGATTGGCTAGACTATTTTCTGCTTGTTCTACACCTGAGACAGCCTGCGTGACTTTTTGATCATAGGTGGTTGCATCAATATGCATCAAGACTTGACCTTGTTTGACCTGATCAAAGTCCTTGACCAATACATCTTTGATATAGCCATTAATCTGTGAGGAAAGAATGGTGGTTTTGCCTTTCACATAGCTGTTGTCAGTTTGTTCAATCGCTGTGTGAAATGGACCAATTCGCCACGCCCATAAAATAATGGTAATCCCCACGATTAATACTAAAAGCATCCACCATAAGGTTGAGCGTTTAGTTTTAATCAATTTACTGGTTGTAGGTGGCGGTGGTGGTGGCATTTTAGGCACGGACTCAACTGCTTTGTCAGACTGAGCATGATTATTCTGCTCAGCGTTTTCGATCTTGGAGCTTTCTGGTTTCTCTTGTTCAGACATAATTTTTTTCTCAATCAAATACAATAAAAGTTAATTTGCTGTTTGCAAGCTTCTACGGGTTTTGTACTTATTCCGAGCATATTTAAATAAGCCCCAAAGCAGCAAAATAACGGCAAAGATGCCATTTAAGGCAATCACATCGTTGTAGGCACGAACCTGAGCTTCACGAGTCACCACCTTATTTAAATTCTGTAGGGCTTGATTGTTTTGTAAAACAGGGTCATTCGTTGTGAGCATTGAACTGTGTTGATAACTTTGCAAACGCTGTGCGACGAGGGGATCGGTAGGATCGAGATTGCTACTAATCTCAACTTTATAATCATAAGTGTGGCGTTGCTGATAGGTATTGAAAAATGATGAACCGACTAAACCACCAAAGTTTTGCGTAGCTGAGAACAATACAATAAAGGTCACGACATATTGAGGACCACGTTGTAAGGTACGCATAAAACCCATCAATAGCAGTGGACCAATAAATACGCCCCCTGCAAAACTCACCAAGAACTGGCTTCGATAAAAGTTTGCAGGTCGTACATCACTGGTCAGGTGATAATCCAAAGCACAGGCGATCAGAATTAAAACTTCAGCCAGAAATAAATTTAAAATTAAGCGATCACGATGAAATGTCAGCGCACTAAATACCGAACCTGCAATTGTTCCACAGAAAATAACCACATAAAGCGGAACAAATTGATCAGGACCCATACCAACAGTTTTTAGAAAATTGACCGCAGCGTAGCTTTGTTCAGACATTAATAGTCTGAGTGCAAAGGCACTGACGACGAAACTCAATAGATCGCCTGTCGCTAACCATCGTGTCATGATCAGTGGATTGCGACGATAATGTTCATAAGTCAAACCAAACACAATTAAACAAAAACCGACGATTAAGGTATAGGCTAACCAAGGGCTATCAAACCACCAGTGAATAGGCCCTTGTGTTAATACGATACACAGGCAGGCGAAACCTGGAGCGAGCAGTGCAAAGGTAAAGAAGTCTTGTTTCTCAAAAACCGCGAGACGCATACTTCGAGGCAGTTTTAAAGCTACCACCATTGCAAAACAACAAATTGCCAAACCCAGTTCAAAGGTATAAATCACATCCCATTGATTGGCGCTTAGTAAAAACGGCGAGATAATCCAAGCCAAAGGCAAACCGAGTTGCTGAAAGCCGAAAGCCAAATAAATCCCTTTAGCCATATCTGCTTTACCAAAAGCTTGCATGGTGTAATACATACCCAATGAGCTAAGTGGAGCAGCGGCTAAACCTGCAATAAAACGGACAAATAAAGCCATTTCATAGGTTTTGACAAAGATGTGTAAGACCAACACACCAATGAATACTAATAATCCAATTTCTGAAAATAGCCTTAAGCCATACTGTTGCCGAGCTTTAAATAAGATCAAATTGGAACTGACATTTGCCATCACATAAGCAGCAGGTAACCAAGCTGCTTGTGATGGTGTGAGACCATACTCACCTTGGAAAATTGGTAAATTAGCGACAATAAAACCATTACTTAAACTGGCAGCAATACAAATAAATAGCCCAATAAAGAAGGGGCTTAGGAAGTTAAGCATATCAAAAAGTATGGTAACTTCCTTATATGAAAGCAAAAAATAGATACTATTCCCGTTCAAGAATCACAGAGGCAAAATTCAGACAGATCATTCGCTTTTTTGCCA
>Ga0247720_100347_pt1 | contig 18519 bp, 16 predicted proteins | sample MSEWel2015_12_15_FD_189078 | JGI IMG/M metagenome (GOLD analysis project Ga0247720, IMG submission 189078) | Subsurface sediment microbial communities from gas well in West Virginia, United States - MSEEL Well Study Marcellus 3H_2015_12_15 | ecosystem: Environmental > Terrestrial > Deep...
TTATACTATCATGACCTGTAAGAACTAATATATCCGGCCTATATTTTTCTAAAAGGTCATAGACTTTATCTGGTTGTTCTTCCTCTTTTAGTACCACTCCTACGACTTCCATACCAACCTTTTTATAAGCATCAACGCATATATTTAAATATTCTTCATCTCCGTCTATGTGAAGAACTTTTCCTGGCCTTCCGTAAGGCTCTTGCCGACTTGAACGCACCATTCTTTTTTTTCGTTGAAGGCTTTTTGAAGAAGCAATTTTTTTTAAAAGGTATTCTGCTTTTTCTCTATAAGGCCTATCATATTCCGCAATCTTGGCACGAGAAGCCTCTATAAGGTCATCTTCTGGTGCATCTGCAATTATTCTCATGTTTAAACCATGTAAAAGATAATGTCTTACTCCTTTATTATCTATAACATTAATGACTCTAAACAAAATATCAGAGCCATATGATTTTCTCGTTACAATGTCATTAATGCGAAAAGCCATAAATTAACCCCCCTGCATAGTTTAATTCATAATCTATAATATGCAGAGGGGTATATATGGGTGTATATAAATTTATTCTTCCATCTGTTTGCCCAAAAAAGCAGCAGCTGTTTCAGCAATTTTTGCTTCAACTTCTGTAACCGATTCGCCAGCTTCTTTAGTAAAAATCACCACGCTTCCTATTGTATCTCCTCTTGAAATAATAGGAACTATGACTTGAGAGGTAATGTTAAATTCCTGGCCATCTGCTATTTTAATCGGTCCTTTATCTTTTCCCGTTCCAAGCATTATGGTCTTTTTTTCTTCCAAATATTTTTCTAATTCTTGACTTATTGGTTTATCAATTAATTCTTTTTTTGCAACTCCGGAAACAGCAATCACATTGTCTGTATCTGTGATGCATACAGGGTGTTTCGTAGATTGATATATACTATCAGCGTACTCTTGGGCAAAGTCGCTTAATTCACTTATTGGAGAATATTTCTTTAAAATTATCTCTCCTTCTTTATCCGTAAAAATTTCTAAAGGGTCTCCTTCCTTGATTCTTAATGTTCTTCGGATTTCTTTAGGAATAACAACTCTCCCTAAATCATCTATTCTGCGTACAATTCCTGTAGCTTTCAAAGTAAATACCTCCATTTCCTTAAATTTTTAGCTCAAGATTAGTATTTATAATTTTCCATAAATTTATTCGCAAAAAAACCGGCAACTAAATTGCCGGTTTTTACCTTACTGATACTTTTATGTTTTGAGGAAACTTTTGTATTTTTGCTGCTTTCTCAAGAGCATCATATTTTTCCGTAATAACTTGATTTTTTTTATCATTCAACAGATAAGCTTCTATATCTCCTTTTACCTCATCAAAAGATTTTAATGTAGCACCCTCTGACTTTATTATATGGTATCCATAATCAGTTTTAACAGGCTTTGATATTTGACCTTTTTTAAGTGAAAAAGCCACTTGCTCAAACTCAGGTACCATGACCCCACGAGCAAATTCTCCCAAGTCTCCTCCCTGGTCTTTTGTAGCCGTATCAATAGAATACTCTTTTGCTAATGTGGCAAAATCTTCACCCTTCATAAGGCGGTTGTATATATCCTGGGCTATTTTTTCATCAGACACTAATATATGACTTGCTTTTACTGTTTCGAATTGGTCTTTATTATCCTCATAGTATTTTTTCAACTCTTCCTCTGTAATTTTTACATCTTTTGTATATTCCTCAAAAAGCTTATTTATTAAAAGATAATTTTTTACATCTTCTTTTGTAATATCTTTATTAAATTCTTTCTCTCTTTGATACTCTTCCTCTATTTCTTTATCTGAAACTGTAATATTATTTTTTAGAGCTTCTTGTAACAGCAATTTTTGAGCAATCAAACTATCAAGTACATTTTCTTTTACCACATCTAAAAACTTTTTCCCTTCGTAATCCTGATTCCATATGTCTTTTGTATATTGCGGACTACTTTCAATTTGAGCCTTTACTTGGTCAAAAGCTTTTCTATATTCGGCATTAGTAATGTTTTCCCCATTAACAGTTGCAACAACCTCTTTTTTGGCAGAGCAAGATACTAGCAAAAATACTATAAAGCCAAAAGACAAAATTAAAGCTATTTTTCTTTTCAAAATGACATCCTCCTGACTTTAAAAAGTTTACATAGGTATAGCTTTATTATATATCATATTTATCCTAACTGCAAATTTTTTATTTTTTCGTGCATGTCAAAATTTTGTAGCTTATTTACGCAGACATCTTTTCTACCAATTCAATAAGCTCTTTTTGCAGAGTCTCTTTTTTATTGAACCTATAAGTTAGATATGGCTGTAGTTGATTTGAAAATATTAAATTTCCTCCATATTCTTTTATTATTTTCTCTATAACCTCCATTTTAACCGATTCTATGTTTTTAAATTTTAAAATAACAGTGTTCCCTTTTTCTGTTATTTCAGTAATATTGGCTTTAGAAGCAATAGCCTTTAAATAAGCAATTTCCAGCAGTGCCTCTACAGGCTTTGGATAATCTCCAAACCTATCTACAAGCTCTTCTGAAATTTCCACCATATCTTCTCTAGATTCTATAGAGGCAATTTTTTTGTACATCTCTAATCTTGAATTCTCGTCTTCAATATAGGAAGAGTCAATATAAGCATTGACTTTTATATCTATTGTGGTAGTAATCTCCTCCTTAGGAGCTTCTCCCTTCAAATTCCGTATAGCCTCCTCTAAAAGCTTTAAATACAAGTCATAACCAATTGCGCCAATATGGCCATGTTGTTCTGCTCCAAGGAGATTACCTGCACCTCTTATCTCTAAATCCCTCATGGCAATTTTAAATCCAGAACCAAATTCAGTAAACTCTTTTATCGCCTCTAACCTTTTTTCAGCCACTTCGCTTAAAACTTTATCCTTTCTATAGGTAAAATAGGCATAAGCCAGTCTATTTGACCTACCCACTCTTCCTCTTAATTGATACAATTGAGATAGCCCTAACTTATCTGCATCATAAACTATAATGGTATTCACATTTGGTATATCAAGCCCTGTCTCAATTATTGTAGTGCTTACTAAAACATCGTATTCCCCATTTAAAAAGTCAATCATCACTTTTTCTAATTGACTTTCCTCCATTTGCCCATGAGCCACAGCTACCCTGCAACCGGGAACCAAATCTTTTACCAAAGAAGCCATCTTTTCTATGCCATTTACTCTATTGTAAACAAAATAGACTTGTCCTCCTCTTCCAATTTCCCTCAAAATAGCATCTTTTATTAACTCTTCATTGAATTCTACCACATAAGTTTCTACTGGAAATCTGTCTTCAGGAGGATTCTCTAATACGCTCATATCCCTTATGCCAATTAAAGACATGTGTAAAGTTCTAGGAATAGGAGTTGCTGATAATGTCAAAACGTCTATATTTTCTTTGAGTTTTTTTATTTTTTCTTTATGAACAACTCCAAACCTCTGCTCTTCATCTATAATTAAAAGTCCTAAATCCTTAAATTTCACGTCATTTTGTAAAAGCCTATGAGTACCAACAATAATATCGATAGTCCCTTCCGCCAAGCCTTTAATTATTTGTGCTTGTTCTTTGGGAGTCCTAAAACGACTAAGCATCTCTATCTTCACAGGAAATTCCTTAAACCTTTCCATGAAATTAGTATAATGCTGATAAGCCAAGATAGTTGTAGGGCACAAAAAAGCAACTTGCTTTCCATCAGCTACTGCTTTAAAAGCAGCCCTTAAAGCAACTTCTGTCTTACCATACCCCACATCTCCACAGAGAAGTCTATCCATTGGCTTATCTTTTTCCATGTCCTCTTTAATCTCTTTTATACACCTTAACTGGTCTTCTGTCTCTTCATAGGGAAATTGCTCTTCAAACTCCCTTTGCCATGGAGTATCAGGAGAAAAAGCATGTCCTTTAGCTATCTGTCTTTTGGCGTAAAGTTGTAACAAATCCTTAGCAAGGTCTTCTACTGCTTTTTTGGCTTTTCTTTTTGCTTTAAGCCATTCACTGCCCCCCAATTTATTTAATTTAGGAGGATTGTCTGTAGGCCCTACATATTTTTGCACAAGGTCTAATTGTTCCACCGGTACAAAAAGGGTATCTCCCCCGGCATAAATTATTTTTAAATAATCCCTTATAATCCCATCTACTTTTATCTTTTCTATGCCTTCATACTTTCCTATACCATAATTTACATGTACGACATATGACCCTACTTCTAATTCAGTAAAGCTCTTTATCTTATCGGCGTTTTTAATTTTCACAGTTTTTTTGCTCTTTCTAGTCTGTCCAAAAATTTCTCCCTCAGTTATGACAGCAAATTTTGCATCCACATATTCAAATCCCTTGCTGACAGAGGCAGGATATATCACTACTTGCCCTTTTTGTATATCGTATTCACTGTCTTCAATCACTGCCGCATCAATATTAAAACTTTCAAGTGTATCCTTTAAAATTTTTGCTCTTTCCTGATTCCCACTTAAAAGCAAAACTTTATATCCTGCATTTTTATAATACTTTAAATCATCTATCAAAATATCAATTTTGCCGTGAAAAGGATGCATAGACCTTGATATAAAATTAACAATTTTTCGCGGCTGTAGATCATTGTCAGGCTTTGCTAAAGTATTTACTATGAGTAAAAAACTATTTTTTGCCTTTTTTAATATTTCCTCATAATCGAAAAAAAGCCTGCTTTGCTCTGGCAAAACTTCTCCTTTTTCTAATAAAGCCTTGAAATTTTCATTGAATTCCATTTGAAGGTTATTTACCCTTTGCTTAATACGGCTGCTCTCGTCTAAAATAATAACTGCCTCTTCTCCCACATAATCAACAATAGAATAAACCTCATCATAAAAATAATCTATAAGTTCATGAATATTTTCCACCCTTTTAGCTTCCGTAATCTCCTCCATAATTTCCTCAAATTTTTGCTGTAATTTTTCTGCAATTCCGCTTTTTGATTTTTTTATTTTTAATAAATAGGAATTTAAAGACTTGGAAACCGCTGAAATCCCTTTTTTAATATGCTTTTCTTCCGCGATAAACTCTGTAGCAGGGAAAATATTTATTTTATCAATATTTTCTAAAGACCTTTGGGTGATCACATCAAAAGTCCTTATGGAATCTATTTCATCGTCAAAAAGTTCAATTCTATAAGGATATTCTTCAATAGGAGAAAAAACGTCAATTATTCCCCCTCTCACACTAAATTGCCCTTTTCCTTCCACTATTTGAACTCTTTCATATCCCATTGCCACAAAATTTTTTATAACCTCTTGTAAATTTACAATATCACCTATCTTAAAAAACATCTGATACTTTTCAAATAAATTTATGGGTATGAGTTTGCCTATTGCTGCATCTATAGAAGTAACTACCGCATGGGGAGTTTCCCTTGTCAATTTTTTAATTACTCTTAACCTCTGAGATACCATCTCTTGACTGGCAGCATCTATTTTATAAAACAAAGCTTCTCTCTTGGGAAATAAAGAGGCATTGCCAAAACTAAAAGAATACAAATCTTCGTATATTTTTCTCGCTTCTATATCATCAGGAGCAATAACTAACACTTTTTTATTAAACTTGCTCATTATATAATGAGCAACATGAGCTTTTTGAGAATCTGTAAGCCCATAAGCTAAAAGGGGGCCTTTCCCTTGTTTTAAAAATTCTTCTATTGTTTTTATTTCTTTTAATTCTTCTATTTGGCGAGTAAACATGTTCATCACCTCAACATAAGCCTATTCCATAAGCCGTGTATTAAAGAAGTTACAATAATAGCCCAAAAAATATTTGTTTGCATTACTAATATGTAAGAGGTTATGCCAAAAAAGCCGTGGCTTAAAATACTCAAAATAGAAGCCCTTAAATTGATTTCATAGGAAGCTTTTATGTAATCATTTACTGCCTCTGTAACCCCAAATATCAAATGAGACAAAAGAATAGAGGAGGTCAAATACCCTACAACTGTCTTACAGGTTTCTTCAATGACTGGTACAAGATAAATTATAGCTTTTTTGTTGTATTTATTTACTGCCATCTTATTCAGAAAATACGCTAAGATTACACCAGCAATTCCAGACAATAGCCACATATGTTCTTTTTTCTCCTTCAATTGCCTTTTTGCAAACCGTTAAACTTGCTCATAGCATGTTCTATCCCATTTTCTATAATATCTATCACCGCATCTGCTGCTTTTATAACAGCTTCATCAATTAGTTTTTTCTCTGACTCTTCAAACTTTCCTAATACATGACTTACTAAATCCTTTTGTGGTTTTCCAATTCCAATTCTAACTCGTGGAAACTCTTCGCTATTTAAAAGATATATGATAGAATTCATTCCATTGTGACCACCTGAACTGCCTTTTTTTCTTATCCTTATTTTACCCACATCCAAATCTTTGTCATCATAAATTACAATTACATTTTCAAGTGGAATTTTATAAAAATTTACAGCCTCATATAAAGCTTCACCACTTGAATTCATAAATGTCTGCGGTTTTAAAAGAATTATTTTTTCTCCTTTAAAATTCCCTTCACCCACAAGGGATTTAAATTTTAATTTTGTGACATTCATACCTAATTTTTTTGCCAATTCATCTATTACCATAAATCCTACATTATGTCTCGTTCCTTCATATTCTCTACCAGGATTTCCTAAACCTGCAATTATGAACATACAACCACCCTTCCTTATCAAATTAATTATACATGATTAAGCAAAAAAAAGCTATAACATGCACAAAAGATTACCGGCAAGTCACTTGCCGGTAATCTTTTGTACGAAGGAGGCCTTTATTTCATTTATTGAAAGTTTGCACTGCTTTGTAATTTTACATTAACTGTAAATGTTCTGCCATTTCTCCAAATTGTCACCTTTATTACATCTCCAACTTTGTGGTCATCTAGTATTCCTTGTAAATCCTCAAAGGAAGTAATGTCTTTACCGTCAACCTTTATTATCACATCTCCTGGTTGAATTCCAGCTTGTTCTGCTCCACTATTTGGCTGAACCTGAACTACATATACCCCTACAGGCAAATTATATCGTTGTGCATCTTGTTCTGTAATGGTTTGAGCACCTATACCCATCATAGGTCTTTCTACATAACCATATTTTATTATTTGGTCAATTATAGGTTTAGCTTCGTTTATTGGAATTGCAAAACCCATACCCTCAATAGGAGTCCCTTGGCTTTGAAACATTCCAAACGGGTCCTGAATACTTGACCCTAGTGAAGTAAGCTTAACACTTGTTATACCTATGACTTCTGCTTTACTATTTACAAGGGGTCCTCCACTGTTGCCAGGATTAATAGCTGCATCTGTTTGTATAAGTTTGACAGGTCCATAATCACTTTGGAGGTTTCTGTTAAGCCCGCTTATTATACCAGCAGTGACCGAACCTGCAAAAGAACTTCCCAAAGGATTTCCTATAGCAATAGCCAGTTCACCCGGTTGAAGCTTTGAAGAATCACCTAATTCTACAACAGGTAAATTAGAAAGATTTATTTTAACTACTGCGAGGTCTGTTCTTTCATCTTTTCCTATAAGTTTTGCATCAGCACTTCTTCCATCTAAAAGTTTTACTGTAATTTTTGATGCTCCATCAATTACATGGTTATTGGTAACAATATATCCATCCGAACTTATTATAAAACCAGAGCCGCTACCTTTTGGAACATATCCTGTTCTATAACCATTGGTATAAGCAGCACTTGTATCAATTTCTACAACTGCTGGACTCACTATTTTGTAAATGTTGGGTATCAGATTTAAAATGCCGCTTTCGTCTGACGAAGTAGTATTTAGAGGTAAATATCTTGTAACAACTTGAGCTGACGCATTATTTTGGCTTCCATAGTATTTCATTACAGCCCCCGTAATTCCTCCGCCGATTAAAGCTGCCACTAACGCTACTGCGATAAAATAAGCTAGCATCCTTCTTCTAAATCTTTTAACCATTTTGCCAAGGCTCTTTTTATTGTTTCTAAATTTTACGTTAGAAGGTATCATAGAAGTTTCAAACTTCTCATAAGGTTGCTGCTCCTCAATTATTTCTTGGTACATTTTTTCCTCGTTGGAAGTCTCTTCTAGTTTATTTTCTGGTAAAGTCATATCATGTTCAGTATCATTTTTCTCAATTTTATTTTCAAAGTCTTTTTCGTAATCCATATTACCCCTCCTTTTGTTCTTTTTTTTAATTATAACCTTCTTTTATTAACAAATTATGAACACGATGTAAAGATTTTAAGTAATTTTTATTAAAAAATTTTTTGCACTGCTTTTTATAAATAAAGTGCGGCCCAAGTATTCGCTTGGACCGCTGAAAAGGGAGGTCAAGGAGAGGCATTTGTCACTTTCAAATATTATTATATCCTTTATTTATGAATAAAGTGTTAATAAAGTGTAAATATTTTGTTGCAATTTTTTAAAACTTTTTCACCGGCAAAGTAAAAGTAAAGGCAGCACCTCTGCCTATTTTGCTTTCTACCCATATTTCCTCGTTATGAGCATTTATAATACGCTTTACGATATAAAGCCCAAGACCTGCACCATCTTTTCCCCTCGACTTGTCCGCTTTATAAAATCTGTCCCATATATGCTCTTGGTCTTCAGGAGAGATACCTATTCCATTATCTTTTATAGTAATAAATACCTTGTCATCTTTTGTTTCAGTAAAAATGTGGATTATACCTTTTTCTTTGGAAAACTTTATTGCATTATCTATAAGATTTGACAAAACTTGCTCTATCTTGTCCTTATCAGCTATTACTATTCGTCGGTCTTCTTCAAAATCAACTTTAACGGTGAGATCTTTTTCCACTATTCTTTTTTCAAATTTTATAACTGCAAGTCTTATAAGTTCATTTATATCAAATTCCGTCTTGTGTAGTGGAAATTGCCCCGACTCAAGTTTAGTCATTTCAAGAAAATCGTCTATGAGTCGAGACATTCTCCTCGTTTCTTTTTGCACTATTTTAAGATAATCGCAAGCTTTTTCTACCGGAATAGTACCGTCTAATATTCCGTCTATATATCCCTGTATAGAAGTTAATGGAGACCTCAATTCGTGGGAAACATTTGCCACAAAATCTTTTCTCATGTCTTCTAACTGTTCTAACTCTTTTGCCATAACATTAAAGGACTTAGCCAACTCCCCTATCTCATCTTCTTCTCTATGCTGTACCCTGGCAGAAAAATTCCCTTTGGCTAATTGCTGAACAGCTAAACTCATCTCTTTAAGAGGCTGAGATATTTTGCTGGAAGTATAAGAAATGAGCACAAAACCTATTATAAGAGCTACTCCTCCAGATAAAAGCATTAAAAGAAAGATGTTAATAATAGTTTTATTCATTTCTGTCAAAGGAGCATGCATAAATATGGCCCCTTCAATCCGGCCCTTTATGACAAGAGGCACTCCCACTGTTAAAACAGGTTGATTAAATCTTCCGCCAAAATATCCTTTTTTTACAACAAATTGTCCATCTAAAATACTTTTTATTTCATCTTTACTGAGGCTTACCCCCGTCCAAGCTTTGCCATGTTTATGCGATTGACTGTAAATTAACCCTTCTTTATCTACAATCCATACAGTAGCATTAATCAACCTAGTGACAACATCTAATTCTTGATTCCATTTATCTATGTTTATGTCTCCTACCGCAAATTCATTTAAAATTGCATTTATTTCTTGAGCCTCTTCTAACATTATTTTTTCTTTGTCAGCAAAGTAATAGTTTTGAAACATCAGATAAAACATTCCTGAAAGAATAGACAAAGTAATAAGGATTATAATTATGTTGCTTATAAAAAGTTTTTTAAAAAGACTATTTTTGGTCAAATTTAGTTCACCTCAAATTTATAACCTACACCCCATACAGTGGTAAGTTTCCAATTAATGCCATCTCCTATTTTTTCTCTAAGTCGTTTTATATGAACATCTACCGTGCGACTATCTCCCATATAATCATAACCCCATACATTTTCTAACAGCTGGTCTCTTGTGAAAACCCTGTTAGGATGCGTACATAAAAAATATAAAAGTTCTAACTCCTTGGGAGTCAAATCCACATTTTGCCCTTTATAAACAACCTTATATTCGCTCAAACTTACATAAAGGTCTGGGTAAGAAACAGCCCGCCTTTCATCGCTTTCCGGCTCATACCTTCTTAAAACCGCTTTAACTCTTGCTATTAATTCTTTCCCATCAAAGGGCTTTACAATGTAGTCATCAGCGCCAATCTCTAAAGCCAATACCTTATCAAGAGTATCCCCTTTTGCAGTAAGCATTATTATAGGCACCTTTGAAAATTTTCTGACTTCTCTGCAAAGAGCAATACCATCAATCCCTGGTAACATTATGTCAAGTATGACGAGCCTTGGTGGATTAGTTTGGATCTTCTTTAAGGCTGTTTGTCCATCGTATATTTGTTCTACTTCAAATCCCTCTTTTTCAAGGTACAAAGACACTATTTCACATATATTCTTGTCATCATCCACTACATAAATCTTTGGATTCTCTCCCACAAAACCACCCTCTATGCCGAGTTTCCTTGCTTAAATTATATCATAAAATTTAAGGATAATAATAAAAAAGGCACCATAAGTGCCTATTCGAACAATTTACTGACAGACATGCCCTCGTGGATTCGCAAAATTGCTTCTGCAAACAAAGGAGCTACAGACCTCACTTTAATTTTTTCAATTTTTTTCTCTTCGGTAAGAGGAATTGTATCGGTAATAACCAATTCTTTTATTGGCGATTCTTTCAATCTCTCAATGGCAGGTCCTGACAACACCCCATGGGTTGCACAAGCATAAACTTCAGTAGCACCATTATCAATAAGGGCTTCCGCCCCTTGTACCAACGTACCAGCAGTATCAATAAGGTCATCTACCAAAATAACCTTTTTCCCTCTAACATCACCTATTATATTCATTATCTCTGCTACGTTGGCTTTTGGCCTTCTTTTGTCAATAATTGCAAGAGGAGCATTAAGTTTCTCTGCAAAATATCTAGCTCTTGTCACACTGCCATGGTCTGGCGAAACAACTACAACATCATCTCCCAAATCTTTTTCAAGAAAATATTTCGCAAGTATTGGCCCTCCTAAAAGATGGTCAACAGGAATATTAAAGTACCCTTGTATCTGCGGAGCATGCAGGTCCATTGTAACAACTCTGTGAGCTCCTGCTGCAGTTATAAGGTCGGCTACAAGCTTAGCACTAATTGGGTCCCTCGGCTTTGCTTTTCTATCTTGTCTTGCATAACCATAGTAAGGTATAACTGCATTAATTTCAGCTGCAGACGCCCTTTTAAAAGCATCAATCATTATCAATAATTCCATTAAGTTGTTATTGACAGGTGCGCAAGTTGACTGTATCACAAAAACACTTGCCCCTCTTACACTTTCGCCGATCTTTACACTAATCTCGCCATCACTAAAAGTCCCTACTTCTGAGTCACAAAGCTTAAGCCCCAAATGCTCTGCTATTTCATTGGCTAACTTAGGATTTGAATTTCCAGTAAAAATCTTGAGAGAATTAGTATATCTTGCCATTTAATTTAAAGCCTCCCTTTTTTTATTCTTTCCTGTACCCAGCCCTCTTTATTAGTTTGCCTACTTCTGGCTATGGCAAGGGCTCCTTCAGGAACATTCTCTGTTATAGTTGAACCAGCAGCAATATAAGCATTATTTCCAATCTTTACTGGCGCTACAAGATTTACATTACATCCCACGAAAACATTATCTCCTATCACTGTCTTGTACTTTTGTTTACCATCATAATTAACTGTAATAGAGCCACATCCCATATTGACATTTTTACCAACTTCCGCGTCTCCCACATACGTAAGATGAGGAACTTTACTCCCTTCATCAATTATTGACTTCTTTATCTCTACAAAATCCCCTATTTTGACATTACTCTGTATCACAGTTTCTGGCCTTATGTGGGCAAAAGGTCCTATTTTAACATTATTTCCTATTTTTGAAGAGAGTATTACCGAATACGTGACACTACATCCATCACCAATTTCCGAATCAACAATCCTACAATTAGGCCCTATCTCACAATCACTTCCTATTTTCGTTTTCCCTTCTATAACACAACCAGGCAATACTACAGTATCTGCTCCAATCTCCACTTCAGCTCCTATATAAGTGGTATCAGGGTCCACTATTGTTACTCCGTTTTCCATGTGACGATAATTAATCCGCTTTCTCATTATTTTCTCTGCTTCAAAAAGCTGGACCCTTGAATTTACTCCCGTTATCTCCTCTGAAGGTACAGTAAAAGCGCCAATTTTTCCATCCATATCTCTTATAATTTCCACAGCATCCGTCAGATAATATTCACCCTGTGCGTTATTATTGGTTATCCTTCTTAACGCCTTTTTTAGTTTGGCTATATCCATAACGTACATGGCAGAATTTATCTCATGGATGCTTTTTTCTTCTTCCGTTGCATCTTTATCTTCCACAATTTTTATAACGTTTCCACTTCCATCCCTTATTATTCTCCCATAACCGGTTGGGTCTTCTAATACTGAAGACAAAATAGTAACACTGTTGCCCTCTTTAATATGAAAATTTATTAATTCTTTTAAGGTATTGGAGGTAATAAGAGGAGTATCTCCTGTCAAAATCATTACATTCCCTTCATCAGGGAGTAAGTCCTCCGCCATCATTACGGCATGGCCCGTCCCTAACTGCACTTGTTGATAAGCATACTTCACTCTTTCTTTTAAAACTTCCTTAACTTCTTCTGCTTTGTGTCCGACTACTACAATCACTTCGCTACTTCCTATTTCTTCTACCGCATCTACTACCCATTCTATCATCGGTTTGCCACAAACTTTATGAACCACCTTAGGATGCTTAGATTTCATCCTTTTCCCTAGCCCTGCAGCTAAAATAAGCGTCACTAGCCCTTCCAATTTTTCCACACCCTCTATACTAAATTTAATTCTCATACCCTATACTATTTTAACTATAATTGCAGCAAAGTTCAACAAAAAAATAAAAAGGAGACAAGCTCCTTTTTATTCCTTATGTGCAGCTTCTTGTTCTTTTGCTTTTTCATATTCTTTGAGAATAGCGCTTTGTAATTTATTTCTTGTGTCTGAATTTATAGGGTGAGCAATATCTTTAAACTCCCCTTCGGGAGTTTTTCGACTTGGCATAGCAATAAACAACCCATTTTGGCCCTCTATAACCTTTATGTCGTGAACTACAAATTCATTGTCAAAGGTTACAGAAACTACAGCCTTCATTTTGCCTTCCTCATTAAGTTTTCTCACCCTTACGTCTGTAATTTCCATAAGCTCACCACCTTCCTGAAGTTAAACCCTAAGTTAGCATTTGCGGAACTACTCTTACACTAATAAATATTCGCCATAAAATCAAAATTTCCTTCAGGAAAAACTAAAATTCCGAAAAATTTTTAAAAAATTTTATTCATTTTAATCCTTCAATATCCAATCACTTATTTCAATGTCAATTATATTTTTCTCTTCCTCCATATTTTTTAACACGAAAACCGAAATGTAATTATCTACCAGCTTATTCTCCGGTTTTTCCGTCGAAATCATAACTCCTGCACCAACCACTTCAGCGTCAAATTCCTCCATAAGTTCCATCATACCTTTAATCGTCCCACCTGCTTTCATAAAGTCATCTATCAATAATACTTTAGAACCTTTCTGTAAAGACCTTCTAGCCAAAGACATAGATCGTATGTGTCTTTGAGACCCAGAAATATAATTAATAGAAACAAAAGAGCCTTCTGTAACTCTACTATCTTTTCTAATTATTACAAGTGGAACATTAAGCGTCCTTGCGCACATCAAGGCAATAGGTATACCCTTGGTCTCCACAGTAACAATCGCGTCAACGTTTTTATCCAAAAAAGGAAGCACTAAAATTTCACCAATTTTTGTTACAATATTGGGAGAATAAATCAAATCAGCAGTATACAGAAAACCTCCGGGAATTATTCTAGAGGGGTCTTTTAATTTTTCCTTTATTTCTCGTACAAAGGGCAAATAACTTTTAATATTAGCTATAGGAATGTATTTTACTCCACCACCAGCTCCAGGTAATGTAATTAATTTGCCAAAACTAAATTTTTCTATCACATTCTTTAAAATATCGATATCTTCCGAGGCAGTAGATTTAGCTATACCAAAAAAATTCACAAAATATTCTAAATTTATGAGGGTATTAGGATTTTCACTAAATATCTTAACGATTGCTGCCAATCGTTCATACCGTTTGTACTTATCCATAAAAAATAACCTCCGCACATACAAACTTTTATACCAAAATTATATTTAAAAGTTCACTTTTGTGCAACATGTGATATAATTTTTTTATAAATATAGTTGCTTTTGACAAGCTTTAATCATATTTTAACCATGAAAAGGCAATAATAACAATAGGAACTGAGAGGAGCGTAAACTATGGATATAAATCTTGAAAACTTTAAAAGAGTGCATTTTATAGGAATTGGCGGTATAAGTATGAGCGGTTTAGCTCATATACTTTTGAATAACGGCCATATAGTAACAGGCTCAGATATAAAAAATTCTCATATAATCGAAAGGTTAAGACAAGAAGGAGCAGTTATAACAATACCTCACAACGAAAATAGTGTCATAGGTGCTGATTTAGTAGTGTATACAGCTGCTATCCATGAAGATAATCCTGAATATCAAAAAGCTAAGGAATTAAATATACCTATTATAGATAGAGCTACCCTTTTAGGTCTCATTATGAAAAAATACAAATACGGCATTGCTGTTGCAGGAAGTCATGGAAAGACAACTACTACTTCTTTAATATCTGTAATACTCGATGGTATGGAATTTGACCCAACAGTTTTAGTAGGAGGAGAAGTTGATGTAATAGGAGGAAATGTGAGAGTTGGAAGCAGTGAATATTTTGTCACAGAAGCTTGTGAATATACAGATAGTTTTCTAAAGTTTTATCCTTACATAGCTGTTATACTAAATGTCGATTCAGACCACTTAGATTACTTCAAAAATATTGACAACATAAAACAGTCTTTTAGGCAATTTGCTAATTTAGTTCCACCAGACGGATTCGTGGTAGCATGCAAAGATGATGCAAACACCATGTATGTTGTAAATGGGTTAAATAAAAACATTGTGACCTATGGTATTTACCAAGATAGTGATTGGAAAGCAAAAAACATAAGTTTTGATGACAAAGGCTGTGCAATTTTTGACGTTTATTATAAAGAGGAATATATGGGCAATTTTAAATTATCAATACCCGGAAAACACAATGTTTACAACGCCTTAGCTGCTTTGGCAGTAAGTCACCTTGTAGGAATTGACATAAAAAAAGCTTCTCATTATTTAACTGAATTCAAAGGCACTCATAGAAGATTCGAAATAAAAGGAATAGTTGATGGCATAACAATTGTGGATGACTATGCTCATCACCCTGCTGAAATTAAAGCAACTTTAGAAGCAGCAAAAAATTATCCTCATAAAAGAATTATTTGTATATTCCAGCCACATACTTACTCAAGAACTAAATCTTTGCTTAATGATTTTGCAGGATCCTTTGACAATGCGGATAAAATAATAATAGCTGACATATACGCCGCAAGAGAGAAAGATACAGGAATTGTTTCTTCTAAAGATTTAGTGGAACTAATCTCTCAAAGAGGAAAGGATGTTTTGTACTTAAAAGACTTTGACTCTATAGTGGAGTATTTAAATAAAAATGCAAAAGCAGGCGATTTAGTATTAACAGTTGGAGCAGGAAATATCTACGAAGTAGGAGAAATGTTTTTAAAAGGCCATAAAAAAGCTGTAGGAATGTAAACCCTACAGCTTTTCATCTTGCAACACAAGATTTCCTCTCCACAAGCTTTACAGGCACAATGATGTGGTCTGTGTCTACATCCTTTTGCTTTAACCTTGCAATCAAAAGTTCTGCAGACTTAATTCCCAAATCAAATGTAGAAATATCTATTGTCGTAAGGGGTGGGTTTGCAAAAGCTGACAAGGGAATGTTGTTAAACCCTACTATTGATATATCCTCAGGAACTCTATATCTTTTATCTATTGCAGCCCTTATAACACCAAATGCCATAACATCATCAGTAACCACAACTGCAGTAGGTTTTTCTCTTTCTAATATTCTCATCATCGCCCTGTATCCACCGTCTTCTGAAAACTCGTCTTGTTCCACCAACTCTCTCTTAAAAGGTATTCCATTTTCCTCAAGGGCAAGTTTATAACCATCTAACCTATCTAAACTCACTACATATTCCAATGAACCACTTATAAAAGCAATTTCTCTATGCTCATGTTTAATAAGGTAATTAGTAGCAAGCTTAGAAGCCCCTATATTGTCATTGTCAACCCAATACACACCCTTGGCGTCTAAAGGCTTACCTATAACAACAAAAGGAAATTTTTCATCTCTTAACCAAGGTATAAGCTCATCGGTTGTACGGGAAGATAAAAGAATTATTCCATCAACTCGTTTGCCTTTTACCATATTTATAACCGCTTCTTTTTCCTCTTCTTGATTCCCAGATGTTGATAAAAGCAAATCATATTTTTCTCTGTGGGCAACAACACTTATTCCTCTCATCACTTCTGGGAAAAAGGGATTTGAAAAAGCTTCCTCTGTAGAGCGAGGCATTATAAGCCCTAATGTATTTGTCACTTTACTTGCAAGGCTTCTGGCAATGGCATTTGGATAATACCCCAATTCCTCCATCGCCTTCCAAACTCTCTCTTTTGTCTCTTTGCTTATACGAGGATTATCAGCAATAACCCTCGATACAGTAGAAGGAGCAACATTTGCCCTTTTGGCCACATCTTTAATCGTTACATTCATTATACCACCACCTTCAAAATGAAACCGATTGCATCTCTTCTATTTATTATTCTATCCTATTCTTTTATTTACGTCAACACTTTTCATTTTTTTAAACATGCAGTGTACACTTTTATATAACTCCTGCTATCTTTAATATTTCCCAACTGATCCTATATACAAACACTAAAACTGACAAAAGCACAGGCCAATATAAGAAAATGTGTAAATCTTCTTTTACTGTTGTAGTACCGCGTATAATATATGGGTCAGTTATTTTCTTCAAATATCTCAATAGCACATACAAAAGAACAGAAGCAAACAATGCAAAAATCCCATAACCAACGACTACAATAAATGGAATATTTACTTGTTGTAATGGAGTTGCTTTTCCTAAGTTTTGTTGTGCTACAAAATATGATAACAACACAGAAATAGTGTTATTTGTAAAATGGCCTATCATTCCCGCATATATGGAATTAGTTCTATACACTACATATCCTAATAAACTACCGAGAAAAAGTATACTTAAAAAATTTTGTACATTTAAATGAAGCATTGCAAAGAATATAGCGGTTATAAAAATACTCTTTATAGAACCCCTCATTTCAAAACTTCTCATAACAAGTCCCCGCATAAATATTTCTTCACTACAGGCAGCTACAGCTCCAAATATTAAAATTTGCATAAAAAGTTCTTGTATATTGGAAGCTGCAGGCATTTGCATGACAGGAATTTTACCCAATTTAGATAGAAAATAATTTGTCAAAAGTGCAAAAAACCCGATACTATCCAGCCTAAAATAGCTATTATTATCACTAAAAAAACTTTATCCCCTTTTATAGGATTTAACCTTAAAACATATTTTACATCATATTTTTTTAAAAAAAGATAAAGAATAACAGGCAGTAAAACAAGAAAAAATTCTGTGATGAGTATACCTATATATAAAGAAGCCTTTTGCACCAAATATCCCACTGTTATGAAAAGTAACATGACAAAAAAGTACAACTTACTTACATCTTTTTCATCTGGTCGCATCTAATCACTTCCTTTTTTACATCGTCAATTTCACCCTTATAGATTTTAACATAAAAAGAATAAAAAAGTAAGAATTAAATGTGAGGATTTTGTGAAACCTAATAATTGAAAATTTCAATTAATGTGATATAATAAATAATAGAAAAATATGGAGGTGATGTAAATGAGCCTTATGAGACGAGGACGCGACTGGTGGGATTGGCCCTTCGATTTCAATATTAGAAATTTGCCAAGCATTTTTGATGTGAATTTCCCATCTATTTCAGGTCTATTTTCTCGGCCAAGAGTGGACATCACCGAATCTGAAACAGAAATAGTGGCAACAGCTGAACTACCGGGCGTTGACAAAAAAGACATTGAAATAAATGTCTATGACAATATACTGGAAATAAAAGGGCAAACCACAGTAGATGAAGAAAGAGAAGATAAAAATTATTACATGAGAGAAAGATATTACGGAAGTTTTGCCAGAAGAATAGAATTACCCGCAGAAGTAGACCCTGAAAGAACTACTGCTAAATTTGAAAACGGCATTCTCAAAATCACAATGCCAAAATTACATCCAAGCAAACCAAAGGGAAGAAAAATAGATATAGAATAA
>Ga0247720_100349_pt1 | contig 18503 bp, 19 predicted proteins | sample MSEWel2015_12_15_FD_189078 | JGI IMG/M metagenome (GOLD analysis project Ga0247720, IMG submission 189078) | Subsurface sediment microbial communities from gas well in West Virginia, United States - MSEEL Well Study Marcellus 3H_2015_12_15 | ecosystem: Environmental > Terrestrial > Deep...
AGAATGATGGTGGCAAAAGCTCTAGGTGTAAATACTATTTCAGCTAAAAGATGGCTAAAAGAAAGTTATAATGCGGAAGGAGAAAATCTATATGAGGCAATTCAAAATACAAAAGCTTATGTTGGCTTATTAGCTCCTCAAACATTAGATTGCCGTTATATATTTGAAGATGTTCCTATGAGCTTGGTGCCTATGTCTTCTATAGGGAAAGAAATAGGCATTAAGACTCCCACTATTGATGCTGTTATACATCTTGCTTCGGTTATGCACGGAAAAGATTATTGGAATATTGGAAGGACGGCTGAGAAACTTGGGATCCAAGGGAAAACAGTAGAGGAAATTATAGAGTTGGTGGAAGGAAAAAGAAAGGAGGTAACTATAGCGTGAAAAGGTTAATTGTAGCGGCAGCGATAGGTAATTGTGTCCATGTGGCCGGTGTATATAACTTTTTAAAATTTGCGGAACAGCAAGGTTATGAAACTATATTTTTGGGTCCTGCTGTTCCTATAAAGAAATTGATAGAAGCCGTTAAAAAACATAAGCCGTCAATTGTAGGAGTAAGCTATAGACTGACTCCTTCTGCTCTTGAAAAACTTTTAGAAGAACTCAAGAGGGAAATAGAAGTAAATAATTTGCAACATATTAGGTGGGTGTTTGGCGGTACAGAGCCTACTGCAGACGTGGCAAGAAGGTCAGGAATATTTGTAGCAGTTTTTGATGGTAAAAATGGTGATGAAGCTACAATTAATTTTTTAAGAGGAGGAAGCACAAATCATAAACAACGGGTTTTTGCTGATACACTAATAGGAAGAATAGAAGATAAATTCCCTTATCCTATCATAAGACACCACTTTGGACTTCCTTCATTAGAAGATACTATAGAAGGTGTTAAGAAGATAGCAGAGGCAGAAATTTTAGATGTAATTTCTCTCGCGCCAGACCAAAATGCTCAAGAGCACTTCTTTGATAAAAAATATGACAAATCTTTAGATGGAGCAGGCGGTGTTCCTATAAGAAAGGAAGAAGACTTGATAAGGATATATGAAGCTTCAAGAAGGGGTAATTTCCCTCTTTTAAGGTGTTATAGTGGCACAAATGACGTATTTAAGATGGCGGAAATGCTTTTGCGAACGATCCACAATGCGTGGGCAGCAATACCACTTAGCTGGTACAATGTTCTCGATGGAAGAGGTCCAAGAGATGTTAACACTTCAATCAGAGAAAATCAACAATTGATGAAATGGCATGCTGAAAGAGGAGTACCAGTGGAGGTAAACGAGCCACACCATTGGAGCTTGAGGGATGCTCATGATGTAATTGGGGTAACAACGGCATATCTTGCGGCATATAATGCAAAAAAAATGGGTGTTAAAGACTATGTAGCACAATTTATGTTTAACGTGCCTGCTTCTATTTCACCAAAAATGGATTTGGCAAAAATGTTAGCTAAGATAGAGCTGATAGAAGAATTGCAAGATGAAAATTTCAGAGTGATAAGGCAAGCAAGAGCGGGACTTGCAAGTTTTCCAACTGACCTTTTAGAAGCCAAGGGTCAGTTAGCTTCCAGTGCTTATCTCTCTATGGCTATAAGACCTCATATATATCACGTAGTGGGATATTGTGAAGCTCATCATGCTGCAACGCCAGAAGATATAATTGAAAGCGTTAAAATAGTAAAAGCCGTGATAAAAAATTCTATGTTTGGAATGCCTGATTTGACTCAGGATAAAGAAGTAATTCAAAGAAAAGAACAGTTAAAGAAAGAGACAAGGATTTTATTGGAAGCGATAAAAAGCTTGGCACCTTACAGTCTTGATCCACTGGCAGATCCAGATGTGTTGGCATTGGCGATAAAGATTGGTCTATTAGATGCACCACATCTCAAGGGTAACAAGTATGCAAAAGGAGAATTGCAAACCAAAGTAATAGATGGTGCATGCTATGCTTATGACTATGAGAAGCATAGAATAATACCTGAAGAAGAAAGGGTAGAAAGGATTTTACGTGAATATGAAAAATCAGCTATAGAAGTATAAAAACTTGGGAACGTAAGATCTTTTCTTACGTTCCTTATTGAATTTCTTTGAATATATCTGAAGAGGAGGAATGATAGCTAAATGTGCGGATTAGCAGGAATTATAGGAACTGGTGATAAGAGTAAAATAAAAAGGATGCTTGATAAAATACGACATCGTGGCCCGGATGAGTCAGGGATTTTTGTAGATGAAAATATTACATTAGGCCATAATAGGCTGACGATAATTGACCTTTATCATGGACGTCAACCTATAAAAAACGAAGATGGTAGGTATTGGCTTATTTATAATGGAGAAATTTACAATTACCAATTATTGCGTAAAGAGTTAAAAAACCATACTTTTTCCACAGATACTGATAGCGAAGTAATAATTCATTTGTATGAAGAACTAGGTAAAAATTGTGTTAACTATATTGATGGAATGTTTGCTTTAGCTATTTATGACTCTAAAAAAAAGACCATATTTATTGCTCGTGATCCTTTAGGAATAAAGCCATTGTATTATGGCAAAACAAAAGAAGGGTATTTTGCCTTTGCTTCGGAGATTAAAGCACTTCAGGAAGTAACTGATGATATAAATGAATTTCCTAATGGATATATTTATACAACTGAAAACGGATTTGAGAAATATTATACAATTCCACAGGATCCGATGCATTTTGCAGATGTTAATAATATTATTAATGGATTAAGGCTTAGATTAGAGGATTCAGTAAGAAAAAGGTTGATTGCTGATGTGCCTGTTGGAGTATTTTTAAGTGGCGGATTGGATAGCAGCCTTATCGCAGCAATAGCAGCAAAATACAAAAAGCCCCTTCATTCATTTGCAGTAGGCGTCGAAGGAAGTAATGACTTAAAGAACGCAAGAGTTGTTGCTGATTATGTGGGGACGATTCACCATGAATTTATTTATACAGAGGAGGACATAAAAAAAATTTTACCCGAAGTTATATATTATCTTGAATCCTGTGATCCAGCCTTAGTCAGAAGTGCTGTTGCAACATATTTTGTATCAAAACTTGCAAGCAATTACGTAAAAGTTATTCTTTCGGGAGAAGGTGCTGATGAATTGTTTAGTGGATACCATTACCTCAAAAATTATACCAGTCCTTGGAAATTACAATCCGAATTAAAATATATAACTCGAAATTTGCATAATACAAATCTTCAAAGAGTTGACAGAATGACAATGGCACATTCCATTGAAGGACGTGTACCGTTTTTAGATGTAGAAGTGTTACGGTACGCGTTTAAAATAACGCCATCATTTAAAATTAACGGCCGAGAAAAAACTGAAAAGTGGATACTTAGAAAACTTGCAGAAAATTACTTACCAGAGTCAATTGTATGGAGAAGAAAAGAAAAATTTGCAATAGGAAGTGGTACATCTGAAATATTAAATAAGATAGCCGAATCAGAAATTAGTGATGCAGAGTATATAAAAAATAGATTCCTTTCTAACGGTTTTGAAATAAAGTCAAAGGAAGAGCTGTATTATTTTAAAATTTTAAAAAGATTTTTTAATGTTGATTCTTTTATAAAGGACATGGGAAGAAGTAGAAGTCTCAATGACAACCAAATATATGCATAAAAAGAGGGCATTCTGCCCTCTTTTTAAATCAATATTTTGAGAAGATATATTTTTTTCTATTTCTAATTTTCCGTCTTCTCCAAAGGAGAAAAGCTGTTCCTAAAATCGTTGCTCCAGCAATAAATTTTACGGGATTGTTTTTTATTTCAAAAGATTGGTTTTCTGTATAATAGTATCCCAAAAAGTTTTTATAAACAGATTCCGCTGCAATAAGATGATTTGTACCTATCTCCTTTCCATTTAAAGTGTATTTAATGTAACCTAATATGTCTCCTTTATTTATTGGCGCTTTTATGTTTTTATTAAGTATTATTTGAGTTTCTATAGAATTTTCTTGCCCTTTAGGGACTTCATAGTAAAAGTCTTCTTTTGCAATAAGAGGAAGTTTAAAGTGAGACTTTCCTAAATCGATATAGGTTACTACCTCACCTTTTTCTGTTTTTTTCACTAAACTAAAGTTTTGGAACCCGTAATCCAAAAGTTTTATAGTATCTGTCCAAATGTTTGTTCCTTGGTCACCCATTATGACGGAGATAAGTCTGCGACCTTCTCTCGTTGCAGAAGCTGCTAAAACTTGACCAGCTGCAACCGTATATCCCGTTTTTACTCCGTCAGCTCCTTCATAGCGAAAACTTGAAGGTTTAATTAAGCGATTGCTTAACCATAGGTCTCTTACTTTATCAAACTTATTAGTAGGAGGAATTTGGTAATGTATTGTAGTTACTATTTTTCTAAATTCAGGATTTTGCATTGCATACCTTGCTATTAATGCCATATCATAAGGAGTGGAATAATGGTTTTCATCAGGAAGACCATTTGGATTTACAAAATGGCTATTGTAAGCCCCAATTTCTTTGGCTTTTTCATTCATCATTTTAGCGAAATTTTCTACGCTTCCACCAATATGTTCAGCGATAGCGATGGCAGCATCATTAGCTGATTCTAACATAATTGCATAAAGTAATTGTTCTAACGTAAGTTGTTCACCAGGAGAAAGAAATATTGAATTTCCATCTATTTTTGTAACATTATCACTGGCTGTTACGATGTCATTTAAGTTTCCCTTTTCAATGGCGATAATTGCGGTCAAAATCTTAGTTGTGCTTGCAGGGTACATTCTTTTGTGCATGTTTTTATCGTACAATACTTGACCTGTTGTAAAATCCATTAAAACTGCAGTTGGGCCTACAATTTCAGGTGGTGATGGCACATTAGCGTATACAGGAGTTATTTGTACTACCAAAATAAATAGTATGAGCAAAGAAGCTACCATTTTTTTCATTTTTATGCCTCCAATTCATGCTGATACTTAAAGTATAACAAAAAAACGCAAAAAATAAAAAGGAATTTTTTAATTCATGTAGAAATAAATAAAGGACGCTGTAAAAAGAGGTGTTAATATGCCTTGTTTTTCAAAAAAACAGCAATATGCTATTATTGTTATATTATGCCTTATATTATCGGTTTCAGGATATGTAATTTACCAAAATTTTAAATTAAAAAATGAATTTGTCATCAATGAAAGTAATGAAAGCATAGCGATAGAAACAATTGCCGAGAAGGAGGAAAACAAGGAAGAACCTTTAGAAATAAAAGTGTATGTTACAGGATTAGTAAAAAATCCGGGGGTCTATACTATGAAGGAAGGAGAAAGAGTAATAGATGCTATAAATAAAGCAGGAGGACCCTTGGAAGAAGCAGACCTTTCCAATATAAATCTTGCACAAAGAGTCAAGGACGAACAAATGATAATAGTCCCAAAAAAGGGTGAGATATATAATACTTCTTCTGCAAAGACACTACAAAAAAGCGAAAAAATAAACATAAATACTGCAACCAAAGAAGAATTGGAAACTTTACCAGGAATAGGACCTGTAACGGCTGAGAGGATAATCGAATTTAGAGAAAACAAAGGTTTTTTTAAAAAGATTGAAGACATAATGAATGTCCCTAGAATAGGTCCTAAAATGTTTGAACAGATAAAAGATAAAATTACCGTTGATTAGTATGTTAAATAGTTCCACATAGAACAAAAAATTCTATATTAAATGAGGGGTATTATGAAAAGGCTGATAGCTGTTATAACTGTGAGTATTTTTTTATTTAATTTTATGCTAGTACCAGCACAGATTGATACCTCTTCTGAGCTTAATAGGGCGAAAGTGGAAGAACAAAAACTTGTACTAGAGCTATTGAATCTTGAAGTAGAAAGGCTTAAAACACAAAAGTTTTTGGAAAATTTAATGGCCGATATTGAAAATTTAGCTGTAGTCATTCAAGAAAAATCTAAAGAAATACAAATAGTAAGTAAAGAGATAGAAAAGGAAAAAGAGGTATTAAAGACTTGGTTTAGGTTTTTGTATATGGATGGGGCAAATGCTATACTATCACTTCTACTTATGGCACAAAATTCCAGTGAGTTGTTGCATAGGCTTATTTACATAGACATTATTACCAATTATTTCTACAATAAACTAGATAATTTAAATAAGCTTGTAAAATATAAAAAAGAAGAGGAAAATAGACTAACCTCCCAAAGATTACAGCTTATAGAAAAACAAAAAGAACAAATAGAATTGTTAAAAAAAATAGATGAATTAAGGTTAGCAAAAAGCCAAATGTTAGAAGAGATAAAAATCAAAATTGCAAATTATCAAAAAATATTTACACTAGCTGATAATTTGGACAAAATGTTTCCTTCTTTAGATTATTTATTAAGCCATCTTTCCCAACTTCCATGGGATACTTTGGAGTATAAAGATTTGAGGTTTTCTTTTTTTGACATATCTGCTTCTTTTTCTGATGCTGATGTAACAAAGATGATACGTTCTTACAGTAATAAGTTAAAAAATATAACAGTTTCTTTTAGCAAAGAAGGTTTTGAAATAAAAGATGATGATTCATACACTTTAAAAGGAAATTTTGGAATAGAAGATAACAAGATTAAATTGTTAATAACTTCTCTGAATATAGGAGATATAAAAATTAACGACCAGTTGCTTCAAAAGATTCTCTATGGCTATGATACCACCATAAACATTAAAATTCCTGTTGAAGGATTTAAATTAAAAAAGGTTAAGACCGAAGAGGGCTATGTAAAGTTTACTTTACAAAAGTAATATTTATAAAACTTCTTTTCTAGAATGGGCAATTCTAGCACAAGCCGCGGCGATTATTGCAGCTACTAAGTCATCAATAAAGGTATTACACTTTTTATCTTTATCTTTATTAAGGTTTCCCATTATACCAGGTTTTACTTTATCGAGATATCCAAAATTAGTAAAACCTATAGAACCATAAATATTTGTAATGCTTAAGGCTAAAATTTCGTCGATGCCGTATAAAGGTTCATCTCTTTTTATAATAGACAAAAGAGGTTCTTCTAACATGTCTTTTTCTGCTAATTTGTCTAACGCAATACCTGTCAAAATTGCATTTTGAACTTCTCTTTTCTCAAGCACATGATGTAAATTTTCTATGCATTCCTCTATTGTTAAATCATCATAGTACCTTTTTTGCAAGTCTAGTACTAATACTGCCATATCTTCTAAAGTAACTCCTCTTTCTTCTAATAGGTTTATAGCAATATCTTTCACACTAACAGCTCCTTTTTTTAAGTTTATAGTATGATTATACCACAAATTTTTGTTGAAATACTTCTTTGTTGAAAAAACAATTCAATTAAAGTATAATCAAAATAGTTTAAACTTATAAGAGGTGAAAAAGATGGGTGAAGTAAGAGTAAGATTTGCTCCAAGTCCTACAGGGAGTTTACATATAGGCGGTGCCAGGACAGCCCTTTTTAATTGGCTTTTTGCAAGGCACTATGGAGGAAAATTTATTTTAAGGGTGGATGATACTGACCTACAAAGGTCTACAAAAGAATCTATGAAAGGGATACTTGAAGGACTGAAGTGGTTAGGTATTGATTGGGATGAAGGACCTATTTACCAATCGCAAAGGTTAGAAGAATATAGAAAATTCGCAAATAAATTATTAAAGGAAGGAAAGGCTTACTACTGTTTTTGCACAAAAGAAGAGTTAGAGGAAATGAGAAAACAGGCAGAAAAAGAAGGTAGGCCTCCAATGTATACGGGAAAATGTAGAAATTTGACCAAAGAGCAAATAGAGGAGTATTTAAGGCAAGGGAAAAAACCTGTAATAAGATTAAAAGTGCCTCAACAAGGGAAGACAGTGGTTCACGACATAATAAGAGGGGATGTAGAGTTTGATAATTCCACCTTTGATGACTTTATAATTATGAAATCAGACAATATGCCTACTTATAACTTTGCCACTGTGGTAGATGATTACCAAATGGGGATAACTCATGTTATACGGGCAGAAGAACATTTATCAAATACTCCAAAGCAAATACTAATTTATGAGGCTTTAGGTTTAGAAACTCCTCAATTTGCCCATGTATCTATGGTTTTAGCTCCTGATAGGAGTAAACTTAGTAAGAGACATGGAGCTACTTCCGTGCAAGAGTTTGAAGAGCAAGGATATCTCCCTGAAGCGATTGTAAATTATATAACCTTACTAGGATGGATGCCAAAGGACGGGGAGGAAATTTTTGATGTTTCAAAAAGCATAAAAGAATTTACTTTAGAAAGGGTATCAAAAAATCCAGCTGTTTACGATGTACAAAAGCTGACTTGGATAAACGGCCATTACATAAGGAATTACGATTTAGATAAGTTAACTGAAGCAGTTATTCCATTTTTGAAAGATAAAAACTTAATTAGGGAAGAGTTCGATTATGACTACATCAAAAAAATAGTAAGTATAGTAAGAGAAAGGGAAAAAACTCTAGTGGATATAGCTGATGCCATGAGTTATTATTTTACAGAAGTTAACGAGTATGAAGAAAAAGGAGTCAAAAAGTATTTTACTAAAGAGAAAGTCGCAGAAATTTTGAAAAAAGCAGCAGAGACTTTAAAAGAAGTAGAACCTTTTGATAAATTTACGACTGAGAAAGTTTATCGCAAACTTGTTGAGGAATTACAAATATCCAGCGGTGAACTTTTTCATCCTACTAGATTAGCTATTTCAGGGAGAACTTTTGGGCCAGGACTATTTGACATAATGGAACTTTTGGGAAAAGAAAGAACTATCCAGAGAATTGAAAAAGCTTTAGATTTTATTGAAAAGATGAAGAACCCATAAAAATATTGACATAATGTATAATTTTTACTACTATAGACAATAGTATTACCCTCATAAGGGTGATACTATTATTTTAACCCATGAAAGGGTGATAACGTGTGTATATAGTTATAACAGGCGACATAATTGGTTCAAGAGAGTTATTAGCCAAAGGGATTAAGAGGGAAAATTTTATAAAAGCGGTGGAAGAAGTAAATGAGGCGTGCGAAGATTATTTGCTTGTAAAGTTTTCACTCATGAGAGGAGATGAAATACAAGGAATTTTAAAACAGGTAGATTTTTTGCCAGCTGTCGTTAGGAATCTCAGATATAACTTTTTCCCTGCAGGTTTACGCATTGGAATTGGCATAGGATCTATTTCCACAGGTATAGAAAAAAATTCTTGGGAAATGGACGGAGAAGCTTTTTATAGGGCGAGAGAGGCCTTGTCTTTATGTGATAAAAATGCTATTACAATAGTGAAAACTGGAGATTTGTTTATAGAAGAAGCTACTACTGCTCTATTTACTTTATTGGATGCTTTACAGTCTAAGTGGACTAGGGCTCAATGGGAGGCAGTTATGAATTATGAAAAATATGGAACCTACAAAAAAGCGGCTCAAATTTTAAAAGTAATGCCACAAAATGTGGCAAAAAGGTGCAATGCAGCTAGATGGCAAGCTGTTGTAAGAGGGGAAAAAGCCATTGTCCGATTGTTGAAATTTGTATTGGAGGGCAATACAAATGAATAGCCAAAATTTTGCTTTAACATTGCTCTTTTTATCTCATGGTTTGAGTGATTACCTATTTCAAACAGACTCTATTGTGCTTAAGAAAAGTAAGGGACTAATTGAAGGATTTATAAAACATTTTTTGGTTGTGCTAGTACTAAACCTGTTGGTTTTACCCTTCTTTAAATTTAAAGCAATTTTGTTTTTAATATTTTTATCTTTTGTTCATATCATAATTGATTATTTGAAATATAAAATTGCAAAAACAGACAATGTTTATTTCTTTATAGGGGATCAAATCTTTCATTTTCTTACTATTTATTTTATTTCTTTAAAACTTATTGATGTCTTTTGTTTTTCCTATCCGGAAATCTACTTTAAAATATTTGCTGTATTCTGCATTTATATTTATGTCATTTTTGGAGGAGCAATTTTCATAAAATACGTGCTTTTAAGTCTAAATATTCATATTTCTAAAATGGAAATAACGTCTTCAGGGAAAATAATTGGTATGCTAGAGCGGACTTTGATGATGACGTTAATTGCCGTCAATCAAATAGCGGCAGCTAGTTTTGTGATTGGTGCTAAGTCTATTGCGAGGTATAAAGAGCTAGATAATAAAGATTTTGCAGAATACTACTTAATAGGGACGATGTTGAGTATGCTTATAGCTCTTTTTGGAGGGTTACTGATAAAAGCTATATTAAAAATATAAAGGCATCTACCGGATGCCTTTTCTTCCTTTATTGGTAGCCCCAAGGGGACTCGAACCCCTGTCTTCGCCGTGAGAGGGCGATGTCCTAGGCCGCTAGACGATGGGGCCATAATGGCTGCCGAACTAGGATTCGAACCTAGACCAGATGATCCAGAGTCACCTGTGCTACCATTACACCATTCGGCAGCGTCTTGACGAAAGTAATTATATCATAGGTTTTACAATTTGACAATACCCATTACCAAGGTTTTATTGGGCTGTTTACAATTCTGTATAAATAATTTATAATGTTTGTGGAGCTACATACTGTATACAGGGAGGGGAAAATAATGGCACATTACATTACCGACGAATGTATAAGTTGCGGAGCTTGTGCGGCAGAATGCCCGGTAGATGCTATCCATGAAGGGGATGGAAAATACGAGATCGACCCTGATACTTGTATTGACTGTGGTGCTTGCGAAGCTGTGTGCCCAACTGGTGCTATAAAAGCTGAGTAACTAAAGCAAAAGGCCTCCATAAGGAGGCTTTTTGTTTTTACATTACATTGACTAAACTCTTTTAAAGTGATAAAATTTTACTAAATTAATTCGAAGTAAAGGAGGAGTCATAAAAATATGGGATTAGTATATGTAAATGGTGAATTTGTGGACAGTGAAAAAGCTTCAGTTTCGGTTTTTGATCATGGTTATCTTTATGGGGACGGAATTTTTGAGGGCATAAGGGCTTATGATGGAGTTATATTTAAACTTGATGAACACTTAAAAAGGCTTTACAGTATGGCGAAGGCTATTCTTCTTGACATTCCTATAACGATGGAAGAGATGAAAGAAAAGGTTATTGAAACAGTAAGAATTAATAATTTAAGGGATGCTTACATAAGGCTTGTAGTTTCAAGAGGAAAAGGTGATTTAGGCCTTGACCCATATAAATGTCCTAAACCCACAGTTGTAATAATAGCGGATAAGATTGCTTTGTATCCTGAATCTATGTATCAAAATGGTTTAAAAATTATTACTTCTACTTATAGGAGAAATTCAATACAGACTTTAGATCCTCAGATAAAGTCATTAAATTATTTAAACAATATACTCGCAAAAATTGAAGCAGTAAAAGCAGGATATCCAGAGGCTTTGATTTTAAATCAAGAAGGATATGTGGCTGAATGTACCGGTGACAATATTTTTATAGTTTCAAATGGTACGTTATATTCTCCTCCTTCTGCAGTAGGAGCATTAGGAGGGATTACAAGGGCTACGATAATAGATATCGCAAAACAATTAGGGATACCTTTTGAAGAAAAGTATTTTTCTTTATTTAATGTATATACTGCAGATGAATGTTTCTTGACAGGTACGGCTGCTGAAGCAGTACCAGTAGTGGAAGTGGATCATAGGGTAATCGGAGATGGGAAGCCTGGTCCTATAACGAAAAAGATAATAGAAGAGTTTAGAAAACTTACTACTGTTTTAGGGACAAAAGTATATGAATAAACAATTGCATGGATAACTTCCATGCAATTGTTATATAGAAGAGATATTTGTTATTCTAGAAAATTTTATAGAAGATATGATTAAACAAGTGGATTTAAAGCCAGGGATAAAGGCTTATCACAGATTATAATTAGCAACGAACAAGGTTTTAAATATTTTTTAAAATTATTATGGGTGAAATAAAAAAAGTAAAAAATTTTAAATTTCAGCAGGAAATTTATAACATATATAGAATATATTATAATAAACATTTAAATGGGGAGAGTAGAGAGATGGGTGTAGTAAAAAAAATAGATGAAGAATTAAAACGGAGCATGGAGAACATTAAGGAAAAAATAAAGAGTGATGACATCTTAAATAGAATTCTAAATAAGGAAGCAATACAGGTAAATGAGGGAGAAATTGATTGGAAAGTAAAGTGTGGACAAGAAATTGTAGAAATTTATAAGAAATTAGTTAATATAGTAGATAAATTAAAAGTTGTTTCTTAATAAAACCTATTGTAATTTTTGTATTATGATGGTAAAATTGTATATACGAACTCTTAAAAAGGGGTAACTGAAATGAAAAGTAATGAAGTGTTAGAAAAACAGATAAGTGTCTTAAGAAAAGAACTAGATAACCTTGTTACTAAAGAAGAGATTGATTATGAAAAAGTGCTTGATATAAGTCGTAAACTCGATGATTTGATTGTTTCATATATAATTACCAAAAAAGACAGGTATTCTACAGTGGGAAACTATATCTAAGCCTTTTTAAAATTTAAAAAAGAGGCTTTTCTTTTTTGTTATTATATTGTTATGATTGCACCATTACAATTGTATGCTATAATATAAACTATCATACATAAATTTGTTGGAGGTGAAAATATGGATCAAAACAAGGTGAAAAAAATAGTATATGGGGCTTTTATGATGGCATTGGTTACTATCGGTACTATGGTGATTCGGATACCAACACCGGCTACAAAAGGATATATAAACGTGGGCGATTCTTTTATATTCTTAAGTTCTGCTTTATTTGGCTCTCTGATGGGGTTTATAGCCGGAGGAATTGGCTCAGCTTTAGCGGATTTGTTGTCAGGTTATGCTTATTGGGCACCGTGGACTTTTATAATTAAAGGGATAGAAGGGTTGATTGTTGGACTTATGTATAAAAAATATACTAATGAATATTTAAGGATTGTTTTCCTTATTATAGGAGCTTTATGGATGGTGTTAGGATACTATATTGCAGGGGGAGTTATGTACGGTTTTAAAACTTCATTAGTTGATGTGCCAAGTAATTTAGTACAAGGTTTCGCAAGTATAATAATAGGGTATATTTTGATACGTTTGATATCTCGTTTGGAATTATTTAACAAAGTGTAGCAGGGTTTTTAAAACCTTGCTTTTTTTTATGCAAAAATATATCATTATATAGTGAAAGGAAATTGGGGTGATGACAATGATAGATACATTTTTGTTTGACTTGGACGGGACATTGCTTCCTGTCGATACGGATAAGATGTTAGATGAATACTTTTTAAGCCTTACAAAAAAACTTTCTTCTCTATTTGATCCTCATTTTCTGTTTAAAAGCCTTTATAGTGCTAGCATGGACATGATAAACAATTTAGACCCAAACAAAACCAATGAAGAGGTGTTTTTTGAGTCTTTTTTAGAAAAAGTTAATTATCCAAAAGAAGAATTGGATGTACTTTTTGAAGACTTTTATTTAAATGATTACAAAAAATTGGGGAAAAATATTAAAGCTAATGAATATGTCAAGAAGTCTTTAGAGATTTTGAAAGAAAAAGGCTATACACTTGTTTTAGCTACTAATCCTGTATTTCCAAGGATTGCAATTTTAGAAAGACTTAAATGGGCAGGTCTTACTGAAAGCTATTTCGATTTTATAACTACTTATGAAAATATGCATTATTGCAAACCTCACATACAATACTATGAAGAGATATTAGAAGTTATAAATAAAAAACCCGAAAATTGTTATATGGTGGGAAATGATGTAGAAGAGGACTTGATAGCTTTTAAGTTAGGAATGAAAACATTCTTAATTGAGGACTATATGATAAATAGAAATTCAAAAGATATAATAGTGACACAAAGGGGTAGTTACCAAGATTTATATGAGTTTGTTTGTAGCTTTAAGGAGGGAGGTAAAAATTTATGAAAGTCACAGTATTAGGATGCCATGGGCCTTTTCCTGGACCTTATGGTGCTACTTCTGGATATTTAGTAGAAGAAGAAAATACTCATATTTTATTGGACTGTGGCAGTGGAGTTATAAGCCGATACCAAAGGTATTACGATTTGAATAGATTGAAATACATAGTTTTGTCTCATTTACACTCTGACCATGTGGCAGATATGATGGTTTTAAGATATGCTCTTGATATTATGAAGTCAAGAGGTATGTTAACTGAACCGGTAAAGGTATATTGTCCACAAACACCAGAAAATGTGTTGGAGGATTTTAAGTTTAAAGATGTGTTCGATTTACACATTGTAAATGGAGAAACTATATTAAATTTAGAAGGTATAGAGATTTTTTTTAAAAAAATGATGCATCCTGTAGAGACTTATGCTGTGAAGATGAAAAAAGGAGAGAAAATCTTTGTATATAGTGGTGATACCACTTATAATGAGGATTTAATATCTTTTGCAAACAAAGCCGATTTATTCCTATGTGATGGAAATTTCTTGACAGGAATGCAAGGGCCCCACTTAACTGCTGCAGAAGCTGCTGAAATTGCTAAAAAAGCTGAGTGTAAAAAACTAGTTTTAACTCATTTGTCGCCGCTTATTTTTATCAATGATTATTATGAAGAAGCGGTTAAGTTTTTTGAAAATACAGAAATTGCAAATGACTTTGAAGTTTATGTGATATAAAATGAAATTTCCATTTTTATATCTCACCATAGCTCTTTCTTTGGGAATAATAATTGGAAGATATGTTTTTTATTCCTTTGCTTTCTTGATTTTATTAGCAATTTCAGTGGCTATTTCTTTGTGGGGATATTTGAAAAATAAAAATGTTAGTTTGCTTCTCTTAATTTCGTTTATTTTTGTAGGGGCAATTTTAAGTAGCAATGCTATTAATTCTCCCAATCCTTATATAAAGTTTGAAGGGAAGTTTACAACTATAAATGGCAAGGTGAAAGAAGTAAAAGAATATGAAAGCTATGCTAAATATATAGTTAAACCGCCTAAAATACCTAAAGTATTGGTTACTCAATATGGGGGCGAATATCCTTCTGAAGGAGATATTGTAAGCATAAGAGGGATAATTTCAATTCCCCAAAAAGCGACAAACCCAGGAGGCTTTGATTACTATCTTTTTTTAAAGAAAAAAGGAATATATGCATTAATGAGGGTAGATGAATATGCGGTTGACATTGTAAGCAAAGGCAATTTAAATTTTATTGAGAAGGTTATATATGCTGCAAAAGAAAAAATAGAAGTTAATTATATTAATTCAATGCCCGAAAGAGATGCAAAATTTGTTATGTCACTCATTTTAGGAGATAAACTTATTGGACATGAGACTTTGGAGCAATTTAGGACAGCAGGTATTTCACATATTATTTCGGTATCAGGAATGCACGTAGCAATTGTAACAGGTTTTGTACTTTATATGTTAAGTCTTTTTAACATCAGAAGGTATAAAATTCCAATTATTATAATTGTATTGATCTTCTACGTAGTTTTAACAGGAGCAAATCCGCCAGTTATAAGAGCAGCTCTTATGGCTTCTATCGCTTTAATTGGAACTACCTATGGTAAAAAACATAATTCTATAAATTCTCTGTCTTTTGCTGCTTTTTTGATATTAATATTTAATCCTCTAATGCTATGGGATGTCGGCTTTCAACTTTCGTTTGTTGCCACTTTAGCCATTTTGTATTTTTATAAGCCAATACAAAAAAAATTATCAATGCTAAATCCTAAAATACGAGATTTAATTGCTATAACTTTTTCTGCTCAAATCGGTACAATTCCTCTTACTATGTATTATTTTCACTATATATCCATTATTTCCTTTTTATCCAATATTGTAATAGTACCATTGGCAGATGTGGTAGTTGTTTTGGGATTTTTATCGGCTATTATAGGACTTATTTTACCTTTCCTGTCCTATTTCATAAATTATATAAACATACCTTTTGTAGAAGCTATTTTGTACATAACGAATTTACTCAATAGCTTTCCTTATGCTAGTATAAATACTATTATTCCTCCTCTTTATGTAATTGTTTTGTATTATGGAATTTTGGCAGTTACATTCAGTAGTTTTGACAGAAAAACGAAAAAGATTTTTATTACAATTGCCTTGACTTTTATGATAACCTTTTTTTCTTATAATTATATATTGCCTAAAAATTTAGAAGTGACTTTCCTGGATATAGGACAAGGGGATAGTACTTTTGTAAGAACACCTCATGGCAAAACTTTTTTGATAGATGGGGGAGGCAGACCTTTAATTTCAATTTCTTCTTTTGATGCTGGAGAGGATATACTACTTCCATTTTTGTATTATAAAGGTGTTATGAAACTTGATGGAGTTTTTATATCTCATACTGACATCGACCATGTAGGTGGAATACTTACTATTTTACAACAAATGAAAGTTAACAAAATCTTTGTAGGAATACAAAAAATTGCTGATGACAATTTCAAAAAATTGATGGAAATTGCAAAATCAAAAAATATTCCAGTTGTGTTTTTAAAAAGGGGTGATAAAATCAAAGTAGATGGTGTAGAAATATATGTGTTACATCCTGATCCTCTAAATTTAATAGAAGAGAATCCTATAAATAATAATGGACTTGTTTTTAAAATAAAGTATAAAGATATGGAGTTTTTGTTTACAGGTGATATAGAAAAACCAGCCGAAGAGATTTTAAAAAATCTAGACATAAAGGCTGATATTCTAAAAGTGCCACACCATGGGTCCAGTACTTCATCTTCAAAAGAATTTATCGAAAAAATCAATCCGAAAGTATGTATTATCCAAGTAGGCAAAAATAGTTATGGACTTCCCCATGAGAGAGTGCTAAAATCTCTTCAAGAAAGGTGTATAGTGTATAGAACAGACAAAAATGGTGCTATTATTGTAAAGACAGATGGGAAAAAAGCTTATATAAAGACGGTTCTTAAGGAGTGAAAGGATGACTTACAAAGAGCTTTTAGACAGCTTAAAGAAGGGAGAAATACATAATTTATATCTTTTTTACGGAGAAGAAAGATATTTGCTGTTAGACGCTATTAAAAAGTTTAAGTCAAAGCTATTAAAAGAAGAAACTTATGAGATGAACTACATAGTCATTGAAAAAAATGACCCAGAAGAGTATGTAAATGCTATCATTGAAAGTTGTGAGACTTTGCCGTTTTTTTCTGAATATAAATTAGTTTTAGTAAAAAACGAGGAGGACCAACTTTCAAGATTGAATGATAAAAGTTTAAAAAAGCTTATGAATTATATTGAAGAAAAGACTGACATGCCGGAGAACAAAACGGTTTTGATTATCGTAGGTGGTGAAAAGATAGATTTGAGAAAGAAATTTAATAAATTAGTAGAAAAAATTGGTAAAATAGTATATTTTCAAAGACTTTCTTTTGAAGAAGCTGTAAATTATACAGGCTATTTCTTTGTAAAAAGTGGGAAAAAGATAACTAAAGCTGATGCAGAATACCTTGTAAAAAGTGTAGGAACTGATTTGTATGCTATTGTTAATGAAATACATAAAGTGATTTGTTATTCGGACAGCGAAAAAATAGAAATGGAAAAAATGAAAGAAGTCCTTAGTATAAACCTGCAACAAAACATTTTCAATCTTGTTAGTGCCATAGGGAGGAAGAAAGAAAAAGAAGCTTATAAAGTCTTATACGCCCTTTTAGAAAAGGGAGAAGTACCTCTTATTATATTATCCATGATAATAAGACAGATGAGGCTCATTGCTAAAATCAAAACTTTTGAAGGCAAATTTGTAGATAAAAGGAGTATTGCATCTTCTTTAGGAGTGCCATATTTTGTAGTAGAAGAACTAACAAGACAAAGCAAACTTTTTAAAAAAGAGGATTTAGAAAGGGCATACAAAGAGTGTTTAAAATGTGATATTGCCTTGAAAGCAGGGGGAGATAGCAATTTAACATTGGAAGACCTTATAAAAAAATTGTGTAAATGATAAAAAGCGTACTTTAAAGGTACGCTTTATTCGTTACTTGCTGATTTTAAAAGCGCATTGAATTTTGCATAAAGTCTGGATTTTTTTCTTGCTGCTGTGTTTTTGTGAAGAACTCCTTTTGTGACAGCTTTGTCCAATTCCTTAACAGCAAGTCTTAATTTTTCTTTTATTGTTTCTATATCTCCTGTGGCTAAACTTTTATTAAAGTTAGAAATAAATGTTTTGACTCTTGATTTTATCATTTTATTACGCAAAGTCCTTTTTGCAATAACTGATATTCTTTTCTTTGCAGATTTTGTATTTGCCAAAACTTTCACCTCCTCAATCGAAATTAATTTTACCACGGAAGAAATAGTTTTTCAAGGATTAATACATTTTTTACTTTATCACATCGGTTTGAAATTATCAACATTTATACAGAAAAAATTTTTTTCTCAATACTATGGTAAATATAGTAAAATTTATAATTTTAAATCTAAATTAAAAGAACGTTTGCATTTTTTTAGAATAAAAGGTATAATAATTTAAAGGGAATTATAACTTAAAGTTTTAACCTTTCCTGAGCGTGTTTGTTTTCATTTCAGCCATGTCTTTACTACG
>Ga0247720_100350_pt1 | contig 18486 bp, 14 predicted proteins | sample MSEWel2015_12_15_FD_189078 | JGI IMG/M metagenome (GOLD analysis project Ga0247720, IMG submission 189078) | Subsurface sediment microbial communities from gas well in West Virginia, United States - MSEEL Well Study Marcellus 3H_2015_12_15 | ecosystem: Environmental > Terrestrial > Deep...
CCGCTGGAAGTGGGCAGTGATCTGGCCGGTTCCATTCGCACACCCGCGCATTTCTGCGGCGTATTCGGGCACAAACCGACCCGCGCGCTGGTCTCCTTCCGGGGCCACATTCCCGGCCCGCCCGGCACCCAGTCCCGGCCGGACCTGGCCGAAGGCGGGCCCATGGCCCGCAACGCCCGGGATCTCGAACTCCTGCTGAAGGTTATCGCCGGGCCCCGGCCTTCGGAGGAACGCAGCTGGGCCCTGCACATGGCGCCGGCAAACCTGCAAACCCTCGACCAGGCCCGGGTCGGTTTGTGGCTTGAGGATCCCCTGTGCCCGGTGGAACAGGAACTCACCGAAGGGTATCGCGCCCTGGGCAGGTCTCTTGCCGACCATGGCGCCCTGGTGACCGAGGCCAGCCACCCCCTGCTCAGCCTGGAGCATATTCTGCCCGCCTACTTCAACCTGCTGGGGAGCCTGCTCAGCACCTCGCTCAAACCCGCCCAGCGGCGACAGATGAAATGGATCGCCCTGCTCGAACCCTGGCTGAAGTTCCTGGGTCCGAAGACACCGTTTGTCGGGGAATACGGCCGGGGCGTAAACCAACCGGTTCACCAGTGGATGGCCTGGAGCGAAATGCGGGAGAAAATGCGGGTCCAGATTGAATCCCTGTTTCGGGAAGTGGATGTCCTGCTCACGCCGGTGACCCCCACCACCGCTATCCGGCACGACCATTCGCAGCCAGTATTCAAGCGCCGGATCACTGTTGCCGGCCAGCCCCGGGCCTACATGGACCAGTTCTGCTGGATTGCCCTGGCAACGCTGCTCGGATTGCCGGCGACATCCGTGCCCATCGGACGCACAGCGGAAGGCTTGCCCTACAGTGTTCAGGTTATCGGTGCGCCGGGGATGGATCTGACCACGATCCGGTTTGCGCAGTTGCTTGAGGACGCCGGGCTTGCCGGGTTTGTGAAGCCGGAGGGTTTCTGAAAATCTGGGCTGTATTTTGGTGAGATAAAAACGAACAAAGCCGGCATATAGCCGGCTTTGTTTCAAAAATGGTAGCGGGGGCTGGATTCGAACCAACGACCTCCGGGTTATGAGCCCGACGAGCTACCAGACTGCTCTACCCCGCATCAAACTGGTTGTTTCTCAGGGAACCCTGATCAACGTGGCGCGCATGTTAAGGGCTGAGCCGGCACTTGTCAAAGGAAAGTTCCGGTTTTCGAAACCTTATCGCTCCAGGATGGCCGTTACGCCCTGCCCACCCGCTGCGCAAATGGAAATCAGGCCGCGGCCGCTGCCTTTTTCCTCCAACAACTTGGCCAGCGTGGCCAGGATCCGTCCGCCGGTGGCCGCAAATGGATGGCCCGTGGCCAGGCTGCTGCCCTTCACATTGAGCCTGTCCCGGTCAATGCTGCCCAGCGGCTTGTCCAGCCCCAGACGCTCCTTGCAGAAGGCGGGATCTTCCCAGGCCTTCAGGGTACACAGCACCTGTGCCGCAAAGGCCTCGTGAATCTCGTAGAAATCGAAGTCCTGGAGCGAGAGGCCCGCCTTCTCCAGCATCCGCGGTACGGCGTAGGTCGGAGCCATAAGAAGCCCCTCTTTCTTGTCCACGAAGTCCACCGCCGCAACCTCGGAGAACGTCAGCCAGGCCTTGACCTCGTAGTTGTTGGCCTTCGCCCATTCCTCACTGGCCAGAAGCACGCAAGACGCGCCATCCGTCAACGCGGTGCTGTTGGCCGCTGTCATGGTGCCGTTTTCCCGATCGAACACCGGCTTGAGCGTTGCCAGTTTCTCCAGGGTCGTGTCCGGCCGCAGAATATTATCCTTCTCCAGGCCCGCCAGCGGCGTCAGCAAATCGGCAAAAAACCCTTCGTCATAGGCTTTTGCCAGCTTCTGGTGGCTCTCCCAGGCGAGCTTGTCCTGGTCTTCCCGGGGAATATCCCACTCCTTCGCCGTCACCTGGGCATGCTCCCCCATGGACATCCCGGTACGGGGCTCACTGTTCTCCGGCACCTCCGGCTTCAAATGCCCCGGCCGAAACCGCGCCAGAACCTTCAACCGCTCGCCCGTGGTCTTGGCCCGGTTCAGATCCAGCAGAATCTGCCGAAGCCCCTCACCAACACCAATCGGCGCATCAGACGTGGTGTCCGTGCCGCCAGCAATCCCACACTCGATCTGCCCAAGGGCGATCTTGTTGGCCACCAGAATAGCCGCCTCCAATCCCGTGCCACAGGCCTGCTGAACATCATAGGCCGGCGTCTCCGGCGCCAGCCCGCAACTCATCACCGACTCCCGGGTGAGATTGAAATCCCGCGAATGCTTGATCACCGCCCCGGCCGCGACCTCACCCAACCGTTTGCCCTGCAGGCCATACCGGTCCACCAGCCCCCGAAGCGCCGAGGTAAGCAACTCCTGATTGCTGATCTTGCTATAAGCCGTATTGGAACGTGCAAACGGAATCCGGTTGCCCCCGATCACCGCAACACGGCGAATACCAGAAGGGGCGGTGTTGGTTGTCTTTGAAGAGGAGGATTTCTTGCGCGGAGTTTTCGGTGCTTCTGTCATAACAATGTCCTTTTTAAGCGTTTTCCCAAAAGAAATGGGGGCATTGAGGAATCCCTTTCCAAAATCGTGCGGAGCCATGGATGGCGGAGCCGAGCGTACAGGGACGTATTTACAGCGTATTTTGGAAAGGGATTCCTCAATGCCCTTGCACGAAAGCAAAGAGTCTGAAAACAAGACTCAGTTTAGCAACGGAGTAAAATGCCTCATTGGCACCCCTGACAACACCCTACAGGCATTGAGTCAATCCAAAAACTAGCCGATTCTTTACCCTGTAGGACGACTCGCATATCCAACCCCGAATGCAACCACAAGGAAGCCCCCATGTCTGACCTCTATCTTAGAATAGTTAACACCCCAGTGGGAAAAACCGCCGCCCAAACCCTGGGCCTGCCCGCACCGGTGCCCCTCAAACGCCTCAAGCGCACTGATCAACCCTTTATCGAGGGCAACGTACTCATTGGCGCCGCCAGCGGTGGCAAAGCCATCGCCCAGCTTGGCAGCATCCTCAGCGCCAGCGCCGCCACCGTCAACCATGCCTGCGGCATCGACAGCCTGAAGGACTCCGCCAAAGCCGGCAACAAGGCCCGACCCATGGACCCGGGGGCGGAATCCGAACAGAAATTTTCAGCCCTGGTGTTCGACGCCACCGGCCTCAAAAGCCCCGGCGAGCTTCGAGCCCTGTACGACTTTTTCCATCCCACCATAAAAAAACTGGGCAGCAACGCCCGCGTGCTGGTTATCGGCCAGACCCCCGCCAGCTGCCGCAAGGCACCGCACGCCGCCGCCCAGCAAGCCCTTGAAGGCTTTGTCCGCAGCGTCGGCAAAGAAATTGGCAAGAAGGGTGCCACTGCCAACCTCTTGTGGATGGCGCCCGGAGCCGAGAAGCAGCTGGGTTCCACTGTGCGCTTTTTCCTGTCCCCCCGTTCTGCTTACGTGTCCGGACAGGTGGTGAAAATCGGCAAGAGCGATGCGGCAAGCGCAACCAATCCCGTGGCACCTCTGACCGGCAAAGTGGCCCTGGTGACCGGCGCCTCCCGAGGCATCGGCGCAGCCATTGCTGAAACCCTGGCCCGGGATGGGGCCACCGTCGTCGGCCTGGATATCCCACCGGCCATGGAAGAACTGGAGAAAGTCACCAGCGCCATCAACGGCAAAGCGCTGGCCTGCGATATCACCGATGACCAGGCCCCGACCCTGATTGGCGACTTTCTTGAGGAGCATTTCGGCGGTGTCGACTTCGTCATTCACAATGCCGGCATTACCCGGGACAAAACCCTGGGCAATATGCCAGAGCACTTCTGGGATATGACCATTGCCGTGAATCTGAGTGCGGAGGAACTGATTGATGAGGAACTGATGCACCGGGAATTGCTGAAAGAGAACGGTCGCATTGTCTGCATTTCCTCCATCAGCGGCATCGCCGGTAATTTCGGCCAGACCAATTACTCCACCGCCAAGTGCGGAGTAATTGGCTATGTAGAGGCCATGGCCCGGCAGGTCAAAAATGGCATCACCATCAACGCCGTCGCGCCCGGATTCATCGAATCCCAGATGACCGCTGCCATGCCCATCACCATCCGCGAGGCTGGCCGGCGAATGAACAGCCTGTCTCAGGGCGGGCTGCCGGTCGACGTTGCCGAAACCATCGCCTGGTACTGCAACCCGGCTTCGACCGGCGTTAACGGCAATGTAGTGCGGGTTTGCGGGCAGTCACTGATCGGCAAGTAAGCCTCAAGATGGGGTCAGAAGAAAACGGGGTCAGAAGAAAAGTTCTTCTGACCCCGTTTTCTTCTGACCCCATTTTCATCGGCATAAAAAAAGGCCGATCCCTGAGGACCGGCCTTTTTGAAATTCTGGTGGGTGGTACTGGGATCGAACCAGTGACCCTCGCCTTGTAAGGGCGATGCTCTCCCAGCTGAGCTAACCACCCGGGAAGATAAAAAATGGCGGAGCGGACGGGACTCGAACCCGCGACCCCCGGCGTGACAGGCCGGTATTCTAACCAACTGAACTACCGCTCCGCATCAATTCCGGCCCGCGGGCCTGAACCTGAAACCGGATGGGGTGATCCGGTGATGCTTTTGAAAGTGGTGGGTGGTACTGGGATCGAACCAGTGACCCTCGCCTTGTAAGGGCGATGCTCTCCCAGCTGAGCTAACCACCCACTTTCAAGCCTTCAAAAGGCGCTCACCTGATTGCCAGCGTTGCTGTCTCAACCAAGTGAGAGGCGCATTTTAAGCATTTGGCCGGCGGTGTCAAATTTTTTCCGGGATTTTTCTCAAAAAAGCTGCAAGTCACTCAAAATCGGACAGTTTTTAAGCAATTCTACTTTTTCCGGGCGGCCTCGCCCGCGGATTTGACGGCCCGAATTGCCGGGCGGTTCTGGCCCGCCTGCTGCGCCTTCTCCTGCAGCGACAATTCACTGACACGGCCACGCCTGTTCTCCGGAACTGCCCGATTGGCCAGTGAGCAGTTCAGATCGTCAATACGCTTCTGGAGGTCACCCCAGCTATCCAGAAGCTGGGGCACCACATCATCGGCCAGTTTTTCAAACCTGAGACGAAGAGAATCCTTGAGAGCCATTGTTCGTTAACTTCCCGAGTCTTTTTTCACCTGCTGTCAGTGTAGTCAGCACTCAGAAAATCCACCAGCCGCCGCTGGATTCGGCTTCCTCCCGACGCTCCCGTTCGCGCTCCAGACGGGCGTATTCCTTTTCCAGCTTTTTGATCTTGCGGTCGGTTTCAAGGGGCACCGTCGGGCCGCCGCCAAACGGCCAGAACCAGGACGCTGATTCATACTTGCCCTCTTCCTTCAGGCGCTCGATTTCAAGTTCGCGTTCCTCCTCGAGCAGCGTCATCCGGCGTTCATAATCCACATCTTCAGTGGCTTCGACGATCGACGTGGCGGCATGGTTGGGCGCCAGCAGATCACTGTTCAGGAACCGGGTAGAGACAATTTCCTCTGCCTGCATCGCGTAATCCCGGGCTACCAGCTGCAGCTCGCCCTGGGCAAGGGGGTGTTCCGGATCCAGCTCCGGATGCCGCTTTTCGGGTTCCGAGAGCTCGTTGTAACGCAGGTAATAAATCTGCCCGGGCTCAACCTGCAGCGTGGCATCGGCAATCAGGCTGAGGCTGAAAGAGTTGAGCCCTTCCAGGCCCAGCAATGGCCGACGCATGGCGATGTGCCGTTCGCCCGGGCTGACCTCAAGCCAGGTGTAACTGTCGTTGCGGAGATTGAAGTAATGCTTGTCATCGATGTAGACGCTCGGCGCCTCGATTTCATCCGCCGCCCACTGGGAGTGGGGCCGGTAGAAATACAGCAACGCATTCCGGCGGTCCCATTTGTCGTTGGCAATATGCACGAAGTCAGGGCCGGAGACCGGATGCAGGTAGGAACCAACACTCTTGCCGATCGACTGGTAAACCGTACAACCCGACAACGCCAGCAACAGAAACACCACAGCCAGCGGCCGGAGAAAGGACAGAACAGAAGGCACTCGGGTTTTCATTGTTGTTAACTCTTCATCCTGATTGCGAGTTGCCTGATCATAACAACTGCAAAAACCCAGAACTGAGAGCTACCGCAAGGGATGACTACAAACCGTTACAAAACCCGAACGCCTGCGCCTGATTAGCCGAACACTCTGGCTACTGCCGGCTTACCTGAGTCCGAAGCTGGTTCACCTCCTCGGACAGCCGAACCAGCCGGGAAGTCAGCTGCGAGCGTGATGCATCAATCGATTCCACCGTCCGCTTCAGACTTGCCAACTCATTCCGGAGCGCCTGAACACGACCATCATCAGAGAGCTGATCGGTCTCGCGCTCAAGGGCGGAAATACGGCCTTCCATCCCGCTGATCCCCAGCTTCTGCTCCTGCTCAAACCGGCGGATCCGGCTCTCGATCACCTGATCCACATCCGCCATCTGCTGGCTCAGCCTGGTAATCTGCTCCGTCGCCTGCCGGTTTGCATCCTGCAGCGCCGCAATCGACGTCTGGGTCTGTTCCTTCAGGGAAGCAATATCTGCCGACAGTGAGGTCTGAACCTTTTCAACAGAGGCCTCGAGTGCGCCAATCGCCTTCCGCCCCTCAGCCAGTCCGGTTTCCAGAGCCGCGATCCGCTCCTGATGCTCATCCAGGCGCTTCTTGTTACGCTCATTGGCAATCGCCCAGAGTTTGCGGATCTCACTATCCACCGTATCCAGGCGCTTCTTCTGCGCCGCGATCTGATCCTCCAGCGACGCCCCCCGCTCCTGAAGCGTCTCACCCGTCTCGGAAAGGTCCCCCTGGAACCGCGCCAACGCCAACTTGCTCTGCCGCGCCCAATAATCGGCCTCCTCAAGCTGACTCTCGAGAACCTGCATCCGCTGATACTGCGAATACCAGGCCACCCCGGCCCCGCCAGCCACGACAATCACCAACAGCCAGAGCACCGCCAGACTGCCACCACCGCGACCCCCGTTACCTCCCTTGCCACTGTTACCACCGCCAGCCGGCCTCTCGCGCCGCGGTGGCTCGCCCTTCCCTGCGGCAGATGGCTTCGGCTTTCTCTCCGCCGCCGCCCTGGGCTCGGCACTACCGATCGGTCGTTCGGCTCTCAGCTCATCATCATCTGGACGGATGGGTTCCATTACAGCTCCTGGATATGGACGGTTAAATCAATAAGGTCCGATAATACCTGTACTTACTCGCAGGTAAAAATGAAGCCGCGCTCACGGCGGATTTCCAGAGGGTCCGGGGCGGAGTTGAGAGGCCTTTTCCGGAAATGTCTGAAGCCACGGATGGCTTCAGTCAAGCGCACATGGATGTGCTCGTAGCGGTTTCCGGAAAAGGCCTCTCAACTGCGCCTTCTCCCAAGGTTTGTTGCATGGTAGGTAGCCAAAACATACAATGGCCGGCTTTCCAATTATCACAGGACTGTTGCATATGCAGCCGCTTGTAGGTCTCATCATGGGCTCCAAATCCGACTGGCCCACCATGGAACACGCCGCCAACATGCTCGAAAAGCTCGGCGTACCCTATGAAACCAAAGTCGTCTCGGCCCACCGCACCCCGGATCTGCTGTTTGACTACGCCAAAACCGCCGCAGACCGTGGTCTGAAAGTCATCATCGCCGGCGCCGGCGGCGCAGCGCACCTGCCGGGCATGGTTGCCTCACAAACCGCCCTGCCCGTTCTGGGTGTGCCGGTTCAGTCCAAAGCCCTGAATGGCCTAGATTCCCTGCTTTCCATCGTCCAGATGCCCGGCGGCATTGCCGTTGGCACACTGGCCATCGGCAAAGCCGGGGCCACGAACGCTGGCCTGCTGGCCGCACAGATTATCGGCACCTCCGACGACAACGTCCGGAAAGCCGTCGAACAGTTCCGGGCAACACAGACTCAGACGATTTTGGACAACCCTGATCCGCAGGACCAGTAACGCAATATTCGGAGCAAGAAGCGGGCGGGACCTTGTGTCCAAAACACGCTACGAGCACATCCATGTGCGCTTGTTTCGGGCCGTCCATGGCCCTCAACAGTTTTGGACACAAGGCCCCGCCCGCTTCCCGGACTTTTGAACCACGCCGTTCAGTGGCAAGATCAACCACTGATCAGGAAATTTACCAATCTCGGTGTTGAAATGTGGTTCAAGGTTTAGCATCAGAGCTTGATGATCGGGTTGGGGAGCGCTTTCCAAAACTGTGCGGAGCCATGGATGGCGGAGCCCAAGCGTCACATGGGTGGGGCCGAGCGCTTATGAAGCGAAGCTTCATGCGACAGCCGCACGACTGCAATCTACGATTGCAGGCCGGACCCCGGAGGGGTGCCGCAAGGAGCGTGTTTTGGAAAGCGCTCCCCAACCCGATCACACCACCCAAGTTAAATGCCGAACATAAGGCAGGAGAACACAAATGAGAATTGGTGTACTGGGCGCCGGCCAACTGGGAAGAATGCTGGCGCTGGCCGGATACCCACTGGCCAAGACCTTTGTCTTCTATGACATGTCCGGCAGCCCCAGCGCCGGCCTTGGTGAAGTCATCATCGACCGCGATGGTGAATACCTGGACGACTTCCTCTCCCGGGTTGACCGCGTAACCTACGAATTTGAGCACCTGCCGGTCGAGGTAGCCGAGAAAATCGCCGCCCACAAGCCCGTGCACCCGTGCCCCCGGGCCCTTCAGGTTTGCCAGAACCGCGAGGCCGAGAAAACCCTGTTCGGGCAACTGGGCATCCCCACGCCGGAGTGGAAAATTGCCGACAGTGCCGCGTCCCTGAAAGCCGCTGCCGAAGAGCTTGGCTGCCCGGTGGTCGCGAAGTCCAATACCGAAGGGTACGACGGCAAAGGCCAGGCCGTACTCAGAAGCCCGGAAGAGGCAGCGGCGGCCTGGGAATCCATCGGCCACCCGCGGCTGATCGTGGAAAAGTTTGTCGACTTCCAGCGGGAAGTATCGATCATCGCGGTCAGAGCCGAAGACGGCGAGCTGGCGTTCTACCCGATGGCGGAGAATACCCACCACGAAGGCATCCTGCGCTATTCGATTGCGCCGGCTCCCGGGCTTGAGAGGCATATCCAGGACGACGCCGAGCGGTACATCAAGGCACTGCTGAACGAATTGGATTATGTCGGCGTATTGACCCTTGAGTTGTTCGAGACCAGCGACGGCCTGGTAGCCAACGAAATGGCCCCAAGGGTCCACAACTCCGGGCACTGGACCATCGAAGGCGCGATGACCAGCCAGTTCGAGAACCATATCCGCGCGGTTAGCGGACACCCCCTGGGGAATGTCGCGCCCCGCGGCGTGAGCTGCATGATCAATATCATTGGCGAGCATGGCGACATCGAGCGCATCCTTGAACTGCCTTATGCGCACGTTCACCTCTATAATAAAGGTGAACGGCCTGGCCGGAAGCTGGGCCATGTAAACATTCTTGCTGACAGTTACGAAGAACTGGTGTGGCGGGTGAAGAACTGCGCGCAGTTCCTGCCCGGCAGTCCCGAGTTTAAAAGTTCTTTAACAGCAAAGGGTTGATCTGACTCAAATCGACCCTATATTAGGACGACGTACATCCACATAAACAGAGAGACAGGGAGAACGACCTCATGGCATTTGAACTTCCCGCACTGCCTTATGAAAAAAACGCACTGGAACCGCACATCTCTCAGGAAACCCTTGAGTACCATTACGGCAAGCATCACAACACCTATGTGACCAAGCTGAATGGTCTGATCGAAGGCACAGACAACGCCAACAAGTCGCTTGAGGACATCATCAAGAGTGCAAGCGGCCCGCTGTTCAACAACGCCGCGCAGGTTTGGAACCACACGTTCTACTGGCACTGTCTGAGCCCGAATGGTGGTGGTGAGCCCACTGGTGCTGCCAAGGAAGCCATCGAGAAAGCCTTCGGTTCTTTCGAAGACTTCAAGAAAGAGTTCAACGACAAGGCCGCCAACAACTTCGGTTCCGGCTGGACCTGGCTGGTGAAGAAAGCTGACGGCAGTGTTGGTATCGTCAACACCAGCAATGCGGAAACTCCGCTGACCGGCGCCGACAAGCCGGTACTGACGGTTGATGTCTGGGAGCATGCCTACTACATCGACTACCGCAATTCCCGCCCGAACTACCTGGAAGCATTCTGGAACCTGGTCAACTGGGATTTCGTCAACGAAAACCTGGCCTGATCGGAAGCCGACTTCCGTATGCAGCCGTGAAACGCTGCAGTAAGCACGCCCGCCCTGCGCGGGCGTTCTTGTGTCTGTCATACCAAAGCAATTACAAATTGATACAACCGCACCCTGTAATGTTTGAAAAAATCGCCGATACTCAATGCAGTTAGCGCAGCTGTGAACCATACTAACAAGCGAATTTCAGGGTAAGCCCCACACGCCTCGCCCCGTCTGCGATGCTGTTACCCTGACGAAACCGGATGTAAAGACAGGCCTGAATGCAGAAATCCTTCGAGGTTGAACATCGCCTGGGCTATCGAATCTTACGGTGGATTCTCTCCGTGGCCCTTATCAGCGGCATCACTGTCAGCACGGTGCAGGTGATCCTGGACGCCCAGCGCGTGTCTTCGGGCCTGGACAGCGACGCCAACCAGACCATTGCCATGGTGAAGGATGCAGCCACCCAGGCCGTGTTCAGCATTGATGCCGAACTGGCACAGCAGGTGGTCGACGGCCTGTTTGCCAAGCAAGCGGTCCACATGGCGAGAATCTCCCATCCGGATGGCGAACCCCTGGGCAATCGCAGCCGCCCCCTCCTGGAAACGACTTTCCGGCCCGTAACCGATCCGATTTTCAGCGCCGAGCGTCTGTTCCGGCAGCCACTGTTCAGGGAGGACAACCCCGAGACAGTTTACGGTTACCTGGATGTTCACTACGACACCGCACCGGCAGCCGGCACCTGGCTCGACCGGGCCGCGATCACCTTCGCCTCGGGAATAGCCACCGCGCTTATTCTGGGCATGGTGCTGTTCTACGTGTTCCACCTGCTGCTCACCCGGCCACTGTTGAGAATTGTCCGCTCGGTCAAACAGGTTGATCCGGCGCATCCGGATGATCGCCTGGTAACTGTTCCCGCCGGCCACCAGAGTGATGAACTGGGGCTTTGGGTGAATGCCACCAACAACCTGCTGGTGGCCATCGGTGATAGCCAGAAACGCCACCGGGAGGCTGAAGACCGGGTCAGCCGCCTGTCCCGCTATGACCAGCTGACCGGTTTGCCCAGTCGCGATACGTTCATGGAGCTGCTGGGCAGAGACATTGACGACGCCCATAAACGGAACACGCTGCTGTCCCTGATTGTCTGTGGCATTGACGATTTCAAGTCCGTGAACGAACAATGCGGTTTCCGTACCGGTGATCTTATCCTGCAAACGGTGGCAGACCGACTTACCAGCAAACTGGACAATGCCCGCTTCACCCTTGCCCGCCTGGGTAGTGACCAGTTCGTGATTGTCGAGAAAGGCCTCCGGGACGGCTTTCAGGCCGCCGATACCGCCGAACGCATTCTCAACAGCATCAGCACCCCCATGCTGGTTGACGATCAGACCATCGCCATGACAGCAACCATGGGCGTTGCCCTGTTCCCCTCGGACACCGACCAGGCCGACCGGCTTCTGCAGAGCGCCGAACAGACCATGACCCTGGCCAAACAGAATGGCCACAATCACTTCCAGTTCTACGTCGCCAGCATCGACCAGGAAATCCGGGACCGGAAACAGCTGGAGAAGGACCTGTCCCAGGCCCTCGCAAACCATCAGTTCCATCTTGTCTACCAGCCCCAGATCAATCTGGAGAGCAAACGGGTCATCGGGGCGGAGGCCCTGCTGAGGTGGGAGCACCCCACCCGCGGGCTGGTGCCACCGGACTTTTTCATTCCCGTGGCGGAATCCAACGGCTCCATCGTCGAGATCGGCCAATGGGTCCTGGATCAGGCTTGCTGGCAGGCCTCGCGCTGGGCATCCGATGGCTCGCCACTGCGCATTGCGGTGAACCTCTCAGCCGTTCAGCTGCGGCAGGCAACCATCGTTGATGACGTCCTCGACACCCTCAAACGACACCGGATCCCGGCCGGGCGACTGGAGCTGGAAGTAACCGAAACCAGCTTCATGACCAACCTGTCCGACGCCGTGGCCAAACTGCACCGCCTGCACAAGGCCGGCATCAGCATCGCGGTGGACGATTTCGGTACCGGTTATTCGTCCCTCACCTATCTCAAGCAGATGCCGGTCCAGCACCTGAAAATCGACAAGCAGTTTATTCGCGACCTGCTGGTGAACGAGGAAGACACCCGGATAGCCAACACCATTATCGATCTGGGCAAGAGCCTGAATCTGTCGGTGGTGGCCGAGGGCGTGGAGACGGCCGAGCAGGAATACTATCTCAGCCAGCGTGGCTGCCAGTTGGCCCAGGGCTACTATTTCAGCAAGCCGCTGTTACCGAAAGATTTTGAGACCTTCGTTAAAGGTTTTCACGAGCAAATCGTGGAGAATAACGCCTGATTCACCACCCTGAGGAGTAGCCATGGGCACTACCGTGATTGGCCTGATTGTTATTGCTGTTGTCGTATTTTATCTGGTCTTTATCTATAACCGCCTGGTTTCTCTGCGCAACCAGTTCAAAAACGGCTTTGCCCAGATTGATGTGCAGCTGCAGCGTCGCCACGACCTGATCCCCAACCTGGTAGAAGCTGCCAAGGCCTACCTGTCCCATGAGAAGAACACCCTCACCCAGGTCATGGAAGCCCGTAACAATGCGGTCAGCGCCCAGAAGGATGCAGCCAGGGATCCCGGTGACGGCACCAAAATCCAGCGGCTCGGTAGCGCGGAAAACCTTCTGACCAAAGCACTCGCCAACTTCTATGCCGTTGCCGAGAACTATCCGGAACTGAAAGCCAACGAAACCATCCAGCAACTGATGGAAGAACTCTCCAGCACCGAGAACCGGGTGGCCTTCGCCCGCCAGGCCTATAACGATGGCGTCATGAGCTACAACATTTTCCGGGAGCAGTTCCCGAACAACGTCATTGCCGGCATGTTTGCCTTCAGGGAAACAGCCCAGCTGGAACTGGACTCCCCGGAAGCCCGCCAAGCCCCGAAAGTGGCCTTCTGAGGCCCTGAGGCATGGCTCATCCCGGTTTCTTTCAGCGCCAGGCCCATGCCCGGCGCAACACCAGCCTGCTGATGTTCCTGTTCCTGACAGCGGTCGTAATGATCACCCTGGCGGTGTGTCTGGTGGGTTACTTTGTGACCCGCAGCGAATCCTCCGGGCTTGCCTTTCACCACTGGCTGCTTTCCAACCACGGGCTGTTAACGGGCGCCACCGTTGTGCTGCTGATTGGGCTTGGCTCCCTGCTGCGCTGGATTGATCTGGCCGGGGGCGGCAGCCGGGTGGCAAAAATGGTGGGCGCGCGGCCCATAGACCCGGACACCCGCGACAGCGACGAGCGCAAGCTGCGCAATATTGTTGAAGAAATGGCCATTGCCAGCGGCGTTCCGGTACCGGAACTCTATGTGATGGACCAGGAAACCGGCATCAACGCCTTCGTGGCCGGCTACACCGCCAACGAAGCGGTGATGGTGGTTACTCACGGGGCCATTACCCAGCTGTCACGGGACGAACTCCAGGGCGTCGTCGCCCATGAGTTCAGCCATATCTTCAATGGTGACATGCGTCTTAATGTTCGCCTGATTGCCCTGCTTGCCGGCATTCTGATGATCGGTCAGATCGGCGGTTTCCTGCTCCGGGCCTCATTCTACCGGGGCCACCGGGTCGGACGGTCCCGGGACGGGCGGGCACAGGCCGCCATGGGCATTATCGGCCTGGCGCTGTTTGTGATCGGTTATGTCGGCGTTTTCTTCGGCCGGCTGATTCAGGCCGCCGTCTCCCGGCAACGGGAGATGCTGGCGGACGCCTCGTCGGTCCAGTTCACCCGCAATCCCGAGGGCATTGCCGGCGCCCTGTTCAAGATCGGCCTCAAGGGTGGCTTTCTGGACACCACCAGCCACGCCAGCGACATGAACCATATGTGCTTTGGCGAAAGCGCCCGGATGAAGTTCAGCTCCCTGCTGGCCTCCCACCCACCCATCGATGAGCGTATCAACGCCATTCAGCCGGGCATGCTGGCCAGACTGCGCAGCCGGCTCCGGGATACCGAGCCCGGTGCTGATCTTTACCGGGGTCCAACCCCGACGCCCGGCGCTGCCGCATCCGGATTCACCGGGGCAGCCTCAGAGATTCTCAGCCCCGTTACCGGCAAGGGCACAAGAACCTCGCCGCTGGCGCCCGGCCAGGCCACCACACCGGCCAGCAAGTTTTCAGATCAGGTCGGCACCATCAACCGGAAGAGTGAAGATTTTGCCCTCCGCTTCCTGGACCGGCTGCCGGCAACCTTCCGGAATCTGTTGTACACCCGCGCCGGCGCGGTGCAACTCTGTTATGCCATGCTGATCAGTGAACTGCCCCGGGAACAGCAGGAGCAGCGGCTCGGCCTGCTGGCCTCACACCCGGTGCTGGGCAGCCAGCCGGACCTGCTGGGCAAGCTGCTGCCGGCCCTGAAAACCATTGGCGAGGGCGTCCGGTTCCCGGCCCTTGAGCTGGCCATGCCGGCCCTTCGCAAGCTGGATCCGGAGGAACGCGAAACCTTGATAACCAACGTCCAGAAACTGGTGGCGGCGGATAACCGGGTCAGCCTGTTCGAGCTGGCTTTGACCAGCTTTCTGTCCCGGCACCTCGGCACGGAGGCAGACAAAGCGGTTCCGGTTCGCTACAGGAGTTACCGACCGGTACTGCCGGCCCTGCAAAGACTTCTGAGCCTGCTGGCTCGTGCCGGCTCAGCCTCCCGGACTGACGCCGAAGCGCTTTACAGGGAAGCCATGGCGGGCTTTATGGATGCCCGCAATGGTACCGAGCCAGTGCTGGAAAAGGTGACCATGCGCCAGCTACGGGAAGCGCTGACCGCATTGAACGGCCTGTCTCCACTCCTGAAACCGGCGGTCATCGATGCCTGCGGCCACTGCATTACCCATGATGGCAAGGTTGAACCCCGGGAATACGAATTGATGCGGCTGGTGGCGGATCAGATGGACTGCCCGATGCCGCCACTGATGGTCTAGACTCTTACTGCAACCGTTCGCTGCTGCCCGCATCAAACAGGTCGTCAATCGGCGGCTGGGAACCATCCTTCGGTAGGCCGAGCTTCTCACGGACATCAAGGTTGACGTCCCACAGGGTCCGGTACTTGATTTCCGTAGCCGCCACCGCGTCCGCTTTACCGAGCATGATGGTCGGCTTGAGGAACACCAGCAGGTTGCGCTTGACCCGGCTGGTGTTTTCAGACGAGAACAGACGCCCGAGAAAGGGAATATCCCCGAGCAGCGGCACCTTGCTTTTAGTGACCTGAGTATCCTCCCGGATCAGTCCGCCCAGCACAATGGTCTCGCCATCATCCGCCAGAACCGTGGTCTTGATCTCACGCTTGTTGGTGACGATGTCAGAGGCATTTTCAATGCTGTCTGCCACGCTCTCGGTGGTCTGCTCCACCACAAGGCGCACCAGACCGTCGGCACTGATGGTCGGAGTCACCTTCAGGGTGAGGCCCACGTCCCGGCGTTCGATGGTGGTAAAAGGATTGGTGGCACCATCGGCATTGGCCGTGTACTGGCCGGTCCGGAAGGGCACATTCTGGCCCACGGTAATCTCGGACTCCTGGTTATCCAGGGTAATGATGCTCGGCGTGGACAGCAGATTGGCCGTGGTGGAGCTCGAGAGCGCCTGCAACAACACGCCCCAGCTCACACCGTTCTCATTCCGCTCACCGGCACCGATGGTAATACCGCCCACGGCCGGCGCAATCGGGCTGTCCGACAGGATGGCTGTCAGCACATCGCCCAGGCTACGCCCGACGTTGCCGAAGTTTGAACCGAGGATCGGGGTAGATCCGCCCGATTCGTCGCCAGCGGCCAGCTGAACCCCAAGATCCCGGCCCATTTCATCACTGATTTCAACAATGGCCGCTTCAATCATCACCTGGGCCCGGCGCACATCAAGGGCGGTCACAATCTGCTCGGCTTCCTGCATCAGCGACGGTTCACCACGGACCACCAGGGCGTTCAGGCCCTCGTCAGCGAACACGGTAAAGGCGCCGCCGGCATTACTGCCGCCGGAAGCCGACGCGGCGCCGCCGGCGCCTTCTTTCGCCACTTCACCCATCACCCCTTTGAGAATTTCGGCCAGGCTCTTGGCATCGGCATGCTTGAGGCGCAGAACCTTGGTGGTGCCACCGGTGGCCGACGGCTGATCGAGTTGTTCGATCAGCGCGCGCATCTTGTCACGGAATGGCTCATCGCCCCTCAGGATAAGACGGTTCGAACGCTCATCTGCGGTAACGCTATAGTCATTGGCCCCGGCTTCGCCGGCGCCCTTACCCAATTGCCCGGGCGCCAGCTCCTGCAGCAGGGTTACCATATCGCCCACCCAGGCTTCTTCCAGCTGAATAACCTCCACTTCATATTCCGGCGGGGTGTCCAGCTCCTCTACGATCTGCTCAATGCGCTGAATATTGGAGGAATGGTCGCTGATAATCAGGGCATTGGCCGCCGCCACGCCGGCCAGATGTCCGTACTTCGCCACCAGCGGCCGAAGAATCGGCACCAGTTCCAGGGCGTTGGCGTTATCGATCTGGATAACCCGGGTAATCAGCTGTTCCGAGGGGGTTTCCGTGAACCGGGAAAGAATTTCGGCAGACTGCTTCGCGTCCACCTGCTGCACCACCTTGATGACCTCTTCGCCGGGAATGGCGGTAAAGCCATGCACGTTCAGGACCGCCAGGAACAGGTCGTAAATCTCGTCCTTGTTCATGGGGGCACTGGAGAGCACGGTCACCTTGCCTTTAACCCGCGGGTCCACCACAAAGCTGTAACCGGTAATGTCTGCCACCTGGGTGACGAAGGCCCGGATGTCCGCGTCCTTCAGGTTCAGCCGCCAGGTCTCTTCCTGCCCGTACGCCAATGACATCATCGGCAGCAGAATAAGCAGAGCAATGGCCCGTAACAGATTGGTCTTGTGGTTATACATCTGGCGATTTCTTCCTGTTTCAGTGAACCCGGTCAGCGCCACTGCTCGGGTATGGCATAACTGATGGTGAGGATGGATCCGTCACGCTCGATTTCGATCTCCAGCCGGGACTGGTCCCGCCAGCTCTCCAGCAGAGCCTTGTCCTGGCTGATGTCCCCCAGGCGCTGGCCATTAATGGCAGTAATCACGTCGCCGGCCTGGAGATTGACGGCATTCAGCATGGCATTGGAGCCATCATATACATACCCGGACATGCCGCTGTCATCCATGGGACTGAGTCCGAAGGGTGCCAGAGCGGCAATGCCCTGGCTATCAATCTGTTCACGGGCGTTGGCCAGGAACGCATCGGGTGACGATTCTGCCGGCCCCTCCGCCACTTCTGCAACCAGGTCCGAGGACTCTGATTCCTCAAAGGTCAGCGATTCGAAACGCCCACCCCGGCGGATCAGAACACGCCCCGGTTCCACCTCGGCCAGTTCGGCATTACCGGGCAGCACGTCGCCCACCTTGTAATAGGCGGTTTCACCATTGCTTCCTGCAACTATAGCACCGGAGTCTTCCGGACGCTGCGCCACCAGCACCCCCTCGAGCCTGAGCCTGAGACGGGTCTCCGGTGCCGACCGGCGAACCGCCTCAGCAACCTCAACCGATTGTGCCGAGCGACCAAAAAAGTCGTAGATCGCCATGGACCCGGCCAGACGCCCCCCAGCGGACGGTCCTCCGGCACTGCCGGAGACCGGGGCACTGGGAACCGGCTTGTCGTCCCACGCCATCAGCCAGGTAACCCGGGCCATGGCCACCCCGAGGTAAACGACCAGCGCCAGCAGCAACAGGTTGGCGACCGTCCGGGCAATCCGGCTCTGGGCCTGAACGCTCAACAGGGCCATGTCACCGTGCTCCCGGAATGAGTGGCTGCCGGACCCGGAAGATCACATCGCCCGGGTTCGCCGAGTCAGGCCATGGCTGGTCCGCCAGATCCACCATGCGCTTGTAGACACGAAGCTCCATCATACCGTTCCAGGTTATGGTTGCGTCCGCCGCCGGCCCGTCTCCGCCCTGCTCGGCAATGGTCAGGGCGACTCCGCCCTGACCGGAATCAACAGTGTCCAGCGTCGCCTCCATGGGCGGAAACTGGGCCTGGCCGCGCTGGTCGCCCATGGGCCAGGTCACCAAGCCGCCTTGCCAGCGCGCGAAACCGTCTGCACGGGTAATCCGGTTGTCGGCCCAGGCCATCTCCAACCGGTCGATAATCACATCGCCTTCAATCATCGCCCCACCGCTCTGGCGGATGAGCTCCTCGAACTCGGCAACCGTCACCCGCCCATTTGCGGTCAGCCGGGCACTGGCCGGCCAACCGATCGCCACATCACCCTCAAGCGA
>Ga0247720_100351_pt1 | contig 18424 bp, 18 predicted proteins | sample MSEWel2015_12_15_FD_189078 | JGI IMG/M metagenome (GOLD analysis project Ga0247720, IMG submission 189078) | Subsurface sediment microbial communities from gas well in West Virginia, United States - MSEEL Well Study Marcellus 3H_2015_12_15 | ecosystem: Environmental > Terrestrial > Deep...
TCCTGACAGCACTGCTTACCAGCAAATTTATAAAATGTGGCTTAGGATTAAAGAAATTTTAGATGAAGGGGTGGAAAGTAAATGAAAATTGCTGTTGCTTCAGAAGGCGAAGAAGTTTCAATGCATTTTGGACATTGTGAAGGTTTTTGGATTTTTGATGTGGAGAATGGTAAAATAAAAGACTCTACTTTTTTACCTAATCCCGGTCATAGGCCAGGATTTCTCCCAGGGTTTTTAAAAGACAAAGGAGTTGATTGTATAATTTCTGGGGGAATGGGGACCAGTGCTATTGAGCTTTTTAATAGTTATGGAATAGATGTAATAACTGGCGCTGAAGGAAATGCTACAGAAGTGGCAGAGAAGTACATCAATGGTACTTTGATATCTTCTAACAGTCCTTGTGAAAAACACGAACATCACCATTAAAGAAGGGGAGGAGGGAATAATTGGAAATACAAGTGCTTATAGAAAATGTGGTTTTTAATAAAAACTTTGTAGCAGAACATGGATTATCAATTTTAGTAAAAAAAGATGATAAAGAAGTTTTGGTGGATACCGGCCAGAGTGAAAACTTTATTAAAAACTGTGGTTTAATGGGGATAGAAGTGGAAAGATTACAAAAAATAGTGCTTACTCATGGACATTATGACCACATCGGAGGACTAAAAGGGTTACTTGAAAAGAATCCCAAAGTAAAAATATATGCTCATAAGCGGATTTTAGATAAAAAATATGCATTGAGGAAAAATGGAAAGATAGATGAGATAGGTTTTAACTTAGCAATTTACAATAAATACAAAAATAATTTTGTGCTAATAGAGGAAGATACAGAAGTAGAAAAAGATTTTTTTGTGATCACAAGCACTGACATAGTTTATGACAATGAATTCACAACCAGGAATTTTTTAATTGAAGAAAAAGGAGAAAAGATAAAAGATAAATTTTTAGACGAGGTTTTTGTGGTTGTAAAAGAAGAGGATGGTATCAATGCTATTACAGGATGTTCTCACTCAGGAATATTAAATATTTTAGAAACAGCGACAAGGCGGTTTAAAGGAAGTTCTCTCAAGTCTTTAGTTGGAGGGTTCCATTTAAAAGGTATGCCAGAAGAGGAAATCATAGAAATAGCCAAAAAAATAGATAGCTATGGAATAGAGAAAATATATACAGGTCATTGTACGGGAATAGAGGAATATGGGATTTTAAAATCAGTGCTAAAAGACAAACTGTCCTATTTAACTACAAGTTCTTCCATTATTGTTTAAAAAAACAGATGTATTGATATTTGCCTTGTAGAGGCGATTCCATAGAAAAAAGGCTATTGAACATCAATTTAATATTTTTTTACGATACCCTTTATCTTTTCCAATTGTCCTATTTTGGGATAGAATAAGCTTTTTGATATTTTCAAGGCTATTTACAGCTTCTGAAGGATTGTCAGGTACTTTTCCAGGATAGAGCTTGTATAATTTCTTATACTCATCTTTACCTATATTTGGCATTATCACATTAGCTCCACACTTTAGCCCTTTAATATAACCTTCTTTATCTTTAACAGCTAATGCTGTAGTAGCAGGTATATTAATGTCAGGCAATAGTAGTCTTGATAAAGCTAACATTTTTAATACAATTTCCACATTGCCGCCTTTTTCTCTTTCTAAAGGTGTGTTTTCGCAAGGTATGAAAGGACCTATTCCTAGCATATCTGCATCTATTTTTTTAAAGAATATAAGGTCGTCTGCCAGCATTTCTAAGGTCTGCCCCGGAAGGCCTACAAGGCTTCCTGTTCCGACTTCATAACCTAATTCTTTTAAATCCATAAGGCACCTTACACGATTTTCATAACTCATGCCGGGATGTAATTTTTGATAAAGCTCTTTGTTTGTAGTTTCAATGCGAAGTAAGTATCTATCAGCTCCTGCTTTTTTTAATTCAGCGTAGTCTTTGGTGGTAAGTTCTCCAATGCTTAAAGTAATTGCCATATCTAATTTTTTAATTTCTTCTATTATTTTACATAAAGTGTTTATTTTAAAATATTTATCTTCACCACTTTGAAGAACTATAGTTTTAAGTCCAGCTGCTGCTCCGTATTTTGCGCATTGTATTATTTCTTCAGGTTCCATTCTATATCGTTTAATTGTCCTGTTAGGACCCCGAAGGCCACAATAAAAACAAGTGTTGTTGCAGTAGTTACTGAATTCTATAAGACCTCTTAAATGTACATCATCTCCTACATATTTTCTTCTAACTCTATCTGCAGCTTGATAAAGCTTGGAAGGATCTTTCAATGCTAATAGCATTACGACTTCTTCTTTCTCAATGTCATGCTGCGTCTCTAATTTTTCAATTAATACATCGTTATCTTTTTCATTTATCATGAATATCACTCTCGCTTTCCTTAATTAGTATAAGTAATTGTTAATAAAAAATCAATAAAATTGGTAAATTATTTTCTTAACAAATTTTTGACGTTTTATTGACGTACATTTATAATAATCCTATAATTTATGTAGGGGCACCCACGAGGGGAGGGGTAGTTTTTAACAAAATACAAGATATAGGAGGTAATAGAAGTGATAGAAACTGATGTTTTGGTCATTGGAGGAAGTGCAGGTGGTATTTTAACCGCTTTATCCGCTAAAAAAACCTACAGAGATAAGAAGGTTACTGTTGTAAGAATGACAGAGAAAGTCATGGTTCCTTGCGGTATTCCGTACATTTTTGGAACATTAAAAGACACTTCTAAAAATGTTATAGCTGATACAATGCTTACCAATGCCGGTATTGATATAATAATAGATGAAGTTGTTTCAATTGATAGGGAAAACAAAAAAGTTAATGCAAAAAAGAGTGGAGAAATTTATTACAAAAAACTAATTTTAGCGACAGGTTCTTTGCCAATAGTTCCTACTTTTATACCTGGACATGACTTAGAGAATGTATTGACAATAAAAAAAGACGAAGAATACTTAAAATTTGTTCAGCAAAAGATTAACGAGGCTCAGGATGTTGTAGTAATTGGCGGTGGATTTATTGGTGTTGAAATGGCAGAGCAGGTGCAACTTCTTGGCAAAAATGTAACAATAATTGAGGTTGCTGACAAGCTTTTGTGGCAAGCCTTTGACCCTGAATATAGTGATATGGCAGAAGCTACATTAAAAGAACATGGTATAACAATAAAAACAAATACAAAAGTTACAAAACTTATAGGGGATACAAAAGTAAAAGAAGTAGAACTGCATACAGGTGAAAGAATAAAAGCTGACGTTGTCATATTAGCTATGGGCGTAAAACCAAATACTAAGTTGGCAGAAGAAGCAGGTATAAAACTCAATGAAAAAGGAGCAATTGTAGTTGATGAGTACATGAGAACTAACGATCCAGATATATTTGCTGTGGGTGACTGTGCAGAAAAGAAGTGTTTCTTTACAAGAAAGAATGTTCCTATACTTCTTGCTTCTACTGCTGCAAATGAAGCAAAGATTGCAGGTGTAAATGTATTTCAATTAAGATTGGTTAGGGAAAATAAAGGTACAATAAGTGCATTCTCTACAAAGATATACAATACTGCTTTTGCTGCTGCGGGTCTTACAGAAAGGCAAGCAAAAGCTGAAGGCTTTGATATAGTGGTTGGAAAGTTTAACACAATGGACAAACACCCTGGAACTTTGCCTAATGCAAAAAATGTAAATATAAAATTGATTTTTTCAAGATATTCTGGAGTCATATTAGGAGCTCAAATAGCAGGAGGAGAAAATGTTGGTGAAATGATTAATATTTTAAGTCTTGCAATACAAAAAGGAACGACAGCGTCAGAATTAAATACCTTCCAAGTGGCGACACATCCACTACTCACATCTTCTCCTGTGTCATACCCAATAAATTCAGCTGCTTTAGATGCTATGTCAAAAATATAAAGAATTTTAAACAGACCAGATTTGGTCTGTTTTTTTAACGCCTATTGTTTTCTCTTTTTTTTCGTGTTATAATTTTTAAAAAAGTAACACTATATTATACTACTCGTATATTATAGATGGACAGACAATAGTAAAAGTTCAATAATGGAGGGGTAATTAGTGTCAAAACAATTAAAAAAGTTTAGTGGTATAGTTGTTATTTTGTTAGCGATTGTCATTTCTTTGACAGCATGTAGTAAAGCTTCACATAATCAATTTCAAGTTTCTCAAACTTCTAAGGAAACAGCTCAAACAGTTACAGTTACGGATTTAGTCGGAAGACAGGTAGAGATAAAGACTCCAGTACATAAAGTGGTAGGGATAGGTCCAGGAGCTTTAAGACTTATAACTTATATAGATGGGATTGACAGAGTGGCAGGTGTTGAAAATATAGACAAAAAACTTACAAATGGTAGAACTTACAATGTGATTTTCCAAGACAAATTAGCACAACTTCCCACTATTGGACAAGGAGGTCCTGATTCTACGCCAGATGCAGAAAAATTAATAGAAATAAATCCAGATGTTATTTTTGTGATATCTTTGCTTGATAAAGCCAAAGCTGACGATTTACAAGCCAAAACAGGAATTCCTGTAGTAGTTTTAAGCTATGGGAAACTCGGGACTTTTGAAGAGGATGTATATACCTCATTAAAGATTATAGGAAAGATTATGGGAAAAGAGGACAGAGCCAAAGAAGTAGTGGACTACATAAAAGGAGTTCAAAAAGATTTACAGGACAGAACAAAGGATATATCAGAGGATAAAAAACCAACTGTCTATATAGGTGCATTAGGATTTAAAGGTGCTCATGGCATAGAGAGTACACAAGGAAATTATCCGCCTTTTATGGCTGTAAATGCAAGAAATGTAGCTGATACTTTAGGTCAAAAAGGAAGTGTGATGATAGAAAAAGAAAAATTATTAGATTGGAATCCTGATATAATATTCATTGATGAAGGAAATTTTGACTTGGTAAAACAGGATTATCAGAAGAATCCGGACTTTTATAAAAACTTAAAGGCAGTAAAAAATGACAATGTTTATGGGATTTTACCTTACAATCAGTATAATACAAATATTGATACAGCTTTAGCAGATTCTTATTGGGTAGGGAAAGTCCTTTATCCTGAACAATTTAAAGATATTGACCCTGCAGAAAAGGCTAAGGAAATTTACACTTTATTCTTTGGAGAAGCTGGAAAAGGTGTTTATGACAAGATGAAAGAAGTGTACGGTGGCTTTGAAAAAATTAAGTTTTAGTGGATAATAAAATTCCCCCACTAAAAGTGGGGGGAATTACAAAGATAAGGGGATGAAGCCTTGAGACAGTCCTTTATATATACTGTACCGGATAGCTACAATAAATACATAAAAAGAAAAATATTGATTATATCTTTGATAGCTTTGGCTACGCTTGTACTTGCAATATATGCTATAAATGCAGGTTCTGCTGGTATTAGTACTTATGATGTCATAAAAGCATTATTAGGTAAGGGAGAAAAAAGATTTCATATCATAGTTTGGAACATTAGGATGCCAAGAATTTTATCAGCAATTGTGGCGGGAATTGGTTTATCTGTTGCAGGATGTGTAACCCAAAGCATTCTGAGAAACTCTTTAGCTTCTCCTTTTACTTTAGGTATTTCACAAGGGGCTGCTTTTGGAGCGGCAGTAGCTATCATTGTATTTGGAGCGGGTAGTACTACAAACCCTGATTCAGTGATTGTAAATAATCCATATTTAGTAGTCTTTTTTGCTTTTTTGGGTTCAATGGCTTCGACAATAGTTGTATTGATGTTGGCAAAAAGCTTTAGAGTAACTCCTGAGGCGATGGTTTTGGCAGGAGTAGCTTTAGGATCTTTGTTTTCCGCTGTTACTATGATTTTGCAGTATTTTGCTGATGATGTAAGAGTGGCTTCTGTAGTTTTTTGGACATTTGGGGATATAGGAAGGGCATCATGGAAAGATTTAGGTATAATGTCTGTAGTTGTAGGCATTTCTCTGATATATTTTATGTTTAACAGATGGAACTATAATGCTTTAGACAGCGGAGAAGAAACGGCAAAAGGCCTTGGAGTTGACGTGGAAAAAGTAAGATTATTAGGCATGTTTGTCTCTTCTTTAATTGCTGCCGTTATTACCTCTTTTGTAGGAATTATAGGCTTTATTGGACTTGTTGCACCTCACATAATGAGGAGATTAATTGGGGGAGACCATAGATTTTTAATTCCTGCTTCTTCTGTAATGGGAGGTCTAATACTTTTAGCATCAGACACTTTAGGCAGAACTATTATTTCTCCGATAGTATTACCTGTGGGAGCTATAACCTCCTTTTTGGGAGCACCGGTTTTCCTTTATGTGCTTTCAAGGGGGTATAAGAGATGATTTTAGATATAGATGGTATTGAATTCAGCTATACCAGTGTACCTGTTTTAAAAGATGTTAAATTTACTCTTCAAAGAGGAGAATTACTTTCTATCTTAGGAAACAATGGAGCTGGTAAGTCTACTCTTTTGAAGTGTATAAATAAAATTTTAAAGCCTCACAAAGGGACGATATATATCGAAAAAGATGAAATTTCAAAATTAAGTAGAATAGAAGTAGCTAAAAGGATAGGTTATGTGGCTCAAAGGAATGAGAATAGTCGATTTACTGTATTTGATGCGGTACTTTTAGGAAGAAAACCTCATATAAAGTGGGATACAACTGAAAAAGATATAAAGGTTGTAAATGAGGTATTAAAAAAATTTGACTTAGAAAAGCTATCACTGCGTTATTTAAGTGAGTTAAGTGGAGGAGAATTGCAAAAAGTGGTCATAGCAAGGGCTTTAGCGCAGCAACCTATTGTAATGCTTTTGGATGAGCCGACAAATAATTTGGATTTAAAAAACCAAATTGAAGTTTTGAGAATTGTGAAAGAGACAGTGAAAGAGCAAAATATAGCAGCAATTGTTATAATCCATGATTTGAATTTGGCACTTAGATTTTCTGATAAATTTTTACTTTTAAAAGATAACACCATTTTTGCCTATGGTGGAATGGAAGTTATGACGGAAGAAAATATAAAAGCTGTTTATGGTATACCTGTTGCAGTGGAAAAATACCGTAATATACCAATAGTTATACCACTCTAAATTGTAGAAAGGGGTAGTTTAGCTTGGATTTAATACCAATAGGAATTATTCGCAGTCCTTATAAAAAAAGAGGAGATGCGCCAAAGCAAGGGAGAATGTCTGATAAAGAAGCAGTTTTAGAAATATATCCGGAATTTGTAGATGGGCTTTGTGATATTGAGAGCAAAAAGCACATAATTGTGCTTTATTGGTGCCATTTAGGAAAACGGGATGTTTTAAAGACAGTCACACCTTGGGGACCAGAGGTAAAAGGAGTGTTTGCTACACGGTCTCCTTCACGGCCAAATCCTATAGCTTTTTGTGTTGCTGACCTTATAAAAGTTGAAGGAAATAAACTCTATGTAAAAGGAGTAGATGCCTTAGATGGGAGTCCTATACTTGATATAAAACCTTATGTTTATGAACTTGACAGTATAAAAGGTCCTGAGGATACGTTGTAGTATACATACTTATGTCTAATATATTGACAGAAGTTTTTTTGTCAATCTAAAATAAAAACAGGGGGTGGTTAATTGTATAAAACGTTTACACATTAAATATTTGCTACCTACAACATAGGTTTTATCATTTTTTAAATTGTTGTAGGAGGGATTGCATTGAATAAGAAATTTTCAAAAAACATAATTGCTGTTATTTCATTTGTAATATTATTCTATTATAGTTTGGGCAGTTTTGCTTATGCTGACATTTCCGGTGTTACCTTTTACACTCCTTATATTAATATTGCCGTTACCCCAGGAGATTCTATTTCTTACAACATAGATATCCAAAATAAATCTACTCAAATCAAAAATATTCCCTTAAGTGTAAAAGCTCCAAAAGATTGGCAAACAACATTGACCGCTGGAGGTTGGAAAATCGAAGAAATTTCCGTGAAACCAAATGAAACTCAGACTGTTAATTTAACCGTGGATGTTCCTTTAAAAATTAACAAAGGCTCATATAATATTGTGTTGCTTGCTGCAGGTTTGCCAGTTCTTACTTTGACTGTAAATGTAACAGAACAAGGGACATATCAAACAGAGCTTACCAGCGATCAGCCAAATATGGAGGGTACCAACAAATCTACTTTTACTTATGAAGTCAAGTTAAAGAACAGAACTCCTGAAACCCAAACTTACGCACTTACTGCAGATGTTCAGGCAGGATGGAACGTGCAATTTACTGTTGAAGGAAAAGAGGTCACTTCTGTTTCTGTCGAGCCTAATAGTCAAAAGATAATCCAGGTTTCTATCAATCCGCCTTCCCAAATAAAAGCAGGTACTTACAAGATTCCAATAAAAGCACATACGAAAAACACTAGCGCTTCTCTCACATTAGAGGTAGTTGTTCGCGGCACCTATGGCATTGAATTGAGCACACCTTCTGGTGTTTTATCTACAGATGTAATTGCTGGTGGTGATAGAAAAGTTATTCTACAGGTAAAAAATACAGGTTCAGCTCAATTAGCGCAAATAAACTTTTCAGCTGATACTCCTGTTGATTGGGAGGTGACTTTTGAACCACAAACAATAGATACTCTTGCCCCTGGAGAGACCAAAGAGGTTGTTGCAATTATTCATGCGGATAAAAAAGCAATAGCAGGGGATTACGTAGTTACCATGAGAGCTTCTACTCCTGAAGCAAGTAATGAAGCTGTTTTTAGAGTAACTGTTAAAACCAGTTTATGGTGGGGAATTGTGGCTGTAATTATTATTGCAGGAGTCATTGGTGGGTTATATTACTTGATTCAAAAGTACGGGAGGCGGTAACTGTGGCTGAGGCTGTAATAGAACTTATTAATTTAACAAAAATTTATGGCACTCAGCCTGCTGTTGACCATTTAAACTTGACTGTTAAGACAGGTGAAGTTTTTGGCCTTTTAGGGCCGAATGGTGCTGGCAAAACTACCACAATTCTCATGATATTAGGTTTAGTGGAACCTACCCAAGGAGAAGCAAAGGTTTTAGGTATTAATGCCACGCGTGAACCTTTAAAAGTAAAAAAGTGGGTAGGATATTTGCCCGAAGACGTGGGATTTTATGACGATATGACGGGCTTAGAAAATTTAATTCTTACCGCACGGTTAAATGGAATGGAAGATGGTAAAGCCCATAAGACTGCAGAAGAACTTTTAAATCGTGTCGGATTGAAAGAAGCGATAAACAAAAAAGTTGGTGCTTATTCCCGTGGTATGCGTCAGAGATTAGGTTTAGCTGATGCATTGATAAAAAAACCTAAAATGATAATTTTAGATGAACCTACTTTAGGGCTTGACCCTGAAGGAATGAGAGAATTCCTCAATCTTATTAGAGAACTTAGCAAAGAAGAAGGAATAACAGTGTTGCTTTCTTCTCACCATCTCCATCAAGTTCAAGAAATATGTGACAGAGTGGGGATTTTTGTAAAGGGACGCTTGATTGCACAAGGTACCATTAGTGAATTGGCCAAAAAGCTATTTTTTTCTGAACTTTACACTTTTGAAGCAGTTGTAGCGCCTAATGACGATAAGATAATTGAAATTATTTCTAAAATAGAAGGTGTAACAAAAGTGGAAAGAGAGGATAAGACATTAGTTATAAATGCCAATAAGGACGTGGCACCACAAATAGCAGCTGTGGTTGTAAACAAGGGATATGAGTTACATCGGATTCAACCTAAAGTCTATGGACTTGACGATATTTACCATTGCTACTTTGAGGGGGTGCAGTAAAATGCGCCACTCACTTTATGTGTTAGTCAAAAAAGAAGTTTCTGATCACATTCACAGCTGGAGGTTTAATATATTGCTAGCACTAATTTTTCTTACTGCTATGGCATCAATTTATACTGCAGCTATGACGATTAGGGATGCAGTGCCAAAAGCGGAGACTCCAATTGGTGACGTAAATTTATTTTTGAAAATTTTTACAGTTTCTGACGGGAAACTTCCTTCCTTTATTGCTTTTGTAGGTTTTTTAGCACCCCTTTTGGGAATTGGTATGGCGTTTGATGCAATAAATGGGGAGAAAAATAAAGGAACTCTTCTTCGATTACTTGCTCAGCCAATATATCGGGATGATGTGATATTGTCTAAGTGGCTTGCTTCTCTTTTTGTAATTACTACGTTTTTCATTGCTTTAGGATTATTTGTAATGGGATTAGGAATACTTTTTTTTGGAATACCTCCAACTATTGAAGAAGTATTAAGAATTGTTGTATTTTTACTTGTTACTTCTTTATATGTGGCAGTATGGTTGAGCCTTGCTATTCTCTTTTCAATATATTTCAGACAATCGGCTACTTCACTACTGGCTAGTATTGCGATATGGCTATTTTTTACACTGTTTTATGAAATGATTGTTAATATAATTGTGCCGTCTAATCCAGAGGGAGCACCGCAAGTAGTATTACAACAGATGCATACGCATCAGTATTTATTACGGCTTTCTCCTAATATTTTGTATCAGGAGGCAATCACCACTTTGCTTTCTCCTAATGTTAGAGCGCTAGGACCTCTTACAGTAGAACAATTAGTTGGTGCTATTCCATCTCCTATTGCATTTGAACAAAGCCTTTTACTCATTTGGCCGCATATTGCAGGGCTTATCGCTATAAGTGTTGCTTTGTTTGGCATTTCCTTTACACTTTTTATGAAGCAGGACATCCGCGGAAGATAAAGCGGATGTCCATTTTATATTGGCATTTTAACAAAAAAATTCATGTTCATTTATTTTGCAAATATTGTGGTAGTATAAACGAATATTAAAGTCCTGCCATATATTATGGAGAACTAGGTCTTTTTAGAATATGTGGTAAATGCAAAGAAATATACTTTACAAAAAAAGATGTTAAAAAATTATTTTTTATTGACAAGGTTATGAAGCAATGTTATACTATATATTGAGGTGAATGCGATTATGTATACCATATTTTGTAGCAAAAATTAATACTTTCAATTAGAGGTGCCCAATTTTGACTTTAAAATTGGGTTAAAATGGAAGTGTGGTGAAAGTCCTGCACGGTCCCGCCACTGTGATGATGAAATGAAATGGAGGTATAAAATATGGAAATTACTATGAAAGTTATAAAAAGAAATGGGAAAGAGGTTGAATTTGATAAATCTAAAATTGTAAATGCTATATATAAAGCTTTTAAAGCAGTGGGGGAAGGGGAATATAAACAAGCAGTAGAAATAGCAGATGAGGTTACTAATTATGTTGAAAAGAATTTAGAAGGAATAGCTAGTGTGGAACAAATTCAAGATATTGTAGAACAATATTTAATAAAGCGTGGTCATGCTAAAGCGGCAAAAGCCTATATTTTGTACAGGAAACAGCATCAAGACATAAGAGAGTTTAAAAAGATGTTTATGGATATTGAAAAAATGGTGGATGAATACATAGGAAAATTGGACTGGAGAGTAAATGAAAATAGCAATATGAGTTATTCACTTCAAGGTTTAAATAATCATATCTCCAGTACGATAACAGCTCATTACTGGTTAAACAAAATATATCCTCCAGAAGTTAGAGATGCACATGTAAATGGAGATTTGCACATTCATGACTTAGGCCTTTTATCTGTGTATTGCTGTGGATGGGATTTAAGAGATTTACTGCTTTCTGGATTTACAGGAGTAGAAGGAAAAGTTCAAAGCAAACCTCCAAAGCACTTTAGGTCTGCTCTTGGGCAGATTGTCAACTTTTTCTATACACTTCAAGGGGAAGCAGCAGGAGCTCAAGCTTTTTCCAACTTTGATACTTATTTAGCGCCTTTTATATATTACGATAATCTTTCTTACAAAGAGGTTAAGCAAGCTTTACAGGAGTTTATATTTAACATAAATGTTCCTACAAGAGTAGGATTTCAAACTCCTTTTACAAACATAACTATGGACCTTGTGATACCAGAAATTATGGCAGATGAACCTGTTATAATTGGCGGTCAATTGATGGATAAAACATATAAAGAATTTCAAAAAGAAATGGATATGCTAAATATGGCTTTTGCAGAAGTCATGATGGAGGGAGATGCCAGCGGCAGGATATTTACTTTTCCAATACCCACTTATAATATAACAAAAAATTTTGACTGGGATAGTCCTGTCATAGATAAAATAATGGAAATGACTGCGAAGTACGGTTTGCCCTATTTTAGCAACTTTGTAAATAGTGATTTAGATCCCAATGATGTGAGATCGATGTGCTGTCGGTTGAGGTTGGACAACAGAGAATTAAGAAAGCGAGGAGGGGGGCTTTTTGGAGCGAATCCTCTTACAGGTTCAATAGGAGTTGTAACTATAAATATGCCAAGAATTGGGTATTTATCTAAATCAAAAGAAGAGTTTTTCCAAAGGTTAGAAAGGCTTATGGATATTGCAAAAACAAGCCTTGAAATAAAAAGAGAAGTTTTGGAGAAAATGACTGAAATGGGATTGTATCCTTATTCGAAATTTTACTTGAGAGATATAAAAAAGAGATTTGGATTTTACTGGCAAAACCATTTTAACACGATAGGGCTCATTGGGATGAATGAGGCACTATTAAATTTCATGGGAGTAAGCATAGCCAGTGAAGAAGGAAGGAAATTTGCCATTGAAGTATTGGATTTTATGAGGCATAAATTAGAACAATATCAATTAGAATCTAATTTCATGTACAATTTAGAAGCTTCCCCTGCAGAAGGAGCTTCCTATAGATTGGCTAAAAAAGATAAAGAATTATTTCCTGATATAATAACTGCAGGTAGCGATGTGCCTTACTACACTAATTCTACACAGCTTCCTGTAGACTTTACTGAAGATATATTTGCTGCTCTTGACTTACAAGAGGAGTTACAGACAAAATACACAGGAGGTACAGTATTTCACGGATTTATTGGAGAAAGTATAAACGATGTGACTGCCTGCAAAGCTCTAGTCAAAAAGATAGCTTATAATTATAGAATTCCTTACTATACTATAACTCCAACTTTCTCTATATGTGAAGACCATGGTTATATATCAGGAGAGTATTATGAATGCCCTTACTGTGGAAAAGAATGTGAAGTTTACAGTCGAGTTGTAGGGTACTATAGGCCAGTAAAAAATTGGAATGAAGGAAAGAAAAAAGAGTTTAAAGACAGAAAGGAATTTGTCATATGATATACGACTTTATGCCTGTTTCTTTTGTTGATTTCCCAGGAAAAATTGCAGCCACTGTTTTTGTAAGTGGCTGCAATTTTAAGTGTCCTTACTGCCATAACTCTTATTTAATTCAAATAAGGGAAGGTATGCGGAGTGAAAAGGAGTTTTTTGATTATCTTAAAAAGAGAGCAAATTTGATAGAAGGAGTGTGTATTACAGGCGGAGAACCTACTCTTTGGAAAGGATTAGAAGATTTTATAAAAGATATAAAGGATTTAAATTTTAGTGTTAAGCTTGACACTAATGGATCAAGACCACAAGTGTTAGAAAATTTAATAGATGAAGGATTGCTCGATTATATAGCTATGGATATAAAAGCACCAATAGAAAAATATGGCATATTTTTAAAAAACAAAAAAGATATAGATAATGTTCAAAAAAGTGTAGAGATAATTAAAAATTCTGATATAGATTACGAATTTAGAACTACTGTAAATGACAAACTACTTACTTTAGAAGATTTTGAGGCTTTAGCTGATTGGATTTCTCCTGCGAAAAGGTATGTTTTACAAAGGTACAAGTATGAGGAAGGAGTATTGGATAAGAAGAGGAGTGGAATTCAAGATTGTAATATTAGCTTTTTGAAAAAAATAAAAGAAAAACTAAATGGAAATTTTGGTGAGATATTAATAAGAGAATAAGAGGTAAAAACCGAGGGAGATCGACAGACCGAATGTTTATACGGACCATTCTTTTATGAAGGATTGATATTTTTTTTTAAAAAGTGTAAAATAAAAGTAATCGTCATTTATTAAACAATAGGGTGTGATAAAATGCCAAGACCTCCAAAATGTAGATGGGTTAGAAGTGAACCAAACGTGACGCATTTTAAACCTGTTGGCGTCCCTATGTCTATGTTAGCTGAAGTTATACTAACAGTAGAGGAATTGGAAGCTATAAGGCTTAAGGATTTGGAAGGTTTAGAGCAAGAGGAATGTGCTGATATGATGAAAGTGTCAAGACCCACCTTTTTTAGAATAATAAGTTCTGCTAGACAAAAGGTAGCTGATGCTTTAGTCAATGGCAAAGCGATAAGGGTGGAAGGTGGCAATTACAGGGTTTATAATGAAGAACAAAGATGCCATAGAGGTATGCGCCATAGGCATAGCTATTGGGGTGGAGAAGATTGATTCATATATTTTTACAAGACCTTTCATATATATAGTATAATTAATGCTGTGAATTAGAATTACTATATATATGAAAGGATGGAGGAGATGGACCTTATAAAAGATTTCATTGATATTATATTGCATCTTGATAGGTATTTGGGTAACATTATACAAATGTATGGTGCCTGGACTTACAGCATTTTGTTTTTTATAATTTTTTTTGAAACTGGCTTTGTAATAACTCCTTTTTTACCAGGAGATTCTCTTCTTTTTGCTGCAGGGACGTTTGCGGCAATTGGCAGCTTAAATGTATTTTATGTGATTATGCTTTTAGCATCTGCTGCAATATTGGGAGATACGGCAAACTATCACATAGGAAAATTTGTCGGGGAAAAGATTTATGAAAGAGAAAATTTAAAATTAATTAAAAAAGAGCATTTGATAGAAGCTCGTAGTTTTTATGAAAAGTATGGTTCTTTTACTATTGTTATAGGAAGGTTTATACCAATTATTAGAACTTTTGTACCCTTTGTAGCAGGGATTGGGGAAATGAGGTATTTTAAGTTTTTGTTTTACAATGCATTAGGTGGAGCACTGTGGGTTCTACTTTTTACTTTAGGAGGTTATTATTTTGGAAATTTGCAGATAGTAAAAGACCATTTTGGATTTGTAACAATTGCGATAATTGTTATATCTCTAATGCCCCCAATTGTAAGCTTTTTAAATAGAAAAAAACGTTGAGTCAAGAACTTTTACAAATTATGTACTGCCATATATAATACTTTAAATTTATGAAAGGAGTATAGGAGTTATGGGCTGGTTTGGACCTAAAGGTGAAACTATTATATTAAATGTTAAGGGGATGACATGTAACCATTGCAAAATGTCTGTCGAAAGTGCACTAAAAAAGTTAAATGGTGTATCAAAAGCTGTTGTTGACCTTGACAAAGGAAATGTTACGGTAACTTATGATCCTTCCAAAGTTTCTATAGATGATATGAAAAAAGCAATTATTGATACAGGATATGAAGTGTAATATAGCTATTAAAAATTTAAAGTGAACAAAAGCGTTGAAGGATTTAAAAATGAATCAGCTTTCGACAAACTTTTTACTTATAAATAAAGTCTCCTCCTTTTATGCTCGAGTGCAGGCTCGACGGTAAGCTGCTTTCCCTAAAATTTCGCAAACTAGTTTCAAAAATTCCGCGATGCACTCTACGCATAAAAGCGGAGACTTTTCTTATGCCTAAAGTCTGAAACGTTGAATACTTATCAATGGTTTTCTTTAGTTGTTTTTATTTTGGTTTAAATGTTGTGCATTCTGTTTCTGCGCTAGTTTTTGCAGGCGTTACTTTTGAACTTACTTCAATTGATGGAGCGTGGCATCTCATATCTTTCCAGTAGCTGCAAGTATTTACTGAACATTTAACTACATTTTCTGCTGTCATATAACACACCTCACTTATTTATTATCAACAAATAGTATTTCCATATATTAATTTATTATACTTTTTGCGAACAAAATAACAAAGGCTAAGACATAATAGCGAAATACCTTATAAATACATATTTGTCACCCATCTTTCTTTGGAAATCTACGTGGCTTAAGGAAGGTTATCAAATATTGCACTTATCTCTTCTACCTTGAATTCCTGTGTTAAATTTTATACTTACAGACAATGTTAAATAAACTAAATTTTGAAACGTATCTATTGACATTGATATAAGATTGTGATACTTTAAGAAAAGAAATCATATAATTCCTATCTAAATAATCGGAATTAAAAGGAGGCAAAAACTTATGTCTTCAAGTTAAATAGAATTGTTCCTGAAAATGCAGCGGAGGTACGATGGTCAGTACTGTAAAAGGGTATAAGTTGATTCTTGTAATGCCTGATACGATGAGCATAGAACGAAGAAATTTTTGCGGCAATTGAAGTTGCTAATTGCCTCGGGAAAGGAAAACGGGTTGTAACTGAGTTGCCTGATACAGGTAAAAGCTATTTAAGTATGCAGAAATTTTTTTGAATATTGAACTTTATCGTCAATAAATATAGAATTATGAACAGATACTAATAATTAAGAAACGGTAAATTATACGGAAAAAATGCAACTACTTCGTGGTTTAGATATCTGACTCTACAAGATAGGAGGTTAAAAAGTTTTTTTATGAAAAAAAATAACAGAGTAGTAGTGGGAATGAGCGGAGGTGTTGATAGCTCTGTTTCGGCTTATCTTTTAAAAGAACAGGGATATGAGGTTATAGGTGTTACGATGCAAATATGGCAGGACAAAGATGAGGAAGCAGTAAGAGTTGAAGGCGGCTGTTGTTCATTGGCTGCTGTTAATGACGCCAGAAGAGTAGCGAATAAGATTGGCATTAAATATTATGTAATGAATTTTAAAGATGTTTTTAAAGAAAAAGTAATAGATTATTTTGTAGATGAGTATCTAAGAGGAAGGACTCCCAATCCCTGTATTGCTTGCAATAAATATATAAAATTTGAAGAACTTTTAAAAAGAGCCTGGATGATAGATGCATATTATGTAGCAACAGGCCATTATGCGATTAAAGAGTACGATGAAGAGAGAAGAAGGTATTTATTAAAGAAATCTGTAGATACTTCAAAAGACCAGACTTATGTACTATATAATCTTACTCAAACTCAGCTTGAGCATATTTTGTTTCCACTGGGTAAATATAAAAAAGATGAGGTCAGAGAGTTAGCTAAAAATTTAGGCCTGCCTGTTGCATCAAAGCCAGACAGTCAAGAAATTTGTTTTGTAACTGATAATGATTATGGAAAATTTATTAGAGAAAATGCCAAAGAAGAGATAAAACCAGGAGAATTCCGCGATACGAGAGGTAGATTTTTGGGTTATCATAAGGGAATTATACATTATACAATAGGACAACGGAAAGGTTTAGGAATTTCTGTTGGCAAACCCCTCTATGTTGTCGATATTGATGCAGAAAATAATGTGGTAGTATTAGGATACGGTGACGAAGTATTTGGGGATGAACTCATTTCCTATAATAACAACTTTATTTCAATTGACAAACTTGAAGGAGAGATGAGAGTAAAAGCAAAGATACGGTACACTGCAAAAGAGCAGGATGCAGTAATACGACCACTTGAAGATGGGAGGGTTTTTGTGAAATTTGACAATCCACAAAGGGCTATTACACCAGGGCAGTCAGTAGTTTTTTATGATGGAGATATTGTTGTAGGAGGGGGAACAATAGAAAGAAAAGTTAGATAAAATTTCTGAATCTCCTTTTATGTGGAAGAATTTCCTATAAAAATACTGAGAGATGAAGAGGAGATGAAAATATGGCCGAAAAAGCTAATTTAAAAATAACAGGGATGTCTTGTGCAGCTTGTGCAACAAAAATAGAAAAAGGGCTTAAAAGCTTAGATGGAGTTTTAGATGCAAATGTAAATCTTGCGATTGAAAAAGCAACGGTTATATATGATCCAGATAAAATTAACATATGCGATATTGAGAAAAAAATAGAAGATATAGGATATGGTGTAATAAAAGATAAAGCAGAGCTTGCACTTGTGGGTATGTCCTGCGCATCATGCGCTGCCAAAATCGAAAAAACCTTAAAAAACCTGCCTGGTGTAAGCAATGCATCAGTTAATTTTGCGACTGAGACAGCAATTGTCGAATATGATTCAAATGAAGTTGATACAGAAAAAATGATTAAAGCGATAAAAGATATAGGATATGATGCAAAGGAAAAAACTGGAGTAGGTATTGATACAGGAAAAGAGATAAAGGAGAGAGAAATAAATACATTAAGGAAACTTGTAATATATTCAGCGATTTTAACTGTGCCGTTAGTAATATCAATGGTTTTTAGAATGTTTAAAATTTCAGGAGGAATACTTGATAATCCGTGGTTACAGGTATTTTTATCTTCACCTGTTCAGTTTATCGTAGGTTTTAGATATTATAAGGGTGCGTGGAACAATTTAAAAAATATGACGGCAAATATGGATACTTTGGTAGCTATGGGAACATCTGCAGCATATTTTTATAGTTTGTACAATGTATTTACTAAAC
>Ga0247720_100352_pt1 | contig 18387 bp, 12 predicted proteins | sample MSEWel2015_12_15_FD_189078 | JGI IMG/M metagenome (GOLD analysis project Ga0247720, IMG submission 189078) | Subsurface sediment microbial communities from gas well in West Virginia, United States - MSEEL Well Study Marcellus 3H_2015_12_15 | ecosystem: Environmental > Terrestrial > Deep...
TAATAGCGAACACGGGGTCAGATGAAAGCTTTCATCTGACCCCTAATTCACTTTGTCTTCGCTCCGGAAATAAGACCTGGGAACCAAGGCGAATAGCAGAGGTGTCAGAATGAGCGGGGCAGGCCCATCCCGCTCCGCGCAAGCACCAAATCCGCAGTCTTATACAGTTCAGGGCATCAGGCCTGCTGAGCCTTGTCACCCTTTTTGAGCCCGAAGTCCTCAGCCAGCGTCCCGGAATCCTTCGGATCCGTCTTCGGGGCATAATCCCGTGGCGGCTCGGCCGTGTCCTCGCGGACTTCCTCCAGGCGCTTCTTCGAAGTCTCCTGGGCCAGCTCCTCCATCCAGTCCTCGTCATTGCACAGACGATTGGCGCCACGTGCCAGGTGCTGGTTTACATCCCGGTAGACATCATTGAACCGACGCAGCAAGTGGGCCGACTCCATGAAATGCTCGTTCACCTGGGCCTGGTAGCGGGTGTATTCGCTTCTCAGTTCTTCAATCTGCTGTTCCGCCCGGCGCTGCCGAAGCGTCGTTCCCTGCCCGGAACGGCCAACAAATACCCCGATGACAATGCCTACAACCAATGCGGCAATCGCTGCCAGAATCAGGTTCGTCATATGCTGTGTCGTCCTTTTAGCTAGAAGTGAGCCAAGCCCCTGTTGCACGAGTATAACGCCCCGGGCTCCATCATCCCATGATTGTGGCCTGCGCCAATCGTCGTATTGCTCCTCTGGCGCCCGACGTGGCGAAAAATCGCCAAATGCGAGACAATACGGCGCCCAAATTTACGATCAACTTCCGGGAATAACTTGATGACAGCTGCGATGTCTTCCGAAACCAGTGCGACCATGACCCCTTGGCAACGTTACCAGAAGGATCTTGAACGCCCGGATTTCCAGAAGGATCCTGCGCAGGAAGATGCCGTCAAGCGCCTTCAGTCACTGTACGACAAACTGGTGGAAGCCGAAAGGGATCGCAGCAAGCCCAAGGCCAAACTTTTGCGCAAGCTTAAAAAAGGCAGGGAAGAGCCGGTCAAAGGGCTGTATTTCTGGGGCGGGGTAGGCCGCGGGAAAACCTACCTGATGGACACCTTCTACGAGTCGCTGCCGTTTGATCGCAAGATGCGGGTGCATTTTCACCGCTTCATGCAAAGGGTCCACAGCGAGCTCAAATCCCTCAAGGGCGAGAAAAACCCTCTGGAACTGGTCTCGAAGAAATTCGCCGATGAAACCCGGGTTATCTGCTTCGATGAGTTCTTCGTCTCCGACATCGGCGACGCCATGATCCTGGCCACCCTGATGGACGGCCTGTTCAGCCGGGGCGTCACCCTGGTGTGCACCTCCAACATCGTCCCGGATGGCCTCTACAGGGACGGCCTCCAGCGGGCCAGGTTCCTGCCCGCGATTGAGCTCGTGAAGAAGCACACCGATGTGGTCAATGTGGACGGCGGGGTGGACTACCGCTTGCGGACCCTGGAGCAGGCTGAACTGTTCCATTCGCCCCTGGACGAGGAAGCAGACGTCAGCCTCCGCCAGAGCTTCGATGGCCTGGCTGTTGAGGCGGGCAAGCACAGCAAAACCATGGAAATCAACGGCCGCAAAATCCCGGCCCAGGCCCACGCGGACGACGTGGTCTGGTTTGATTTCAAAGACGTCTGTGACGGCCCCCGAAGCCAGAACGATTACATCGAAATGGCCCGTCAGTTTCACGCCATCATCGTCAGCAACGTACCGGTACTCGGCAAGGACAAAGACGACCAGGCCCGCCGGTTCATCAATATGATCGACGAGTTCTACGACCGCAACGTCAAAGTCATTATCTCGGCCGCCGCCCCCATCACCGAGCTCTACGCCGGCGGCCGCCTGGGCTTTGAATTCGAACGCACCGAATCCCGCCTGCTGGAAATGCAGTCCCGGGAATACCTCGAAGCACCGCACAAACCATAAAGCCGTGAAATCGGGGTCAGATGAAATTGGGGTCAGAAGAAAAGTTCTTCTGACCCCAATTTCATCTGACCCCATCTTGAGGAGAGATAGAACATGAGCACAGACAACGTCGTCATCGTAAGCGGTACCCGCACCCCCATGGGCGGTTTCCAGGGTAGCCTGGCGGGTGTCAGCGCCACTGATCTGGGCGCGATCACCATCGCCGAAGCCGTCAGGCGCGCCGGTCTTCAGCCTGCGGATGTGCAGGAAGTCATCATGGGCAACGTCCTGCCCGCCGGTCTCAAGCAGGGCCCGGCGCGCCAGGCCATGCGCAAGGCCGGGTTGCCGGATCACACCGGCGCCACCACCATCAACAAACTCTGCGGCTCGGGCATGAAGGCCGCCATGTTCGCTCACGACCTGATCAAGGCCGGCAGCAACGACATCATGGTCGCCGGTGGCATGGAGAGCATGTCCAATGCCCCCTACATCCTGCAGGGTGTTCGCAGCGGCTACCGCATGGGCCCGGGCCAGGCACCGCAGGATCACATGTTCCTGGACGGCCTGGAAGACGCCGAAACCGGCCGCCTGATGGGCGCCTTCGCCCAGGAGATGGCTGACAAGAAAGGTTATACCCGGGAAGAAATGGACGAGTACGCCATCACGTCACTGACCCGTGCCAAGAAGGCAATTGAAGAAGGCCTGCTTAAGGACGAGATCATCCCGGTGACCGTCAAGACCCGCAAGGGCGAGGTGGTCGTCGAGGACGACGAGCAGCCTCATAACGCCAACATCGACAAGATCCCGAGCCTGCGCCCGGCCTTTGCCAAGGACGGAACTGTGACCGCTGCCAACGCCTCTTCAATCTCCGACGGCGCCTCCGCGCTGCTCCTGATGCGCGAGTCCGAAGCCGAAAAACGCGGCCTCAAGCCGCTGGCCCGCATCGTTGGCCACAGCACCCAGTCCCAGCATCCTTCGGAGTTTACCTGCGCGCCCGTTGGCGCCATCGAAACCCTGTTCGGCAAAACCGGCTGGAGCAAGGACGACGTCGACCTGTTCGAAATCAACGAAGCCTTCGCCATGGTGGCCATGATGCCGATCCGCGAACTCGGTCTCGACCCCGAGAAAGTCAACATCCACGGCGGCGCCTGCGCCCAAGGTCACCCGGTTGGTTCCACCGGCTCCCGCCTGCTGGTCACCCTGATGTATGCCCTCCAGCGTTACGGCAAAAAGAAAGGCATTGCCGCGCTCTGCATTGGTGGTGGCGAAGCCACCGCCATGGCCATCGAGATGCTCTGAGTTTTCATAGCCCCTTGCCGTGAGAACTCTGAGAACGTTTTTCGCTAACTACTCGTGGCGAACGGTGAGGCTAGTCTCAAAACTTGTGGTGATTAAGCGGGTTTCCACGGAGTAGGGGCGCTATCGTCAAGAGGCTCTTCCCGGGAATGTAGAGGGCCATGGATGGCCCGAAACAAGCGCACATGGATGTGCTCGTAGCGGTTCCCGGGGAGAGCCTCTTGACGGTAGTGCATGCTCCCAAGTAACAAGACCTAAGAGTTCAGAAAAAAACCACCAAAACCAAAGTGGTTGCCCCCAGCACTGTTGTCTATAGTGATTTTGTGCGACGAAACCCGGCGGTAATAGAGGTGTGAGAGCAAAATCATACTTTTGACTGATCAAAGCGCCCGAAGGCGTTAGCTATAGTGCCAACATCACGAGCACTGTGCATGAAGCCTCCAATACATCGTGAATACCAATAATCAGAGCAGCGACTCAGAACAACAATGGAGTAGCCTTCCAATGACAAGAAAAACACCTCAATGGCAGCGTTGGACCAAATTACCGCTGACCGTGGCAGTTGCGGCCGGAATGTCCGGTCAGGCAGCCGCTTACTCGTTTTATGTGGGAGATGTGGAAGCCCAGTTCAACACCACGCTGTCTGCCGGTGCTGGCTGGCGGGTTGAAAATCCCGATGCCCGGCTGATCAGCCAGGGTAACCTCGGTCCCGAGTTTGCACCGGGTGGGGAGTTCGAAAATATTGGCGCCTCCAGCAACAACTATGATGACGGTAACCTCAACTTTGAGCGGGGGCATACCTATTCCAAAATCGTCAGGGGCAACAGTGAGCTTTATCTTAATTACTCCGTGGATAACCCCTACCTGACCCGTGTAGGTGCGTTTGTTCGCGGGCGGTACTGGTACGACTTCGAACTGAAAGACGAAAAGCGCGCGGTGGATAATGTGGGCCAGCGCCGTGAGTTGAACTCCGAGGCCAGCGACTACGCCTCCCTTGCTGAAATCCTCGACGCCTATGTATTCTCTGACTGGTATATTGGTAATGTTCCGGTCAGCATCCGATACGGTGAGCAGGTGGTAAGCTGGGGTGAGAGCACCTTCATCCCCGGTGGCATCAACGTTATCAACCCGGTCGATGTACCGGCCTTCAGGGCGCCCGGCTCCCAGCTGAAAGACGCCCTCCTGCCCGTTGAAATGTTCTATATGTCGGCCGGTATCACTGAAAACGTGTCGGTTGAAACTTTCGTACAGACAGACTGGGAGCCAGTGCGCCCGGATTACTGCGGAACCTTCTTTTCTACCAACGATTTTGCCGCGGATGGCTGTGGCCCGGTGCTGCTGGCTGGTCAGCTTCCGGATTCACAGGCGTACGCCCAGGGCTTTGTTGCGCCCCGCCTCGGTGATAAGGAAGCCGATGCCAAGGATCAGTTTGGTGTAGCGCTGCGCTGGTACGTACCCGCCCTGAATGATTCCGAGCTGGGTTTCTATTACATCAAGTACAACAGCCGCCTGCCGTACGTCAGCGGCCAGGTAAACAACCCGTCAAATCCGGCCGCGGCCCAGCAGAACGACCCGTCGCAGTCGTTTTCCACGTTCCCGAGCTACTTCATCGAGTATCCGGAGAATATCAATCTGTACGGCATCAGCATCAACACCACCACCCCGGGTGGCTGGTCGCTGGGTGCTGAATACAGTTTCCGTGACAACTTGCCTCTTCAGTGGAACGCCTTCGAGTTGATCTATGGCGGTCTTCAGAAGCGAGGTCCAAATGGGGAAGTGCTGAGCTTGCTCGAGCAGCAGATGATCGAGAAGTCTGGCAACGCGAACTTTGCGGGCGAGGCAGTTTCCGGTTACGACCGATTCAACGTTTCTCAGGCTCAATTCACCTTGATCAAGTTCTTCGACCAGGTGATGGGAGCAAGCCGTTTGTCCCTGATTACGGAGTTCGGTGCGACCTATGTCCACGATCTGCCGGGTTACGATGAGGCTCGTTATGGCCGTTCCGGAACCTTTGGTATCGGAACTATTCCAAGTGCAGTCGGAGACCTTTGCAGCGGTGAAGGCAGTGCGGATCCTGAGAACATCAATACCACCTACTGTAACAATGAAGGCTTCACAACCGACTTCTCCTGGGGTTACCGTACCCGGCTGGTTTGGGATTATCCGAACGCACTTGCCGGTGTGAACCTGTCACCGCAGCTGGCCTGGAGTCACGATGTTGAAGGCTACAGCCCGCAGCCCGGTGGCGCTTTCAATGAAGGCAGCAAGGCGATTGGTCTGTCCCTGCAGGCGGTTTACCAGAACAGGATTACCGGCAATATCGGTTACACAAACTTTTTCGGCGGCAAGCCGTATAACGAGTTGACTGACCGTGATTTCGTGAATGCCAGCGTTTCCTACTCATTCTGAACCGGAAAGAATTCGTTTAACGAGGGAATCTAAATGAAACTGAACAAGAAACTACTGGCCACAGGCGTTCTGGCAGCAAGCATGTTTGCCGGCCAGGCCTGGGGTGCGGTTTCTGCTGAAGAGGCGGCCAAGCTGGGTGACTCGCTGACACCGATGGGTGCAGAGCAGGCCGGCAATGGCGGTGAAATCCCCCCGTGGACTGGTGGTCTGACCACCCCTCCGGCGGATTACAAGGGTGACGGCATTTACGTTAATCCGTATCCCAACGAAGAGCCCAAGTTCACGATCGATCAGAGCAACGTTGACCAGTACAAAGACAAGCTGTCCCCGGGGCAGGTTGCCATGATCAAGCGCTACGACGATTATTTCCTGCCGGTGTACGAGACTCACCGTTCTGCGGCCTATCCGAAAGACGTGATGGAGCAGACGGTTGAGAACGCCACCACCGTTGAACTGATCAAGGACGGTAACGGCCTGGGCAACTACCAGTCCGCAACGCCGTTCCCCATTCCGCAGAATGGCCTTGAGGTGATCTGGAACCACATCACCCGCTATCGCGGTGGTTCGGTAATGCGTAACGTCGGCCAGGTTACTCCTACGGTTGACGGCGACTACTCTGTGGTGAAATTCCAGGACGAACTGACCTGGCGCACCTACCTTGAGGACTACGAGCCGGGCATGGACCCGAACGTCCTGTTCTACTTCAAACAGGCCATTACCGCTCCGGCACGCCTGGCCGGTAACGTGCTGCTGGTTCACGAAACCATCGATCAGGTTGCAGAGCCGCGCCGTGCGTGGGTCTACAATGCCGGTCAGCGTCGTGTCCGCCGTGCGCCCCAGGTGGCCTATGACGGCCCGGGTACCGCTTCTGACGGCATGCGTACCTCCGATAACTTCGACATGTTCAACGGCGCACCGGATCGTTACAACTGGGAGCTGGTGGGCAAGAAGGAAATGTACATTCCGTACAACTCCTACAAGCTGGTGGATCCGGACCTGAGCTATGACCAGATCATCAAGGCTGGCCACATCAACCAGAATCTGACCCGCTACGAGCTGCACCGGGTATGGCATGTGCGCGCCACCCTGAAGGAAGGCGAGCGCCACATTTATGCCCAGCGTGATTTCTACATTGATGAGGATTCCTGGCAGGCGTCGATCATCGATCATTACGATGGTCGGGGTGAGCTGTGGCGTGTGGCCGAAGCCCATGCCATGCAGTTCTACGATCAGGTCGTTCCCTGGTATGCCATCGAGGTTCTGTACGATCTCCTCTCTGGTCGTTACCTGGCCCTTGGCCTGACCAATGAAGAAGAAAACCCGTATGAGTTCGGCATTGAGCGTCGCTCCAGGGATTACACACCGGCCGCGCTGCGCCGGGCGGGTACCCGGTAAGGGTTGTCCGGTAAACGATTTAATTCGGCGGGCCCTCGGGCCCGCCGTTTTTTTAACACGATATAAAATCCTTTAACGTCAAAATTTTGCAGCCCGCCCCTCAATTGGTTTAACCTTCCTATCATACTAAAGGCGTACCCGATGCAGGTCGCCACTCAAAAGTCAGTGCAAAGATCCACTTTTCCGGCGGTTAAAGGCAGTTCAGGCCGGAGTTAAATGGGGCAGTGCGTGAAACCATTCAATGATGGCTGTGCAGCCAACGATGAATTCCAGTCAGCGAACAGTGGTCTTCAGCGGGGAGAGCTGGTCAGAGACCTGCTCAGGCAAAGGGTGCAGATCCCGCCCGTACCGCAGGATTCGCTGGCGCGGCCGAAACTTGACGGCAAAATCACCGGGGCGTTGGGTTCGGGCAATATTCTGTTCATTGAAGCGCCCTGTGGTTACGGCAAATCCCACGCCGTGGTCAGTGCTCTCGGTGGTTCCGGATCAAATCGCGACCAGATCCGCTGGATTGCGCTGAATGCTCAGGACAACGCACCATCACGCTTTCTGACACTGCTCGCCATCGCGCTGGACCTTCCCGAGACGCCGGAGCAGGGGCGCCAGGGCGGCGCAACCTTCTCCGATACCCTGGCAATGATGCAGGTGGCGCTGGCCCGCAAGAGCCACGGACAGCCCCGGGTGCTGGTTCTCGACAACCTGCAGAATCTTGGCAATCCGGCGGTGGTCGAGTTGCTGCAGCAACTGGTTGCAGACTTTCCTGCCGACTCCTCAATCGTACTGATATCCCGCAAGGCGTTACCGTTCGAGACCCACGGCCTCGAACTGGAAAACCGGTTGACCCGCCTGGGCTCCGAGGCCCTGGAGCTTTCGCGCTCGGAAACCTTCGAGTTCTTCCGGCCGGCTATGGACGCCAGCCAGCTGACCAGCGTGGCCGTGGACAACCTCTACGACATGACCGAAGGCTGGGCGACGCCGCTGGCACTTTACCGGCGGGAACTGGCCCGTAATCCCGAACGCAAGCCGATACAGGAAACGGCGGGGGTCGAACGTTTCCTCAAGGAATCTGTGCTGGGTGGTCTGACCCCGGGCCAGCTTCGCTCCCTGCGCGGTGTCGCCGAGCTGGAGCTTTGTTCCGATGAGCTGTTCCTGGCGCTTGAGCCGTTCCTGCCGGACACCGGCCTGGTGCCTTCCCAGGCCGTTGAGCGGGGCCTCCCGCTCAAGCCCATGCCGGGGCGCGGCCGCTGGTATCGGCTCAACCCTTTGCTGCAGGAATGGTTGAAGTCGCCGATGATGGCGGGGTATGCCGAGCGCATGCTTCTGGCCAGCCGCTGGTTCGGGGTTCGGGATCAGTTCCCGGAGGCTCTGAAATACGCTCTGCTGGCCGGCGATGCGGACGAGGTGATACGAATTGCGTCGGAGGGTTCGGAAGCCCTGCTGTTGGGGCAGGATACCGCATCGCTGCTGAGGCTCCGCAAGAGTCTGCCGGTCCAGCTGCTGGAACGCAGTGCCCGTCTGCGGATTGTCTACAGCTGGGTTCATGCCATTGGCGGGCAGTTTCGCCAGGCCCGGGCGTTGATCGATGGCCTGGCAGAGCCCGAGCAGCAAGAGCAGGTGGCCCGGATCTGCGCCCTGAAGGCCTTCATCCTCCGGGGAGAGGGCAGTGTGGCCCCGGCCCTGGAAATGGCAGACAGGGCACTGACAGAAGGGGAGCTCAGCACCCAGGGCCAGCTGGTAACCCAGATGGTGCGGTCCAGTGCCCTGTGTGCCGCCGGTCGGTTCCAGGAGGCGCGGGAAGCCAACCGTGCGGCGGCGCGGCTTGCCCGGGAGGCGGGCGATTCCGGCTCCGAGGCATTGGCGGTCTACGCCCATGCCCGTATCGAGCTGGGCAAAGGCGCCCTCAAGCATGCGGAGCAATTGCTTCGAACCGGTCTGGACACGGCCATGCAGGAGCTGGCCCGCCCGGCCCGGATCGGTGAAACCCGGCTGCAGCTGAATCTCGTGCTCGTGCTCTGGCACCAGGGCCGGGAAGCCGAGGCCGACCGGCTATTGGTAACCTGTGGTCGCCATGCCGAACAGACCCGGGATCTGGGCCTGCTGCTGGCGATGGCCATTCGGGTACTGATGTGCCGGGCGCAGGGCCGTCTGGAAGACGCCTTCGTCTGGATTGGTCGGGCGGAGCGCACCATGCATTCCTGGCAGGTGGATGAATCGCTGTTCGTGCCGGTTCTGGAGGCGCTCAAAGCCAGTTGCTGGCTGGCCCAGAATCAGATCGAAAGCGCCGGCCAGGCCGTCAGCAAGCTCGCCCCCTACCGGGAGGCCGGCTTTGTGCCGGAACTGTTCCCGATGATGCCTGGGCTGCTGGATTGCCTGCAGGTGCGGATTGATCTGGCCCGGGGTGATCTGATTCGCGCCCGGGAGACCCTGCAGGGTATTCGTGAACGCTACGAGGGCACGATCCCCTGGGGCGTTGAACTGCACATGCGGTTGCTCGAGGCGGTGATTGTCCAGGATGAGAAAGGCCCGGTGGTTGCCCAGAAGATTCTGTCCTCGGTGGTGGCCGAGGCGGCCCGGGAGCATTTCATCAGCCCGTTTTCGGAGCTGCGGGGCGAACTTCAGGATCTGATCGAGAAAGGCTTTGGTCAGCTCCCCGACAGTCCCTTCAAGGAAGCCCTGGGAGCGCTGTTTGAGTTAAAACCGGATGCCGTTGGCGCCGACGCCCTGGCGGAACCGATCAGTGAACGGGAGCAGGGGGTGCTGGAGCTGATTGCCAAAGGGCTTTCCAACCAGGAGATCGCCGATAAACTGCACATTTCCCTGCATACCGTGAAAACCCACGCCCGCAGAATCAACGCCAAGCTGGATGTGAAATCCCGCACCCAGGCGATCGTCCGCGCCAGAGAACTAGGCTTGCTGTGAAGAAGGGGTCTGACCCCGCGGGGTCAAGAATTAGGCTTGCTGTGAAGTAGATGAAGAAGGGGTCTGACCCCACGGGGTCAGACCCCATTTTCAGCTTTTCCCACGGGCTCAGACCCCATTTTCAGCTTCAAGTCTCAGACCTCAACTCATCTATCCGCGCATCCTTCTCAGCCCAGATCCCGCTGACCCAGCGCTGAAACGCGGCCCGGGTCTCCCGGTTGTTTTCATAATCCATCCCCAGAAACTGCTCGGGGATTTCGCGCACGCGAATGTCCACCACGATCCGGCGGATGCGTCCGCACAGGTAATCCCAGAAGCCGGCACGCCCTTCCGGATACACAATGGTGACATCCAGCATGGTATGAATCATCTCGCCCATGGCGCCCAGTACGAACGCGGTGCCACCGGCCCTCGGTTTAAGCAGGTTCCGGTAGGGGGAGTTCTGGCGTTGATGCTTTTCCGGCGTAAACCGGGTGCCTTCCATGAAGTTGAAAATGGTCACCGGGGTGTAGCGGAATTTTTCGCAGGCGGCCTGAGTGGCGGCGACGTCCTTGCCTTTCAATTCCGGCCGTCTGGCAATCTGCTCCTTGGTGTGACGGTGCATGAACGGGAAGTCCAGCGCCCACCAGGCAATACCCAGAAACGGGATCCAGATCAGCTCTTTCTTCAGGAAGAACTTCAGGAGAGGGATCCGGCTGTTCAGAACATACTGGATGGCCGGGATGTCGGCCCAGCTCTGGTGATTGCAGGTCACAAAGTACCAGTGCTGCCGGCTCAGGTTCTCCACCCCCCGAACGTCCCAGGTTACCTTGTGGAGCAGATCCACCAGCAGATTGTTGAAGCCGATCCACACCCAGGCGATGTTGTTCAGAATCACCGTGCAGCCCTTGCGCACGGCCACCAGGGGCAGGACAAGCTTGATCAGCGCGAACACCAGAAGAATCGGAAACAGCACCAGGGTGTTACACAGGATCATCAGGGCCGCCAAAGCTCCCTTCAGCGGCGCAGGGAGGAAGTTGAGCATGGGTGAGGGTTCTCTGTCTAGCCTTCAGCCGGGGTACTGTTCAGTGATGACTGGCGGGGCAGCAGACCGGTTTCCGTCTCCGTGGAGGCGAGTTGCTCGAGACTGTCCGGAGTCAGGTTACGGACCACGCTGCGGAAATCGTCGTCGTAAAACTCCAGGTTGTTGTAGCGAATCATCGCCCGGATTTCTTCAACGTATTCTTCACCACGCTCGGAATAACCCAGCAGCCCCTCGGCAAGCTCGATGCCGGAGAGCGGCGTATTATTGCGACGATCTTTGAGCCGGACATCCCGCAGCAGCTGGTAGGTCGGATGCCGGTTCAGGTTCTGGATGTAGGCCCGCACCGAGCGATACGGTGAGGCAAAATCGGCAACCTCATGGCTGGCGCCCTCGGCACGACCGAGTGGTACCAGGCCACACCCTTTGGAGAAACACCACTGGCCGAACAGATTGTTACCCTTGATGGCGAAGCGCGAGGTGCCCCAGGCGGATTCATTGGCGGCCTGGGCCAGCACCAGCGAAGGCGGAATCACATCCAGCCGTTTGCGAAGCAGTGCGAACTGCTCCTTGCTACCGGGCTCGGCATCCACTCTCAGCCGCTCGGCCTGCTGGGCCAGCCATCGATACTCCTTGGCGGTCAGTTCTTCCTTGCTGGCCAGGCTGTCCAGATAATCCCGTTCAATCAGAATTCGTGAATTGGCCAGCACAATGCGTGGGTACAGGAACGAGAAAAACGCAGCTTTCTTTTCAGTGGTATCACTGTATTTGGAAAAATCCGGCAGCTGATCATTGGCCCAGTGCGGCAGGGGCGGCAGGGACGACAGGGCGGGTTCGGATCCACTGTTGCCGGAACGACTGGTGTCAACACTCGCCGAAGGCGCATAGAAACTGCCCCCGATCGCAAAGACGATCAGCGGTACCATCAACAACATCGCTCGCCGCAGCATCGCCGGCTTACCTGCAGACATAAAACCTCTCGTTAGAATCGATATGGCAATGATTATAACAGGTTATACGAACGAGTCTGCCAGTTGGGTTTCCGGCCCCAGGTGCACGGCCAGTCAAGGCACCCGGATGGCGATCACCAGCCCCGCCTGCTCTTCGGTACCGTTGGTGGCCCGGAAAGTCAGGTAGAACTGGTCCCGGCTGGCGGTGTGAAAGCCTTCCAGGGTCAGATTGCCGCCACTGAACTGCACACTGCCATCACCGGCCTGGCTGTAGGTCAGAGCGATATCTGGCCCGGTCTGAAGTTCCGGGGCTGTCACGGTTTCATCGTTAACGGAGTGCGTGCTGGTCAGAGTCACGGGCGAAAGAGTTGCCGCGGTGGCCGAATTAATGGTCAGCACAGCGTTATCAAAATGCCGCAGCCGGTTGGAACCCGGTGCCAACGCCAGTGCTACGCCCTGGAGCCGGAACCGGCCTGTGGTTGGCGCACTGTTGGTGGTCTGTTCGCCGGCGATCAGCAAGCCCTCGCCCAGCGGGCTGTCATCCAGGTTGAAGGCCAGTAGTGTGCCATCGGGCGTGCTGGCGCCAATCCCCACGTCCGGCTGTTCAAAATCGCCGGAGGCGGTGTCGATGTCCAGGTTTAGCCGGCCGATGTTCTCGTCCCCGGTGCTCAGCCTTGAGGTGCGGTTGCTCAGGGTCCAGGATTCCGCACCGGAGCCGGCGGTAGTGGCGGTAACACCACCGGCATTGCCGCGCTGGATGGAGGCAAAGGTCCGGGTTTGAGCCACCGTGCCCGAATTGATTCGCCACTGGCCAAATCCGGTTTCCACCGTCAGGGGCACGGCGTCCTCGCTGAAGCGGGTGGCCAGGTAGACGGTGTTGTAATCCCGGCCACTGAGCGAGCTGGTGCTGAAGCCTTCCGGGCGCAGAAGATCGATCTCGAGTACCGAGAGATAGTGGTCTTCCAGCGTGCCAACCCGCCGTAACCGGTCGCCTTCGGCCGCCAGTTCGATGGCCTTGCCCGCGCTGAAATAGCCGCTGACGACCCGGTCCGGCCCGGTGGTTTCATCCGCCGGCAGGCTGGTGAAGGCGTTGAGGTAGTAGGGATTGCGGGTCCAGCCGATGATCCTGGAGCTGCCTCTGCCGGTGATGCTCTGGAACAGCGCCCGGCCCGCCAGCAGACGGGTGTCTTCGAGCAGGGTGGCGGCACCGGGAGAGGAAGAGTGGGTATTGAGTTCCCAGTCCTCGGAGCCCCGCACATAGAAATTGTTGCCATCCTGATGGATCAGGGCCTCACGGTCATAGGGAATGTCATTGGCCAGAGAGGTGACCTTGATGTTGAAGGCGTCGAAGCTGGTGAGCGTGAGCGCGGGATACACGTAACCGGTGCCGTTGGTATCGGTCAGTACCTCTTCCTGGGCGGTGCGAACGCCCCACTGGCCGGACCGGGCAAGGGAGGGTTCCAGAAACGTCTGGCCCAGCTCAATGCCCAGGAATACCGAATTGTAGTCGGCGGAGCTGGCGCTGATCTTTCCGGACGAGGCGGCATCAAGCACCGCATAGTCAGCCATGGCACTGACGTAGCGGGCAAAATCCCCCCGCCCGGAAAGCAGGCTCAATGCTCCCTGAAGGTCGGCGCCGGAGGGAATCTCGATTTCGAAGTCATGGATCTGGTCGGCAAGGGTCGACCACACATACTTGTTCAGGCACAGCTCCCCACCCTGGTCTTCCACGCACTCCCGAATGGTCTGGAGCTCTCTGGAGGTGTAACTGCTGAGGGTGTTGACAACCAGGTACTCCGAGAACGGGTTGACCTTCACATCCCGGTCGGCATCCGCGGCAAGGGCCCGCATGCGGGTATTGCCATAGACGGCCTCAATGATCACATCCGGGGCCAGCGGCAGCCCTTCGGTAAATTCAATGATGGTAAAGCCCTGGCTGTCGGTGCGGGTGGCAATGGGTGGCTCGCCCAGGGTCTGCAGGCCGGTATTGGTGTAGTAAACGCTCACCCTGTCAGGCTGCACGATTCGCAGGTTGCGGCGGGTTGCCTTGCCCTGGTCGGTTACGCCTCCGGGCACTTCCATGGTAATGCGGACTTCATTAGGGGCCAGGCCATTGGTGTTGTTGGAATCGCCGGTACTGCCGGAACTGAAGTCATTGGCCGGGTTTTTACTGCCGGCAAAATCGTTGGGTTCGCTCCGTGCGCCCTCAATGGCATCTTCGCCACCGCCGCAGCCGGTAACGAGCAATAGCGTGAAGCAGAAAACTAAACCGGAAGTCAATCGCATGCCTGGCTATCCGTGCAGAAAGTACAGACATCCAGTCTAACAGTCGGATTTTCGGGAAAGCGTGAGGAAATACACGAAAAGAGACACGAAATGAGGTACGAATGAGCGGCAAAAAGGGCGTGCCGGTTGGCCCGGGGCGCCCTTTCAAGAGAGGTTTGTCAGGGGGTATTCAGAAAAAAATCTTCATACCGGCCATGATGCCCTCGTCAAGATTCACATCGCCACGCAGGGGGCGATCCAGCTCCGTGTTCAGGTACCGGTAACCGGCAAACAGCTCGGCGTTGCGGATAACCCGATAGCTGCCGCGCAGCTCAAAGCTGGTCATGTCATCGGAGTCCCCGAAAGACAGAATGCTCGGCGCATAGTGCAGCGCGCCGGTAACGGACAGGCCGGGCACTCTCGGGATGTTCACCGTGGCATAACCGCCCAGGCCAACCGCGCCGCCATCTGCCTGGCCTTCATCCCAGGCCAGGCTCCGTACACCCAGGCCGGCGGTGGTGGGCAGGTTGCCAATGGCGGTGCGCCCCTGGGCGTGGAAGTCGACATTGAAAATGTCCAGGCCACCCTCCTGGTAGGTGTAGCCGGTGCCTAACTGCAGGTCACTGTTGGTATCGAAAAAATTCACCTGGCCCTTGACCGAGTCGTTGGTGAGGCTCAGGTCGACGTCACCTGCAAATGCAGGCGCGGCAGCCAGGGAGAGAATCATCAGGGAAATCCGGGACGCTTTCATGTTTGCACCTTCGGTAAGTTATTAATAGAGTTGGCGGTATGTTAACGGGGCGCCGGAGACCACTCAACTTAAAAGGCGGTAAGTCCCCGTTAACTGCATTTATCGGGCCCGGAACCCCGCAATCAGTGCCGTGTGGTTTCACCGCCCTGGTCCAGATCATCTGGCGATGCATTCTCCGCGGGTACCCGGTACTCCTCGTTGGCCCAGGCGCCCAGGTCAATCAGTTTGCAACGCTCTGAACAGAACGGGCGGTATGGGTTGGACTCCGTCCATTCCACGGATTTTTTACAGGTCGGGCATTCAACGTTCATGGCGGCCTTGGCGTAGTGGAAACCTAACTGGATGTCCCCGCCCCGGATTCAGGAGGCGGCGGACGCTTTACAGTATTGTTCCAGTACTGCCCTTAGCATTTCAATATTGACAGGCTTGGCAACGAACAAATCCATGCCACACCGGCGGCAGCGTTCTTCGTCTTCTTCCATGGCACTGGCGGTCAGGGCCACCACCGGAATCCGTTCCCGGTTATGCACCTGTTCCCACTCGCGCAGTCGCCGGGTGGCCTCGAAGCCATCCACCCGGGGCATCAGGCAGTCCATGAAGATCAGGTCGAACGGATGCCATTGCCAAAGGCTGGCAGCGGCCTCACCGTCGTTGGCGGTCATTACATCACAGCCCAGCTTTTCCAGCAGCCGGCGGGTGAGGGTGCGGTTTACCGGGTTATCTTCCACCAGTAGCACCTTCATGCGGCCGCAGGGCAGCTCCCGCCTCCGGCTGGTGTCGGTAACTGCCTGCAGCGAGAACCGGGTCAGGAAGCGGCGCTCCTTTTTGGCGGCATCCGCAAACAGCTGGTTCAGAATCGGTGTCAGGCAGGATTCCCGCAGGGATTTGCTCAGGAAGGCATCGGCGCCGGCCTGGCGGAAATGCTCGGCATCGCCCCGCTGGGGATTGGACGAGAGAATCAACAGGCGCATATCCGACCACAAGGGATTGCTGCGAATCTGCCGGCACAGCAGGTCGCTGTCCATATCCGGCACAAAACCGTCCAGAACAATGGCATCAAACGGCTCCAGGCCGTCGAACGCGGCGCGCAGGGAAGTCAGCGCCTCGCCTGCGGACTTCACCGCCTCGATATGCACTTCATGGCGGGACAGCATTTCCAGGGTGATCTTGCGGGAAAGCTCGTAGGAATCCACCACCAGAATCCGGCGATTCTTCACCATCCGGGTGTCCGGCCTTACCCGGGCGGCATTCTCCGGTGCCACCGGCAACGTCAGCTCTATCCAGAAGGTGGAACCTTCGCCCGGACGGCTTTCCAGATCCATTGATCCATCCATCAGGCTCACCAGTTGCCGGCAAATGGTCAGCCCCAGGCCGGCGCCGGGTAGCTGGCGCTGGAACTGCTGGCCCAGCTGCATATAGGGCTCGTACACCAGCGGCACATCCTCCGGGTTGATGCCCACGCCGGTGTCTTCCACCGCCACACGAATCCGGGCCTGATCGTCCCGGCGGCCAAGCATCTCAATGCTGATCAGCACATGGCCGGAATCGGTGAACTTGATGGCATTGGATGTGAGGTTCAGCAGAATCTGGCGAATCCGGACCGGATCTCCCTTCAGGGCCCAGGGCAGGTTCTCGTCAATGCGCAGCTCCAGTGCCAGCCCCTTCTCCCGCGCCCGGGAGCCGAGCATATGCACCAGATCATTGAGGGTTTCCCTCAGATCAAAGGGGATGTCATCCAGTACTAGCTTGCCGGCTTCCATGCGGGAGATGTCCAGCAGATCGTTAATGATGGCGGAAAGACTCTCGGACGCACTCAGCAGTGTCTGGACATATTCCCGCTGCTCCTGATCCAGGGGCGTGTCGGTCAGCAGATTGGCGTAGCCCAGCACGGACTGCAGGGGGATGCGAAGCTCGTGGCTGACATTGGCCAGGAACTGGTTCTTGGCGTGATTGGCTCGCACCGCCTCGTCCCGCTCGCCCTGAGACTGGATTGTGGTCTGGCGCAGGGAGCGGGTGTCTTCCAGAATCTGCAGGCGCATCTTGTTCAGGGCCTGCTCCAGCTCGGAGAGTTCATCCGGCGTTTTCGGCGGCTTGCGTCTCAGCTTCAGCGGGTCCACCAGAGCGTCCAGGTTCAGTCTGGCGGCGTAATCGGCCATGGATTCCAGGTGCCGCGACAGGGTCAGGCGCACGATCACCAGCAACCCCAGGGTACCCAGCATCACCACGATGGACTGGAACAACAGGTTCAGCAGGGCTCTGTTGCGAAGATCGGCGTAGATCTGGTCAATGGAGGAGGTGACCGTCAGCGTGCCTACGTTCTCGGGATCCCGGGTGGCCGAGCGATCGAACACCAGGGGAAAGGTCTGGGAAATAACCCGGCCAGCGGGGTAGGTGCCGGTACTGAATTCCTCGCCGGTGCTGGTGACCACCCGGGCATACTGGATAGCAGGCACGGCCTTCATGTCATCCAGGCTGTTGGCCACCTCGCTGAAATTCATCAGCCAGATGTTGTTGCTCATACTGCCGGAAACCAGCTCCGCCGCCCGGGTCTGGCTGCCCAGAAGATCACTCTTGCGGCGTTCAAACTCGCCGATCAGCTGAACGCCGGTGGCGACCAGTGATAAAAACAGGCTGAACAGCAATACGTAGGCCAGCAGTCTTGCCGCCAATGGCCGTATTCCCAGTTGCTCGAATAACCGCGTTGAAGGCAAGGCACAAATTCCCTGTGTCGACTACAAAATCACCAGAACGAGTTTAACAGACCGTTAGCACTTCGACACGTTTCTGTAAATGATCGCTCACGAACCGGAAGCGCACATTCAGATCGTACAGGTGCGCGCCATAGATTCGCTCCTCCTCGCGGCCCCGTCGAAACGAGGGACGGGGATCGTAACCCACCACGTCCTCTATCAGGGGCCGAAGCTCCGGGTAGTGCTCCGGGGAAAGCTGCCCCAGCTGCGCCTCCGCTTCCGGCAGAAACACCACCTCCAGCCTTTCGGTGGGCGGTGAGTCGGCCCAGCCGAGGGTGGCCTCGGGCACGGAATCGGCAAAGGGCAGGTAGGGCTTGATATCGAGAATCGGCGTGCCGTCGATCAGGTCATGGTCGCTGATCCGCAGCACCAGCTGGCCATCAAGCCGGGCCAGCCCCTGGTTGCGCACAACCGAAAGGCCCAGGCTGTTCGGGCGGAAGGGCGAGCGGCTGGCGAACACGCCCATCTTCCGGTTGCCGCCCAGGCGGGGAGGCCGCACCACCGGCCGCCACTCGGCCCGCACGGCTTCATGGAACTGGAAGGTAAGCCACAGATGACTGGCCGTCTCCAGGCCCCGGAAGGCATCCTCCCGGTCAAACGGCGGCTGGATCACCAGATCCGCCCGGGCATGGCGGGTCAGCCCCGGCTGGCGGGGCACCCCAAACTTGTCCCTGAAGCAGGAACGGGTGATGGCAATGGGCGTCAG
>Ga0247720_100355_pt1 | contig 18332 bp, 19 predicted proteins | sample MSEWel2015_12_15_FD_189078 | JGI IMG/M metagenome (GOLD analysis project Ga0247720, IMG submission 189078) | Subsurface sediment microbial communities from gas well in West Virginia, United States - MSEEL Well Study Marcellus 3H_2015_12_15 | ecosystem: Environmental > Terrestrial > Deep...
GGCCAACGGCGGCACCATTCTTCTGGACGAGATCTCCGAGATGGACCTGGGGCTTCAGTCCAAACTGCTCCGGGTGTTGCAGGAGCGGGAAGTGGAGCGTGTGGGTGGACGCAAGACCATCAGCCTGGATGTCCGGGTGGTCGCCACCACCAACCGTGATCTGGCGGATTACGTTCGCGAAGGCAAGTTCCGCGAGGATCTGTACTACCGGTTGACGGTCTTCCCGATGCACTGGCAACCGCTGCGGGAACGTCCGCTGGACATCATGCCCCTGGCCATGTCGTTGCTGAAAAAGCATTGCCGCAAGATGAAACTGACCGGTATTGCGTTCGCCCAGGACGCCAGAAGCGCCCTGATGGCTCACCAGTGGCCGGGCAATGTCCGGGAGCTGGATAATGCAATCCAGCGTGCCCTGGTGCTGCACCAGGGCAATGTGATTCATGCCGGAGACCTGTGCCTGGAGCTCGGTATCACCGGCCGGCCGGATATTCACAGTGTGGCGCCGGTGCCCGCACCGGCCGCCGTTTCCGGGGCGCGGCCGACAGAGGAACTGTCGGATGACACGGTTGTGACAGGGGAGCAGGCCGGGGCGTCGCTTGCCGAGGACGCTGAGGGTGTCGGATCGCTGGGCGATGATCTGCGACAACAGGAATTCCGTATCATTATCCAGACACTGCGGAAAGAGCGTGGACGACGGAACCGGGCCGCTGAACAACTGGGCATCAGCCCCAGAACGCTCAGATACAAACTGGCCCAGATGCGCGACGCCGGGATTGATCTGGATGCCGAAATGGCCACGGCCTGACGCCTGCAAACGAACTCCTTCATTGGGCACCCTGCGGGGTGCCGTTTTTTTGTTACCTGTTTTGCCCTTCCTGACCTTGCCAATGGCTACGGGAACTCGTCAAAAGTCCGTCATTGCCTGCCTTCGAGATAATAAAATATTATTTAACGATCTGAAAAATAAAGGAAAACCCTAGTTGGCCTGCTGATTGCTTAACTGGAGCTAACAGAGTCCCATGAGCAATTCCGTCCCCGGGAGGGCGGAGCCAGGAGTACAGTTATGGTTCAGCGCGCCGACATCAACAGTGTTTTGTCCGATATCCGGTCCCTGCGTTCCCAGATGATGCAGAACCAGCGTGTCGAACAGGATCAATCGGTTCGTGGCCGTATCGACGGCCCCCGCCAGGTTCAGGAAACCCAGGAGACTTCGAGCTTCAGCGATATGCTGGGCAAGGCGGTGAATAACGTCAACGATCTCCAGCAGACTGCGGGGGACCTTCGCACCGCCTACGATATGGGCGATCCGAATGTCGACATTACCCGTGTCATGATTGCCGCCCAGAAATCCTCTGTCTCGTTCGAAGCACTGACCCAGGTACGCAACCGGGTGGTCCGGGCCTACGAAGACATTATGAACATGCCGATCTGATAACGGAGCAGATTCATGGCCAGCGTACCTGCAGAAACCAATGCCTCGAATGTTCCGGCCGCCCGGGACAGCGACGCGCCAGAGAGCCGGAGCGATCTGTTCCTGGGATTCAATCGCCTGAACCTGTTGCGCCAGATTGGTCTGATGGTTGGTCTCGCGGCGAGCGTGGCGCTCGGACTGGCTGTGGTGCTTTGGGCCCAGGAACCGAACTATCAGCCTGTGGTGGGGGACCTGTCCTCCTACAACCCCCAGGACGTGACCTCTATCCTGGAAAGCAATGGCATTGACTACAAGATGGATCCCCGCACCGGGGCGCTGCTGGTGCCGTCGGATCAGGTCTATGATGCGCGCCTGAAACTGGCGGCCGAGGGCGTGACCGACCAGAAAACAATGGGCTACGAGCTGCTCGATCAGGAGCGCGGCCTGGGCACCTCACAGTTCATGGAAACCATCAGCTACCGTCGGGGCCTTGAGGGCGAGCTGGCACGTACCATCGCCAGTATGCGCGGCGTGCGCAATGCCCGGGTTCACCTGGCCATTCCCGAGCGGTCGGTCTTCGTCCGCGATGCCCGGGAACCCTCGGCTTCCGTATTTCTGGAAGTTTTTGCCGGCGGCCGGCCGGAACAGGAACAGATCAGCGCAATCGTGAATCTGGTGGCCGGCAGCATTCCGATGATGAACAAGGAACACGTGACCGTTGTCGATCAGAACGGCAACCTGCTTACCGGCAAGGAAAGCAAGGGCGATGCTGACAGGATGGCCGATCAGTACGACTACACCTCCCGTGTGGAGGAGCGGCTGACGCGCAGCGTTGGCTCGCTGATAGCGCCTATTGTCGGTGATGGCCGCTACCGCACAGAAGTATCGGCGGATCTCGATTTTTCCTCCGTTGAGCAGGCGGAAGAACTGTTCAACCCGGAACAGCAGGCCGTTCGCAGCGAACGCGAGCTTACCGAACAGCGCGCAACGGGTGCCGCAGGCGGCATTCCGGGTGCCCTGGCCAACCAGCCACCAGCCAATGCAGCCGTGCCGGAGCAGGCGGCAGGCGGCGATGGTGAGGGGGGCGCGCCACCGCCGGTAAATGTGCGCCGCGAGTCGACCCGAAACTATGAAATGGACCGCACGGTCAGTTACGTGCGCCAGGAGCTGGGTCGGATCAAACGCATCACCGTTGCCCTGGCGGTGGACGACAGAAGAGTGGTTGATCCCCAGACCGGTGAGGTCAGCTATGAGCCCTGGTCCGAACAGGAATTGCAGCGGCTGAGTATGCTGGTGCGGGATGCCGTGGGCTACTCCGCAGCCAGGGGCGACAGTGTTACGGTGATGAATACGCCGTTTGCACCGGAAGAAACTGTCGAGTTCCAGGCTCCGGGTTTCTGGGAACAGCCCTGGTTCTGGGATCTCATGAAGCAGGTTCTGGCCGGACTGGTGATTCTGGTCCTGGTGCTCGGCCTGTTGCGTCCCACACTGAAAAGCCTTTCCGGTGGTGGTCAGCGGGAGCGGGGCGAGGATTCCGGTGATGGCGGCTATGGTGGCCTCGACCAGATCGAGGGCGGTGACGAGCTGCGCCAGGCCATGTCATCCCAGGATGAGCTGCTTTTGCCGGGCGCAACAGACAGTTATGATAGGCAGCTGAATGCACTGAAAGGCCTGATCTCGGAAGATCCGGCGAGGGTTGCACAGGTGATGCGCCAGTGGGTGAATGTCGATGACTGAACAAGCCAATCAGCAGGGTGCCAGCGCACAGCAAAAACCCCAGCGGAAGATTCCGAGGGTTGAGCAGGCCGCTATTCTGCTGATGTCCCTGGGTGAGGCCGATGCCGCTGAGGTTCTCAAGCACATGGGGCCGAAAGAGGTTCAGCGTGTGGGTGTCGCCATGGCCCAAATGAAAGACGTCAGCAAGGACGACGTAACCTTTGTACTGAACCAGTTTGTCGATGCTGTAGGTGCCCAGACCGGCCTGGGCGTTGGCAACGACGACTATATCAGAACCATGCTGACCCAGGCGCTGGGCGACGACAAGGCCGCGAGCCTGATCGACCGTATTCTGATTGGTGGCAACACCACCGGGCTGGATACCCTGAAATGGATGGAGCCCCGGGCGGTAGGTGACATCATTCGCTACGAGCACCCCCAGATCCAGGCCATCGTTATTTCCTACCTGGATCCGGATCAGGCGGCAGAGATTCTTGGCACCCTCGATGAGAAGGTCCGCCTGGATGTCATGATGCGCGTGGCATCACTGGAGAGCATCCAGCCCCAGGCCCTGCAGGAGCTGAACGACATTCTCGAGAAGCAGTTCTCCGGTGGCGCGGCGTCCCAGACCAGTCGCATTGGCGGCGTCAAACGGGCGGCGGACATCATGAACTTCATGGACCGTAGCATCGAAGGCAACCTTATGGATTCGATCAAGGACATGGATCCGGACCTGGCCAGCACCATCGAAGACCTCATGTTCGTGTTCGACAATCTCAAGGAGGTTGACGATCGCGGCATCCAGGCGCTGTTGCGTGAAGTGTCTTCGGAAGTCCTGGTGGTGGCGCTCAAGGGTGCCGACGATCAGGTGCAGGAGAAAATCTTCAAGAATATGTCCAAGCGTGCTGCGGAGCTGCTTCAGGATGATCTGGAGGCCAAGGGGCCGGTCAAGGTCAGCGAAGTGGAATCGGCACAGAAAGACATTATTACCATTGCACGGCGCATGGCCGAGGCCGGTGAAATCTCCCTCGGCGGTGCCGGCGAAGAAATGATGTGATGAAAGACTCCACCCGCGATCTCAACCGGATACCGAAAGAGCAGCTGACAGCCTATGAGCGCTGGGAGTTGCCGTTGCTGGACGAACGAGGCAACGAGGTGGCCCGGGAAGAGGAGCGGGAGGTCAAACCCCTGACTGCGGCCGACATTGACGAGATTCGCCAGGCCGCGCGGGAAGACGGCTTCAATGAAGGGCGCGAGCAGGGTTACCAGGATGGCCTGAAAGCCGGGCGAGAAGAAGGGCATCGGCAAGGGCTGGAAAATGGCCTCGCCGAGGGCAGGGAACAGGGTAAAACTCAAGGCTACGACGACACCCGGAAGGAAATCGACACCAAACTCGACCGTCTCGAACACTTACTGGGTGAACTGCTGTTGCCAATCCGGCGGCACGAGGACGAGCTTGAAACCTCGTTGGTCAATCTGACCACGGTTCTGGCGCGGGCTGTGGTTTACCGGGAACTCACCATCGACTCGTCCCAGATCCGTCAGGTGGTGCGGCGGGCACTGGAGGCCCTTCCTTCAACCGCCGAAAACATCCGCATTCATATCCATCCCGAAGATTGCGAACCAGTCCGGGAAGTGACGGCGCGCCTTGAAACGTCGGCGTCAGTGATCGAAGACGACAGCATTCTGCCCGGAGGCTGCACGGTTCACACCCGCCACAGCCTGGTGGATTTCACCGTCGAGAAACGGTTCCAGCGGGCGGTTCAGAGCATGCTCGACCAGCAGTTGAGCGACAGTGGGAGCGGGGAAACCGAGGAACTGGATCTGTTGATGGAGGATCTGACCGGTTTCCATCGAGACGTCCTGGATGGCGGCGATGACCTCTAGCCTCGCTGATCGGCTGAACCGGTTCACGGGCTTTTTCGGCGAGGGGCCCGAGCCGGAACTGTCCGGTCGACTGACCCGGATGGTCGGCCTGACCCTGGAATGTGTGGGTTGCCCCATGGTTGTGGGTGACCGGTGTGTGATCTTCGGCCAGGGCACCGGCAATGTTGAAGCGGAAGTCGTGGGTTTTGAGGATGACCGTGTCTACCTGATGCCACTGACCGCGATTGAGGGCCTCAAGCCGGGAGCACGGGTAGTGCCGCTTTCCGCGGCCAGCCGGGTCCCTGTGGGCCCGCAACTGCTGGGCCGGGTGGTCGATGGCAGTGGTGAGCCCCTTGACGGGAAAGGCGCCTTGCAGGCGGAAGCCCGGGTGCCCCTGAGCGGCGATATCATCAACCCGTTGAATCGTGCTCCGGTGCGCCAATCCATGGATGTGGGTATTCGCGCCATCAATGCCCTGATGACCGTTGGCCAGGGCCAGCGCCTGGGCCTGTTCGCCGGCAGTGGCGTGGGCAAGAGTATGCTGCTGGGCATGATGACCCGGTTCACCGATGCCGATATTACCGTGGTCGGCCTGATCGGTGAGCGGGGCCGAGAGGTCAAGGAGTTTATCGAGGACATCCTGGGCGAGGAGGGGCTTTCACGCTCGGTTGTCGTGGCCTCGCCGGCGGACGATTCGCCGCTGATGCGCCTGCGTGCAGCCATGCTCACCACCCGGATTGCCGAATATTACCGGGACCAGGGCAAACGGGTTCTGCTGTTGATGGATTCCCTGACCCGTTACGCCCAGGCCCAGCGCGAGATTGCGCTCGCCGTGGGCGAGCCGCCTGCCACCAAGGGCTACCCGCCCTCGGTCTTTGCCAAGCTGCCACAACTGGTTGAGCGGACCGGCAATGGCCGGCCGGGGGGCGGTTCCATAACCGCGTTTTACACCGTGCTCACCGAAGGTGACGACCAGCAGGACCCGGTTGCCGATGCCGCCCGGGCAATTCTTGATGGTCATATTGTGTTGTCCCGGCGGTTGGCCGAAGAGGGCCATTACCCGGCCATTGATGTGGAAGCCTCGATCAGTCGGGTTATGCCCCAGGTGACCGAAACCGAACATTTTGCCCGGGCCCAGCGGTTCAAGCAGGTGTATTCCCGCTATCAGCAGGCCCGGGATCTGATATCCGTTGGTGCCTATGTCAAAGGCTCAGACCCGGAAACCGATTTCGCCATGACTCATATCGCCAATATGCGCCAGTTCCTGCAGCAGGGGCTGAACGAGAGCGCACCACTGATAGACAGCATCGAGCAATTACTGGCAGTGGTGCCTGAGCGCCGGTCTCCGGAGCGGCGCAAGTCCGCGGTACCGACTCCCTCCAGCGGCGCAGGTAATGGCTGATGCTGAGATCGCAGCGGCTGGCCGTGGTGCTCTCCCTGGAAGAGCGCAAGGAGCAGGAAGCCCTGGAACGCATGGGCGAGGCACGAAAGCTGGTGGACCGGCAGCGTGAACAGGTGGAAAACCTCAACCGCTACCAGCAGGAATACCGGCAGCAAATTCGTAACAGTCAGCAAGGCGTGGTTCAGGTTTCCCGGCTGCAGGCGTGGCAGGCGTTCATTGCCCAACTGGACCAGGTGATACGGCAGCAGCAGGTGCAGCTGGATCAGGCGGAGAAAGTGTTCGAGGCGCGCAAGCAGGAATGGCAGCAGGCCTGGGAGCGGCGCCGCGGCATGGAGAAGTACATCGACACCTGTCGGCAACAGGAGCGGCGGGAACAGGATCTTCGGGAACAGAAACTCTCCGATGAGGCGGCAGGCCGGGCCTTTAGCCGGCGTTATCGCTGAATATTGCCCTGCATCAAGCAAATGCGGATGCAATTTCGGGTCACTCAGCTATCCTTAACCGGAGAAACACCGGCGTTTGGGGCCGGTTGAATGAAGCTCTTGACGCCTTGGGAGGTTTTGGAATGCCGATTCAGACGCGCCGCGATGATGACGGTCACACTCTTGTTATCAGCATTGAAGGGCGCTTCGATTTCAGCACTCACCAGGCGTTCCGGGATGCCTACGAGCATGGCGGCCCGGACATCCAGAATTATGTTGTGGACCTCTCGGAGACCACCTACCTGGATAGCTCGGCGCTGGGCATGCTGTTGTTGCTCCGGGATTATGCCGGGGGTGACAGTTCCAATATCGTGATCCGGAACTGCAATAACGACGTTCGGCGAATCCTCTCCATTTCCAATTTCGAGCAATTGTTCAATATCCGCTGATGCATGCGAACTGCCGGAGTTCTCATGGATGATTCCGTTGCAGAACACAGCCCACTGCGAATCCTGATCGCGGATGATTCGGAGAGCGACAGGCTCATCCTCAAAACCCTCCTGAGACGACTCGGTCACCAGGTTCTGGACGCCTCAAACGGACTCGATGCCGTAGCGTTGTTCCGGCAGGAAGCACCGGATCTGGTCCTGCTCGACGCCCTGATGCCGGTGATGGACGGTATGGAAGCAGCCCGGCAGATCAAATCGCTTGCCGGCGAGCGGTTGGTACCGCTGATTTTTCTCACCTCCCTGTCCGAGGCCGGCGCTCTGGCCCGTTGCCTGGAGGCAGGCGGCGACGACTTCCTGGGCAAACCCTACAACCGGATTATCATCGAAGCAAAGATCAATGCCTTCAACCGGATGCGGCTGATGCACCAGACCCTGTCAGATCAACGGGATCTGATTCGGGAGCGCAACCGTCAACTGACCGAAGAGCAGGAAGTTGCCAAGCGGGTGTTCGACAACGTCGCCCATTCCGGGTGCCTGGACGCAAGTAACATCCGTTACCATGCCTCGCCGCATTCCATCTTCAACGGCGACGTGCTGTTTGCGTCGCCGAGACCGGCCGGCGGCATGCTCATTTTCATGGGCGATTTTACCGGCCATGGTTTGCCGGCTGCTATTGGTGCCATGCCCGTGGCGGAGATTTTCTACGGCATGGCCAGCAAGGGCTTTAATGGCCACGACGTATTGCGGGAGATTAACCAGAAGCTTAAACGGATTCTTCCCATGGGCATGTTCTGTTGCGGCGCGATGATTGAGGCCGATTTCAAGCTCAATCACGTCCAGGTCTGGAACGGCGGCTTGCCGGATGGCTGGCTGATTCGCCGATCGGGCCAGCGACTGGCATTACCCTCCCGGCATCTGCCGCTGGGTATTCTGGCACCGGAACAGTTCAATGCCGAATTCGAGCGGCTGGGCACCGGCCCGGGTGATCGCCTTCTGATGATGACTGACGGATTTCTGGAGTGCTCAGACAGCGCCGGAAACCTTTTTGGCGAGGACGGGGTAGGTGTGGCGCTGGCGGATATTGGTGCCGGTGACCACCCGTTCGATACCCTGATGGCGGCGGTGCATCGCTTTACCGGCGGGACCAGGGATGGCGACGATCTGACCCTGTGTTGCCTGGAAATGATCGACCAGGCCGGTTTCCCGTCCCTGGAGGACCGGGTGGCACCCTCGGCGCTGGCCGGCCCGGCAGAGTGGCGGTGCAGCTATGAAATCCGGGAGCAGACCCTCGGCGAGTTCAGCCCGCTGCCGTTGCTTCTGCATATCTGCATGGAGGTCCCGGGTCTTCGTCGGAAGAGCGGTGAAATCTATACGCTGCTCGCGGAACTCTACAACAACGCGCTCGAACACGGCGTGCTGGAGCTGCCGTCGGAATGGAAGCACTCACCTGAGGGGTTCGGCCGTTACTACTCGGAGCGCAAGCGGCGCCTGAACAACTTGCAGGGGCATTACATTCGCTTCACACTGCATCACTCCCTGAAACCGCAGGGCGGCCGGCTGCGTGTTGTCTGTGAGGACAGTGGCCGCGGCTTTGATTTCGAAAATCATCCCGGCGCGACATCGGGAGATGATCATCATGGTGTCCACCGTGCCCAGCGGTATTCCGGTCGTGGCCTGCTGCTTTTAAAGCGCCTCTCGGAATCCGTCCGTTTTCATGAGCAGGGTAATCATGTTGAAATTGTTTACGACTGGCACGTCGGCGGTGCCCCGGAGTGATGGGGATGAAACACCCTAAACCATCTCAAACCTACCAGGGGGTTGGTCATGAGTGATAAACCACACCTTGACGAGGAAGCACTGGCTGAGCTTCAGGACGTCATGGACGATGAATTTGAAGTGCTGATACATACCTATCTTGCGGATTCCCGCGACAGGATCCGGAGCATGCGGGAAGCGCTGTCGGCCAATGACAGTGATGCCCTTGCCAGAACCGCCCACAGTTTCAAGGGCAGCTGTATCAATATCGGTGCTCCCCGCCTTGGCGAGCTGAGCCTGGAGGCTGAAGTAGCGGGTAAACAGTCCCGCCTGGAGGGAGTGCCTGCCTTGCTGGAAGCAATCGATTCGGAATTCCAGCAGGTTGCCGAACGGCTGGAGGGCCTGCTTGTGCGTTGAGTGGCACTGCATTTGCTTAGCCTCTTGCAACAGTGACTGAATCGCCCCTGCATTGGCCAGAGTCCGGCAAAACGGGGGCGTTAACGTGATAACAGCGGCAAGAGGTTGCCATGCCCCAGATGGTTCTTCCCCAAACTCCTTCGCCCGGCATTCAGCAGGAATCTGGCCCTTCCAGATCCGGGAATAACCGGGATACGGCTGAAAGAAAAAGCGATTTCGAGTCGGTATCACAGGCCGAGCAGAAGCGCCTGGACCGCCAGAAGGCGGAGCGAAACGACGATGCGAATTCTCCCGATGAATCACCCGCGACCCGGTCGGACCGTGCCGAAGGTGAGCCCGCCGATGGCAAAGCGGCAGCCAGAAAAGTTGATGACGAAACTGCCAGGCCTTCTGACGCCGCGGATTCAAAGTCCACCGAGACTGAAGTCGCCGCTGGGGCAGCAGACCAGGGTGCTATTGCTCTTCCGCTGACATTCGCGGAGCTGCAGTCCTGGCTGGGTCCGAAGGCCGGGGGCGCCGGTAAAGCGGGCCTGTTCGCCGCGACCGGCCAGACTGGTTCCGGACCCTCGGCCGGAGAGCCCGGTCAGCTGAGCCCGGGCAAGGGGCTATTCAATGGCCTGCTGGCGGATTCCCCGGGCCAGAAGGGCAAGGCTGCTGCCGGCATCGTTCAGGATGCAACGCTCACGGAAGCCATGAAGGCGGCGTCACTTTCTTCTCTCTCTTCACTCTCGGAGACTGGCCGGAACACGGATTCGGCCACCGCGCTCGCCACCGGTCGGTTCCAGTCAGCCCTTGATCTCGTCGCCCAGCAGGGCGCCAGTGGTACCAATGCCGCTGCAAAGCTGGCCGCCGAGACCGCAGGCCCGTTACGGAGCTATGCCACGTCCATTGATGTGCCGGTCGGTGACGCTGAGTGGGGGGACAAGCTGGTGGGCAAGCTCAGCTGGCTGACCGCCCGGAATATGTCCGTTGCGGAAATTCATCTGACGCCGCCCGACATGGGGCCGATGGAGGTCAAGGTCCGGGTTCAGAATGAACAGGCGAACATCACTGTGCATTCTGCCAACCCGGTTGTGCGGGACCAGCTCGAACTGCATTCCCACCGGTTGCGGGATATGCTGGGAGAGCAGGGGCTGTCGCTGGCCGGCTTTGATGTCTCTGACTCTTCCCGGCAACAGACCGGCGAGCAGGGAACCGGTGATGGTGAAGGGTCAGCGGGACATTCATCATCGCTTGCCGACGCCGAAGGCGGCGATGAGCAGCGCAATGCCGGCAGCCTTGATCTCAGCTGGGAGGGCGAAGTCGACATCTTCGCCTGATCCTTTGCGCCTGTGCTTCCATTCTCTTTTGCCCATCCTTCCCGGCAACGCTAAACTGCTGTCCTGAACGGGAAGGTTGGGTCTTCTGGCCCGCCCTTTGCATCCAATCCCAAAAGTCACGGGAAAATGCCCCCTCTGACGGATTTCTGGCAAAGCGAATACTATGGCTGAAAACAACGCACCTGAAGCGGCTCCCGCCAGGAAAGGAAAATGGAAGCTGATCATCATGCTGGTGGTGGTCGTTATTCTGGCGATTGTGCTGTCTGTTGTAGGCACCATGTGGTTTCTCGGTGGCAGTTTTCCGGGCATGGGTGAGACCGGGGAAGAGGCCGGTGAGACCGCGGAGGAAGCTTTTGTTGCCAGCACCTACGTGCTGATTGACAAGGCCGTGGTAACCACTGTCCAGGCCCAGGGGCGACAGCGTTATGCCCAGGTACATCTGGCTCTGGAGGCGACGGATCCCGAGGCACTGGCAGCGGCCCAGCTGCATATGCCACTGATTCGAAGCCAGCTGGTGATGGTTTTGGGGAACAGTGACTTCAGCGACCTGCAGACACCCGAGGGTCGTCGCGGCCTGGCCGACCGAATGCTGGCAACGGTGAATCAGGTGCTGGAACAGGAAGGCGAACCCGCCATCAAACGGGTGTTGTTCAGAAATTTTGTCGTGCAATAAGGCACGGTTCAAGCGCATCAGGGGCAGGACTACGTATGCAGGACTTGTTGTCACAGGATGAAATCGATGCCCTCCTCCACGGGGTGGACGATGGTGACATTGATACCTATGAAGAGACTGACGATACCGGCATAAAGTCCTATGACCTGGCCAGTCAGGACCGTATTGTCCGCGGTCGCATGCCGACCCTGGAAATGATCAACGAGCGGTTTGCCCGCTATACCCGGATCAGCCTGTTCAACCTGATGCGTCGCAACGCTGATGTATCCACCGGCGGCGTCCAGATCATGAAATTCGGCGAGTACATCCACACCCTGTATGTGCCCACCAGTCTCAACCTGTGCAAGGTCCGTCCGTTGCGCGGCACCTCCCTGTTCGTGCTGGACGCTAAACTGGTGTTCAAGCTGGTGGACAACTTCTTTGGCGGGGAAGGGCGTCATGCCAAGATCGAAGGCCGGGAATTTACCCCGACCGAGACCCGGATTGTCCAGATGGTTCTGAATCAGGTCTTCACCGACATGAAGGAGGCCTGGCACGCGGTACTCAAAGTGGATTTCGAATACCTCAGCTCCGAAGTCAACCCGGCAATGGCCAACATCGTCAGCCCCAGCGAAGTGGTGGTGGTCAGCACTTTCCATATTGAGCTGGACGGCGGCGGGGGGGAGCTCCATTTCGCCCTGCCGTATTCCATGATCGAGCCGATCCGGGATGTGCTGGACGCCGGGGTTCAGAGTGATATTGACGACGTTGATGAGCGCTGGGTAAACGCTCTTCAGGAAGACATCAAGGAAGTCAACGTGCCGATCAACACCACGGTCTGTCGCCGGCGGATTTCCCTGCGGGACATCGCCAAAATGAAGGCCGGAGACATCATCCCCGTGGAAATGCCGGAGCACCTGACGGTGACCGCCAACGGCATTCCCATCTACAAAGCCACGATGGGGACCCGTGACGGAAAACTGGCACTGAGAATTCACGAACGGGCAACGCTGCCCAAGGTAAAGAAACAACTGAAGGTGGGACGCAATGGCTGACGACGACAAGAAAGACGAGCAGGAACTCAGCGAAGACGAAAAGCTGGCTGCCGAGTGGGAAGCAGCCATGGAAGAGTCTGGCGATGAGGGCAACCCGGAAGACGAATGGGCTGCTGCCATGGCCGAGGCAGGTGAGTCCGGCGATGCTGATGATGGCGTGCAGACGGCGCCCATGGAGGAATTCGACACCGGGACCGAGCCTGCCAGGGGCGATGGCCTGGCCCCGGACATCGACGTAATCCTCGATATTCCGGTGACCATATCCATGGAAGTCGGCAACACCCAGATTCCGATTCGCAACCTGCTGCAGCTGAACCAGGGCTCGGTCATCGAGCTTGACCGGCTGGCGGGGGAACCGCTGGATGTCCTGGTGAACGGCACCCTGATCGCACACGGCGAGGTGGTCATGGTGAATGAAAAATTCGGCATCCGCCTGACCGATGTGATCAGCCCGGGTGAACGCATCAAACGGTTGCAGAAGTAGTATGTGGTCCAGACTCCCGGGCATCTCGTTGCTGGTGTTTCTGGCGGCTCCTGCCCTGGCCCAGCAGGCGGCCAGGGCAGGAGCCGCCCCGGACTCCCCGGTCAGGGCGCCGGATACCGTTGGCACCCTCGTCAGCCTTGGCCTGGGCCTGGTCGCCGTGATTGCGGTGATATACGGCTGCGCCTGGATCATCCGCCGGATGAACGGCATGACTGGTATGAACAACAATGCCATCAAGGTGGTTTCAGTCATGGCCATTGGTGCCCGGGAACGCATTGCCCTGATTGAAGTGGGCGGCCAGCAGATCCTGCTTGGCATTACGCCTTCGGCAATCCGGACCCTGCACGTGTTTGATGAACCGGTGGTCGATGCCGGCAATGCCAACTCCGGTGATTTTGCCCGCCGCCTGCAAAGCATGATCGGCAAATCCTGGACCTCCCCGACGAGGAACGACTAGGCCCATGTTTGCGGTTATCCTCAAGCCTGTTTTCATCAAGCGACTGATTGCAACGCTGGTTGTGCTGGCCGGCCTGGCATGGGCGCCACTGGCCCTGGCCCAGGACTCGTCTGGCATTCCCGGCATTCCGGCGTTCACGGTTACCCCGGCCGAAGGCGAGGGCGCCCAGGAATACTCGGTGACCCTGCAGATACTGGCGCTGATGACCGCGCTGACCTTCCTGCCGGCGATGCTCATGATGATGACGTCGTTCACCCGGATCATCGTCGTGTTTGCCATTCTCCGCCAGGCCATCGGCCTGCAGTCCACGCCGTCGAACCAGATCCTGCTGGGTCTGGCCCTGTTCCTGAGCATCTTCATCATGAAGCCGGTGCTGGAGGAAGCCAACCAGCAGGGTTTGCAACCCTATCTGCAGGAAGAGGTGACCTCACTCGAAGCAGTGGAGCGGGCCAGCCGGCCGTTCAAGAAATTCATGCTGGAACAGACCCGGGAAAACGACCTCGCCCTGTTCATGCGGATCGCGGACGTGCAGTACGACACCGCCCAGGACGTCTCCTTCTGGATACTGATGCCCGCCTTTGTAACCAGTGAGCTCAAGACCGCCTTCCAGATAGGGTTTATCCTGTTCATCCCGTTCCTGATTATCGACATGGTGGTGGCCAGCGTGCTGATGGCGATGGGTATGATGATGCTCTCGCCGATTATCATTTCGCTGCCATTCAAGATCATGCTGTTTGTGCTGGTTGACGGCTGGGCCCTGATCATGGGCACCCTGGCGGCCAGTTACGGAATATAGGGGGCTTTATGACTCCGGAAACGGTTATCGACATCCTGCGGGAAGCGCTGTGGCTGATTGTAATGCTGGCGTCCGTAATCATCGGCCCCGGCCTGGTCATTGGCCTGGTCGTCAGCACCTTCCAGGCCGCCACCCAGATAAACGAACAGACCCTCAGCTTTCTGCCCCGCCTGCTGATCACCCTCATTGTCATCATCGTCTGGGGACCCTGGATGCTGACCCAGTTGCTGGATCACGCCAACCGCCTGTTCGCCAACATCCCCTACCTGATCGGCTGACGGATGATACCCACCGAGATCAGCGCGGATCTTGTCGGCCAATGGGTCGGTCAGCACCTGTGGCCCCTGTTCCGGCTGGCCAGCTTTCTCATGGTGGTCCCCATCTTCGGCACCCAGCTGGTACCCGCCCGCGTTCGCCTGGGCCTGGCCCTGCTGATGACGGTCCTGGTCGTACCCATGATCCCGCCGGTACCCCAGGTTGACGCCCTCACGGCCGATGCTGTGGTTATCACCCTGCAGCAGATCCTGATCGGTGTCGGCATGGGTTTCGCCCTTACCGCGCTGTGGCAGCTTTTCGTCATCGCCGGCCAGATGATCGCCATGCAGATGGGCCTCGGCTTCGCCTCCATGGTCGACCCGGCCAACGGCGTCAACGTGCCGGTTCTGTCCCAGATCTACACCATCACCATCACTCTCCTGTTCCTGGCCATGAACGGGCACCTGGTTGCCCTGGAAGTCTTCATCGAAAGCTTCCGGACCCTGCCCATCGGCATGGAAGGCCTGGGACAGGCGGGCGTGTGGGAACTGGCCCACCGCATCAGCTGGATGTTTGCCTCCGCCATGCTACTGGCACTGCCGGCCGTTACCGCCGTACTGATCGCCAACATTTCCTTCGGTGTCATGACCCGCGCCGCGCCCCAGATGAACATCTTCGCCCTGGGCTTCCCGATTGGCCTGATTTTTGGACTGTTTGCCATATGGGTGCTGCACGCCAATTTTCTGCCACACTTTGAGCAGTACACGAGAGAGACGTTTGATTTCATGCGGGGGCTGCAAGGACAGCCCTGATCAAGCCTGATCTGTTCCGGGGATTTATCTCGGAGCCTGATTAAGGGTGGGGGTGATGGCTTCCCGAAACTGTGCGGAGCCATGGATGGCGGAGCCCAAGCGCCACAGGGATGTGCCGCAAGGAGCGTGTTTCGGGAAGCCATCACCCCCGCCCGGAACTCTGAAAGCTGGACCAAGAGAATGGCCGAAGAAAACGACAACAGTCAGGAAAAAACGGAAGAGGCCACCCCCCGAAGGCTGGAAAAGGCCAAAGAGGAGGGCCAGACTGCCCGTTCCAAAGAGCTGGCGACCATGGCCGTACTCCTGGCCGGCGCCGGCGGCCTGCTCATGTTTGGCGCCAGCCTCGGAGCCTCGCTGGAAGCCATCATGCGCGACAGCTTCGTCCTCGAACGCTCTGCCATCTACGACACCCGGCACATGAGCCTCCAACTGCTGGCATCCGCCAAGGAGGCCGCCTGGGCGCTCGCCCCCATCCTCATCCTGCTCCTGATCGCCGCCATCTTCGGCTCCATCGGCATTGGCGGCCTGCTGATCAGCGGCAAAGCCGTGGCGCCAAAGCTCAACCGAATGGACCCCATCAAGGGCCTTGGACGCATGTTCTCGCTGCGCTCTCTGATCGAACTGGTCAAAGCCATCGCCAAGGTTGGCCTTGTCATGGCCGTGGCCATACTCATTCTCAACCTGCGCACCGAAGACCTGCTCAGCATCAGCGAAGAGCCGGCGGTACCGGCCATGGAACACGTCCTCTGGACCCTTGGCTGGAGTTTTTTCCTGCTGTCCTGCGCCACCATTGCTATCGCGATGATCGATGTGCCGTTCCAGATCTTCGATCACCAGAAAAAGCTTCGGATGACCATGCAGGAAGTGAAGGACGAGTATAAAGACACCGAAGGCAAGCCGGAGGTCAAGGGCAAGATTCGCCAGCTGCAGCGCGAAATGGCCCAGCGCCGGATGATGCAGGACGTACCCACCGCAGACGTGGTGATCACCAACCCGACCCACTACGCGGTGGCCCTGAAATACGACCAGAAGGCCATGGTCGCCCCCATTGTGGTGGCCAAGGGGGCCGATGAGGTTGCCTTCAAGATCATGGAAATCGCCCGGGAAAATAAAGTCGAGCTCCTGCGAACACCGCCGCTGACCCGGGCGGTCTACCACAACACCGACATCGGCGAGGAGATTCCCGATGGCCTCTACATGGCCATTGCCCAGGTGCTCGCCTATGTGTTCCAGCTCCGCCAGTTCCGCAAGGGGCGCGGTCCCAAGCCGGGCATGCCTGACCTTCCGATTCCTTCTGACTTGCGGCGGGATGTTTAGTTTGGAGTTGGGTTCATTTTGTAGCCTTTGGGTTTGGGAGTAAGCGTGGTTGTGGGCGGCCTTTTCAGGACACGCTACGAGCACATCCATGTGCGCTTGGCTGTGGCCATCCATGGCCACAGACAGTCCTGAAAAGGCCGCCCACAACCACTTTTCAAGCCAATCGATATGGCCGGAAAATTCTAATGATGACCGTAGGTCGGATTAGGCGAAGCCGTAATCCGACAGTGCTATTTCGATTTCACTCCTTTTTGTTGGATTACGGCTTCGCCTAATCCAACCTACGAGGCCTTGGCGGATTCTTCTCAGGTTCGCGAGGTTTGTGGGGTTGCACAACAAGAGGTCTACATATACGTGCTCGTAGCGGTTTTTGGGAGGCAACCCCACAAACCTCTTCCCGCGAAACCCGCAGGCTGGGGCAGGGGTTGGTGGTCAGATCAGCAGTCAGCCTCAATAACACGAACCATCGGCTCCCCGCGGCTTTCGGGAATGGGTAAGACCCCATACCAGGACCGGGGATCGTGTACCGTGGCCGAAACAAAGCCGCAGGACAGGCAGTGCTCCCGGGCCTGGGTGTCGTTCTGGAAGTGGAACGATACCTGGCTGCGGGTGGCAGCGCCGAGCAGGGCGCCGAGGCCGTTGAGCGCGGTGCTTAATAGCGGCTGGCTGGGCTGGTAGTAGCTTTCGGACAGGTAAACCGAACCCGGGCGTTTGGCCATGGCCGCGGCCAGCCGTCGCCAGAACTCGGAAATAGTGTCCAGTGAAAAATAGCTGGTCAGGCCTTCGGTGATGATGATGACCGGTTCCGAATTCTCGAATACGCGGTCGATCACTTTTTCCAGTTGGTATTCACCGTAGTCAGCGAGGATATCGATCGGAGTGACCTGATGATGGTCGCCGAGCCGGCCTGTGGCCATAAGACGGAGGGCCTTGCGGGCGGCCATGTCTGGAAGGTCAGCTTCGACCATGTGGAGCAGGGGGTGTTTCTGGCGTAGACGAATACCGCGGGGCGACATGCCGCAGGCAATTTCCAGGACCTGGGTGATGCCTTTATCGTGGATCGACTGGTCGATCAGGTGATCAATGATCAGATGGCGCTGCAGGAGGAAGGTGCGGATGTTGCCGCCGATGGCCGCCTTGCTGGCGGCCTCGAAGGGGGTCATCAGGCGGTACAGCCACCGGCCTTTTTCCGTGGCGAGGGTGTCGTCGGAGAGCCCGTGCCGGTGCCAGACGGCACCGGTATACAGGGCAGTGAAACTGATGCCGGAGCTGTCAGTCGGCTTTCTGCTCATAGACGGCTTTACCCCAGGCCTCGCGGCTGCCGGGCAGCACCAGGTTCAGGATGATGGCGGCCACCGCGCACAGTGCAATGCCTTCCAGGTTGCCAATAACCATTCCGCCAATACCGAACACCAGGGTGACACCCACGATCACCAGGTTGCGAGACTGTGACAGGTCCACCTGATGGCGGATCAGTGTGTTAAGGCCAACCACGGCAATGGAGCCGAACAGCAGGCACAGGATGCCCCCCATGACCGGCACCGGGATGGTCTGCAGTGCTGCACCGAACTTGCCAACGAAGGCCAGAACAATCGCGATGCAGGCGGCCCACCACATTACCTTCGGGTTGAAGTTCTTGGTCAGCATCACCGCGCCGGTGACTTCCGAATAGGTGGTGTTGGGCGGCCCGCCGAGCAGGGAGGCGGCGCTGGTGGCCAGGCCGTCGCCCAGCAGGGTGCGGTGCAGG
>Ga0247720_100356_pt1 | contig 18280 bp, 20 predicted proteins | sample MSEWel2015_12_15_FD_189078 | JGI IMG/M metagenome (GOLD analysis project Ga0247720, IMG submission 189078) | Subsurface sediment microbial communities from gas well in West Virginia, United States - MSEEL Well Study Marcellus 3H_2015_12_15 | ecosystem: Environmental > Terrestrial > Deep...
GTATATAATTTTAATAATATAAAATTTATTAATATTAAGGTTCTTAATGAGTTAGTAAAAAGAAAGGTTTTTTGTAAAAACACATATGAATACATACTTTCTCATTATAAAAAGAAAGATCATAGAAATAATTTCATACCTCTAGACATATTTGAAAAAATAATAAGAAAGTACTCAAAAATGAAAGAATGCTGGTGTCTTTCTGGTTTGCCTTTCATTGAATGTCATTTCAATAAAAAAATGAGCCTTAAGGATGAAAAGCCAATCCATAACAAATTTAAAAAAATCCTAAGCAAACAAGAGTGTCTTCATAGGAATGTATCTCCTTGCTCCGATCAAGTGATTAAAGCTCATTCAATATCGAAAAAAATATCTTTAAGTACAATATGTCAAAACAATCATGTTTACGGATTTAAATTTGACTTTAATGATATAAAATTCAGGAAAATAGGGATTAATGATGCTTCGACATTTTTTGGTTTTTGTAAAAAACATGATGAGTCACTTTTTTCCTCTTTTGAAAAAAAGGATTTTCTTAAAACTAATAAACAGTTATTTGATTTATGTTACAGAGCAATTTGCCAAGAACATTACACAATGCTTCGTGTAATAGATTATCTCAAAGAAATTAAAAAAAATATTGATAAAGATTATAGCTTCATAGGTCAAATAGAGTTTCAAGCTGAAATAAATAGTCAAATTAATTTCTACAAACTAGGAGTACGATATAGCAACTACTATAAGCAACAATTAGAAAAAAAATACTATGTATCTAAACATGAAGATGATTTAGTGCATTATATTTTTGAACTTCAAGAAAACTACCCTAAATTCCAAAGTTCTTCTTGCTTTAATCTAGAATATGATATGGATGGTAACCAGCTCCAAAATTTAGATAGAGCAGAAGTACAATCGAAAAATATTTTTATTAATTGCGTATCTTTACAGTCAAAAGGATATTTCATCATAAGTTGGTTTAAAGAAAATAATGATTTTGGTAAACAGATTATTAGTTCTATAGTTTCTTCACCATCCAGTATTGAAGACAAGTTATTTTCATTAACTTTCTTATACATATTCAATACTTTTGTATCACCAGAATGGTTTGAATCTTTAACCGAGATTCAAAAAATTGAGTTAAAAAAACTACAAGATTTCTGGAATGAACAAAATAAATTTTCTCCATCAATGATTATCTCGAATATGAATTCAATCCGCATCAAAAGACATTATTTTTATAAGGATACAACCTAAAATCATATTCCATCATAAGTTTATATACTCCAACATTACACCACATCAATTTCACATCACCTACATTCTTTTCTTGAACTTGGCGATAAGCTATAAAACTTGAATTGCAACGTTATTGCCAAAAGGATAAAAGATGATGAAAAAAGCACCTGCACTGTGTTTAACGACTGCACTGATCGCATCGTCTTCTCTCTGGGCAGCCGAAACAAATACAACTACAGCGAATACAAACACTGCAACGGTTGAAAAAACACTCCCATATGGTGACAACCCTAGTCTCGGTCGAGTTTTGCTGTATAAAACAGGTAAAGGGCTACAAAACTTAGGTGATTCAATTCAAGGTGCATCTGAAAACACCTCACAAAAAATGAGTGAGAGATGGAAAAACACCAAAGAATATACCGCTGAACAATCTGAAATCGTTCAGGAACAAACACAAAAAGCCAAACAATACACTGCTAAAAAATGGCAAGACACCAAAGATGCAGTGATTGGAACCAATGATGGAAATATTCCTATTGAACGTGCTGAACTGAGCCAACCCTCATCAAATTAATACGATTAAACAAAATTTATAGGAATGAATGAAACAATGACAGTTATGCCTTTTAAAACCATTTTGCTTTGTTTAGTCAGTAGTATTGGCTTTACCGCGTGTTCAACGCTCTCTTCTCAAGCCGAGCAGCCTTTACAACAACTGCAACTGGTTCAGAACATTGATGCCCTACCCGATACCAAGACCAATGCCGCATCCTTAAATAAATACAAGAATCATTGTATGATCCAGTTTACAGGTTATTTTGATGGTGGGCAGAGTACGGAATCATGGGAATTTAAAGGCAATCAGTTAAGTCGGGCTTTTTCTGAGACCTATCAATATGTGCCGAATCGTTTATTCAATGCGACCACTGAAAAACCTGTATTAGATCAGAAAACCCGAAAAACCACAGTATTTGACATTCAGAAACCTGAGGTAAAACATAACTTTGACAAGTTAAAAAGCTACTTTAACCAAACCGTTTTGGACCAATGTGGCTAAGTTTGCCATCTCCACAATTTCTATCCAAAGTGTTTTTAAGCTGTAATCTAGTTGTAAAGTTTTGCTGAAATCCATAGCTTTCTCTCATTTGCTCGATATGATTCATTTGCGTTCATGAAGTGCCCCAACATGGCACATTTTTAAAGGAAATCGCAATGAAGAAAATGATCAAAACAGCTATCGTGACAACAACTATTCTCGCTTCTGCTTCTGTTTTTGCACAAAATGTAGGGGTAAATGCGAATGGATCTGCTCAAGTGAATGTTCAATCTGGTGGATTGGTAAAAGGCATTACAGGTGCAGTTGCTAACACAGCACAAGGCGTTGGTCATGCAGCACAACATGTTGGTCATGCGGCCGTCAACACAGGTGTGAATGCATCTCAGAAAACTGTGGGTACTGCTGCAAATATAGGATCAAAAGTGATTCATACCACGGGTACTGCCGTGAAAAATACGAAAGATTATGCTGTAGAGAAAGCCGTAGATGGTCGAACAATTGCTGCTGACAAAACGGCGGATGTGAAAAAACGTATTGCGGACAAGCAAGCAGCTTCTAAGGCGCTAAGCTTAGAAGCTCAAACCAATGCAAAAGCGCAGCTGAATAATAAAACAGCAGCGGTAGATGCCAAAACAGGCTTAAATGCAGATAAGAAAAATCTGCAAGCAGGCACTAACGTGGGTGTAAAAGTTTTAGGTGTAAATGCCAATGTAAACACCAATGCTAAAGTCGGCATTAATTAATTACTTAATACCCATCTAATAAATAAAAGCCCTTAGCAATGTAAGGGCTTTTTTTGTTTAACAGAGTTGTAATCGACTCTGCTCAGCAGAATGACTCTCAATAAAATGCGTCAGACCATCATCTTCACAACTTAAAGTCAGTTGCTTATAACTAAGATTATAAAAATCTGGATATTGTTTAAATATCAGTGGTGATTGATCTAGAGGTAAAGCATCACCAAACTTGATCAGTTTATGAATCCCCCGATCATTCATGGTCAAGAAATAATATTCATCGTTTAAATTTAACTCAACTAGCGCATTCGGCTTTAAGTGCAAAGGCACAAGGTATTGTGAATTTTCCTGAATATGTTCTGCACTATAGCTTTCAAGTTTTAAACTAATCAAGTTAAAAACCAAGAATTGGTTTTGTGGGGTACAGACATTGGCCGCTGCTGTTTGAATTTGTTGAACAAAATGTGCATGCGCACCTAATTTATGTAAATTCTGCTCAGTTCCCTGTTGTAATTTAAACAACTGCTGAACGAGTTTTTGTTTCATTACAGCATCAAAATATCGTTCATCAAGTGCAAAGTCATTGTTTTCTAAAATCTTTAACAATGCTTGTTGATGCTTCGATAAGGCAGCATCCAAAACATGACGATAGTAGAACTTACTTTGTTTTTTCACTTCACGCACACGGCGATAAAAATACGTCAGCTCAAACGGCTTTTCTACAAAATCATGTAACAGTTGCGAGCTTGCCAATACCGAAAGTGCTTCATGTGCTGTAAAAGGCAAATGAATAACATCCATCTGTGGCAACAAAGGTTTTATTTTTAAGAAATGCTCTTTATCTTCAGCAAAATAGGGATCATAGACAAGAATATACTCCCGAGATGCGTCGACCTCATCCGCCTGAATCTGCATATTTTGATGAATAGATGCATCAAAAAATTCTGCATAACGACGATCTTCGACAACTTCTGGGTCAATCGAAAATTGTGGAACAAATGCCACAATTTTTTGCATATTCAACAAGTTTGAGTATTTTATTGCGGCATAGCCACCCATTGAACCGCCATAGCCCACTCGCTTTTCAAACTGTTCAAGAATTGGCTGAATCTGTTGTTGCATCTGCAACATGCTGGCCTTAGGAAACCATGTTTTTAATTTCGGCATTATGCCGATGACATTGTATTCATATTTAATTAATGATTTTTCAGCATTGATGGACATTCCTTTGGCTCGACTAATCAAATCGCCAAAAGAAACCACTAATGTGTCGCTTGAACCTTTCAAAAAAATAACGCGAATATGTTCATCTTCAAATATTATTTGCTTATCCATGCTCACACTGAAAAGTTGATCCTAGGTTGGTATCAAAAAGTCACCAAATCATGACTTTGCCAAACCCAAATTGCGGAGTATCTTATTTTATAGAGATAGAACAGATTAAAAAGCGCAAAAAATGACACAATCCCTGCATCCTTCGGCGCAAAAAGGCTTCAGTTTAGGTGCTGAACTTTACCAACAGGTTCGTCCCAATTATCCACAAGAAATAGTGGTTTGGCTGCAAGATCGTCTCAAAATAGGTGAAAGTTCAACTGTTATAGACTTAGGTTCTGGGACTGGCAAATTCTTACCTTACCTGATTCAAACAGGTGCCAAAGTGCTGGCTGTTGAGCCTGTAAATGAAATGTTAAAGCAGCTCCAACAAAGCTACCCTGATATTGAGTGCTTTCAATCATCAGCAGATTCACTCCCCTTCAAAAATGCTTCTATTGATCGTGTTCTTTGTGCGCAATCATTTCATTGGTTTGCAAATCAACTCAGCCTTTCTGATATCCATCGAGTCCTCAAACCATCAGGTCATCTAGGATTAATTTGGAATCAAAGAGACATCAATGTTGATTGGGTTCAAGCTTTAGCAGATGAAATAGCACCTTTTGAAGGAGATACTCCACGTTATCATAGTGGGCGTTGGAAAGAAGTTTTCGATGATCAGGATTTATTCAAATTAAATAGTTTGCAGACCTTTCAACTGATACATTCTGGTACGGTAGAACAGGTAGTCAGCAAACGCTTATTGTCCACCAGTTTTATTGCAGCAATGCCCTATCCTGAACAACAACAGTTCAAAGCGAAATTTGAACAAATTGTATTTGATTTTACGGGACGATCTCCTCAAGATCAGATAGATTTCCCTTATATCACCTATGCCTATCACTTTCAGAAAATATCAAATTAATCAGGGATGAATATGTCCATGCCAACCGTTAAAACCACTTATGTCTTTGCAGTATTGTTTAGTTCAGCCCTTTTTCTCACAGGCTGTAACAAAGACAAAGAACCTACAGCAACAACTGAAAATCAAACCAACTCTAGTCAAGATGCGATTGGTCAATTGAATCAGACACCGATCAAGCAATTTCCTGCAACTGCAGATGATGCGCATGATATTGCTGTGTTGGATGACTATGATCGTCGCTTTACTGAGATGACGGATAGCATGGAAATCGAACTTGCCAAAATGAAGCAAGAAAATACGTTGACACCAGAGTTTGAAGCACAACGCCAAAAAGACAATGTGAACTCGGCACTCACAATGCTTAAAGATTTAGATCTAAAAACTGAACAAGGACGCTATATTCAAGGTTTGTTATATGATTATTGGGAAAGCCAAGCAAAGGCGCTACAAAATGCGACAGACACCAATCAGCAAGTTAATCAGTTAAATGAATATTTACATGCACAAAGTCAACTCCATCATTGGAGAAGTGCTCAAGCTTCAGAAAATAAAAGCAATTAAATAAAAAACGAGGGTTATCCCCCTCGTTTTCTTGGTTTAATTTGAATTAGATTTTCTGCTTTTCAATCCATTGAATCGAATTCACTCGAAATAACTCACATGCCCCATCACCAATATCTGTAGGTGATAGCGAAGACTTCCATACTAAATCTTTATCACGGACTTCAACCAGTTCACCTTTTAACTGGACCAAATCACCACGTTTCACTTGTTTAATTTGTTTGGCAATTTCAGGATTGGCAGGAATGATGTGCATGTTCGATACCATTTGCATGGCTTGATCCGCAGGCACAGGAAGTTTATCCATTTTCCAATTCAAATAGCGGTCATATTGACTGACTGAAATATTACGTGCGATTTCAGGATGCGCGAACAATCCCCAACTGACAGCATAATCAATCGGTGAAAACTTGGCTTGCTCATCATCTTGATAAACTTTAGATCCTAAAATACGAAAATTACCGTAGAAAGGCTGCAATACGGAAATCGATTGGTCTTTCACTTGAGGGGATAAACCTTTCGCAATATTGTATTCCACTCCACTGGCAGAAGCATGTGCCTGACCCAGTGCAGCCACCATGCATAAACTCATCCATAGACGCTTTTTCATGGCTTTTACTTCCTCAAAAATATGACTGATAGCAAATAAACTCGTTTGAGCTTTCATAGTATGCTTAGACCATGAGAAAAGTTGCTTTTTTTGGTAACAATCAAATAATCTTTAGTCATATTTTTGTGCAGTGTTTAGGGTCTGTTGACATTTCACATCTAGCTGCGACAGCCCCCCATTAAATCTACGAATGGATTCTCTATGATTTATCAATTTTATCAACGCCGAATCTTTCCGCATTTACTCAATCAAGTCATGCAAACGGGCAGTTTGATGGATAAACGACGCGAATTACTCATTCCGATCGAAGGTGAAATTCTCGAAATTGGTTTTGGTACAGGTCTCAACATTCCATTTTATGGCAATGTAGATACCCTGTATGCACTTGAGCCAAATCCAGATATTTATCATTTGGCGATTGAGCGTGTTCAGAATGCACCTTTCCACGTGAAACACGTCCAATCCAGTGCTGAAAAATTACCATTTGCTGATGCATCGCTAGACCATATTATTTCGACATGGACGCTGTGTAGTATCCCAAAACTGGAACAGGCATTAGCTGAAATCTATCGTGTGCTTAAACCTACAGGAACATTTCATCTCGTTGAGCATATCAAACATCCAGAATCGGTAAAAATGCAATCTTTACAAACCTTACTGACTCCGATTCAGAAGCGCATTGGAGATGGTTGTCATTTAAATCGGGATATCGAACGGAGCCTAGCGCAAGCAAAATTCAAATTTATTGAAAAGCAATATTTTGATGCTGAGGGGATTCCTGCGATCGCACAAAAGATGCTACTTGCACGAGTGCAAAAGATTTTGTTGAATCCTTGAACTAATCATCAAAGTCGATCCGCAAAGTTTCAAAACGAACTCGACCTTCTCGAACAGCTTGAGCAATCGCCTGTTGTCCTTTGCTCAAGCGCGCACCACCACTTTTGATATCTAATAAAATCACTTCAATATCTTCTGCATCGCCATCCCCATCACGAAAATCGGTATAGCCATCAAACACCACATAATCGACAGGATCACCAAGAAATTTGGCATCACTAGGTAAATATTGAAACTCAGGTAAGATCGGGGCAAATTGCTCAGCCATTTTTCCTTTTAAGACCGCACGACTGGTATTCACACTACGCTTTTGAGCATCTAACAATGCCTGTTTATGCTCTAGTTCCAATTCAGCAATATATTTCTCATATTCAGCTTGAATACGACCATTGCGGCTATTTGATAAAATGAGAGTGGTAATCACAACCCCTATACAGCCACCAATCAACATCGCAAGCCAAACCGACATAAGTCTTTCCTTTTTCAATAACGCTGCTATTTAACTGCAACATTAAACTTTTGTCATGTGTAGCACACTCTGTTCAAAAAGATGCTAAGGTATAGTGGAATACAAAACACACGTTAAAAAATCTAATTTCATGAAGACAATATTAATCGCAAATCAAAAAGGCGGCTGTGGTAAAACAATGACGGCGATTACGCTCGCCACTGCGCTCTCACAAAAAGGTTATAAAGTCGCTCTCGCAGATGCAGATAATCAAAAATCATCCTTACAATGGCTCAAACAACGCCCCGACTCTGTCACTAATATTCAAAGTCTCGATTGGCGACATGAGAAATCAATCGGCGAAGCTCCCAAAAATCTCGATTATTTAATTATTGATGCGCCTGGCGCTTTATCTGGTGAACATGCTGAACAATTGGTAAGCGAAGCACATGCGATTGTGACACCATTACAACCTTCATTTTTCGATATTGATAGTACACGCCGTTTTCTCAAGCATCTTCACGAGATTAAACGTATTCGCAAGGGAAAAGTACAAATCTTATTGGTCGCAAATCGAATCAAACCGAATAGCGCGAGCTCTAAAGATATCCAAGATTTCTTTAACAAGATTGAACAAGAACCTGTGGCATGGATATCAGAAAGAAGTGCGTATGGAACATTAGCCATGCAGGGTTTAAGTGTTTTTGATAAACCACAAAAAAACTTTGTCAGCATCCAACATCAATGGCAACCTGTTTTAAACCAATTGGTCGATGACCCGAGCGAATGGTTCTAAACACTGTATCTAAAGCTAATCTTTTGATCTTTAATGCTGAAATCCTATAGTGAAAATTTCACTCAGGGTATTTTTCAGTTAATATGGTTTCAATTATCTTTTGGCACTAGAGAAAACCATGGTGCAACAATACGCTCCAACACTACAACGCGTTTTGCTGTTTGGATTGTTTTTTGTTTTATTGTTTTTGGGCTTTAGTATTCTTAAATACTTTATTGTCCCTGTTCTTTGGGCGGCTATTATCGCCTATATGACATGGCCCGTTTATTTATGGGTACAACGTCGTTTTTTTGGTGAGAACCGCCCTACACTGAACGCTACTATTATGATTACACTTGTAATTTTAGTGATCGGTATCCCATTTATTTTTGCGATTTTCATGCTGCAACTCGAAGGTCGTAATTTATATTTTAATCTACAAAAACAATTATTTTCAGGACACATTCAAGTCCCAGATTTTATTCGTAACCTCCCCATCATTGGCAAAGACATCAGTCGTACAGTCAATGAATTAAGTGCTGATCCGAATAGTATTACCAAAAATGTCGCTGAATGGATTCAAGGTCATCTCAGCTACGGTCGTTTTGTCTTGAGCGAGATTAGTCGTAACCTCGTCAAACTTACGTTTGCCATTATGACCTTGTTCTTCTTTTATCGGGATGGTCAGCTGATTCTGTCACAAGTGAGTCGTGCACTTGAAATGGTGATTGGTCCTCGTGTGCATCATTATCTTGAAACGATTTCAGAAACAACACGTGCAGTCGTTTACGGTGTAGGTTTAACCGCTGTAGCTCAAGCAATTTTGGCAGGTCTAAGCTATTTTGTAGCTGATGTACCCAACCCAATGTTGTTGACTATGGTGACATTTATCTTGGCATTGATTCCTTTTGGAACTCCAATTTCATATCTCAGCGTCGGTTTATGGTTATTTGCTCAAGGTCAAACAGTTGAAGCAATCGGTGTTGTGTTATGGGGCTTATTAGTCGTCAGCAGCTCAGATAATGTGATTCGACCACTCGTGATTTCAGGAGCAACAAAAATCCCATTCATCTTAATCATGTTTGGTGTATTGGGTGGTATTGCCAGCTTTGGATTGGTCGGCTTATTTATTGGTCCAGTGATTTTGGCAATCTTATTAGCGATTTGGCGCGAATGGCTACATGAAAATGTTCAAGAACCTATTGCTGCGATCGAAGCGCCACCAGAAACTAAATCCTAAATGCGATTTTGACCATTTATCTTGTCATACAGAATCTAGCTTGCGCGTTATCCCAGACTTTGTTTGAATCAATCAAATAAAGACAAAATAGATAAGGATAATTCGCAATGCTTTCAACCTTAAAACGGTATACAGTTTTTAGTGCAATCATGATGAGTATCAGCGCATGCTCATCAATTCCCTTAGACAATAATGCCGCAAAAATTCAGAAACAGCCCACTAGCTACGACCATAAATATTTAATCCCAATCCATCAGGTAAGCGCCGATGGTATAGGTGCTTCGATTGGCACAGTATCCTTCCAAGAAAGTCCAAGTGGTCTGATCATCACCCCTGCATTGTGGAAACTTCCATCGGGTGAACATGGTTTTCATATTCACGAGAAGCCGTCATGTGAAGCTGCAATGAAAGATGGAAAAATGGGTGCAGCACTGGCAGCGGGCGGTCATTACAATCCTGACAATATTGCCCATCACGGCACGCCAGAAAATGGTCATTTAGGTGATCTACCTGCACTCACTGTCAATGAAAAAGGCTTTGCAACCCAAGCCGTTATCGCACCTCGATTAAAGCTCTCCGATATTCAGGGACGTGCGATTATGATTCATGCAGGTGGGGATAATTATTCTGACACACCTAAACCCCTTGGTGGAGGTGGTGAAAGAATTGCTTGTGGTGTGATCAAATAAAGATTGTGGGTATCTCAAAAGATATCCACAATTTAGGATTTTATTCACTTAATTTATCTATAAAGATGACTATAAATAAAAGATGAGCACGAATTTTGCTTAGTTTTATTAAATGAAAAATCAACAAAAATGGGTTGAAAAATTGACTCAATATCTTGATCAGCACATCATTTTAGCTACGCAATATGGCTATATGATGATGAATCAACACATAGCAGAATATAGTCGTGAATAGTCTTTATCATCTTTTTAATCGATTCCGATCAAACTCGATTCTACTGTATTGCCTACAAATTTTGATTGTGTTGACAGGCACTACATTGGTGTTGCATGGATTGGGACTAGGTCAATTCATTGTTCCTGTTACATTAGGTGCAATTGCGGCTGCCCTCACAGACTTCGATGATCGTCTGAGTATTCGGCTACGCAATTTGGTCTATGTCTGTGTGCTGTTCTTTAGTGTTAGTACCATTTTAGAATTTTTAGCACCTTATAAATTTTGGTTTATCGTTTACCTTAGCCTATCCAGTGCAGCACTGATTCTCATGGGTGCTTTAGGTCAACGTTATGCGACGATTTCATTTGGTACGATTCTCCTTTCGATTTACACCATGTTTGGTCTAGGTGAATATGCAAATTGGTATCAACAACCGAGTTATTTTGTCATCGGTGCTGTGTGGTACGGATTGACCTCGATCTTATTTTTTATGATTCGACCAACCCTGCCCTTACAGGAGAAGATTTCAACGATTTTCAAAGAAATGGGGGAACTGCTACAGAGCAAAGCCAAGTTGTTTGATCCAGATAATGTCGATAATGTTGAAACACTGTTATTTGAACTCTCACAAAAAAATGCCCAAGTGGTGAATAGTTTAAATCAAGCAAAACAATCGTTACTTTCTCGGCTTAAATCATCCCGCATCAATAACAGCAGCATCTATTGGCTAAACTTATATTATTTTGCGCAAGATATTCATGAACAAGTCACCTCCAATTATTTGCACTATGAAAAAATCCATCAGAACTTTAGCCGTAGCGATTTAATTTTTCGTATTCAAAAAAATATGTTTCTACAAGCAACTGCCTGCAAAAAACTGAGTCAGGCTTTGCTACATAAAAGTACTTATCAAAATACCCCACTCGCTGATGCTGCGCTTGCTCAATTGGAAGAATCCATGCAAGACTGGATTGCTCAACATCCACATAATCTTGAAGTTAAAAACCTAGAACTGATTCTGAATAACTTAAAAAGTATTCATGAACAATTTGCTCAACTGCAATTTCCACAAAACATCGAAATAAGATCAACACAACATCAACAAGCTCATCTCAACTTACTGGATGAGGATATTCAGGGCTTTCAGGATTTATTGTTAAAACTAAAACAGCATCTAAGTCCTCAGTCTGCATTATTCCGTCACGCAATTCGCTTAGCCATTGTGTTTGCCATAGGTTATGCCGTGTCCTTGATGCCTTTTGCAAAAAATGGCTATTGGATTTTATTGACCAGTTTGTTCGTTTGTCAGATCACTTACTTTGCCACTAAAAGTCGCTTAAAACTTAGAACGATTGGCACGTTGTTGGGTGTGCTTTTAGGTGTGCCCGTTCTTTATTTTGTACCTAGCATCGAAGGTCAATTGGTTATTACTGTAATTTGCGGAGTATATTTTTTCTATTTGCGTCAAAAAAAATATGCACTCGCAACAGTGATGGCAACGCTAATGGTGTTGTTAATTTTCAATTTAAAAGGTGCAGGTTTCAGCATTATTTTGCCGCGTATCATTGACACGTTGATCGGCTGTGCAATCGCATGGCTAGCGGTTAACTTCATATGGCCAGATTGGAATTTCCGAAATATTCCTGAAAATATCCGCAAAAGCAGTCAAGCAACGCTCAATTATTTGCATGCAGTCGTCCAGCAATATCATCAAGGTCGCTCCAACGATCTTGAGTATCGAAAAGCTCGTCGTGCCGCCCATAATGCTCAGATTGAATTATCTAATATGATTTCTAGTCTGAGTACAGAACCTGAACCAAACCAAGAACTCATTCACTATGCATTTCGCTATTTGGTCTATAGCCATAGTCAGTTGAGTTATATATCCGCACTGGGTCATCAACGTGAGCAAATTCAAGATCAAGATATTTTGAAATTATTAGACCAGAGTGAAATATTACTCAATCAAACATTGATCGAAAGACAAGCACTTCCAGAAAAGCACATCGAAGAGATGTTTAGTGAAATTGATCGTTTAAATTCAATGGCTCAAGTCTCAGAACAACAGCAACTATTGTTAAAACAAATGACGCTATTGCTTGAGACTCTGCCTGAATTGGTGATGTTAAAAAATAGATTACTTGAACTAGAAATTAAGTAGCGCGTTTAGGTCAACGCTATTTAATGAATGCCTTGTTGCAGCCTTGTTTGCATATATTGTTTAAGTACCATTCGAGGTATGCCAAACCAAAAAGCTATCAAGGCAAAACTTGTTAATACAAATGCCCAAATATGAAAATAGGTATATAGCAGACGAACCACCTCAATAATTGAGAAGAAGCTCACCATCATCAATATTGAAACCGCAGCCGCGACCGTTCCTTTCGATACGTCAGAGGACATCAATGCAAAACGATAAATCACTGAAAAGCTAATTCCCTCACCAAAACTAATTAAGGTCATACCGATCAGCAAACAAGGCACTAAATAGGTTTGCCAAATCACACCGAGCATCAAAAATAAAGTACCTACTAGCATAATCGGCAAACCCATTAAAATGGTTTTACCAAGTGCGTAACGATCCATAATTTTGATCAGAACGATATTGCCTGCAATCAAACCAAAAAACACAGGAAACTGCGCCAAGCCATATTGCACACTACTCAGCTTTAACTCATCCACGAGAATAATCGGCGACAAAGCAATCCACAGCATCAGTGGCATTCCTACAATCGGTAATGCAACACTTAAACCTAAAAACTGGCGATTACTGAATACTTGTTTGAAATCATCCCAGATATAACGAAAGGGTTGCTTCGCTTGTTTACGACTTTCTTGCGAGGCTGGCATAAATTTATTTAAGCCGAACCAACTGAGAAAAGAAATAAAAGCAATCGCCACAAAGCCCCAGTGCCATGACACATAATCAATCAGGAACGCGCCCAACACAGGTCCAAGCAAAGGCGCAAGCAAGGAGATATTTGCCATCAATGCCATGACTTTAATGGCATCACGTTCTTCAAAAGTTTCTTGAATTGCCGCATATCCAACTGCTGATATCACACTTAAACCAATACCCTGCAAGAAGCGCAAGGTCAGGAATTGTTGAATATTATGGGTCAATAAAATCAACAAACAGCAAATCGTAAAAAAAGCTACACCGGCCAATAGGACTTTCTTACGTCCAAGCCGATCTGAAAGTGGTCCCAGTAACCAAGCGACACTAGCACCACCCAATAAGTAAAATGACATTGAAGATGGTGCCCAAGTTGCGCTAACTGCAAATTGCTCTGTGATCGCCAACATCGCTGGCTGAATCAAGTCATTACCGATATAAACTGAAAACTCAAATAGCACTAAAGCCAATGGAAACATGAGCGTTATACGGTTTAACGTCATGCTTTGATTATTCGTCATCATGTTTTATTCACAAAAATAACCAATTCGTGTGCCGTCCATTTCTCTGAAAAAAAGAAAATAGATTCCGCACCACATCATTTTATGGTTTTGATTTAAATTAAATTTTGATTTCCATGCAGTGAGAGCGCATGTAAAAGTGTGAAAACACCGTATTCACAAGGTGTATTAAGAAAACAATTTATTTACGTGAGATTGGTAAAAAGTTTTACCTATTGGAAAAATTACCAAGCGCAACTTTAGCACTTTTTAAAAATGACCGCAATTTAAGCAAAGCAAATCAATTGTGTGGATATGTGAATAACCAAAAAGTTATCCACAATTCTGCTCAACTTTCACACGACCTTAAAAGATAACTCACCATTTAAGGACATAGCTCAAACTGGAAAGTCTTGGTATTCCCTCCTCGAGCACATTGATAGCTTTGTTTTTTATTCACCACTTTCCAAGTCTCTTGATCACGTTTTAACTGATATTCAGTGCGAATAGCCGCTACCGAATCATCTAACTGCGCTTGCTCTACGGTAATCTCAGCATCTGTAGGATTTTCAGCACTATTAAATTGCTGATCAATTTTGAGATTGGTTTCATCATGAAACAAATTGGGTTGGTCAAGTAGTACCGCATGCATCGCTGTACTTTTTTGCACAGCAGCTTGTTGTTGCGACTGAGCAATCGGTTGATTACATGCAGTCAAAAAAATTCCACATCCTAAAATGATCCAAAGTTTATGCATTTTGTAGTCTTCCGATTTGCATTATTCTTTTATGCTACTATGCAAAAATGAACTGTCGAATAACAAAATGTATGCGACATATGAGAGATTTGTTGTATTTATCAATGCTTTGATAACAATTGTGATCCTCAAAATAAAACAAACCCATAACATCAATATCAGAAATTTTTAGGCATACACACATGTCAGATTTAGCAAAAAAGTTAACTCTAATTTTAATCATAAGCAGTTCAGTAATTGCTTGTTCTAAAAAGGAAGAAGCGCCTGCAGGTGAAGCTGCAATTGCCACTGAAAGTGTTGCCGCAGCGCAAGATACATCTCAAAGTCAGACTGCAAAAAATCCTGTGCAATTGCTCAGTGATCAGCAAAGCACCCTAGAACAAAGCCGACAATTAGTAAAAACAGCTCAACTGCAATTTGAAGTCAAAGATGTTCAAAAAACGACGGCTATACTTGAACAGCAACTCCTCAAACAAAATGGCTATATCGAAGAAAAACAAGTGAATTATCAGGTTAGTGATAGTTCTCAGCGCGAACGTCTCGATGGTCATATAGATGTTTATGAAAAAATCATCCCTACCGTACAACTTACGATTCGTGTTCCAAATGAACAAGTTACTGCCTTTTTGAATAGCCTGTTGCCTTTAATGTTGAACTTTAATAATCAAAGCTATGAAGCTAAGCGATATGAGCTGAAACTGTTAGAAGAAAAACTTAATACAGCAAATCAAAGCCCTAGCACATCGAATACAGTCAATAATCAACTTCAACAATTGACTCAACTTGAGGTCAAAGATCGTTTGACTTACAGCACAATACGCATCGAATATTTTCAACAAGCACAAGTTCGCAAAACTCAAGATTTAAACATTCATCGTATTGCACATCTCGATAGCGAACCTTTAATGACTCGGATAGCCGATGCATTCAAAATTGGGCTTTCTTATTTTAAAGAAACTATTTTGTGGTTGATCCAATTCTGGGCATTTTTCCTTGTAATTGTTGCAGTTTGGTTTATTCGTAAAGTCTATAAATCTAGAAAACAAAACAGCTAATTATTGATTTTTGATCAATAGTATTTTGCTTATTTACGCATTTTTACTCATGAATAGATTCTCTAAAATGCACTCAAGTTTTAGAAATCTATTTTTGAGTTTCATTTTATGAGCAATATTTTAATTATTAATGGCGCGAAAAAATTCGCTCACTCAAATGGTGAATTGAATGACACCTTGACTGACTTTTCAGAATCATATTTAAAAGCTTTAGGTCATAGAGTACAAGTTACACGTACCGACAGTGACTATGACATCCAAGCAGAAATTGAAAAATATTTATGGGCAGATGTGGTGATCTATCAAATGCCAGGTTGGTGGATGGGTGCGCCATGGACAATGAAAAAATATATTGATGATGTATTTACGATTGGTCATGGTTCACTCTATGCAAGCGATGGACGTAGCCGTTCTGATGCTTCTAAAAAGTATGGTTCAGGTGGCTTGATTCAAGGTAAAAAATACATGTTGTCGTTGACATGGAACGCACCAATGGAAGCGTTCACTGATCCTGACCAATTCTTTAACGGTGTGGGTGTAGATGGCGTGTATTTACCTTTCCATAAAGCCAATCAATTCTTGGGTATGGAATCATTACCTACATTTATCGTGAATGATGTAATCAAAATGCCTGATGTCCCAAGCTACATCGAAGCTTATAAAGTACATTTAGATCAGTTTTTTGCGACTGCCCATTAAGAGAGAAATAATATGTTGACAATTATCGCAGAAATTCAGACACATGCAGGTGCAGAACACCGCCAAGCAGTCTTAGATGCATTCCAAAAAATCATTCCAACTGTATTGGCAGAAGAAGGTTGTCACGGTTATGCCCCATTGATTGATCATCTGCCAGCAATTGCGATGCAGACACAAGATGAAAATAGCATTGTGATGTTAGAACAATGGGAAAGTACCGCTCACCTTGAAGCACATATGCAAACGGCACATATGCTGAAGCATTTTGAAGCGACCAAAGCGCATGTGTCTGATGTGAAAGTGCGTATTTTGGAAAATGGGATTTAGAACAAAGATTGGTTATTTATCAAATCCTCATAAAATATATGATACTCGGTAATGTCATCTGCAACCTGCGTGATTTCAAGAAGATACTGTTTCTGCGATAAATTTTAATTAATACAAGAAGTGAACAGGTTTTGCAGATGACAATGCCTTTGGTTACTTTGGGCAAAACCAAAGTAACTCCAGCCGAAGGCTAATCTTGAATATGAATGAGAACACAATACGACTCCGTCAAGACAAAGAAAAATATAAGAAAATGATTTTACTGATAATAATACTGCTTCAAATGTCGGCTATATTCTGTTAAATAACATTCTAAGCCCTCTCGACGATCAGCTTTTTGCATCTCTTTAGCAGCTAATTGTTCAATCTTACTTTCCAATAATTTGAGAATCGCTGCTTGTTCCACTTCAGGTAGTTGGGCTTTTTCTTTCTGCTGTTTTTTAATTTCCAAATAATCTTCTGCCCAATGACGTAATGGATCATGCTCAGAGACTTGTGCAAATAAATCGGTAATCAATAATTCAGGCATGACTTCTTGAGTTGCTAACTCTGCCGACATCAAACCACGAATCGAATAAAATACTTTCTTATAAGTAAAATTATCCGCAGTTTGCATCACTTTCATACCGCCTTTCGCCAGCGATAAGTAGTGGTGATATAGCGCACTATAGTCGATTCGCTCAAGCAATCCATCGCGAAAGCTTTGCCATTCTGGAAAAGCATTAAAATAAACAACATGCGCTCTGACCCATTCCAAAACCGTTGGGTTACTTTTTGCCAGTAATCCAAACATTTTATCAAGATCATAAGAAACGAAATCAAAATCACCATCCATGATTTCAATCAAATCTCGGTATTTTTTATAGTCATAATATTGGTCTTTACTCGGCAAATGAAAGCCGCGCACATCATAGTCACTGTCAGGGCTGGCCATACCCCATAAACGACTACCACTTTCGATATAAAATAATGGAATGTCTTGGCGCTGTTCGAATAGTTTTTCGATTTCGTGATGGATGTTCATATTATTTATTCTGCTTAATAAGAGTTTGGTTAATCACCTTCCATTGATAATTATCATCTTGTTTGACGATATACTTGAATTTATTTGCTGGAAAATTATTTCCTCCATCTTTTCCACCATATTTATCATCAGCATAATTCCATGAAATGATTTCCAAAGTCTTTGGTTGAAGCATTTTCACAGATTCTATAAAGCGAAAGTTTATATTTTCATAAATATCTGTACCTAGAGCATCATCATTTTGTACTAGAAATGGTCTACTTTCAGAAAATCGTGAGACTTCTGAAAGAATCGCTAAATATGTCCCACTACCACCCTGACACCCTCGATCCCCACCCCATAAGATGAAATAACTAGAGATACCTGAAGATAAATCTCT
>Ga0247720_100358_pt1 | contig 18196 bp, 14 predicted proteins | sample MSEWel2015_12_15_FD_189078 | JGI IMG/M metagenome (GOLD analysis project Ga0247720, IMG submission 189078) | Subsurface sediment microbial communities from gas well in West Virginia, United States - MSEEL Well Study Marcellus 3H_2015_12_15 | ecosystem: Environmental > Terrestrial > Deep...
TTCCCTACACCGACCGCATTGATTACACCGGCGGGGTCATGAACAACCTGCCTTACGTGCTGGCGGTGGAAAAACTGGCGGAGATTGAGGTGCCGGACCGGGTGAAAACGATCCGGGTGATGCTGGCCGAGATGTTCCGGATCACCAGTCATCTGCTGTTCCTGGGCACCTATCTGCAGGATCTGGGGGCGATGACACCGGTGTTTTTCACCTTCAGCGACCGGCAGCGGGCCTACAAGGTGATTGAGGGGGTCACCGGCTTTCGCATGCACCCGGCCTGGTACCGCATCGGTGGTGTGATGCAGGATTTGCCAGAAGGCTGGGAGAAGCTGGTCCAGGAGTTTCTGGACTGGATGCCGCCGAGGCTGCGGGAGTACGAGCGGGCGATGATGGAGAACGCCCTGGTGCGGGAGCGGACCCGCGATGTGGCGGCCTTCAGCACCGCCGAAGCCCTGGCCTGGGGGGTCACCGGCCCGAATCTGCGGGCCACCGGATGCAATTTTGATCTTCGCAAGCAGCGGCCCTACTCCGGCTATGACAACTTCGAATTCGAGGTGCCCCTGGGCGACCGTGGCGATGTGTTTGACCGTGGCCAGCTCCGTATCGAGGAAATGCGCCAGAGCCTGCGGATTATCCAGCAGTGTGTGAATCACATGCCGTCCGGCGACTTCAAGGCGGATCATCCGCTGACCACCCCGCCGCCGCGGGAGCGGATGCTGGAACACATTGAAACCCTGATTACCCATTTTCTGCAGGTGTCCTGGGGGCCGGTGCTCAAGCCCCAGGAATCCATGCAGATGGTGGAGGCCACCAAAGGCATCAACAGTTATTACCTGACCAGTGATGGCAGCACCATGAGTTATCGAACCCGGATCCGGACCCCGAGTTTCCCGCATCTGCAGCAGATTCCGAGTGTGATGCGGGGCGGCTTCGTGCCGGACCTGATCGCCCATCTGGGCAGCATTGATTTTGTGATGGCTGACGTGGACCGCTGATGATGGAACCGACACCAACCTCACAGACCATCACCACTGACGGCTTCCAACTGCACCCGGAGGACGAAGCCGCCATGCGCGAAGAGGCCGGTCATTACGAGCAGCCCCAGGCCGCCTGCATCGAGGCGCTGAAGATTGTCCAGCGCCGTCATGGCTGGGTGCCCGACGGGGCCATTGCCGCCATTGCCCGGGTGCTGGGGGTGGGCCCGGCCAGTGTTGAGGGCGTAGCCACCTTCTACAGCCTGATTTTCCGGCAGCCGGTGGGGCGCCATGTGATTCTGGTGTGCGATTCCAGCTCCTGCTTTCTGACCGGTTTTGACCAGCTCCTGGAGGCCCTGGCCGAGCGGTTGGGCATCGGCCTGGGTGAAACGACGACCGATGGGCGCTTCACCCTCCTGCCGGTGTGCTGCCTGGGGGCCTGCGACGGCGGACCGGCCATGATGATTGATGACGATGTCTACGGCCCGGTAGGCGCCGAGGATCTCGCCGACCTGTTAGAGGGTTATTCGTGAACAGCCAACGCCAGCCTCCCGTCTATCGCAGTCGCCTGCTCCAGCCTGCTTCCGAGCGCAAGCCGGAGACTCATCCGCTGACCTGGCGGCTCCGGGATGATGGCCGGGTGGTCGACCTGAGGGACTACCAATCAAAAGACGGCTACCGCTCGGTCAGGCAGGTGCTGAACGAACACGATCCCCGGGCCGTTATCGCCGCCATGAAAGAGGCCAATGTCCGTGGCCGCGGTGGCGCCGGTTTTTCCGCCGGCCTGAAATGGAGCCTGACCATGCAGGGCGGCGACATGCCCCGGGGCTATATCGTCTGCAATGCCGATGAGATGGAACCGGGCACCTTCAAGGACCGCCTGCTGATGGAGCAGCAGCCGCATCTGCTGATTGAGGGCATGATCCTCGCCGCCTTCGCCAATAACGCCCGGTATGGCTACATCTTTCTGCGTGGCGAATACGTGGAGTCGGCCCGGGTGCTGACACAGGCGATCTCGGAGGCCCGTGAGGCCGGCTGGCTCGGGCCCGACATTGCCGGCAGCGGCTTCGATTTTGATATTGCCGTGCATACCGGCGCCGGGCGCTATATCTGCGGGGAGGAAACCGCTCTGCTCAACTCACTGGAAGGGAAACGGGCCAACCCGCGGGCCAAACCTCCGTTCCCCGGCCAGTCGGGTGCCTGGGGCAAACCCACGGTGGTGAACAATGTCGAGACCCTGTGCAATGCACCGGCCGTGATGCTGCACGGTGCCGACTGGTACCAGGAGCTGTCCGGGGATCGCACCGATGATGGGGGCACCAAGCTCTATGGCGCCTCGGGGCTGGTCAACCGGCCCGGGCTCTGGGAGTTACCGATCGGCGTCACCGGCCGGGAAATCCTGGACCGTGCCGGTGGCCTGCGGCACGACCGGAGACTCAAGGCCTGGCTGCCCGGCGGTGCCAGCACCGGTTTTTTGCTGCCAGAGCACCTGGATCTGCCGCTGGATTTCGATACCGTGGGCAAGGAAGGCAGCCGCCTGGGCACGGGGCTGATTACGGTGGTCACCGAAGATCAGAGTATGGTCTCGCTGATGCGCAATCTGGAGGAGTTTTTCGCCCGGGAGTCCTGTGGCTGGTGCACGCCCTGCCGGGATGGTCTGCCCTGGACCGTGAAGCTGCTACTGGCCCTGGAACGGGGTGAAGGCGAGGCCGGCGATGTCGAGCTGCTGGATAAGCTGGCGGCGGACTGTGGCCCGGGACTGACCTTTTGCGCCCATGCCCCGGGTGCGGCCATGCCGCTGCAGGCCGCCCTCCGGCACTTCCGGCACGAATTCGAGCAGGGTGTTCACTACCCGAAGGGCAAGGCCCATGCCGATCCGATTCCGGTGGGGGAAGTATGAATCAGTCACTGACCATGAACAGGGAGTAAACCGGCACCATGGCAACCATTCATGTGGACGGCCAGAGCTACGAGGTCAACGGTGCAGACAATCTGCTCCAGGCCTGCCTGTCCCTGGGCCTGGACATTCCCTATTTCTGCTGGCACCCCGCCATGGGCAGTGTCGGTGCCTGCCGTCAGTGTGCGGTGCGCCAGTACAAGGATGAAAACGACGATAAGGGCATGCTGGTAATGTCCTGCATGACACCGGCGACGGATCAGACCCGGATTGATATCGAGGACGAGGAGGCCCGGGCCTTCCGCGCGAGTGTGGTGGAGTGGCTGATGATCAACCATCCCCACGACTGCCCGGTGTGCGAGGAAGGTGGCCATTGCCACCTGCAGGATATGACCGTGATGACCGGCCACGACCGGCGCCGCTACCGGTTCCGCAAGCGCACCCGCCGGAATCAGTACCTGGGCCCGTTTATCGCCCATGAAATGAACCGCTGTATTACCTGCTACCGCTGCGTGCGCTTTTACAACGATTACGCCGGAGGTACCGATCTGGGCGCCTTCGGGGCCAAGGACAACATCTATTTCGGGCGCCACGAGGAGGGCACCCTGGAAAGCCGGTTTGCCGGTAATCTGACCGAAGTCTGCCCGACCGGCGTGTTTACCGACCAGAGCCATTCCGACCATTACACCCGCAAGTGGGACCTGCAGTTTGCGCCGGGTATCTGCCACCAGTGCGCCATGGGCTGCAACACCAGCCCGGGCGAGCGCTATGGTGATATCCGCCGGATTGAAAACCGCTATCACGGTGACGTTAACGGTTATTTCCTCTGTGATCTGGGACGGTTTGGCTACGGCTATGTGAACCGCACTGACCGGCCCCGGGTGCCGGAGTGGCATCCGTCCGAAACCGGCCAGCCGGGCGAACTCTCGGTGGACGCTGCCCTCGCCCGTATCGGCGACGCCCTGAAGCATGCCCGTCGGGTGATCGGCATTGGTTCCCCCCGGGCCAGCCTGGAGAGCAATTACCAGCTCCGGGAACTGGTAGGCCCGGCGAACTTTGCCACCGGGATTGAGGCCCGGGAACAGGCCTGTCTTGATCGAATGAATGAGCTCACCCGCAGTTGCGGATTGACCGTGCCCACGCTTCGGGAGGTGGAAGAGCACGATGCGGTGCTGTTGCTCGGCGAGGATCCCATGGAAAGTGCCGCCCGGCTGGGGCTGTCGATCCGTCAGGCGGTGACTGCGCCACCGGCGGATCGGGCGGCGAAGCTGGGGATTCCCGACTGGAATGCCGAGGCAATGAAAACCCTGGCCCAGGATCATCGCCAGCCGCTGTTCATTGCCTACCCGGCGGCCACCGAGCTGGATGGCATTGCCCGGTCAAGACTGCCACTGGCGCCTGACGATATTGCCCGGCTGGGATTTGCGGTCGCTCATGCCATTGATGCGGTGGCACCGGCGGTTCCGGATATGGACGAGGATCTTCAGCAGCGGGCCGAGGCGATTGCCCGGGCACTGATGGAAGCGGAGCGTCCGCTGATTGTCAGCGGCGGTTCACTGGCCTGCCCCGCTGTGCTGGATGCCGCCGGGAACATTGCCCGGGCACTGGCCCGCCGTGCCTCCCGTGGTGGCGTAATGTTCATACGCCGGGAGGTGAACAGTACCGGTTTGTCCCTGATGGGAGGGCAGACCCTGGACTGGGCACTGGACCAGCTGTCTGACGGTGCAGCCGATGCGGTGGTGATTCTCGAAAACGATCTGTACCAGCGTCTTCCGGATAGTCGGGTCGATGCGGCTTTGGACCGTGCCGAGATTCGGGTGGTGCTGGATCATCAGCGAACCCGGACCCTGGAGCGCGCCACCTTCGCATTGCCGGCGGCCACCTTTGCCGAAGCCGATGGCACCCTGGTCAGCCTGGAGGGTCGTGCCCAGCGCTTTTTCCAGGTGTTCGACCCGAGTTACATGCGACCGGAGGCCCGGATTCACGAGAGTTGGCGCTGGCTGCACGCGCTGTCGGCCCGGAAAAACAAAGCGGGTTCCGGAGATATTACCCTGGACGAGGTGACCGGGGCCTGTGCCAGAGCCTGCCCGGCACTGGCGCCGATGGTGGACGCCGCGCCCAACGCCGGGTACCGGGTTGAGGGGCTGCGTCTGGCCCGGGAGCCTCACCGTTACAGCGGCCGCACCTCCATGCGGGCTGACCAGAATGTCAGTGAACCCCGGGCACCCCAGGACCCGGATACCGCCTTCGCGTTCTCCATGGAGGGTTACAGTGGCTACCGGGAGCCCCGGCAACAGGTGCCCTTTGCCTGGGCACCCGGCTGGAATTCGCCCCAGGCCTGGAACAAGTTTACCGATGAGGTGGGTGGCCATCTGCGCGGCGGAGACCCCGGGGTCCGGTTGCTGAATACCCGGCCCGGCTCGTATTACTATGCCTCGGCCGTTCCCGACGCCTACCGGCGGTCCGAAGTGGATTTCCAGGCCATTGTCCTGCCGCGTCTGTTTGGCGGTGAAGAAACCTCGGCCCTGGCCGAACCCATTCGCCAGCGCATGGAACGCCCGGCCATTCTGCTCTCGGAAGCCGACGCGACCCGCCTGGGCGCCGAGCTGGGCGGCCTGGTCACGGTGACTGGCGAGCAGGCCTGTGTCACGCTTCCGGCCTGCATGCAAAACGACTGGCCGGATGGCCTGGTGGGCCTGCCGGCGGGCAGCGTTCCAGCGGGGATTGCCAGTGGCCGCGTGACCCTGGCCGCAGGACCGGGGTCAACGCCCGGCCCCGGGGAGGTGCGACCATGAGCTGGCTGACTCCGGAACTGCAGGCCATTCTGTGGAGCCTGTTTCAGGCCCTGGTGATCCTGTTGGGCGCGGTCCTGCTCGGGGCCGCCCTGACGATCGTGGAACGGCGCCTGCTCGGGTTGTGGCAGGACCGCTATGGCCCGAACCGGGTTGGGCCCTTTGGCACGCTCCAGCTGGTGGCGGACATGATCAAGATCTTTTTCAAGGAGGACTGGATCCCGCCGTTCGCCGACCGGCCCCTGTTTGTGCTGGCGCCGGTCATTGCCTTTGCCTCCCTGCTGCTGTCGTTCATCATCATTCCCATCACCCCCGGCTGGGGTATTGCGGATTTGCATATCGGCCTGCTGTTTTTCCTGGCCATGGCGGGAATCAACGTCTATGCGGTGTTGCTCGGGGGCTGGGCCAGTGGCAACAAGTATGCGCTGCTCGGCGCCATCCGGTCGTCAGCCCAGACCCTGTCCTATGAAGTGTTCATGGGCCTGTCACTGATGGGCGTGGTGGCTTTGGCCGGCTCGTTCAACCTGCGTGAGATTGTTGCCGCCCAGGAAGGACTCTGGTTCGTGATTCCCCAGTTTTTCGGTTTCTGTACCTTTCTGATCGCCGGGGTGGCCGTCACCCACCGCCACCCCTTTGACCAGCCCGAGGCGGAGCAGGAGCTGGCGGACGGTTACCATATTGAATATTCCGGCATGAAGTTCGGTCTGTTCTTTATCGGCGAGTATGTCGGCATGGTGCTGGTGTCCGCCCTCATCGTGACCCTGTTCTTCGGCGGCTGGCATGGCCCCTGGCTGCCGCCAATTCTCTGGTTTGCGATCAAGACCGGATTCTTCCTGATGCTGTTCATCCTGCTGCGGGCCTCGTTGCCGCGGCCCCGCTATGACCGGGTGATGAGCTTCGGCTGGAAGGTCTGTCTGCCGCTGACCCTGATCAATCTGCTGGCAACCGGTGCAGTGATGCTGCTGGTTGGCCCGTAAGCCCGAGGAGGACCCTGGTATGGCGAAGGAAAAGGTCCCGTTCATCAAATCCGTGCTCTGGCTGGTGCCGGCCACCTGGACCCAGCTGCGCACCCTGGGGATGGTGTTCATGCACAGTTTCCGCAAGCGCGAAACGGTGAACTACCCTGAGGAGGCGGTCTACCTGCCGCCCCGGTACCGGGGCCGGATTGTGCTGACCCGGGACCCGGACGGCGAGGAGCGTTGCGTGGCCTGCAACCTGTGCGCGGTGGCCTGTCCGGTGGACTGCATTTCCCTGCAGAAGGGTGAACAGGAGGACGGTCGCTGGTATCCCGAATTTTTCCGGATCAATTTCTCCCGCTGCATTTTCTGCGGTATGTGCGAGGAGGCCTGCCCTACCTCGGCAATCCAGCTGACGCCGGACTTCGAGATGGCGGAATACGACCGCCAGCAACTGGTGTACGAGAAGGAGGACCTGCTGATCAACGGGCCGGGCAAGGACCACGATTACCACTTTTACAAGGTGGCGGGGATGGCCATCGGTGGCAAGGACAAAGGCCAGGCACTGAATGAAGAGGAACCGGTGGATGTCCGGTCCCTGTTGCCATAAGACGGGAGGCGAAGAACCATGGAACTGGCATTTTATCTGAGCGGTCTGGTGGCGGTACTGGCCACGGTGGGCGTGATCACCGGGAGGAACCCGGTGCATGCCGTGGTGTATCTGATCGTCTCGCTGATCGCCGTGGCGCTGGTGTTTTTTGCCCTGGGGGCGCCGTTTGCCGGAGCCCTGGAAATCATCGTTTATGCCGGGGCGATCATGGTCCTGTTCGTGTTTGTGGTGATGATGCTCAATCTCGGACCGGATGAGGACAGTGACGCCGGCGGCTGGCGCCATCCGCGCCACTGGCTGGGTCCCTCTGTGCTCGCACTGGTGTTGCTGGCGGTGTTGCTGTTCCTGCTTGGCAGTGGCGACATGGCCCGGACCGTAGATGGTGAACTGCAGGCTGCCCGGGCGGTTGGGCTGACCCTGTTCGGGCCCTGGCTTATCGCCGTGGAACTGGCAGGGCTGTTGTTACTGGGGGCCCTGGTGGCCGCCTCCCATGTCGGGCGCCGGTCGAATCCTTTACGAGACAGGAGGGGGCTCTGATGTCGGGTATTCCCATGGAACATGGCCTCGGGCTGGCCGCCATTCTTTTTGTGCTGGGGCTGGCGGGCCTCATGTTGCGCCGCAACATGCTGTTTGTGCTGATGAGCCTTGAGATCATGCTGAACGCGGCTGCGCTGGCCTTTGTCGTCGGCGCCACGGCCTGGAACCAGCCCGATGGCCAGGCCATGTTCCTGCTGGTGATCACGCTGGCCGCCGCGGAAGCGGCCGTGGGTCTGGCGTTGATGATCCAGCTCTATCAGCGGGTGCGCTCCCTCAACCTTGATCTGGTCAGCAGGATGCGCGGATGATGGCGTTGCTGGTTACCTTGTCGTTTGTATTACCCTTGGCGGGCACCCTGGTGCTGGCCCTCTCTGGTGGGCGTCTGGGGCCGCGAGCTGGCTCCGTTGTCGGTGTGGCCAGTGTCGGCCTGGCAGCCCTGGCAACCGCCGGGGCGATTGCGCTTTACGCTGGCGGCGACGGCGCGGTGGGCTTCTCGCTCTGGACCTGGATGCAGGTGGGTAACTTTCAGCCCACCATCGGGCTGGCGGTGGACGGCCTGGCCCTGGTGATGATGGCGGTCATTACCGGTGTGGGTTTCTTCATTCATCTGTTCGCGGCCTGGTACATGGCGGGAGAGTCTGGCGTTACCCGGTTCTACGCCTGGATGAACCTGTTTGTCTTCAGCATGCTCATCCTGGTGCTTGGGGACAACCTGTTGCTGCTGTTCCTGGGCTGGGAAGGTGTCGGCCTGTGCAGTTACCTGCTGATCGGCTATTACTATCAGGACAGCGCCAACGGCAGGGCCGCGTTCAAGGCGTTTGTAGTGACCCGGATCGGTGACGTGTTCCTGGCCCTGGGCCTGTTCCTGATCTTCCGGGATCTGGGCACGCTGGATATCCAGGAGGTTATGGCACGGGCATCTGAGGTCTGGGCACCGGGTGATCCCACGGTCACCCTCGTCGCATTGCTGGTGCTGGGCGGGGCCCTGGGCAAATCCGCCCAGGTGCCGCTGCACACCTGGTTGCCCGATGCCATGGCCGGCCCCACCCCGGTTTCGGCCCTGATACACGCGGCCACCATGGTGACCGCCGGGGTCTACCTGATCGCCCGCCTGAACGGAATTTTCCTGCTGGCACCGGATGTACTCTGGCTGGTGGGGGTGATCGGCGCGGTCTCCCTTGTGCTGGCGGCGTTTGCCGCCCTGGCCCAGACCGACATCAAGCGGGTGCTGGCCTATTCCACCATGAGCCAGATTGGCTACATGTTTCTGGCGCTCGGCGTCGGGGCTTTTGACGCTGCCATTTTCCACCTGGTTACCCACGCATTCTTCAAGGCTTTACTGTTCCTGTCGGCCGGCGCCGTGATCACCAGTTGCCACCACGAGCAGGACATGAACCGGCTGGGCGGGCTGAGAAAGCGCCTGCCGGTGGCCTATGCCGGCTTCCTGGTGGGAGGGTCGGCGCTGGTGGCCCTGCCCCTGGTCACCTCAGGTTTCTACAGCAAGGACGAAATCCTCTGGCAGGCACTGGCAGCGGGGCAGCCGGGGTTACTGATCGCGGGTCTGCTGGGGGCATTCCTGACCTGCATCTACACGGTGCGGTTGATACTGGGGACCTTTCATGGCGACTGCGGCAGCGACAACGCCCGGAACGCCGAGCCCGGCAGAAATCTGTGGACGCACCATCTGCCGCTTGGCGTGCTGGCGGTCCTGTCTACCTTTGTAGGCGCCATACTCTACCCGCACCTGGGTTCGCTGTTTCCGGCGGCGCCCGGCGCCAGCGCGGAGACCGGCGAGGGCCTGATTCCGGTCCTGGCCAGCGGCACCGTGATTGCCGGCCTCGCTATGGCGGGCTGGCTGTTCCTGGCCCGGGGTCGTTGGCTGCGGCAACAGGTGAGCGGGGGACCGGGCGCAGCCCTGTGGTCGCTCTGGCACCGGGCCTGGGGCTTCGATGCCCTGTATGACCGGCTGTTGGTTCGGCCCTGGCAGTTTGTCGTTGGCATTCTCCGGCACGACCTGGTGAATATGGCCATCAACCTGCTGGCGTTGCTGGCCCGGCTTCTGAATGCCGGACTGGTCCGCGCCCAGACTGGACGGACCCGCAGCTACGCCACCGCCATGATTCTGGGCGCGACGGTGATTCTGCTGGCACTGGCCATGGGTCCGGGAGGCGTTTCATGATTCTGGTGTGGCTGATCGTGATTCCGTTCCTGGGCGGCTTGTTGTGCTGGTACGCCGACCGGTTGGGTGAACAGATGCCCCGCTGGATTGCCCTGGCAACCATGCTGTTCGTACTGGTGATCAGCCTCTGGCTCTGGGTCACCGGGGACTTTGCCCTGCCCCAGGGTGGCCAGAGTCAGTGGCTGCTGGAGTGGCGGACGGACTGGATTCCCCGGTTCGGCATTGAGATCCACCTGGCCATGGACGGGCTCTCGTTGATCCTGGTGGCCCTCACCGGATTTCTCGGCGCCCTTGCGGTGCTGTGCTCCTGGCATGAAATCGGACACCGTATCGGCTTCTTTCACCTCAACCTGTTGTGGATTCTGGGCGGTGTCGTGGGGGTTTTCCTGGCGCTGGATCTGTTCCTGTTCTTCCTGTTCTGGGAAATGATGCTGGTGCCCATGTACTTCCTGATTGCGCTCTGGGGCCACAGCGGTTCTGCCGGCCAGACGCGGATCCGCGCCGCCACCCGCTTCTTTATCTACACCCAGGCCAGTGGCCTGCTCATGCTGGTGGCGATCCTGGCTCTGGTGTTCATCCACTTCGGCAACACCGGCCAGCTGTCGTTCAGCTACGACGTGCTGCGTCAGGCCGAGGTGCCGGAGGCCGTTGCGCCCTGGCTGATGCTCGGGTTTTTCGTGGCGTTTGCGGTGAAACTGCCGGTGGTGCCTTTCCACGGCTGGTTGCCCGATGCCCATGCCCAGGCGCCCACCGCCGGCAGTGTCGACCTGGCCGGTATTCTGCTGAAAACCGCGGCCTATGGCATGTTGCGCTTCGGCCTGCCCCTGTTTCCCGCGGAATCCTCGGCCTTTGCCCCGGTTGCCATGACCCTCGGCCTGGTCAGCATCATCTATGGCGCCGTGCTGGCCTGTGGTCAGCAGGACATCAAGCGGCTCATTGCCTACACCAGTATTTCCCATATGGGCTTCGTGCTGATTGCCATCTACTCAGGCTCGGAGCTGGCGATACAGGGCGCTGTGGTATTGATGGTGGCCCACGCGTTCTCCTCGGCCGGGCTGTTCATCCTGAGCGGGCAGTTGTATGAGCGCATCCACACCCGGGATATGCGGATCATGGGCGGCCTCTGGGGCCGGATACCGGCCTTGCCGGGATTCACGCTGTTCTTTGTCGCCGCCTCTTTGGGTATGCCGGCGACGGCGAACTTTGTCGGGGAGTTCATGATCCTGTTCGGCACCTTCCCGAGCGCCCCGGTGGTTGTAGTGATTGCCTGTTCCGGGCTGGTACTGGCGGCGATCTATTCCCTGATTCTGATGCAGCGGGTGCACTTCGGACCGGAATACCGCAATGGGATACTGGCGGGGCCGGACTGGCGCGAGTATTTCATGATGCTGACCCTGCTGGCTCTGGTGCTTCTGGTTGGCCTCTACCCCCAGCCGATCCTGGATACAACCGCCGGTCTGGCGTCCCTGACCGCGGAGTTGTTTGCCGGCGCGCCCGGTGACCAGCTGACCAAGCTATCCGGGGAGGTGCGCTGATGTTGACCGCTGCTCACCTTTTCACGTTACTGCCGTTGATCATTGTCGGCGCCACGGCGGTGGCCGCCATGCTGGGGATTGCCTGGCGGCGTCACCATGCCGGCACCGCGCTGGTATCGGCGGCCGGGCTGATTGTCGCCCTGCTGTTGTTGCCGCTGACCTATCCGGCGGCGGACTCTCCGCCCCTGATGCAGGTGGACGGTCTGGCGGTCATGGCAGGTGCCCTGATTCTGCTTTCGGCCCTGGTGACGGTGATTCTGAGCCACCATTACCTGACCGGCTACATTGGCCCCCGGGAAGAGTTTTACCTGCTGCTGCTGTGTGCCACGGCCGGCGCGCTGGCCCTGGTGGCCAGTGATCACCTGGCGATGTTGTTCATCAGTCTGGAACTGCTGTCCATGCCCCTTTATGGCATGCTCGCCTATAGCTTCCGGGCTGAGCGCTCACTGGAGGCCGGCATCAAATACCTGCTGCTCTCTGCGGCGGCCACCGCCTTCCTGCTGTTTGGCATGGCGCTGATCTATGCCCGAACCGGCTATCTGGATCTGGCGGTACTGGCCGGGGCATTGACCGGTGCACCGGACCTCTGGATGCTTGCCGGTGCGGCACTGATGGTGGTGGGGCTGGGCTTCAAGCTCTCGATAGTGCCCTTCCACCTGTGGACACCGGACGTCTATCAGGGCGGCCCGGCACCGGCCACCATCTTTCTCGCCACCGTCAGCAAGCTGGCGGTCTTTGTGGTGCTACTGCGTCTGGTGCATGCGGCGCCGGTCTTCAGCAGTGAGTGGCTGCAGACGCTGGTTACGGTGCTGGCCCTGCTGACCATGCTCGGGGGCAACCTGTTGGCGCTGTTCCAGGCCAACCTCAAGCGCCTGTTGGGCTATTCCTCCATCGCCCATTTCGGTTATCTGCTGGTGGCCATCGTGGCGGGCAATGCCCTGGCGACGGAAACCACCGGGGTCTACCTGGTCACCTACCTGGTAACGACACTCGCTGCCTTCGGCGTGGTGACCCTGGTATCGAGCCCGTTTGGCGGTGAGGACGCGGACGGGCTGCCGGTCTATCGCGGCCTGTTCTGGCGCCGGCCCTACCTGGCGGCAGTGATGACCGTGAGTTTCCTGTCTCTGGCGGGTATTCCACTGACCGCCGGATTTATCGGCAAGTTCTATGTGATTGCCCTGGGCGTCGCCGCCAGCCAATGGTGGCTGGTGGGCGGGATTGTCGCCGGCAGTGCCATCGGCCTCTATTACTACCTGCGGGTAATAGTGACCCTGTACCTGCCGGAGCCCGGTATGCGTCGGCGGGATGTCAGCAATGACTGGGGCAGCCGCATAGGCGGGGTGACACTGGTGGCCCTGGCCGTGGCGATACTGGTACTGGGGATATACCCGGCACCGATGATCGACTGGGTCCAGGGTCTGAGCGCGGGTTAATGGAGCTTGAGCCGGGGATGCATGGCCCGGCTGATCCGGTCCATCAGCCAGATGATGCCGGTCCGCAGCATGCCGTGCAGCGCCACCTGGTGCATCCGGTAGAGTGACAGGTAAAACAGGCGTGCCACCTTGCCTTCGATATACATGCTGCGGCCGGACAGGTTGCCCATCAGGTTGCCGACGGTGGTGTAGCGGCTGAAATTGATCAGCGAGCCGTGGTCCTTGTATACGAATGGCACGGCCTTGCCGCCCTCCAGCCGGTTGCAGAGCGTCCTGAACAGGGTGTCGGCCTGCTGGTGTGCTGCCTGGGCCCTGGGCGGTACCGGCCGGTCGGAGTCAGGCTGCGGGCAGGCGGCGCAGTCACCCAGGGCAAAGATGTCGGTATCCTGAGTGGTTTGCAGGGTCTGCTCCACAACCAGCTGGTTGCTCCGGTTCACTTCCAGTCCTTCCAGCTCTGCCAGGAACGCCGGGGCCTTGATGCCCGCCGCCCAGATCGTCATCTCCGAAGGCAGCTCGGTGCCATCCTTCATGATGATGCTGGTCTCCCGGACTTCGCTGACCGGTTGCCCGGCGAGCACCCGGACCCTCTGCCGCTCCAGCTCCCGGGTGGCTGCCGCCGAAAGCCGGCCTGGCAGGGCGGGGAGAATCCGGTCCGCGGCCTCGATCACGGTAATCGAGACATCCGAGGGTTGCAGGTGATTCATTCCGTACACCGGCAGCTCCCTTGAGGCCAGTCGCAACTCGGCCGCCAGTTCGACACCGGTCGCACCGGCCCCGATGATACTGATATTCAGGGTGTGTTCGGCGCCCTGCAGTGCCTCATGGTTCTTGCGCAGGAAGGCGTTGAGCATAAGGTTGTGGAATCGGCGGGCCTGCTTCAGGCTGTCAAGAAACAGGCAGTTGTCCTGGGCGCCGGGGGTGCCGAAATCGTTGGCGGTACTGCCCACGGCTATCACCAGGGTGTCGTAGCTGATGTGCCTTTCCGGCACCACTTCCGCGCCTTCCTGGTCGCGAAACGGGGCAATGATCAGCTTTTTGGCGGCACGGTCCAGCCCGCTCATCCGGCCGAGCTGGAATTCGTAATGATGCTTCCGGGCGTGGGCCCGGTAGTTGATCTCGTTGGCATTGGCATCCAGGGAGCCGGACGCCACTTCGTGCAGGAGGGGTTTCCAGACATGGGTCAGCCCGGAATCCACCAGGGTAATCCGGGCCTTGTGCTTTTTACCCAGCTTGTTGCCCAGTCTGGTGACCAGCTCAAGACCGCCGGCGCCGCCGCCGACTACAACAATATGATGAAGGTTTTCCATAACAATCCAACCTGTAAGTGAAGAGAGCCAAGCGCTCTTCCGGGAAAGCGCTTGGCTGTCCTCACTGGGAACCGTCAGGAACCACTAAAAGGTAGGGTGCTAATATTGCCACACTGGCGGCATAGATAGTAACGCGGGGCGGGCGGCACGCACAATTCTACGGAAGTGCCGCTACGTTTAACCCCGATGTTTGCCACCGGGATTTCGGGGCGCGGGCGGGTTCAGTGCCGGGTGCGAACGCCGTCCAGAATGGCCGCCATATCGTCACCAAGATCCCGCATGGCTTGCGGGGCCAGATTCCGTTCACCCATGGCTCTGAGGCCCATGATCTGGGCCTGGAGCAACCGGGCAAGACGGCTGCAGTCCACCGACTGAACCAGTTCGCCCCTGGCTCTGGCCTTTTCCAGCAGCTCCGCGATGGACTGCTCAATGGCGGCGAGAATGCTGTTGGCCTGGGCGGCCAGGGCCGGGTGCGTGTTGCTGGATTCCAGCAGTGTTTTCACGATCATGCAGGCCCGGGAGGGGGCAACGTTCTCGTCACCGCAACGGCAGGCGATGCCCCGCAGGTAGTCCTGTAACCCGTCAACGATGGAATCGTAGCCTTCCAGGTGGGCTGACAGTTCACGGCCGCCTTCTTCCGCATAGGCGGCCAGGGCTTCCGAATACAGGCCATCCTTGCTGCCGAAGGTGGCGTAGATGCTGCCCGGACGCATGTCGAGTGCCTGCTCAATCTGTTTCATTGAGCTGCCGTGATACCCCTTCTCCCAGAAAAGGCCAACGGCCTTACCCAGGGCGGTTTTTCTGTCGTAGCGTGCGTGTCTGGCCATTACAGCAATTCACCAAAGTTGTGGTTTGAATGATTGCTCAATTATAGCTTGAATGACAGCTCAATAACAGTTAGCCTGAAGTTGAAATTGAGCAATCATTCAAAAAGGAGATCGAGATGACTGACTTTCCCATGCATGATGTCGAATCCGCCCCGGAAAAATCCAAGCCGCTTCTTGAGAATTCCCTCAAGGGTTTTGGCATGATTCCCGGCCTTCACGCCGTGATGGCCGAAGCGCCAGGAGCGCTGGAAGCGTATCAGAAGCTGCACCAGCTGGTGCTGGACAGCAGCTTTGATAATGACGAGAAAACCGTGGTCTGGCAGACCATCAACGTTGAAAATGCCTGCCACTATTGTGTTCCGGCACACACCGGCATCGCCAAGATGATGGAAGTCTCCGATGACATCATTGATGCTTTGCGGGATGAAACACCGTTGCCGAGCGACAAACTGGAGGCGCTACGGACCTTTACGCTCGCCGTGATGCGCAAACATGGCAATGTCAGCAAAGAGGACCTGGACGCCTTCTACAAGGCAGGTTACAAGCACCGTCAGGTACTGGAAGTGATTCTGGTGCTGTCCCAGAAAACCCTGAGCAACTACATCAACCACATTGCCGAAACGCCGGTTGATGAGCCGTTCAAGAAGTTTGAGTGGCACAAGAAGCAGTAATTTCCGGGGTGTTGGTCAACGGATGCAGGGCTAGCCTGCATCCGTTGCCAGTATGTTTGCCTGTTTCAGCCGTTGCTTGTTCCTGAGCCGTTTGTCGACGCATTCCTTTTCATCCTCAAGGATAACGACACATTCCAGGCACTGAATGCATTCATCGTAATCGATCCGGCCGTCCTTGCGAATGGCGTTGATACCGCACTCGTTCTTGCAATGCTGGCAGGGATTACCGCATAGCTCGACCCGGTCCAGCCAGCTGAACAGCCGGAACCGGCCAAGCACCGCAAGGCCGGCGCCCAGCGGGCACAGGTAGCGGCAATAGAACTTGTGGATGAACATGCCGAGCACCAGCAGGCCAACGGCATAAAGCACGAAGGGCCAGTGGCGAACAAAGAACAGGGTAATACTGGTTTTGAAAGGCTCTACTTCCGCCAGCTTTTCGGTAATGGTCAGGGAGTAGAAGGCGGTGCCTACCAGACCCACGAGTATCGGGTATTTGAGCAGGATCAGGCGCCGGTGCCATTGCTCGGGCACCCTGATCTGGCGGAGTTTCAGTTTCTCGCCGAGCCAGGCGGCCATTTCCTGGAGGGCGCCGAACGGGCAGAGCCAACCGCAGAACAGGCCGCGGCCCCAGATGAACAGCGTAATGAACGTGTAGATCCAGAGAATGAAGATCACCGGGTCGAGCAGGAAAACATCCAGCGAGAAACCGTCCCAGATCGCCAGGAACAGGGTATAGATGTTGACCACAGAGAGCTGGCCCTGAGCGTAGAAGCCGATAAAGAACAGAGTGAAAAACAGGAACCCCCAGCGGAACCGGTGCACCAGCTTCGGGTTGTGGCTCAGGGTTTTCTGTCTTGCGAAAAACACGGTCAGAACGCTCAGGCCGGTGACCAACAGTGAAATCTGCCACCAGCGTTCTTTCCAGAGCCCGATCCAGACCGGTTGCCGGGTGTCCTCCGGGTTGGGGGCCACCTCCACGGTTTCAAACAGCTCTTCGTTGAATTGAAGAGGGATATCCAGTGAAGCCCTGTCTACCATCAGGTGGTTGCGGGCCAGCTCGACGTTGAGCTTCAGTTTGGCCTCGGCGCCGGGATTGAAGCCGGCATTGCCTCCGACACGGAACAGGTGTCGGGTTTCAAACGAGGGCATGCCGGCGGCGCGGAAATCCAGATTCTGATCCAGCAGGTTCAGGTCGCGTATTTCCACGGCCAGGTTGTTCTGGGTAAGGCCGATACGGTCGGGAGAGCTGCCGGGCACGAACTCGCGGGAAACATGGGGAAAGGCGCCCCGGGACATCACAGCCAGCACCTGCGCGCCGTCATCCAGGCGTTGCATCAGGCGCCGGTAGCCCTCGTCTCCGAGCAGGTTGCGCCCCACCATGGGCGAGTTGATATAGCCGAAGAACAGTTCGGAGAAGGGTTCGTCCTCCGGCGGCTCGATGTCCAAGGGGTAGTCGGATAGCGGCCGGCCGAGTTCAGCCTCTATTGCGTCGCCGGAAATCTGCCAGTGTCCGATGTAACCGTGGTCTAACAGCTGCTGCCAGGACATCGGCTGGTAGAAATCCGGTTTCGCCCGGGTGGGCGCGCTCTGGGCAAAGCCCTCAAGCTTTTTTCGGGCCACTTTCAGGGCCGAGGACAGCACGGTGTCGTTGATGATGAGCACCGAGACGGTGGCCTTGCTGACACCGTCAAAGTGAATCACGCTGCCATCACTGGTTCGTCCGGAACGGCTGGAGTTTGAGGTATCGACGATGATCTGCTCCTGCAGCGAGTGACCTTCGTATTGATCCACAAACTCAAAAAGGGGTTCTTCGCCCAGGCCATGCAGAAAAACAGGCTCATGATGATTCAGCACCTTCACGCCGGTGAAGCGGCCTTTGGTATCCAGGCCTATGAGCATGCTGATGGGCTTGCCAGCGAAACCCTGGAGGCGGCTGTGGTCTACGGTCTCGTAGGCATAGCCGAGCAGCTCCTGGAGTTGATACACCGGATACACGGGGAAATCCGGCAGCTTGTCCTCAATGACGGTTGCCGAAGGAAACAGCTCCTGGATCAGCGCCCGCTTGCTGTCTGACAGCTCGGCCTGAACCGGGGGCAACACAAACAGACAGGCAAGAAGGAGCACAATGCGCCCTGCCATGGGGTACTCCTGTGGTTCTTTTTGTTTGATCTTCCATGCTAGAGTTTTCGGCCTCGGGCTCAATGCGACCTCGGAGCCACCTGACTGCTACTTTGTGAGGAGAAATGCCATGACCGACGCTACCTACACGCCGCCCAAAGTCTGGAAATGGGACTCCGAGAGCGGGGGCCGGTTTGCCAGTATCAACCGCCCGATCGCCGGTCCGACCCATGACAAGCAGCTGCCGGTCGGCAAGCACCCGTTGCAGCTCTACTCACTGGCGACGCCCAACGGCGTGAAAGTGACAGTAATGCTTGAGGAGCTGCTGGAGCTGGGCATCAAAGAAGCCGAGTACGACGC
>Ga0247720_100361_pt1 | contig 18095 bp, 24 predicted proteins | sample MSEWel2015_12_15_FD_189078 | JGI IMG/M metagenome (GOLD analysis project Ga0247720, IMG submission 189078) | Subsurface sediment microbial communities from gas well in West Virginia, United States - MSEEL Well Study Marcellus 3H_2015_12_15 | ecosystem: Environmental > Terrestrial > Deep...
TTTCTGCCAAGCCGTGCCGGTATCTCTGTATATAATCTGCGTATCTGTTGCCACATACAGCCTGCCGGCGGTGCCAGGAGCGGGTTTTCCCGCATCCAAGCCAGCTTGGATGGAGGGGACGCCGCCGTCGTTGATTATACGCCGAGCGACTTCTTCGTCTAGTTTGTCGGCGTTGTAGTTGAAGTCGTCGACGTTATAAAAATCCTCTTGAGCTGGCTTTTTCAATCCTAAATTAGGTGTAGTATTCATACAATCGCCTCCTCTCTAATGTCAATATGTCTATAAGCTGAAAGCGCACCATGTGTCAATTGTCCAACGGTCATGTGCTGGTTATATCTCAACTCAACAATCAGATGCAGGTTGGCCGGCAGAACCTCACGCAACATTTCCTTCGCCGCGTCGAATTGACGTTTTACTGTCAACTCAATCAACACACGCAGCGTGTATGGTTCTTTGTGCAGTTCGATGACGTAGTGACCTTCGCCGAGAAGCTTGTCGAGACGTTCTTGAAGCATGCGCATGGTATACGGCAAACGGTTGAGCCAACGACCGGCAACGCGGAAGCGCCTTGTTTCGAGAGTATCATCGCCATACGGAACAATGCCGAGGATAGCCTCGCGTCGTGCAATGCCGCGCTCGGTCGCCGTCTCGATAAATTGATCATTCAGAACATCGTCGATCGCCTGCCTCAGTACAGCAAGCTCGTCATCTTTAATGTCGGCAAGAAGTTCGAATTCTCGCACACGTGCCAAAAACTCAGGCCAGTAATCGCGAATACTAGGCATTTATCGTCACCGTCCCGAGCACAGGAACCTCATCATCAGCAAGCGTAATATTTGCTTCGGCGCCATTAATCTTTGTGCCAGTGACGTCCAATACACCAGGCACGTCTAAGATGCGTGCATCAATTAGCGCAACACGCACGATGATTTGGTTTGTGTCTTGCCACGATTTGCGCAGTTCGTCAAGGTATCCCTCAATCTTAGCCTGTACCTCGGGATGCACACTTTCTGGGGTATAACCGGTATCAAGAAGGAGAGTCGTTTCGACGTTGATTGTGACAGGTTTGGCGCTTTCGACGGTGACAATGTGCCCGATCGGCGCAATGCCGTATCCCTCGCCTTGTGGCGAAGGATCGATGAACTCCTGAACTCTATCGACGAGACTAGTGTCAGCAGGAAGATGGCCAGCACCAAGAATGACCAACCGCACCGTACCTGGACCATTCCATACCGGATAGACCTTAACCGCAGTCACTCCTTCAATTGCGAGCGTTTTCTGCCGATAGTCAGCAATGTTTCCACCGAATGCTTGGCCGCGCAAGCTGTCAAAGTACCGCTTGCGTAAGCTCTCATCGTCTTCTTCCTCCGCACCGTGCTCGATGATGTCGGCTAGAATAGCTTTTGAAAGGCCAGCAATGTGATCGATCGGCAGCATGTCGCCACTGGGTATGTTCCCCGCTGTGCCCGGCGTCTCGCATTCGAGCACATAGTCTCCATCGGCAAGCTTTTCAACCGCGACGAAAATCACATCATCAATTCGAAATCGTGAGCCGATCGGCACATCTATCGGCGAGTTATTCCCGTCATAAAACAAACCGCGTCTCCGTGCTTTTGTCGCTGCTTTTCGTGTAACGCCGATTTCTGCAGCTCTTCGCGTAAGATACTCGCCGCTTGACGTGTCCGCGAATGTGAGGCGCAGGATTATATCTAACTCGATATACATTTGTGCAAGTTCGGCGGCCGCCGGCGCCAGCGCATCGTAGATGATGCTGCCTTCGCGTTTGTCTACATCGTTTGGCACGCGATCAAGCAACCGTTTCAAAATCGCTTCGAAAGTTTGATCCTCAAACGCCACCTGCTCTCACCTCCTCACGGAAATTGCCGTAGATTGATATGACCGTAAAACTCGCATAAGCTGTTTCTTCTTCAAACCTAATATCAAAATCAACCACATCAATAACGCGATCATCTTGCATAAGCGCTTCACGGACACGGCGCTTAATTTCCGATCGTACATATGCGCGCGGCTTACCGATAAGCCCCTCGAGCTCTGCACCATAATCCGGTGAATAAATGAGATAGTTAAATCGCTCCGTAAGCAAAATCTTGTGTGCCGCCTGTTTTACGGCTTCCAGTCCATCTATATAGCCAACAATACGGCCTTTATCAAAATCGATTTTGTAAGTTCTACTTGTCATCGTATTCTGATCGCTTATTTCAGTATCAGTATTGATTGAAGCACCAATTGGAAGTAGCATTCAAATCACACCCTATGCAAAGTGAGAGATTATCGGATCCAAAGTGTCCACAATTTTATCGAGCACAACATATTTTTGCCCACCCTGGACACGCAAAAGTAATACTTTATCTCCAACCTTCAATCCGTATCTTACGATGACACGTTTTTGAATAGCTTCGTCGGTATTGCCGACGTCAGAATTTACGCCTGATTCAATTTCTGCATCAATACTGGCGTATGTGCTGTTTATCGCCGCATCTATTTCACTTTTGTATGCATTGGCACTTGTTTCTCCGTTGGGTTCGAAGGCATTGATTTCACTGGTCGCATTGCTTCGATATCCTTCTACATCGCCGAGCTTATCTTTGAACGTATCAAGAAATGTGTTTACGAGCATAGACAAAAGATTTTTGATTTTTGTTTTCAGATTCGTTCGGTAGTCAGCGCGTTCTGCTGCGTCTTTCGTAATGTGGGTAGAATGGTAACTTTTTAAAAGCGCATTGATACTTTTGAGTGTCTGCTTCAGCGATGATACATAAGCAGCTACCTGACTTTGCCCGTGAACATGAGTGATGTCCACCTCGTACTGCCGCACACGTTCGGTGAAGACGAGAAATTCTTCTGTAAGCGTAAACCGCTGCTCAACATTGATTTCAAGAGGTGACACTTTTGTAACAACACCAAACATAATAGCTACAGGATTGTTGGCTTCCATTGCGTCAATACTAGCTTGTTTTATTACATCAATCAAACCCATGTCCTACACCACCTTTAGGTCTAATGACATTGTATGCTCGCCATTTGAAAAGTGATGAGTACATTCATCTATAAGAAATGGCTGTTTAATGTTCTGTTCTGAAATAACAACATGAATAAAATGTCCTGCCCTTACCGTAGAATCACCGATGACGGCATCAATTTTGAGTGATTTCGTTTCTCTGTTCTTGAGCTTTATAAGCTGATTGAGCAGTTCCTTGATTTGCGCCTCATTTTTGTTTTCATCAACGCTCTGATACAGCTGCAATCTGCCCCATTTTGCAATATTCGCACTGTCTTGTGCTACGTATACCTCCCGCTTTCCGGTATCTTTATTGTCGCGGTAGAGCTTCACAACGTTGTATGTATCACTGTCAATCGTGCTTTTATACTCATAGTCGTGCGCGCGACTTTCGTCTCCGATTATGAAGTCATGAACAAGTTTCGTAGTATCCCGCAATGCAAGAGCGCCAAAATCATCATAGAGGACATATATTTTACCTGTATTCCACGCCGTGAGTACCAGGGCTTTGTCGATGATGTCAAGTAACGTTTGTCCGTCCTCTACCATCGTTGCAATTTTGTATTTGGTATCTTCAAGAGTGCCTGTTTTGAGTCCAAAATCTTGCGCTATACGACGTACAACGTCCGTTGCGGTAACGTTGCTAAATACATAAGTATCCTTTGAAAGCAGATAGCGTATCTGGTCGTATGCCGTAATCTGCACTTCTTCATCGCGTTTGTGCTCGGTAGTAAATACATACCCATAGAAAATATTTGTGTTTTTCCACCTAAAACGGACAATATCGCCATTGTTCACTGTGAACTCGCTGGACTGGAAAGGCGAACCCTTGGCAAGTGAAAATTCCAGACTTCCGGGGCGCCCAATTCGGCTCGTTTTCCATGTGATATCTTGCGCAATCTCTGATATATCCCACACATTCCCATTCTTGTTATCTATAAGTAGCTCAACATCGTTCATACTATCACCCCGGAAGTCTCAATACTTTTCCTACTGGCAACCTTCTGACTTCAGCGTCGCTGATGTTGTTGAGTTTTACAATCTCTCTCCACCTTGTACCGCTGCCTAAATAACGCTTTGCAATTGACCATAAAGTGTCACCCTTCTTCATGGTGTATGTTTTAGGCTGAACTCTGTCATCCAATCTCGGTTTTTTTGTTGTTGTAACTGTTTTGTTTGTTGCCTGCTGCTGTACAACAACTTTTTTAGCTGCGTAAAATACGTACTTCTTAAGGCGTATTGTATACTCAATATCTCCTTCACCACCAGCTACCTCTTTCCACTGAAACTCCTCAATACTGACCGCTTCATTTATATCGAAAGTATCGCTTGTATAAATAAATCGGATGGGCCTTTTAGTTCCCTTCCATTTGTTTATATAATCTACATACTGCTTCGGCTCTAAGACTAAGTCAGTTGCAAGAAACGGATATGCCTGCGCTGGAAAGAAGCTGCTCCATTCATATTCGGTGAGCTTTGGAGATTTGATTACGTTGATTTCTCCAAGTTTTAAAATATCGTATGTCTTTCCATCTGTAGCGTCCTTAACTTCAATTGATTCAGGATTGACCGGAATTTGAAAGCCTTCCTGCTGGTTATTGAAGCTTAACCATATTCCATAGTTCATACACTCCACGCTCCCCGTGCTGAAGATGCGATTTCATTTTCTAGAACTATTTTAATTCTCTCAATGATTGTGTCGATGTCTGAAGGTTTGCTAACTGGCCCTGTCGTGACTTGAACAGTCGGCGTAAGCGTGACGAAGTTTTGTATTGCCTTCATTTCTGCAAGCTCACGCATTATTTTGAGATCCTCGCTGCTAATGTCCACTGTATCCTCGATTTTTCCAACCTTGTCAACTTTACCAACTTTACCGATGTCAGGTACTCCGCTCACTTTAGGAACGTTCAGCGATGGAAGACTCGGAAGTTTACCTATCCCTGACACAGCACTTGCTAGCCTGTCAAACGAATTAGAAGCCCATCTATATCCCTGTGCGTATGCGGTTGCTAAGTCCATCTGTGCCATTCTGTATCTTGATAGATCGACTACATTTTTGCTTGTTGTCGGCTTTAATCGTTCTACCCATTTGCTGCTCACTTTTTCCATAGTTGAAAAGCTAGTGCCAGCTATACGGTTTACCGCGTTTATTATTGCGTTCAATCCCGATATTATCCCATTGATTAGGTTCGTGAAGAATTCTGATATATTCCTACACAAGTCATAAAACAATTTTTTAATTGCGTAGACTGGATCGATAAATACATTTGCTAAAAATTCAGCATATGCAAGGACATTGTTCCAAGCGAGAGCTACTAAGTTTCGTAAGAAAGCAAAAAGTGTATAGAATATTCCTCCTATGAAACCAACCACCTGCGCTGTTGTTACTCCTAATCTCTGTAGCATAACAATTAATCCACCTACAACTAATGCAACTGCCACAATTGGCCATTGAGCTGTTAACCATTCAGCCACCATTACATATAATTGTTTGATTATTGTAGGTAAATATGAAGCAGCTATTGTTAGCAACATACCTGCCACTGCTGGCCAATACGTGGCGATTAAATTGAAGATATACGAAAGCCCAGTGACTAACTGATCCGTTGCAGCAGCAGCAACAAAAATCACCTGACTTAGATTATTTACAAAATTGACTCCAGCTGGTGAATTTAAAAACTGATTAATTTGTTGTAATACGGGTCCAAATGCTTGAATAGCGGTATTTTTTATAAGGTTGAATACATCACCGAACGTTCTTGGCATGGACTCAAATTTTTTATTGATTTCGTCAGCTGCGGAAAATAGTGCACCCTTGATTATATCTGCTGTTATTTTACCTTCAGCAGACATTTCTCTAAGTGCGCCTTTTGATTTTCCGGTATATTTTGCAATCGCATCAGCTAATAGTGGCGCATTTTCCATAATTGATCTGAACTCATCACCTTGGAGTCGTCCAGCTGCCATAGCTTGTGTTAATTGGTACATAGCTGCCTCTTGCTCCATTGTAGACGCACCACTGATCTTAAATGCTTTTTGCATAAGCTCTGTAAAAGCAATTAACTCATCATTACTTTTAAAGGCATCTCTTGCTAGCAATCCTAACCTTCCTACAGCTGAAGCCATAGCTTCATAGCTTCCACGCGACCGATTAGCAGCAGCAAATATTTTATTCTGTAGTTGGATAGTTGTCTGGAGTCCGTCATTTATCATATTGAGTCGGGATTGTGTATTGACATATTCGTCACTGATACGCATTATTGCCTGTGCACTGCGCACAGATAAATAAGCTGTCACCATAGATTTAAGGCTGGACAGCAATCCATTTATTCTTGTTGTTCCTTCATGTACCTGTCTGTTGAATCCTTGCTGTGCCCTTTTCGATTGCTCTATAGCTTGTTTTATTTGCGCCTCTGCTGTTGCAATTTGTTGCTTTGCCACCGAAAGAGCTTTATCTATTTGTACATTCCGATTCGTAACGTTCTCCATTTGATACATTGTCGAAATCAAGATATTCATACTTTGGGTAACGCGCTTCAAAGGACCTGTCATAACGTCGTACATTTTCAAGGTCGATGTTACCGTGGCCATTCACTCACCTTCTTTCTGGCAATAAAAAACATCCTTGAGTAAACAAGGATGTCTATAAAATAAATTTTATAGTTGAGCCGCTTTTTGTTGGGGCGTTTTCGTTCTTATAAACTTAGCAAGTTTTTGTGCCATTGAAAAACTTCTCATATTAAAAATTAAGAATTTTGTTTCGTTTGAATTAGACGGTATATAACTCAAAACCAAAAAGTTTCCTATCATCTTTTTTTGCCCAACACCGGACATCCCACCTAAAATAGCGCCTAACGGACCAATCAATACATCTCCAACAACCCCGCGTGCTATAACTGATTTGTCTTTTGTTAATAAGCTAGTTTTTGGCATTGCTTCTGCCGCTGTAAGTTGTTCATACATAAGCTCGAAATTTCTTTTATCTACTTCGATGATAATTTTATCTTCAGTGCAAAATAAATGTGCTAATGGTCGCTCTCTTACAATTGGCAATCCATACATATGTGTGCCAATGCCATATTTTATAGCTCCATATTCTTTACCTTTCTTTTTTACTTTTCTTTCCATCAAAAAACCAATCAAGGCCAAAGCTAACAAAATTGTCATAAAAATAATAAAAGGATCCATAAAAATACCTCCATATATAAATTTAAGATAATTATAGCAATACATGAAGATTATTTCAATTTCTTCTTGGCTTTGGCCATTTCTTTCTTTTCATCTTCAATACGAGTATCGATAAACGCAATTAACATAGCCTTTTTTCTAATGTCTAACTCTGCAAAATCCCAAGGCATGATATTAAGTTTATGGAGGGCGTAATACGCGTAGATTGTCTCCGCGTCGCCCTCCCTGATTAGTTTTTTACCTCATCCACCAGTTCAGCTAAATCTACTTCGAATCCGCTCAATAGCTGAATCTGTCTTGAAAGTTCGGATATTTCACCAGCGAGCAAAACTTTATTTAAATACTGCTCTGGCGTAACACAACCGAGTTTTTTTATGCTTTCTGCATCCTTAAAGTTTGGATCAATCGTGTTATTGATTACTACCAGCTCATTAAAATGTTTTGTATCAAAGCTATATATCCGCTTCCCATTTTTGAAACTCACATTTGTTGTAGCTTTGCGTATTTCCTCAAACTCTTCATTTGTCATCGCTTTAATCTTGAATTTAAGCACATTGCCCTCTTTGTCCTTAAAACGTTCCGATATGACAACCTCTGCTGTAAGATTGTCAATAGGATTAGCATTCAAAAATTCCTGTAAACTAGACATAAATCATACCCCTCCATTATCCTAATATTGGTTTTCCAAAGCTGTCTAAAATATCAACATCGTCGAATGTAAAATCAATATCTTCATCCAACACTTCACTGTCAACGTCAAGTTTTGCCACTATCGTACTGTCAAGGTTTACGCCTTTTAACACTACCGTTTGACGGCCAATAGAGCTGGTTGGGTCTTCGTTAACTATTGTTACGTCGAAATAAACGTCTTTTCCGGTCTTGATATAATTGAGCATTAACTGACGGAATAGTGTAGTAACATAATAGATTGTCATTGAACCCGAGCCGGTCCATCCGCTTGCCTTATGTTGGGTTCCGCCACGACCAAGAGTCTTCACTTCGGTTTTTTGCTTTTCAATCTTTGCTTCCAGTGTCTTAATATAAAACATTTCCTCAACCTGACCATTAATTGTAGCATATGCACGACCTTCTTGGCCGGAAATTGTATCTCCAGCTTTTAGAAATGCCATCAATTATCACCTCTTACCTTATCTTAATTGTGAAGTAGAGTTTCTCCACACTATCAACAGGTTGAACATATAACTCCACAACTACGCTATCTGACTCGCTACCCTGCTGTACTGTTATATCTGTCTGTGAGTCAAAATTCTGTATTGCTGCTATGTTTTGCAAAGTCGTAAGGTAATTGATACACTCGTTCTTGAAGAGGTTTCTGCCATCCTCGTTGTTGTTAACTTTGCCGATATAGTAGTTTTCAAATATTCTCTTGAAGTCAACAGCTATTCCATCAAGGACTCTTATTACTCTATTTTTTCTGAATTGCTTTCCTTTTGTTGGCGTGAAAGATGTTAGTGTGTTTATATCCTGCTCTACTATCGCTTTACCATCAGATGGCGTAAATATAAACTCTCCATTGTTAAGCGCTTCTATAATCTGCGTATTTGTATAGCGTATATCTACATCTACAGCATCATCATAAGCCATATATGTGAGTGATTCATTCATTTCTGCACCTGCAGTCGCACCTGCTACCCATGCTACGGCTTTTGTAGCGTCAATTACAGTGCCATCGGACAGTATAACGCCATTCTTAACGCTTATTACACCTTCGTAGTCAGCATCCGGATAGTTTGGCATGACTACTTGTATTTTCTTGCCTTCATCCTCTCTCATGCGTTTGACGAATGACACATATAGAGATTTCAATGTTGGATCATCAGATGTAAGAGCCATTGTATTAAAATCTTGTACTTCAATCGCTGCCAAGTAATCCATATGATCTTGATTTGTCACTTCTCCGTCAGCCCCACCTGTGAGGCTTACGCCGGCCGTGACGCTCAATGCACCTGTTCCTGAGAAGTCTACCCATTTATTGTCCTGCAATTCCTCAATTGTAGCTACAGTCTGTACATCCATCTCCTTACCATCAAGCAGCGTTTTGACATCAAATTTTGCAGGATCATCAACATTCGTCTGAATGACTATTGAAAGGTCATTTCCTCTTACACCGCCGTATTTAGCTATAACGGTCAAATTATCGATTGTAGCAGTAGCTTTTATGCCTGTATTCAAGCGATAAAGAAGCAATGTTTTTGCTCTTTTGAGCGCTTCACGTATAAGTAAAAGCTGAGATGACGCTAGATCATAACCTAATTTGTCAAATGGGTCCTCTCCTGCCTCAATAGTGATTATCTTTTTAGCTTCACCCCACGACAACGGTAAAGCCATTGTCACTATTCCTCTATCGCCTACTGTGCCCAGCGGTTTCGGTACACTCTCAAAGTTAATGTAGACACCAGGACGTACTTTGTTTTGAGTTGTCCAAGTTCCAGCGGCCACATTACTTCACCTTCCTTGATTTAAAATCTTCCAGAATTTTTTGGACTTCTTCAAATGTATATTCCACGTTGTCTGTCAAAAGTGCTTGTATTGCGTCTTTCTCAATGTTTGAGAATTTATTGGAGCGCAAAAACTGTTCTTTGGTAAAGGTAATTATTTTCTCTTTTTTGCTCATTTTACATATCCCTCCTCATCAAGGGTTTGCATTTTTATTTCTTCCGGCGCTTCACGCCATACATGGAAGTCATAATTAACGAAAAAGTGTAAAACACCATCTACAATCTCATGCCTCATATTTGTACCACGACATAACTGTCCAGTAACGGTAATATACTCCATCACGTTATATAGCTGCTCTGCAATATCGTGCATTTCCTCATTTGCATACTCTGTTACAGGGAAATAATGAATATCTAATGAATGTGCACGTAAATAACGCCTGCCCTGCTCACGTATATGGCTAACAGGAAATACCTTCACAAAAAAACACGGCGCTTGAAATCCTTCTTTGATCTCTTCACCGTAAATTTTAATACTCGGGAAATTCTGTTTTAATGCTGCTATAACGCCTCTCCTTACATCATTCACTGTTATGCTCATTTGCCGTCACCGCCTTTTCTGGCCGGTCTCCCATTCATAATGTTGTCCAATAGCTCAATCACACGTTTTTCCAAGTATTTGGGTAGTTCACGTTCAATCTCCTTCATTGAGATAGTCATCATAAACCGGCCTTCAACCCATCCATCTTTAGGCCCGACATACATTCCTGTATCCGCGCTTGGGTCATACACAAAATGTTTTCCCTGCCAGTAGCCAGGAACGAAGTGGGACCTAAAACCATATTCAACAAACGATGCATAGTCGGTATTGTTGTATATTTCAACAACATATGAATTCCCACGCCGCTCAACATTCCCAACACGCCAATTCCTGCGCAAATTGCCTGTATTAACTGGAGTGCGCTTCTTGATTTTTCTTTCAGCTCTGAAGGCCATTTCCAGCAGGAAGTCACATATAAACCGTTCTATAACACGTTCATCCAGCGCTTTTTGAAATCTGTCAGCCAGTTCCTTGAATTCGCTGAAGTCAAATTCTCCCCATTTGGCCATTGCTGTTACCTCTTTTTCTTTTTTCTTACATGCTTAACTCTGTGGGATTTACCGCGTATTTTTATTGACACGTTTCCTTTTGATTTAAAAAGGCCGTGGATATGGCCATATGCAAGCCATTTTCTGTACGCCTCTTTGCTTTTAAAATTCATAACCTTTCTGGCCATGTTCGGCGTTACGCCTCCTCCCTTCGCTGGATGCTGACCTCCTGATGAGTGGGATACAAGAACGGTTCGCCAGCGGTGTATTTTCTGGTTATCCCCTGCCGTGTTACTTCGATTATGTCGCCTTGCCTAACTTCAATGTCAGGCGGCAGGAACAGTTTTGTCTCGTATGCAATTTCATTTACGGTCTCTGTTTGGCTATTCACACTGAGGGCACGTTGCGATATACGGCATGGGATATCCCGTTCAACTTCTTTTTCAATCAATCGTGTCTCGCCCCATTCTGTTTTTTCTTCAACATAGCGTTTTATGGTTGCACGGTCTTCATATAGTTGCTCGATAGCACGCCTGTGTATGCGATAGAGCGTCATATGAATTGCAACCTCCTGAACCGGTTAAGCTGCGCTCTGTGTTCTGGGCTTATCCCCTCTTTGTTTTCGCTAAACGTCACCGATGTGTCACCAATTTTGATATTTGTCGCCCCGGTTTGCCTTCTGTATTTATCGGCTGTCATCTCAACCAGTACATCTTCAAGTTCTGGTGGCAAAATCCGAATATGGCAGTAATTAAGAATTGTTCGCTCCGTTGATTGTAGCAGGTAATTCAAAATGTCATCCTGCTCCGTGCCCTCAATGCCCAGAATCAGCTTCAGCTTTTCTAGTCTTTCCATGCTTCTTTTGCCCACCTTTCACCGTGCGCATGGTTTCTTCCTGCTTTTCAGCTTCTTTCTGCTGTTGCAATAAATTTTGGACCGCCGCAAGCTCGCGCCTGCGGCGGTTAAATGCGGTTACACTCATTGACACTCACCTCATGCTATTTTGTGGACAAACTTCACGATACGGATAGCCTTTGGTTCATAAACACGTTCCCAGTTCTTGCCAAGCGCAAGCTCAGCGTTGCTCGGCGATACACCAGATACTTGAGCAGATGTGAAGCGCACTCCGCGAGGATGCAATATAAAAGTGCGCCTATTAATGAGATAATCCTCGCCAGCAAGGGAATCACGGTCGGTTTCAGTCGGCACAAATCCAACCGGGTTGCCCTCGCCGTATGCAATAGCACCGGGGCCAAAGAGATAGGTCGTATACGTGCCAGTCGTCGCGTCATATGGGCATCCATCATCAACGATGACTCTTTTACCTAAGAATGTTGGGACGTCTATAGAACCTGTAGAGGGTCTCACGTATTCGATTAGGTCCTGCTTGGCTAGTGCCGCTTCAGTCGCACTGTGCATGATAATAGCCGTCAATTGAGTCTTTGCATCCCCCAGTTTTTGCGCTGCATCGACCGTTGTTTTGGCACTAATGACAGCTGCATCTCCTGTTTGACCAGAAATATCATGTACCAAATCCGACATGCTAGGCGAAGCGAACACACCTTGTAGAGTCGCAATCAACGCAGCCTGATACCTGCGTGCCCAGTAAGCAGCTACCAAATCGGCGATTGCCCGCATCGGGTCATCACCAGCAAGGTTAGCCGCCAGGTCGTTAGCACCCCATGCGCGGCCACGGCGCAGGATAACTGCTTCGTCTTTGTTGGTCTGAATTTTTCCAGGCGTGAGAGCATTATTGTCGTCCAGCACTTCATCCTCGCCGCTTAAATCGCCCCAAAACGGCATCTGTACGGTACGCGCTCCGACACTGGCTAAACGGTCAAATTCTGCGGTCCTCTGTGCAATACCGGATTCAAAAATTGCCGAAAGCTCCATCGTTCGCTGCACAACATATGGGTTGAATACTTCAGGAACAATTATATCCGCTATCTTGACAGACATAGATTATCACCCTCCCATTTTTGCTTGTGCTTGAAGTTGTTTTGCAAGCTCGGGGTTTTCCTTAAGTATCCGGGCTTGCTCGGTTAAATTAAAATGCTCCTTACTCCAAGGATTTTTTATGACAGCTGGCGGGTTGTCCCGTCCTTCTGCTGGCACAACCCCCTTAAACTTCGGCTGCGTTTCGGGCTCTTTCTGGATAAACAAAAAAGCCTTGTTTTCACGCAAGTCTTTAAGCTGTTCCTCGAGCCCTGCCTTTATGTTGCCGTTGTCGTCAAGCTCAATCTTGCTTTTATCGATTAGATTAACAATTAAGTCTGGATCATGTGCATCTCCGACCACTGCTAGTTTGATAGCGGTGGTCGCTGCCATGTCCCGGATTTTTGCCTGATACTCCTGTTCTTTAGCTTTATTCTCCTGCTGCAACTGCTCAATTCGTTTCTTGAGTTCTTCGTTGTCGCCCGCTGTTTTCTTCAGTTCTGCCAACTGCTTATCTCTTTCTGCCAACTGTGCTTCAAGCTGTTTCTTTGCCTCATTCACTTCATCGAAGCGATGTTTAGGAATAAAATTTTTGAATTTTTCTTCCGCGGCAGCGACAACGGCCTCAATCACCTCATCAGCAATACCTTTTGATTTTAAAAGCTCCTTGAGCCAATCCATAAATATCAACCTCCGTTCATTCGTCTTCGCTTTTTAACCCGGTCGCGTCCGGTGACGTCTCCTAGTTTACGGCCAGGATACCAAAATGCCGAGAATTAGTATTATTACGCTTCTTTTACATAACTAACGATTCTTTCAACAGGATAATCTGGTTCAGCTTTGGAGTATGCTCTTATGCTGGTCATATCTATTTCTCTTGCCCCATCTTCTAAACGCTTAAACGGAGCGAGAAAAATATAGTTATCGTTTTCTGCAATTTTGATATACTCATTTCCTTGTGCATCAACATAATTGATTGCAATAGGTTCAGCCATTTTGCCCCTCCTTTCTCTCTCCTATATGGTTTTGAGAAAGAACAAATTAATCCCCTCCCACATATTTTTCATACCACTCGCGATAAGTCATATTACCAGGCACGTAATAAACCCCCTTCTTCTCATCTTTGGCAATCCTCTTGCCAACATCTTCGTCGTCATTAAAGTAAGGCACAACCGTGGATCGGCAGTTCGGGTGTAGAGGTGGATAATTAACCCCCACCTCTTTTTCACTCAGTTTAAACACCCTGCCATCCATGCTCCTGCAAATCTCACTTGTCCGGTCATCGAGTGTGGCAAGGTATTCGTATTTCTCTACCACTCCGCTTGTCTTGTATGAATCCCATGTCGCTTGGTGCACTATAAAACTGCTTTCCGTTCGTATAATGCGCACTGCATTTGAAAAAGATACTTCCATGCGCTCGGCAAGCACTTTAGAAGTCCTTTCTACGCTGTCACCGCGTATAAATGCTTGTGATAGTTTTGTCTGCAGCTCCATAACTAGCTTGTCGCGGTTGCGCCATATTCGTTCACTATAGTTCTCACCCAGCCATTTCGTATGAAGCACTTTATTCAATGCTTCTTTATCAACCCTTGCAAATGAAACACCTATACCTGTACCTTTTTGTATCTCGTACAGCGTACGGTAATAAGTGTCAGTATAGGTTGTGGACAACAAATTTTTAGTACCTTCTTGCATTCCTCCTGCCAACATCTCAATTTCTTGTCTTATTTGCGTTAGCAGGGCCTCTAAGCGGCTTATTCTTGCCCTGTAATAAATATTGTTTAGCTCACGTGTCCAGCGCCCATCCACATTATCCTTTGCCTTTTCGATGAATTCTTCTAGGGTTATACGGAAGTTTTTTAGCTCACTTTTCGAAAGAAGTTTCCGCGCTTCGGCCATGCTAATCTCATTATTTATAGCGTACCGTTCATAAAAGGCCTCAATGTCGCGTTGGATTGATTGTATGGCTCTTTCATATTCTTTCTTTAGACGTTCTATATATTCTTCTGCTTTTTCATGCTGTTGTTCCTCTATTTCCTCACTGCGTTTGCGCCAATATTCTCGCGGCTGCATTATTTTTCACCCTCTGCCAGTTGATTATAATCTCCTCTCTGGAACCGCGCCATATCTTCTTCTTTTTCTTTACGGATCCGGTCCAACTCTGCCTGCACATTTGTGACCCACGGGTGATTAGCGATAAGGGTTTCTTCAGACAGGATACCGACGCTGGCCCGCACGTTATTGATCACATCGTTCTCGTTGATAATGATATCGCGGTTAAAAATAAACTCCACAATCTCATCAGAAAAGTCCTGCCCAGTTGTGTTGGCAATATGCTGATCAATGAACCATCGCAACTGCTCAAGGCTGGCCTGAAACTCCGTTTCGATTATATTGCAGTCCATATCCAAATCAGCATACAAGAATTTCAGCGCCACACCGGACTTATCCCCGCCAAATCTTTCGCTTTGCGTGTCGACGCCGCGTCCGAATTCGTATATGTTCTTGCGAAGCATTTCCATGTGTGTTTTAAATGCCTCTACGTCAAATTTGAAAGATAGTGTGTCTACACCACCGTCATCCGTCACCTTTACAGCTCTAAAAACGGATAAGTTGCGGCGGAACTCTCCAAGGTCGGTGCCATCGTAGTTTTTGATAACGTAAATGCTGTTTGGCAGGTCCTCAAGGTTGTTGGAATTGTCCGACATATGCTTGTCATAATCATCCACCAACGATTTGATGAATTTTACAAGCGGTATTTCTTCTTCGTTATACTTAAAACAAACAAAAGGCACTCTCTCCCAGTTCATACCCACTTCTTGCTCGTTTACTACAACCTTGAAATGACTGTCAAATTCGCCTGCTTCTACGTCTGGCACCAGCACATTGTTGTCGTCCAAAATATATCTTCTTACGCCTTCTGTGTTCCAGAATTCCACCTTTGTAATAACTTTCTTTTCTCTACCTTCATATGCCTCAATTTCATATACACGAATGACAGCATCTAGTTTTGTATGCGCTACATCTTTCCAAAGCGGTATAATTTCCTCACTGGGAATTTTTTTGAATGACAAATTGCCTTCTTCATTGTAATAAACATGCAGCCACGCTTTACCTTTGTTTATCGCTTCTTTGCCAAGATTTTTGAGCGTTCGCAAAAAATCTTTGTTGAATATTTTGTCGAGATACTTCTGGTAAGTTTCGTTGCTCGTCCGAACAGTCATTGGCAGTCCAAATAAGTATCCCACCTTTTGGTTAACCAGTTTACGAACGAAGTTGTGAACCAGTTTATTGTTTGCAACATTGACCGCTTCAACCTGTTTGCCATCTTCGCCAATGACAGTCCGGACTCGATTAAGTATATCCGTTTCGCCGTTATAATACCGATGGCCAGTGAGCATCCATTGTCGCTCTTCAGAACCGAGCCATTCGGCTATCTCAGTTTCGATTATATCCTCTAACGTCATGGCTGATTTTGCGCCAAGTTCGATTATTCGCTTTATTTGTTCCATAAACGATATCAAGTACCATCACCTCTCAATCAAACGATATAGCCGGAGCGCGCATGTCATTTTCAAACCCATAGCGCGTTGCATCAATTGTGTGGTTGTTGACATCTTCAAGCTTGGGTTTTGGATTTCCATCCTGGTCGGTTTGGTAGTCAATGCTTTCAAACTCACGTGCAATGTTGGGCGTTCTCTGCGGATCTATCACAATTTCCTCAAGGTCGTCAAGCCATTTCTCACCGTATTCGACCGAACCAGGACCTTTTTTAGCTCCTCGTATTCGGATACCATATTGTTTTAACTCATCAATGGATTTCGGCTCCGCGCTATCGGCAATTATCAGCGTGTCGTTATACCCTCTCGCTTTAATCATTTCTGCCACTTCGCGATTCGACAGCTTCACGCCGTATATCTCATCAATAGCGTATATACGGCGACGGGTCTTATCATAATGCCACCTAACAAAAGCAAAAGGATCGACGCCATAACCCCAGTCGATCCCCTGCCTGATATTATCGAACCTTTTAAGCTCATCATCCGTGATTTTCCTGAACACAAGATTATTAAATGGAACGATGCCACTCCCTATCGGCTTGCCAAGGTATTCCCATTCGTACTTTTGTGGGTTTTTCTTTTTAACTTCTTCCGCTTCCGCGATGAACACTTTTGAAATATACGGATTATCCAGATAAGTCGAGTGATGCACATAAGTATTAGTCGGTAAAAACTGCGTCTCGTACTTTTGATTTACACACGATAACCGTCGTTTTGGCGGATTGTAACTGTAATAAAAAGCATAGTGTAAACCCTTAGGCAATTCGCCGCGCATGACCGTATTTTCGATAATTGATACTTCCTCTTCAGTCTTAAACTCGGCTAATTCTTCAATCCACAAGAATGCAACCGGAAATTTTGATACTTTTAGCGACTTGAGCTTCAGCGGATCATCGGCCCCACGGAAGATAATTTTATTGCCACGCGGGATATATATCAGCTGGAGGGGGCTTTTCATCACGCGCCAGTAGTCTTCAACATTCAACAGTGCAATTGCTTCCTTCAACTGCTCGAATACCGACTCCTCAAGCGTGCGTGCAACCTTCCGCACGCATAACGTTGTAACTGGATACTTCATCATGTCATATATAAGCCGTAAAGCAATGTGCGTGGATTTACCGGATCCGCGGCCACCTTTCAAAACATAGCGCAAATATTTTTTAGACCCCGCGGCACGCCAAAAATCATAAAACGCCGGCACTACAACTTGGGAAAGCCTAATCTGCTTCATCTGCGTCATCTTCATCACTGCCTATGTCATCAATAATCTGTACACCGACGTTGCCAGTTAGATTGACGTTTTCGGAAAACAGCATATATCGTTTACCTAAAAGTTCAGCTGCTTTCATTCTGTCCCTGGTGCTCGGTGCTTTCTTCTCTTTTACTGCGCCATATTCAGTAAACCCGACTACTTCTTCAACTTCTTGGCCTCGCATGACACGTGTGAGGAACTCCAGAACCTCATCTTGTGAGGCAATGCGTTCTTTATCTTTTTCCTTCAATCGTTGCTCAATATATTCCCTTACCGAGTAATTTGCGAGTAATTTTCTTGCATTTGCTTCAGCTACTCGTCTTGTAGTAGCTTTATAACCTGCATCAATATAGCTTTGTGTTGCATTCCCTGTTTCGATATAATAATCTGCAAATCTCTTTTGCTTCTCTGTGAGTTTTCTCTCCTTCACATCACCTCACCTACCTTAAAAATGTGCATGAAAAAAAAGCCCAAAGGCTTTATCTTCGACAACAAAGCCCGGCGGGGGTGACCGGGCTAAACAGATAAAATTTATATAATTCCACTTACATTATATCATACAAAAGTGTATCATTTAGTCTCATCTTTTTTTA
>Ga0247720_100363_pt1 | contig 18045 bp, 18 predicted proteins | sample MSEWel2015_12_15_FD_189078 | JGI IMG/M metagenome (GOLD analysis project Ga0247720, IMG submission 189078) | Subsurface sediment microbial communities from gas well in West Virginia, United States - MSEEL Well Study Marcellus 3H_2015_12_15 | ecosystem: Environmental > Terrestrial > Deep...
CTGGCGTCCCAGGAGGGATTCGAACCCCCGACCTACGGATTAGAAGTCCGTTGCTCTATCCAGCTGAGCTACTGGGACATGAGCGGGAGCTGCTTACCTGCAGCTCCTTTTTGATTCCCGGTGCTTATATTATACAATACTAAGTTTTGGACAGCAACAACCTGTGCAAAGCATTTTACATCTCCTGTACCTGCGGCTGGATCAGGGGGTCGAGCCCGGCCTTCTGCATCAGGCGGCAGAAAAGGCAGGTACCGGCCGTCGTCGGCTGGCCACAGAGGGAGCACTCTTTTAATTCCACGGGAGTATCGGTGAAATTCCTGCGCCCCCTATCCCAGAAACCAAAGAGGAATCTTTGCTTGGTACCGGGCATTTTTTCTTCCAGGGAGTTGATTAATTCTTTATAGGCCAGAGATGTTGCTCCCCTGGCCAGCGGACAGTCATCGGCGAGATAATCAATCCCCTTCAACCGGCAGTACGTTTCCGTTTCCAGCTCTCCCAGGCGAACCAGCGGCTTAACCCTTGCCGGGAGGCGGGCATGGGTTGAAGGCAGGTGAGGGTACTGGCGGGCCAGATATCCCTCCTGCCAGCCAAATAAATTGCCCAGCAGGGCCGCCGTTTCGTCATCCAGGTTATGCCCCGTAGCCACCACCCGGTAGCCCTTCTGCTGGACCACCAGGTTCATCAGGTACCTTTTTACCGTTCCGCATACGGAGCAGCTCACCCGGCGGGTACGCCGCACAATTTCCCTCATATTGGTGCCGTACATATCTTCCAGCGAAAGGATATACAGCCTGGCTCCCCGGCTGGCAGCAAAATTCTCGCAAATCCGCCGGGAACCCGTGGAATATTCTCCTATACCCAGGTCAACGTGCAACCCGTCGGCATTATATCCCAGGGATAACAGGGCATCCCACAGGGCCATGCTGTCCTTGCCACCGGAAACGGCAACCAGTATTCTCTCATCACTGGAAAACATATTGTATTTCTTAATGGCCCTGGCTACCTGTCTCAAAAAGTATTCTATAAAATGCTCTTTACAAAAGGCCGTATTATTCGATTTGAGATCAATTGCCGGCTCCCCTTTGCATTTTATACAACGTCGCATGGTCAACCACCCTCTTTCTTTCACTGATAATGAAAGGGGAGGGACGCGGAGTACCGGCCTGACCGCTTTTCTACATGTTTCCCCAACACCCTGAAAACCTCATCATATCAATAATTGGAGCGGGTGATGGGAATCGAACCCACGTACCCGGCTTGGAAGGCCGGTGCTCTACCATTGAGCTACACCCGCTCGCACGAGAAAATTATTTTTAGTTGCCGGCAGCAAGTATATTATAGCGAAAACACTCCGTGAAGTCAAAACAATTATCTGGGAAAGGATTAAAAACTTTTCGGTATTTGATAGGATTTTCATCTTTAAACGAAACTCTGGCCTATCTATAACTCAAGTGTGCCCGCCAGCCCCTTTACGGGGCCTCTTTTTTTCTACGCCCGGCGGCTATTCCTCAGTCACAGAATTCTACGTACCCTTCCGTTCCAGCACGATTGCAGACAGGAATGTCCGGGGAGTAAGCGCAAAAAAATATACTGCCGGGGTATGAAGTACCTGTCTCCCAGGCAGCATGAGCATTGCGGCAACTTAAAATACTGATGCCAGCCGGGTAATCCCGGCGTACAGCCCGTAGGATATTCCCGCCAGGACTGCGGTTACCGGCAGCGTCACCACCCAGGCGGCGACTATTTTCTGGGCCGTCCCCCACTTGACCATGGAAAAACGCCTGGCTGCACCCACGCCTATGATTGAGGAAGAGATGACGTGGGTGGTGCTCACCGGCAGTTTCAGCAATGTGGCCCCCAGGATTACCAGGGCCGAGCTCAAGTCGGCAGAAAACCCGCTGCCGGGCTCCAGCTTGATGATGCGCGTCCCCACGGTCCTGATGATCCTCCACCCGCCTACGGATGTTCCCAGGGCCATGGCCAGGGCGGCAGAAAACTTGACCCAGAAAGGTATGCTTAAATCATTTTGAAAACCGCCGGCAACCAGGGCAAAGGTAATGATCCCCATGGTTTTCTGGGCATCGTTGGTCCCGTGGGAGAAAGCCTGAAAGGCGGCAGTAAAGACCTGGAGCATCCGGAAACGCCGGTTAATCCGGTGAGGTATGGCTTTACGGAAAATCAGTTTTATCAATGTCATAACGGTAAAACCAGTAGCCGCAGCAAGGAGGGGAGAGAAAACCAGGGCTTCCAGGATGTTGATGAAACCCTGGAAATTAACTGCCGAAAAGCCGGCAGCGGTAATCACCGCCCCGGTCAGGGAACCAATCAGGGCGTGGGAGGAACTGCTGGGAAGGCCGTAATACCAGGTGATCAGGTTCCAGGCACTGGCTGCTACAAGGGCGGCCAGCACAATAACCAGACCGTTGCTGAGGGAAAAGGGGTCGGCAATTTTACCGCCGATGGTCTTGGCCACGCCGGTAAAGGTCATGGCCCCCACAAAATTCATTACAGAAGCCAGGATGATGGCCGTGCGGGGTCTCAGAGCCTTGGTGGAAATGGAAGTGGCTATGGCGTTGGCCGTATCGTGAAAGCCGTTGATGAAGTCAAAGGTCAGCGCCAGGACGATGATCACGAAAATCAACAGAAGTTCAGGGCTGAACAACCGTTATTTCCCCTTTCTCGCACAGACTGTGGGACAGGTTCCCTCTGTATATTAACACCGAATTTGCAGATTGTTAATAAGCAGGAACAAAATTTTGTCCCTACATGCCGATCCCTCTGGACTTTTTATTGGCTTAAAGTTTAAAATGATCCAGGAAGATATTCAAATACTGATAGCGGAGGCAATTTACCGATGTTTTTAAAACGCAGGCACGATTTCTTTTTTGAAAACTTCCTCCATATTGTTAAAAATATCAAGGAAGCAGCCAGGCTTTTCCGGGAAAATGTAGAGCTTTTGAAGGATACGGAAGCCTACGCGGAAAATATCAAGTTGCTGGAAGACCGGGGTGATGAGTACACCCATGCCATATTCAAGGCCCTGAACCAGACCTTCATTACCCCGCTGGAGCGGGAAGACATCATGCTGCTGACGGTAAAGCTGGATGATGTGCTGGACGGCATGGAAGCCTGTGCCGATCTGCTGGATATATACCGCATCAAAGAACCGGACCCCTATATGTGCCTTTTTGCCCGGATAGTGGAAAACTGCACGGAGGAGATTTATACAGCCGTGCAACTGCTGGTCGACAAAAAGCTCGATGATATACGCCGGCACACCTATAGAATAAACGACCTGGAAAAAGAAGCCGACCAGCTTTACCGGGAAAGCCTGCAGGTCCTTTTCGCGGAAAACGATGACCTGAAAAAAATCATCCAGTTCAAGGAAATTTATGCGACCATGGAATCGATCCTGGACTGCTGTGAAGATGTAGCCAATACCCTGGAAGGCATCATCATGCGCAGCTGAAATCCAGTTGGGAAAAGCCCCCGGCTGTTTAAATGCCGGGGGCAAGCAACTTACAGGAAAGACGAACTGACTTCCCCTCCTTCAATGATCAGCAGGCCGCCTCCCGGGCCGTGTTTTCCCCGGGGGGCATACACGCTGCCCGGATTGAAAAACAAAATGCCCTCGTGTACCTGGCAGTAACGGTCGTGGGTATGCCCAAAAACCACCACGTCCACCTGCAGTTCCAGGGCCCGGTATAAAAGTTTCTGCAGGGAAAAATGCACCTGGTAAAGATGCCCGTGGGTGAGGAACACCTTTTTCCCCTCCAGGACCAGCACCTCTTCTTCCGGGCCGTTCCTTTCCCAATCGCAATTACCGGCCACAGCATGAACGGGCACGTTCAATATCTCCGCCAGCAGCCGGCCATCGCGGTAAAAATCCCCGGCGTGAAGCACTAAATCCAGCGATTTTATTTTATTCAAAATTTTGACGGCCGTTTCCAGCCTGCCGTGAGTATCACTGATTACACCAGCGCGCATGGATAACCCCCGCTTTCCGACTCAACCCTCCAGCTCATACCGCAGGCCTGCCAGGATTTCCCTCATCAGGGCCAGGGCGCGCCCCCGGTGACTGATCCTGTTCTTTACCTCCGGGTCCAGCTCGGCAAATGTCTTCCCACAGGAGGGTACGTAAAAAAGGGGATCGTAACCGAAACCCCCTTCACCCCGGGGCTCCTCCGCGATTACTCCCTCACATGTTCCTTCCGTGGTAAAAACCTTCCCTTCCGGCGTGGCCACGGCCACCACACAGCGAAAGCGTGCGGTACGTTTTTCGGGTGGGACACCGGCTAAAAGCCTCAAGAGCTTTTCATTGTTGGCCCGGTCGTCGTGTCCTTCACCGGCAAAGCGAGCCGAGTGCACCCCCGGCGCCCCCCCCAGGTAATCCACCTCCAGCCCGGAATCGTCGGCCAGGGCCAGCTGACCGGTATGGCGGGCCACCGCCGTGGCCTTTTTCACCGCATTATCTCTAAATGTAGCCCCGTCCTCCACCACTTCCGGCACACCGGGGAAGTGCTCCAGGGACAGAACTTCATAACCCAGCGGCGAGAGGAGCTGACTTAACTCCCTCACCTTACCTGGATTGCGGGTAGCCAGTACCAGTTTCATCGCTCAGATCTCCTTTGGGACCAATCTGGGCCACCAGGGCGGGGCCCAGGACTTCTTTTTGATATTCCACCAGCAGCCGGATGCCTTCTGCTGCCAGGTCCAGCATCCGGTCCAGTTCCTCCCGGGTAAAGGAAGCTTCCTCCCCGGTACCCTGAACTTCCACCAGGCGACCATCACCGGTCATTACCACATTCATATCCACTTCCGCAGCCGAGTCTTCGGCAAAACACAGGTCCAGAACCAGCTCCCCGTTTACCCGGCCCACACTGGTAGCGGCTACAAAGTCCTTCACCGGTAAGCAAGGGAGCAGCCCCTCCCCCACCAGGTGGGCCAGGGCATCCACCAGGGCCACAAAGGATCCGGTAATGGATGCGGTACGGGTACCGCCGTCAGCCTGGATAACATCGCAGTCCAGGATCACGGTTCGCTCCCCGAGAACGGATAAATCCACCACCGAGCGCAGGGAGCGGCCAATGAGCCGCTGGATTTCCTGGGCACGCCCCTTGTTCCGGTTCAGGTCGCGGGGAGTACGTACACCCGTGGCCCGGGGCAGCATGCCGTACTCGGCGGTTACCCAGCCCGTACCCGTGCCCTGCCGGAATGGGGGCACCCTCTCTTCTACCGTGGCCGTACAGATAACCCGGGTATCGCCCACCTCCACCAGGACCGAACCCTCGGCATATTTATTGTAGTTCCGGGTAATTTTCACCGGCCTCATTTGACCGGGCTTTCTTCCGTCCACCCTTTCCATAAATTCACGCTCCCGTTCTATTATTTTTGCCGCGCCGTTGCACAGCCCGCATGCCATAGTATGCCCTGACCGTCATCAATACAGAAAATATGTATCCCCCTCAACAGCCAGCTCGACCTTTCCGCCAAAACCGGCTTCAGCTTCGGCCCTTATCCGGGCGAGATCGTATTCGGGATAAAAATGGGTGAGGATCAGCTCCTTAACCCTGGCCTGCCGGGCCAGGGTTCCCGCCTGGCGGGCGGTCATATGCCGGTCGTGCAGGAATTCGGCGTCCTTGTCCAGGCCCGAAGCTTCACACAGGAAAATGCCCGCCTCCTCGGCCAGGGCCGCCAGTTCCCCGGTGGGGGCGCTGTCCCCGGAATAGACAAAATAGCCCGATCCCTCCACCCCCACCGAGTAGGCGGGCAGGTTGTGACGGGCCGGCAGGAAGAAAAGCCTTACCGGTCCCACCGACCCGCAGCGCACCTTTATTCCCGGCGGCACCTCTTCTTCCGGCAGGGACTCGATGGGGACCACATCGAAGGCGTCGGTACAGGCAGAAAGTTCCTCGAAAATATGTACCGGTTCCGGGGGCAGGAAAAGCTGCACTTTACGCCAGCGGAGCTTTTCCCGCAGGCCGGCAGCGGTGGCATGGCGCAGGCAGTGCAGGTCTACATAGTGATCGGGATGCAGGTGGGTAATCACCGCCGCCCGCAGGTCACAGTGATGTATGAACTGCACCAGCCGGCTGAACGTGCCGTGGCCGGCATCCAGCAGGATATTACCTCCACCGTCCTGCAGGAGGTAACCGGAACAGGCCCCCCCTGCGGCCGGGTAGGGAGCCCAGCACCCCAGTACGGTAATCCGCATGACAATACCTCCCCCTCTCTCCTGTAAGGTCACGGCAATCAATCCGGACTCCTCAACCGTGCTTCCACGCAGCAGCCCACGGCCCCGGTATACTGGGGATGTTCGGGAACCACCACCTGCACCCCCAGCTCCCGGGCCAGGATCTTTCGCAAGGCGGTGTTCCGGGCTACGCCACCGGTAAACACCAGGATCTCGCTAAAAAGCCGCTGCAGCATGGGGCGGATGCGCTTGAAAATAGTGTAATTCACCCCGGCAGCCAGGGATGAAATGGGGTGTCCTTCCACCACCTTGCCAATCAGCTCTGTCTCCCCAAAAATGGCGCAGGTAGAACTGAGATCCACGGGGTTTTCGTAATAACGGCTGAGCTCATCCAGGGTGATGTTGAGCACGGCCGCCATATTTTCCAGGTAACGCCCGGTACTGGCGGCGCACTTATCGTTGGTCTGAAAGTCCACCAGCCGCCCGCCCCGCACCAGGGCCACCTTGCTGTCCTGCCCCCCCAGGTCCAGCAGGGTGAAGTCGGACAGCCCGGTAAAATGAACCGCCCCCAGAACGTGGGCCTTAATTTCGGGAATCGTCCTGGCACCTTTGAGGGCCACGGTCTGGCGGCCATAACCGGTGCTGACCACCACCCGGGGCCGGGTTGAAGGGGGTAGCAGGGCGGACAGATCCACCGCCAGCTGGCCGTCTTCCAGCCGGCCGTGTTCCCGGTAAAAAGTGATGGTATCAAATTTAAAAAATTTCAGCTCCCCCCGGGAATCCATAAGGGCAATTTTCACATTGCGGCTACCCAGGTCAACACCACAGTACAAGAAACACACCTCTTTATCGCAGCATCTCAATAAAGGAATCCAGGCGCATGCGGGTGCGGGCGTCCAGGCGGTTGGGCTTGTCCCCTTCCAGGGTAAGGATGGGCAGGTTGAGCTTTTGCCTGACAATGAGGTCCTCAATCTGGCGGAAGCAGAAACTCTGGGCGTAATGAATGACACCATGCACGTTGCGTTTTTTTACTTCCCGGGTGATATCTTCCAGGCGGTAAAAAATGCCGTAGGGGTAACTGTACAGGCGGTAGCGCTCCACCAGGTCTTCCGTGGCAAAGGGCAGGGTGAACTGGCGCTGGGTTTCATTATAAACCACCCGGGCACCCCGTTCTTCCAGGTAGTCGTAAAGATCATCCATAATCGGCGGCACACCAATGTAGGCCAGGCGGATTTCTTCCCGCCGGGGCCCGGCCTCCTTCAGCCGGTACAGGAACTCATCTACTTCCCGCTCAAAAGCATCGGGATCCCCTTTAAAGTCGCTGCAGTTTACCTGATAAAGATGATTATCCCACCCGCCAACCAGGTTCTCCTGCCAGGTCAGGCGGTCAATCTCCCAAACTTTACGCCGGATACGATCCAGCCGCTCCCGGGCCCGGTTAACCGCGGCCCAGTCCACCCCGAAGCGGTCCATAAGCTTTTCAATCTGGAGGGTTAAAAGATCCCGGTCCCGGTCAAAGGGGTAGGCAAAGGGAATCACCTCCACCCCGGCCAGCTCCAGGGTCTCCATAAGGGCGTGGGTATTGCTGCAGTCCCCCTGGGTCACTGCCACCAGGGTACGGATATCCCCCTGGCGCAGGACCGTGCTGTAAATTCCTTTTATCCAGGCGCAGACATTGCGGGGATAACCGGCCAGCTCCGCCTCCTCCACCAGCTCCCCGGGATTGGGGCCGGTAATGAATATGTTGTTCAAATCCACCGGTATGCAGCCTGCCGCGTATATAACTTCCACGGGTACGGTGGTGGTAATACCCACCCGGCGGGATTTCAATCCAGCTCCCCTCCCCTCCGACCTGCTGCCAGGGCAGGTCATCAGATGACTGAATTTAAATGTTTTACCCTCAATCAAGTATTACCTGCTCCACCGGGGGAATTTCAACCCCCAGAAAACAGCAGGCTGTTTCTTTAAAGGAAACGGGGTCACCGCTGACAAAGTAGCGGTGCCGCACCCGGAGGCCTCCGGGATTATTTAACAAACCAAGGCGGGACATTTCTTCCCGTGCAGCCAGGGTGGTTGCTTCCGCGGGGTCAACCAGCATAACCCCGGGGCCGAGCGCCTCCCGGAACTCGGCTTCCAGAAACGGGTAGTGGGTACAACCCAGAATAAGGGTGTCAATGCCGGCTTTTTTTAAGGGCTGTACATATTCGGATACCACTTCGAAGGCCTCCCTGGTACCGGCCCGGCCCGCCTCCACCAGGGGTACCAGGCGAGGGGCAGCCTGGCTGAACACCGCCAGGCCGGGATTTATGGCTCTCAATGCCCGCTGGTAAGCGCCGCTTTTGATGGTGGCTTCCGTGGCAATGATCCCGATGCGCCCCCCGGTACTTACCCGCACTGCTTCCCTTGCTCCCGGCTCGATCAACCCTATCATGGGCAGGGCAAAGCGCTCCCTGACCACGGGCAGGGATACGGAAGAGTTGGTATTGCAGGCGAAAATGACATATTTTACCTCGCAGGAAATTAAAAAGTTGAGAATGCGCTCCGCAAAACCGATCAGCTCTTCCGGCTTACGGGGACCATAGGGTACATGGGCGCTATCCCCAAAATAAACGGTGGATTCGGCGGGCATGTGGCGAAAAACCTGCTGCAAGACGGTTAGCCCTCCCACCCCCGAATCAAATAGACCGATGGGCCTGGTATTGCTCAATTTCTAATTCTCTCCTTTAAAAATTATGTTCAGGATAGGATCATCTTAATATTTATTCAGCAACTTATGCTTTTTAACCGGTATTTGTCGGCGTTCGTCCACTTCACTTCGTGCAGCGGTTTTAACCCTTTTCTCTGCTAAAAAAGACAGGCCCGCGAAGGACCTGTATCATCATAACACAGATTTTTTCTTCTGGAAAGTAACTTATTACCGCATCCTACCCCCAGCGCTGGTGAAGATAATCGGCAATACCCTGAACTATACCCTGAGCTGCCTCTTCTATGAACCAGTCCTGGGTTAGTAAAGCAGCTTCACCGGGGTTGCTTATGTAAGCCACTTCTACCAGCACTGCGGGCATGGTTGAAGTACGCAGGATGGCAAAATTGGCCTCCAGAACACCATCATTTTCCAGCCCGAGCCTCTTAACCAGCTGGGCCTGGATATACCCGGCCAGCTTGCGGCTTTCCTCCCGGCGGCCGGGATCCCCTCCCCCGGCCGGGCTGAGAATGTAGGTAGCCGTACCCTGGACAGAAGGATTGACGTTGGCATTGATGTGGATGCTGACAAATATTTCAGCCCCTGCCCGGTTGGCCATGTCCGCGCGCTCATACAGGCCCACTTCATAATCGGCATCGCGGGTCAGCAGGGGGCGGGCTCCCTGCTCCGAGAGCAAGCTGGCCACCCTCCGGGCTATGCGCAGGGTTATATCCTTTTCCCGCAGGCCGTTACCCAGAGCACCGGGGTCCGGCCCACCGTGGCCGGGGTCAATGGCGATGACCACATCCTGCAGAATATCTTCTGGAGAGGGGATGTAAATTTCCATGACCAGCGTTTTCCCATCTGCCGACAGGCTGGCCCGGTAGCGCACGGGCCCGTTCAGGTCAAAGACCAGCCGGGTGACATCGGGAGACTTGCTGAACCAGCCCACGCGCAATTTATTTACCGCTTCTGTGCCCACTGCGGTCTCCAGCGGTATATTACCCGGCCGCACACCTGTTAGATCCACCACCAGGCGTTCCGGGGCGGACAACCTGAAAATATTGCAGGTCATCGCCCCTTCAGCTGTAATTTTAACCCTGGTGACATCGCCGGCCGGATCAACATCAATGCTGCTCACAGCAGGACCCTGTTCCTGTTCCTGCTCCTGCGGCTGCTGGCTGCCATCTTCCTGGCCTGCACCGCCGTCATCATCCGGCTGGGGCCTCCCTTCCGGCATGCCCCGGGAAGTGTCATCTCCAGGCGCACCGGGAACAGGGCTATCCCCCGAACCGGCAGGGGGGCCTTCCTCCCGCACATACCAGGCCACAATCCAGCCTGTCACACCTCCGGGCAATTGTACCTTGTACCAGTCGGAGACTTTCCCCAGCACCGTCAGGCGGTCCCCGCTGTTAACCTGGGCCAGCACTTCATACTGCAATCCGGGACCGCTGCGGACGTTAACCAGGTTGCCCTGGACAACCACCTGGCCCAGGGCACCGGTGTCACCGGAACCGCTTTCAGCAGGTACAGCGGGCTGGACCAGCACGGTGCGCGCAGGCGCATTCCATTCCACCCTGTAGCCCAGGGCCTCGGCAACATGGCGGGCGGGCAGATAACTGCGCCCATCCTCAATCACCGGCGGCACGTCCATATCCCTTGCCTGGCCGTTCACCAGCATGATCCTGCTGCCCACCGTAAGGCCCACCTGTACACCTTTTCTGGTCAGCAGAACGCTCTTTGTGCCGTTGTTCCACTGGATATCCTTATTATCCACGCCCAGAGCCAGGGCCAGGTAACGCAGGGGTACATAAGTACGCCCCTGGCTGATAAAAGGCGAAGCATCCATGCTAAAAGCGTTTTCATCTACGAAATAGCTTTTTTCTCCCACTTTAAAAACTATTTTCTGCACCCCGGCGGCCTGGGAGCTACCCGGCCCGGAAAAGAATAATAACCCCGCCGCCAGGCAGGCAGCCGCACCGGTGGTTAACAAGCGACAGAATTTCCCCTTCTTCATCCTCCCAGCTCCAGCAATTATTCAACATGATTAGACATACCGGTTAGAAGGATTCTACATTAAAGCTGGAAATCCTGCCAGAGAAAAATCAAAAAAAGAACCAGCTTCCTGCACTGGTTCTTTTTTGTTATTAGTTCGTTTCATTGTGAGCCCGTATCAGGCTGGCATCCCTTTTCAGGGGCCCGCTAATATCCAGGTGCCCGGCCAGTGTCTCCAGGGGCCTTCCCTCCACCAGGATCTGCACCTGCTGGACGCTGGGAAACTGGGTCAGGGTATTGACAATGGAGTAAACGGTAAGCAATTCCGCCGAAGAACCGCCCCGGTGCTTCTCTTTTAACTCCCGGCTGAAGTCCACAATAGCCAGGCCGTCCCTGATATTAATATCCTTTACCCTTGTTCCCGGGGGAATGGTGGGATTGAGTCCGCTACCGGAAGCAGGACCCCGGCAGAGTTCCTGCAATGTTGCCCGGGCAATAGCCTTCGTTACGGGGATTTCCCTCCTCTCGGCCACCAGGTAACCCTGGTTATCGCCAAAATAAAGGACCACCGGAACCGTCCTCACCGCTTCCTCCGTTCCGGCCCCGTTACCGGCTTCTGAAACCTGCCCGGCATCCTGCTCCCGGGAACTTTCCTGCCGGCCGGAACCCTGCCCATCCCCCTGCACCGCACAGCCCAGTAAAATCAATCCCGCGATCACAATTATCAGATAACGAAACCGCCAGACCGGCTTTCCTTTCATAAACCCTGTTCACCCCCGTCTTATATACCATTATACACCATATTTACCATTATATGATATATGGTGCGCATAAAAAAAATACGGGGGTAAATAATTAAGGTTAAGCCTTTTGCACAGGAGTGAACAGAGCATGGAAAAAAAAATATATTTCCTCCTGACCTTACTGGTCTTATTCTTCTGTGGGGCAACACCTGCCAGCGGCTACACCGGAAGTTCCGGGCAGTGCTGCCAGGATACGGAACAGGTTCTCAGGATAGGAGCTCCCTCAAGGGCATCGGAAGATGTATATCACCTGCAACAATTGTTGAACCGGCTGGGATACTATCACGGGCCGGTCGACGGCATCTACGGTCCGGCCACGGCCGGGGCTGTTAAACTATTCCAGATAGACCGCCACCTGCTCCCCGACGGGGTGGTGGGACCGGCTACCTGGAACGCCATCGGTCAAACCGCCACCAAGCCGGCCGCCAGCCAGCAGGCCCCACCCCCGGCAAAAGACGTCCGCATTCTCATCGATACCACCCGGCGCACCCTGACGGTATTCTTTGACGGCCAGCCCTACCGCCAGTATCCCGTAGCTGTGGGCAAATTCGAAACTCCCACCCCCCTGGGCAATTTCCGGGTTGTACGTAAAGCTATGCACTGGGGGACCGGCTTTGGCTCCCGCTGGCTGGGCTTGAACGTTCCCTGGGGGCTGTACGGGATCCACGGGACCAACAAGCCGTGGTCCATCGGCAGTTACGCCAGCCACGGGTGCATCCGCATGCACAACCGGGACGTGGAGGAAATATACCCCTGGATTCCCGTGGGGGCACAGGTAACCATCACCGGCAACCCTTTTACTTACCGGGAACCGCCCTTCCGGGATCTGCGCCGTGATTTTTGCGGCTCGGATGTGATGGAGGTCCAGCGAACGCTGGCCCGGCTGGGGCTGTTTAAAGGCAAAATCGACGGTACCTGGCGCTGGGACATGGAAGAAAGCGTTTACCGCTTCCGGGCTCTGCATAATCTTTCCCGGGATAACGTGATCGATAAACCGGCTTACCGGGCGCTGGGATTTTAACTATCTTTACATAAAGCTATGATTTCTCGCACCCGGCCTCAGCGGTCCCCGCTACCGGCCGGCGGCGGCGGGATGGCCGGCGGGGCTGATACTTGCTTTTTAAAACCGGTACCACCCGGTAAACATACCACCACATGATGGCAAAGCCAGCCACCAGGCACGGGAGCACATAAAGGTCCGTGAGCATCACCGCTACGGCCAGTCCGGCAAACACCAGAGTGGTAATTACGGGGACAAACATTCCCCCGGCCCGGCAGGAACCACCAGCTTCCAGGTCCTTCTGCCTTAACCGGATCACCGCCAGGCCTGCCAGGGCGTATACTATTGATTCTATGGCTGCCGCCAGATTTACCAGCACCAGATAGCGGTGGGTAACCAGAACCACCAGGGAAATGATCACCCCGGTGGCAAAAACAGTGAGGATGGCCACCCAGGGAGTGAAAAAGCGCATGCTCAGGCGGGAAAAAACGGGCGGCAGCACATACTCCCGGGCAGAAGCGTATACAAAGCGGGAAACGCTGATCAGACCGGCGTTGAAAGTGGTAATAGAGGCGGCAAGGCTCAAGATCACCATCCAGATCACTCCCGCAGGGCCCAGAACGTTACGGGCAAAAACCACCTGCGGGGCGGGTGAAGCAACCAGCGCTTGCCTGGGGGTGGTGGCGGTCATGGCCACGGTAAAGAGGGCATAGACCACGCTCAACAGCCCTACGGCCAGCAGCATACCCCGGGAAACCTGGCGGCTGTGGGTAACCTCTTCGGCCAGCGGCGTTACCCACTCAAAACCCACAAAGAGAAAAACCCCCACCGCTACGGCACTGATGAAGGCCGGAAGGCCGCCCGTAGCAAAAGGTCCGGTGAGGTGGAAGTCGACTTTGGACAGGGCTATAAAACCCAGCACCAGCAGGGAACCCATAAGCCCGCAGGTAATCAGTTCCTGAAACGTGCCCGCAATCTTAACCCCCCGGATATTCATGGCCGTGACCACCATAAACATGACCAGGATCCAGGCCAGCGGGGGCACGGCAGGGAAGGCCGCGTTAAGGACAAACGCCAGCACATAACTCTCGGCCCCCACCACGCCCATTACCACGGTCATGTAGAGCAGGGAAATGGTCAGAGCCAGGCGGTCGTTAAATGCCCGGGAGAAGTACAGGCGGATACCGGCGGCGGAGGGAAGGCGTGCGTTCAGCTCCGAAAAGCAGCAGGCAGCCCCCAGGCATAAAAAACCGGCCGTAAGGATGGCCAGCCAGGCGGCATCGCCGGCCAGGAAACTGGCCACCTGTACGGCAGCAACAAAAGAGGAACTGGCCAGGGTGAGGCCAGCGCTGGTCGCAATCACGGTACGCAGGGTGAGCACCCGTTTTAAAGCCATTTTACTCACCCCAGATCATCAGGGAGATGAAATCAAGGTGCACAATATCATCTTCCGATCCGATAATTTTCAGCGTACCGTTCATATAAGGTTCGGTGGGGGTAATATCACCGTAAAAAAGATCCGCCAGGGTTTCGCTGTCAGAAATTACCGTAAGATCGGCCCGGGGGGGCGCCCCTTCCCGCACCGACAGCTCTCCGTTGCGCAGTTCCAGGGTATGCTGGGAGGGAATGTCGCTGGCCTGCACCAGGACCACCCGATCCCAATCCCGGTTCATAATTTTTAAACGCTCGTTCTTGTTGTACCCCTCCTGAAAAGCCAGGAGGCTGGCAGTGATTTCCTCGTGAGTGGCCAAAGATGCTTACCTCCAGAAATCAACGTAATGGCAGCACCCGGGGCTTGAAATCCAGGCGCCGCAGGAGATCCAGGTAATCCCGGGAGGTGATTTCTTCCACGGGCTTTTGCAACAGGGCCACCAGCACCGCCTCCATGACATTGGTACCAAAGGAGCGCCCCTCAAATTCAGGGGTGGTGGTCACCAGGCACCCCGCTCCCTTTTCCCTTAAGAAGGTCACATCATCAGCAGTGGTGGTATTGGTAATAATAGTCTGCCCGTTAAGCCGGGGCATATATCGGCGGACAAGGTGATAATCCCCCGCGATGACCTGAGCTTCCTGGTAATAATGACCAAATTTTTTGATCTTCTCTTCGTCCTGAGTTTCCTGCTTCTTCCCGGTGGGGTAAAGCATGTGGAAGGGCAACCTGGTCATTTCCGGCAACAGTTTGGCTGCCAGCTCTTCCAGCTCGCTGACCGTATGGATAGGGTAGGGGATGCCCGCGGCAAAAATAAGATCTCCAAAGGTTACCTCACAACCCACCCCGGCAAAGGCCTCGGCCATCCCGAAACGATCCACCGCACTGACCATCAAAACCCTGGTGCCGGGTGAAAGCAGGTCGGTATGCTCCCGCAGGTAATAAACCGTCTCCCTTTCCAGGGTATTTTTCAAACCGCTGCCGTCCACCACCGGGGTTTTCCGGACGGCATCCATAAGTTTTTTCCCATCCTGAATAACATAGCGCGTCTTACCGGCATATAAATAGACGTCAATCCCGCCCAGCCCGATGGCATCCACCTTTCCATCCAGTTCCTTTAACAGCTGGACGGCCCGCTCGAAATCACCGTCGGTACCCCGGCGGCTGATTTCAAAGCGCTCCCCCATTAGCTCCACTTCCACCCGGTGATCCCGCCGCGATGAACCCAGGCTGACGCTGACTACCCGTTTCAAAAAAAGACCTCCATTTCCAGATAACAAATACCTGACCCTTATCCATTATAACCAAATAAAGCTAAAAATACAAGCGGCGGCTTTTCATCTCCTGCTCCAAATATCGACGAACCTCTTCCGGTCCGGATAACTGCAGGGTCCGCAGGGCCACTTCCCGGGCTTCCTTTAAGGTAACTGCTCGGATAACCTTTTTAATTTCCGGCAGAGCCCCTGCGGCAGCGCTGAACTGGTTCAGCCCCAGGCCCAAAAGGAGCAGGGTAGCCAGCGGTTCTCCGGCCATTTCGCCGCACATGGCCACTTTCTTACGGGCATTGCGGGCTACGTCAATAACATTTTTCACCAGCCGGAGGATGGCGGGGTGCAGGACCTGGTTCAAGGGATTAATGCCGGCGCTGGCCCGGTCCACCGCCAGGGTGTATTGAACCAGATCATTGGTGCCTATGCTGTAAAAGTCAACTTCGGGAGCAAACAGCTCGGCCGTCAGGGCTGCCGAGGGCACTTCCACCAGCAGGCCCACTTCAATATCGGGGTCGAATTTTTTCCCGGCCCTCTGCAGTTCTTCCTGGGCCTGGCGCATCATGGACTTGACCCGGCGCAGATCCTCAACCCGGGAAATCAGGGGAAACATCACTTTTACCCGGCCGAAGGCGCTGGCCCGCAGGATTGCCTTGATCTGGGTATTGAAAATTTCCTCGAAGTTTAAATTCAACCGGATACCCCGGCAGCCCAAAAAGGGATTGGGTTCATAGTGCATGGGCTGGAAAAAGGGACTGGAAGGGCCGGCATAATCGAGGGTGCGGATGACCACCGGCCTGCCCCGCATTCTCTGTACCACCTGGACGTAGAATTCAAACTGCTCATCCTCCCCGGGCATGGTATCCCGCCCCAGGAAAAGATGTTCGGTACGAAACAACCCGATTCCTTCCGCCCCCTGGGCCAGGGCGCTGGCCACCTCCCCGGGATGATCGATATTGGCCAGGAGTTGAACCCGGTAACCATCCCTGGTTTCTGCCGGCAGATCGGAAAGCATCTGCATTTCCTTTTTGCAGGCCAGGTAAGTCTCCCGCCGGTGCTGGTACTCGGCCAGCGTGGCCGGGTCCGGGTTGAGAATGACCGTACCTTTGCTGCCGTCAACTATGAGCAGATCACCATTCTGGACCCGGTGCACAAAACGCCCCAGGCCCACCACCGCAGGTATTTCCAGGGACCGGGCCAGAATGCAGGCCGTACAGGTTCGCCCGCCCCTTTCAATGGCCAGGCCCAGGATGCGGGAACGGTCAAGCTGCATACTGTCCGGAGCGCTCAAGTCCCGGGCCACTACTATGGATTCCTCTTTCAGGCGCGGCACCGGTGTCCAGGACTGTCCGAGCAAAATACGCAGCAGGCGGCACCCTACATCCCTGTAGTCGGCCGCCCGCTCACGCAGGTATTCGTCTCCTGAATCCTCAAACATCCGGACATAGTTGGTCACCACTTCGCCCACGGCACCTTCCACGTTGACACCCGAACGAACGATGCTGATCAGTTCCGATTCAAAGGTGGCGTCTTCCAGAATCATCAGCTGGGCGTGAAAGGTACCCGCCCGGTCCCGGCCCAGGTCCGACATGGCCCGGGCATATATCCCGGCCAGCTCCTGGTGGGCCTGCTGGAGGGCGTGCTGCAGCCGCACCAGTTCCCGGCTGACCTCTTCCGGTGAAATGGTTTTTCGCTCAAATTCCAGCTGCTCCGGGCGAAAGATGAAGGCCCTGCCAATAGCAATCCCCGGCGCCCCGGCAATTCCTTTTAACATGCGCATTACCCCCCCTGAAAAATTTCCTGAGAACAAAAATGACCAGCTCTTGCTGGTACCTTAATATGACGACAGCTGCTACTTCTAGTATATTTATTTTTAACTTCGACGTGACTCATTTCTTTCCTGCTTTTTGAACAGCCGGAAAACAATAAAATGGCGGGAGGCCTGTTCCTCCCGCCACAGGTTTTACCCGTCGCTCAAACCCGGGCTCCGTGTTTTTTAAGTATTTCCACGGCCTCCTGCACCCTGTCCTCCCCGGTAACAACCGTCAGCAGAAAAGCGCTCCCCCCGGCCAGTCCGTAATCGTAGGCAGCCATACCGCTTACCGAGGGGTCGGCCGCCCTGAGGACCCGGGAATCACTTTCAGTTAACCCGGTGCCGGTGGAAAAAAGGGTCAGCCCGGTAATGGAATCCGCCCGGCCGGCCAGGGGATAATTAATTTCGGCATTATCCTCCACCCCGAAACGGGATACGCGGTCCAGGGTGAGGGTATCATAACCGGCGGACTTTAACTCCTCCATAGCCCGCCGTGCGCTGGTGCTGGAGGGAAAGTAGGCCAGGATGGAGCGTTCCCCGGGGGAAAGCTGCATTACCATCATCACCCCTGCCTTCTTTCCCCTTATTATAACCTTCCGGGCAGGGAAAAATGCGGTCCCGGCAGTTAGCCCTTCTGGATATGCCGGTAAAAAAATAGCAAAAACCCGGCTGTGGAACGCTGGGCCCGGGGAAGCAGGACACCTGTAGCCTGGTGGTAACTTTCTTCACCGGAACTGGCCCTGACCAGGGGGTAGTATTCCCTGGCCACCCAGGCATTGGCAGCCACCCATTCCTCGGGTGTATGGCCCAGGTGATAAAGACCCCCGGAGTTAACCCGGTAATAGTGTTTTCGCCCCTTGA
>Ga0247720_100364_pt1 | contig 18010 bp, 14 predicted proteins | sample MSEWel2015_12_15_FD_189078 | JGI IMG/M metagenome (GOLD analysis project Ga0247720, IMG submission 189078) | Subsurface sediment microbial communities from gas well in West Virginia, United States - MSEEL Well Study Marcellus 3H_2015_12_15 | ecosystem: Environmental > Terrestrial > Deep...
TATTTTACAGGATAATGAAAGATATGGACGACCCGACATATATACACAAGATGATAAAGTTAAAGTTTCTATTTTTGAAGATCTTGTGATTGATTTAAAAACAGTACTAATATGAATAGAAACTGATACTGTAGAAAATTTTGTGTAGACTGATTATAAACCTCTTTATTGACAAAAATTAGAATGTAAAACAGTTCTATAATAAATATTGGTCGTATAAAAATCACCCATAAAAAATAGGATACTTATTCTAAATACCTGCTATAATAAAGTGGCATTCAGAAAAGTACCCATCCCAACTCCTGACAAAGAATCTAAATATGACTTTTAATTGTATTGTTTTTCAACTATATCTAAAATTCCTTTTTTCTTTAACATTTCTTCCGGAACTAAAAATGTTACAGTCGCTACTCCTGGCAAACGTCCTATTTCAATAGCACCGGTGATTGTAGCTCTGTTCAAAACTTCCCCTAATGGAATCCCCAAAAAGTTAGCTGCTCTTCGCAATCCATTTTCGACAGCTTCATTTAAATTTTCACCAGTTCCAATGAAAGAAAGAGGATAAGATTTCTCTAAACGACTGACATTCCACTTCAAAGAAAGCTGCTTCGCTTTTTCAATTTCTCTTTCTGTTAAGGGTCGTGCTAAATAAGGCAAATCTTCAAAATTAGGCAGTAAAATAGGTCCCTCAATGTTTAAATTCTTAATAACCTTAACTTTCAAAATTACTATTCCTGCTACATCTGTTGTATGCCCTGCAATTTCTCCATCCCCCTGCATTGCATGCATATCTCCTACATAAACACCAGCCCCTTTGACTTTTACTGGTGCTATAACAACCGCTCCCTTTCTTACACGATTTACATCCATGTGTCCATCCGTTCGATGTAACTCTAGTTCCTCTTTTGTAATTCCATATTCATGAGGAGCATTAACAAGAAAAGTACCAAAATCCCCTGCATTATGAGAATCAGGCATCCTTTTAGAAGGCAATGTTCCTAATTGCCCTAAAAAAGGCCTCATACGAGCTATTACTCCCACTAAGTCATGAGGAGCAAGAGTAACAGATGGATTTTGCACAGAATTATAAGGAATTTTCATGTATTCTCTACCATTTCGTGCTATTTTCTCGGCAGTTTCCTTATCAACTGTTACTCCAATTTCGTTTTCTTCATCAAAGACCATAGTATAGCCATGTTCAAACTTAAAAGGTACTACATCTGCTCCACAATTAGCACAACGAATAGAATCAGGTCCAACTCCTTCTATTACAGTCTCCGGATAAAGTGTTCCGCAATTAGGACATTTAGCTGCAACAAAAGGATCTCCTACATACCGTCCTTCAAGGACTTTCTCCTTCCCAGACGCTGTTGCAATAGATGTTATGTGAATATCTTCAATATAAATTGCTATTGCATCACCCACTTCTGCGTTTTCTACAAATACTGGTTTTGTTACCTCATGACCACCCCTTAATTTAGGAGTAAGCATCGGCCCCCAACATCCTGGCGCTGTATTTGCTATAATGTATCCTCCATCTTTTACAACTCCTAACATTTTTTCATTTGGATCGAGAATTCCATTAGTAAATTCATCTACATAAATGATGTTTTTAGCCTCCATAAGCCTAAGTCTCCTTTCTTTAATTTTTTTGATATTATTATAATTCCACATAAATGTGTAAATTTCTTTGTAAAAGTTTAACTTAAATTTTGCAAATGGATTATACACCTGCTTGGTTTTCGCTCAAAGGATTTATTCAAAGAAATTTCTTTAAATCAAAAAGCGAAATTTTACATTACTTGAAGAAAACTTAATATTATTGTGGTATAATGTATTTACACAGGAGTGATTGATGAATACTTTTATGAAGCAAAGCCTGTAAAACTTACGAAGCCCCAGTTTTTGAATATAAAGATGAATAAAAGGGAGAGTTTAATAAAGACAAACGGTAAAATGTCAAGGGGGTAATTAAAAAATTTTTGAGACATTTGGAGGTCAAAAAAGACAAAAAGATATCCTTCTTCCAATATACTAATAAATGGTATTGGGAGTTCCAGAACAAAATTCCTTATTAATTTTTAACAAAAAAGTATTTAAATACTAGCAACACCTCTTTCTTGATATATTTGACCTTTGCTGAGCATTGCAAAGATCAGAGGGATTAATCTTCTAGCAGTTAAGACGAGGGCACGTTTATGTTGGTGTTTAGGTACCTCGCGATACTTCTTGTTGTAGTACTCTTTAAATCTCACTGTGTGCACCCTAACACAGTTAGCGGCTTCAACAAGATAGTATCGCAGGTACTGATCACCACACTTAACTAAAGAAGTATCCTGGGCATTGAAATTACCAGACTGATATTTATTCCAGATGAGGCCGGCATACTTGGCAACAGCAGCTTCATTATTAAACCTTTTAATATCTCCAATTTCGGCGATGATACCAGCAGCAAGGACGTCCCCAATACCGGGGATACTAGTTAAAGTTTGAGAAAAAGCTTTAAGCTGTCTTGATATCTCGCCATCAAGCTTTTTAAGTTGAGATTCGAGGAAGCGAATATTTTCGAGTGTCATAGAAAGAGCTAAGTCGTTTGCTTCAGCAAGATCATGATGAAGCCTGTAAGCTCTGTTAGCAGCAGCTTTTAAAGTTTTGGCGATTTGAGTAGGATCTGAGAGTCTGTTATTGCCGTTTTTCACAATAAAGTCGATGAGGTCATCAAGAGGCATGGAAGCAATATCATCAGGTGTAAAATTTTCAATAATAGCTAAGGAAGCCTTACCGAATATATTACTAAAAGGGCACTCTGAGGGATAGGTTGAGAACTTGAAGGAAATAAGGTTTAGGGCGCGATTTTTTTCACGGACCAGGCTACGAACAATATGATAACGCATGCGAGTGAGTTTTTGTAGTGCAGCGTATCTCAAGTCTGGGAGAGGAGTTGGTTTGACCTGTCCAAATCTTACACATTCAGCAATAACAGCTGCATCAATGGAGTCTGTTTTAGGAAGATGGATATAAGCGCCTTTAAAAGATTTAATAATAGAAAGATTGATGACGTAAAATAGAGGATTAAAGGGAGCAAGTTCAAGAGAAGAAGCTAGGAAAGTATGCAAATGCCAAGCATAGTGTGAAGTAGCTTCCATGCCAAATTTGATAGATGAAATATTGTATTGTTGAGCAAGAGAGATAGTAAAGTTTAGAAACTGCTGAGCGCCATCCAAATCATTAGGGAAGAAGAAAGTTTTTTTCACTAAGCGGTTGCCGGTCTCATCAATAAAAGAAGCAGCATTTAATTCACTTGAAATATCAATGCCAACGATAAGTGTAGAGCTCATGGATAAATTCACGCTCCTTTTTGTAAAAAGTTTTTTAAAGGTCCTTTGTCTCTTAAGTTTTTGTAATACACCCTCGCCGTGGGAAGTAGCCAGATTTAGCTTATAGGGTGCCTGACCATCGATGCTCAAGCGATGGACAGATAAGCTAAAGAGGCACAACAAACGAGTATGTATTACTCAATAACTCCAGAGGTTCAGTCTTATTCGAGTGGTGATGCTGATTTACCAGCATGCCACAGGAGTAAGCCAAAAATACCTCAGTAAACTTAAAAGGGACCTTCCACTTTTAAGTTTATCAGAGACAAAGGACCATTTAAATAAAAAAATGAGAGATTTAATTATGAGATTGTTTTACCAGGGTAAAAATGGTTTTTAAGGATTTAATTTATGTGTTTATTATTAAATTTTTGATGTGAATTACAATCATATTATACGAGAGGTGTTTTTTATGATAGAAGCCACTGAATTATTAAAGTATTCCTTAGAAGATGAGCTAAAGAGAATAACGAATATTATTATTGAAAAGTGCAATCCAGAGAGGATAATACTTTTCGGGTCAATGGCTAATGGTACTGCTAAGGAATGGAGCGATATTGACTTAGTCGTGATAATGGATACGGATTTAAGATTTGCTGATAGAACTTTATATTTAATGAGGCTTACCCATCCTAGAGTAGGAGTTGATTTTTTAGTATATACACCAGAAGAAGAAGAGTTGTTTAAGAAGAATAGAGACCTATTTTATACCGAAGAGGTACTCAAGAAGGGGGTCATATTGTATGACAGAAGTTCATAAATATAGTCAGTGGTTAGATTATGCTAATGACGATTTGAAGGCAGCAAAAGAACTGTTAAAAACTGATTTGCATAATATTGTTTGTTTCCATTCGCAGCAAGCTGTAGAAAAAGCTTTAAAAGCCTATTTGGTTTTTAATAATATAAATCCTCCTAAAGTACACAATTTGATCACTTTGTTAGAATTGTGTATAAACTTGGACAAAGAATTTGAAATTTTGAGAGATGATATGGAATTTTTAGACTCCTATTATATTCCAACAAGATATCCAAGTGCTCCTATTGGCTATTTACCTGGTGGCAAACCTAATAAAGATAATGCTACCAAGGCATTTGAAAAAGCTGAAAATTCTGTGAAATATATAATTAAACTTGTAGAAGATAAGAAAAAAGAATAAAACCTTAACCTTATTATTATGACCTAGAATTTAAGGTCTCTTAGAGAAAAAGCTCCTCTTTTATTTAGTTGATGCTAAGTCTAACAGTAAGAGAAAATGGTCGTCTTCCTCAGCTTAGTGTATTAAATGGAATGAACCCATAAAAAGCAAACAAAGTTTTACTAAAGTTACACAAAGCTCTTGACATTACTAATAATTGGAGTATCATTATATTTAAAGTAGGTATAGTTATATTTTTAACAATAACCCCAAAAATCAAAAATGGAGGAGGGTTTAAAATGAACTCATCATTAGAGTTCGAAAAGCTTTTAGAGCCAATTCAAATTGGACCGATGAAACTGAGAAACAGAATTGTCATGCCTCCAATGGTTACAAATTATGCAGCTGCTGATGGTGCAGTTACCGAACGTTTTAAAGCTTATCACCAAGCCAGAGCAAAAGGTGGAGTAGGCTTAATTATTGTAGAAGCAACATATGTTCATCCAAGTGGTAAAGGTTTTCAAAATCAAGTTGGTATTTACAAAGATGAATTAATATCTGGCTTGAGAGAATTGACTGAGACGGTGCATAAGTATGGAGCAAAAATTGCCGTGCAACTTTATCATGCTGGTAGGCAAACAACTTCGAAAGTTACTGGAATGAAAGTGGTTGCCCCTTCACCTATTCCTTGCCCAGTTAAGCAAGAAATGCCCAAAGAATTATCAGTAGACGAAATAAAAGAATTGGTAGAAGCATTTGGACAAGCTGCAAGACGTGCTAAAGAAGCAGGGTTTGACGCCATTGAAATCCATGGCGCCCATGGTTACCTACTTAATCAATTCTTATCGCCGTATAGCAATAAACGAACCGATGAATACGGTGGAAGTTTTGAGAATAGAATTAGATTTCCATTGGAAGTTGTCAGAAGAGTAAGAGAAGAAGTTGGTGGAGATTTCCCTATTATATATCGCATGAGTGCCGAAGAATATGTTCCTGGAGGACTTACGATTGAAGATACTAAGATATTTGCTCAAAAGCTGGTAGAAGCAGGAGTTAATGCCCTGCATATTTCAGGTGGAGTATATGAATCTTCGGCAATGATTATCCAGCCCGCAGCCATTCCTCAGGGTTGTTTTGTAGAAAACGCAGCTGCTATAAAGAAAGCAATTAATAGCAAAATACCTGTAATTGTTGTTGGTCGAATCAAAGATCCTCTTATGGCAGAACAAATCATCCGTGAAGGCAAAGCTGATCTAGTATCTATAGGAAGAGCTCTACTAGCAGATCCAGATCTGCCCCGAAAAGTTTCTGAAGGTAAGATTCAAGAAATAAGAAAATGCATTGGTTGTAATCAAGGTTGTATTGATCGTTTATTCCAAGACCTTGATATTACTTGCATAGCTAATGCATTAACTGGACATGAGACAGAATTTGATATAGAAAACCCGGCAGAGGAAAAGAAGAAGGTATTAATAGTTGGTGGTGGACCTGGTGGTCTAGAAGCAGCCAGGGTAGCCGCTTTGCGAGGACATGAAGTAGTTCTTTACGAAAAGCAAACAGATCTAGGTGGGCAAATGCTAATTGCTGCTGTACCGCCTTATAAAGGAGAAATAAATGATTTGGCTAATTATCTTATTAATCAAGTAGAAAAATCTGGAATTGCGATTGTAAAAGGCAAGGAAGCAGATATAAAGACAATTCAAGAGGTTAAACCAGATGTGGTAATCTTAGCAACAGGATCTGAACCAATAATTCCTGAAATTCCTGGAGCTAATCAGAAAAACGTTGTTACAGCGCATGATGTCCTTAAAAATGCGGTTATTGTCGGTAAAAAAGTAGTTATCATTGGTGGTGGACTGGTGGGTTGTGAAACTGCAGAATTTTTAGCTGATCAAGATAAAGAAGTAACTGTAGTGGAAATGTTGGATGATATAGCAATGGATGTTGGAGCATTGACTAGAGTTCTCTTACTAAATAGAATGGCTGAGAAAAAAATAACCGTATTGACGAAGAGCAAAGTTCGAGAAATATCAGGAGATAAAGTTATTATGGAAAGTAAAAGTGGAACTCAAGAAATAACTGGTATAGATACAGTCGTAATGGCAGTTGGTTCTAAACCCAAAAATGATTTATTGAAGTCCATTGAAGAAGAAAATATACCTGTTTATGCTATTGGAGATTGTGTCAAGCCTAGAAAATTTATAGATGCCATTCACGAAGGTTTTCGCATAGCGTATAATTTGTAATTTTAAAAATTAGGAGGGATGATTCGCCTCCCTCCTAATCGATTTTACTCAATTACAACCCACTTATTTTCTTTTGCAGATTTCACTATTTGTTCACATAAGAATAATTCGCGACGTCCATCTTCAAAAGTTGGAAAATCAGGAGTTTCTCCTTTAAGATGACCATCCTGAAGTATATATTTGTAAACTTTTTTAAACATCTGTTTAGAAGTATCAGGAAAACCTTCGTTATGTCCTCCAGGGAAACTAGTTATTTCTCTAGCATAAGGATTTAATAACGAAGGGTCTTTCATTAAAATTTCATTAGTCCCATCTCTTCTTCCAATCCAAAGTTCATTAGGTCTCTCTGAATCCCAACTTATAGACTTTTTAGAACCATAAATCTCAAAATATAATCTATTTTTTCGTCCTGCTGCAACCTGATTTACAGTCATTGATCCATGTGCTCCATTATTAAATTTTAAGAGTACTGTAGCATAATCTTCAGTCTCAATCTTTACTTCTTCATAATCCTCTGGACTTAACAATTTCCCTGCATAGGTTTCAACAGGTTTTAGTGGTTTTTTCCTTATAGGATAAAATGTTGCAAAATCCGCACACACTTCATTTACTTTAATTCCTGTAACAAATTCGATTAGATCCAACCAATGGGAACCTATATCTGCAACCGCTCTAGAATCTCCACTAAATTCAGGCAAAAGTCTCCAGTTAAAATCTGTATCATAAAAAAGCCAATCTTGCTGATATGAACCATTTACTGCAAAAATCTGCCCTAATTCACCTTCTTCTATCATTTTTTTTGCATGATGCATTAAAGGATAAAATCTTAAATTAAAATGTGCCGCATTCACAAGTTTTTTCTCTTTTGCAATTTTAATAAGCTCGTCAGCTTCAGAAGAATTCATAGCTAAAGGCTTTTCGCATATTACATGTTTGTTTGCCAATAAAGCATCTTTAGCAACTTTATAATGGAGGTAATTGGGAGTACACACATGAACTGATTCTATTTCTGGATCTTTCAATAATTCTTTGTAATCACCGTAATATTTTTCTACATTTAATAACTCTGCTTTTTGCTTTGCTACCTCTTGATTAACATCTGCAATTGCTACTACTTCTACAAATCCTAATCTTCTTAAAGCCTCAATATGTGCAGGTCCTATAAAACCCGTACCTATTATTCCAACCTTTATTTTTCTCATTTTTTACATCTCCTCCTCTACCCTAATTTAATCTAATATGGCAGCGCCGATGATCCCTGCATCATTTCCAAGCTCTGCTTTCCTTATGTCAGCATAAGGAAGGTCTTTGAATAAAATATTTTCTGACACTTCTTTTTTAAGAGGTTTTATGAGAAAATCCCCTGCATTTGCAACTCCGCCACCCAATATTATCACTTCAGGGTCAAACATGTTTATCACATTTACAATTCCAATAGCTAAGTATTTGACGTAGTCATTGAAAATTCGCATGGCGTCTTCATCATACTGCTTCGCAGCATCAATTACGTTTTTAGCCGTTATGCTGTTTATATCTCCATTTGCAAATTTTAAAATAAGAGAATTGGGATTCTTCTCTACCGCCTTTTTCCCTTCTCTTATTAAAGCAGTTGCTGAAGCATATGTTTCCAAACATCCAATCTTACCACAGTTACACCTTACACCATTGTCTCCTATCACTATGTGTCCAAGCTCAAGTGCAAAATGATGAGCACCGTTGTATATTTTGCCGTCGAGAATAAAGCCAGATCCTACTCCTGTACCTAAAGTAAGCGTGATAGAGGACTTTGAGCCTTTACCAGCGCCAAATATCGCCTCTGCCAAAGCCGCTACATTTGCATCATTGCCCATATATATTGGCAAATCAATGTATTTTCTTATTTCTTTTGCAAGGGGAACTTTTGTCCAAAAGAGATTCACCGCTCGTATTACTATGCCTTTTTCGCTATCTGCTACACCCGGGACTCCTATTCCCATTGACTTAATGTCACTTACACTTAGATTACTCCTCTTAATAAGTTCAAAAGCTATATCCGCTATGTCTTTGGCAATCGCCTCATAACCTCTTTCCGGTTTTGTCGGTCTGCTATCTGTAGCTACTATACGTCCTTCTTCATCCACTAATCCAACAGCTATGTTAGTGCCTCCAAGGTCAACGCCAATTCTCATTCTTCTCATCACCTTTATTATTTTTGTTAGCTATATTTTCTAAGAAAATTTAACCTCATGAAATGCAAGTTTCGTAAAATTATACAATGAATTGTTTTAGATAATTCTTGCTCATTATTAATGCACGTTTTTTATGCTCTAAAGAATCTTCAAAAGCTTTATCCTCCACTTCTATGCAAGCAGGACCTTCATATTTTATGTCATAAAGCGCTGATATAAATTTTTTCCAATCTATATCGCCAAGACCCGGAATTTTTGGTGATTGATATTCGAGAGGTGTTGCAAGAATTCCAACTTCATCCAATTTATTTTTAAAAATTTTAGTATCTTTAAAATGTATATGATGTATCTTATCTTTAAACTCATATAATGGCTTTATATAATCCATTTGTTGCCATACAAAATGTGAAGGATCGTAATTTAACCCAAAATTCTCACTTGGAATAAGTTCAAACATTCTTCGCCATATAGCAGGAGTGGTTGCTAAATTTTTCCCACCAGGCCATTCGTCATTTGTAAAAAGCATAGGACAATTTTCAATTAAAACTCTCACGTTGTGTTCTTCAGCGAATTTGATTATTGGTTTCCATACCTCTACAAACATTTTTAAGTTTTCTTCAACATTTTTAGTTTGATCTCTTCCAATAAAAGTATTGAAATTTTTTATGCCAAGTTTATTTGCCGCTTTTATTCCTTTTTTTATGTGTTCTATATAAAATTCACGCTTTTCCGGATCGGGATCTAAAGGATTAGGATAATATCCCAACGCTGAAATTTCTATACCTGCTTTATTGAGGTAATTCTTAATATAATTTGCTTTTCCCTCATCAATATCAGAAACATCTATATGAGTCACTCCTGCATATCGTCTCTCAGCTTCTCCTTTGGGCCAACACATAATCTCCACACATGAAAACTCATTTTGCGAAGCAAAATCTATAACTTCCTCAAAACTTAATTCTTCCAATATTGCGCTTACAAAACCCAGTTTCATTCGATGAGTTCCTCCTCTTTTATTTAGATAAGACATATAAGACATATATTTTTTAGTTAACCATCCATGCTTAAGCAAGCACAACCAGGAATGAAAATAGATTTCTAAATCTATTTTCGTGCTAAAATTCTTGCCCATTTCTAATCCCTAACTTTTTCTCCTTTTTACTTTGCTTTAAAGGGATAGGTTAATAAAAACCTACCCCTTTAACTATTAAATATCAACTATTAATAATTAGCATTGGGATCATAAAATTTATCTACATTTTCCGATGTTACTGTGGGAGCATCAAGTATAATTTTCCTCGGTATTGTTTTCTCCCATAATTCGCTTAATCCTTTACCCTCAAGATAATTTACAGCTAATCTTACAGCACTTCCACTCATCGTAGGAGCATATACAAAAGTAGCAGCCATTAATTTATCGTGGTTTTTTAACAATTCATAAACTTGTTTATTGCCACCAACTCCTGTAACAAACATTTCATTTTCTCTATTAGCATTTTTAATTGCTTGGATAACCCCTAATGCCATTTCATCATCTTCTGTATAAACAGCGTCTATTTTTGGTTGTGACTGTAATATATTTTGCATCACATTAAAAGACTTTTCTTTTTGAAAATCCCCAGGTTGCATTGCAACTACTTTAATGTCAGGATAATTTTTTATAACATCATTAAAGCCTTGTGTCCTTTCTGTAGTAACTGAGGAAGGAACACCAGTAATAACAACTACATTCCCTTTACCGTTTAGTCTTTTAGCAATATATTCTCCTGCCTCTCTACCTATTTGATAATTATCACCACCGATATAAACATCATAATTCTCACTATTTATAGCCCTATCTACAATAATTAAAGGAATCCCCGCTTTTTTAATTTTATCGGCAACAGGCGTCATTGCTGCAGACTCTATTGGAAGCATTACAATTGCATCAACTTTTTGTGTTATTAAATCCTCAATATCTGCAGTTTGTTTCATGGGGTTATCAGCAGTAGTTAATATATATTTTATATTTTTGTGACGTTCTGCTTCTTGTTTAGCATTTTGAATGATCGCCCCAAGCCATCCATGGTCTGCAGCAGGAAAAGAAAGACCTATTGTATACGTTTTTTCAGATGCTGTATTTTGAGGCTCTGCACTTTGGGTAGTTTGGTTTTGAGTACTTGCATTTTGTTGTTGATTAGTAGTTGTAGATGTTGAACTACATGCGACCATACTAAAAACTAAGCTTACCACTAAAAAGCTCGCCAAAAAAACTTTAACAATTCTCATTTGAAATTCCTCCTCTCGATATTATTTTTTATAGTATTATTTTTTATTTGAACCCCATTTATCTCTATGCTAAAATACATAAAGAGCGTTTTTAGGAGAAAGTGGGGTTCAAAATTATTTGGCACATCACTATCGGTTAAATTAAAATTAATCCTCTTTTTATTTGTTTTCTTTTTTTTGTAGTAAAACCGCACCTATGATAATTACACCTCTTACAAATCCTTGCAAATAAGGAGAGATATTAGACAAGTTCATTAAATTAGCTAACACACCTAAAATCAAAACACCTACTATAGTACCAAAAATTTTTCCTCTGCCACCTGATAATTTTGTTCCTCCAATTATGACTGCTGCTATGGAATCCAATTCGTAAAAAGTACCTGTGCTAGAAGAGGATATTGAATTTAATTGTGATGATTCTATCATTGCTGCAACTGATACAGTAAAGCCTAAAAACATATATACAAATAGTTTAACCTTATCAACATTAATACCAGAATATAAAGTAGCCTTTTCATTTCCACCTACTGCATATATGTATCTACCATACGGTGTTTTTTCTAGTATTACATATGCAATTAGATATACTATCAAGAAAATCCATACTGGAACTGGAATATAAAGTATCCGGCTATTTGCAATATTTGAATAAGCCATAATAGAACCATTTACACTGCCTCCATTTGCATAATACAGGATTAAAGACCGCGCAATAGTCATCATACCTAAAGTAACAATAAATGGTTCTATTTTAGCTTTTGTGATTATAAGCCCATTTATTAATCCTATAAAAATTCCAACTAATATTCCTATAACAATTGACAAGAATATACCACTACCAAAATTTTGTACAGTTAGTATTACTCCACCTATTAAAGCAAGAACTGACCCAACAGACAAATCTATACCACCCGATAAAATAACAAACGTCATACCTATAGCAATGATACCTATAATAGATGATTGTCTCAAAATATTAATGATATTTGTTAAAGTTAAAAAATATTTATTCACAAACGTAGCTAATATAATTAAAAGAATCAATGCTAGTAAAACACTATTGTTTTGATAGAAAGAGTGAAAAGTCTTCTTCTTGGCTAACTCTCTATTCACCTAGGACACTCCTTTCAGCTAATCCTGTAGCGTATAGCATTATCTCTTCTTCTGTAGCTTCTCCCCTATAGAATTCTCCTGTAATTTTTCCCTGCCACATAACTAGTATCCTGTCACATAACCCTAAAAGTTCTTGCATCTCTGAGGATATAACAATTATCCCTTTTCCCATATCAGCCAGTTTTTTTATTAAGTAATAAATCTCTCTTTTAGCACCGATATCAATACCTCTCGTTGGTTCATCCATAATATATATTTCAGAATTCTTTAGAATCCATTTTGCTAACACAACTTTTTGTTGATTTCCTCCACTTAGATATTTCACCTCCTTAACTAAACTTCCCACATCTATCGCTAAATCACGTGCAATATTTGTTACATCCGAAATTTCATTTTTCCTATCAATAAAAAATTTTAATTTTGCATATTTTTCCAAATTAGGTATAGTTATATTAGACTTTGCATCCATTTCGAGTATCAAACCTGTACTTTTTCTATCCTCTGTTGCAAGACATATACCTTTTTTTAAAGCATCTATCGGTGATTTGATATCAGTTAATTCACCTTTTACGTATATTTGCCCATCAAATTTTTTTCTAATGCCAAAAATTGTTTCAGCTAATTCTGTTCTACCAGCTCCAACCAGTCCAGCAATGCCTAAAATTTCTCCTTTTAACAACTTGAAATTTATATCTTTAACACTCTCACTAGTTAATTTTTCAACTCTTAATAGTTCCATCTTGGAACTTAATTCATGCCGAGGGAATAATTCATTCAGCTCTCTACCCACCATTAACTTAACAATTTCTTTTTCATCCACATCTTTTACATCTTTTGTTGCAATATATTTTCCATCTCTCAATACTGTAACTCTATCACATATTTCAATTATTTCTTTCAGACGATGAGAAATATACAAGATAGTTACACCCGAATTTTTTAACGATTTCATTAAAGCAAATAACTTTTCTATCTCTTTATCTGTCAAAACAGCTGTAGGTTCATCCATTATAAAAATCTTTGAATCTAAAGAAAGCGCTTTTGCAATTTCAACAATTTGCTGTTCTGCTATACCCAAGTTTTTTACTAATTCATACGGATTGACATTAAAACCTATACGCTGAAAAATTTTTCTTGTCCCTTCTGCCATTAAATTATAATCAACAAATAGTCCCTTCCTTGGCTCTCTTCCAAGAAAAATGTTTTCTGCCACTGACATATCCTGAATTAAATTAAATTCCTGAAAAATTGTGGCTATGCCAAGTTTTTGAGCTTGATCTGGACTTAATATATCTACTTTTTTTCCATCAATGAATATTTCCCCAGCATCTTTTGTATAAACTCCACTTAAAATTTTCATCAATGTAGACTTGCCTGCGCCATTTTCACCTACTATAGCATGAATTTCGCCTTTTTTTACTGAAAATGATACATTATCAAGAGCTTTTACGTTATAAAAAGATTTGGTAATACCCTTTATAACAATGTAATTTTCTTTATTCATATTCATATTTATCACTTCCTCATACAACTTTCCCTTATTATCAAACGATGTTCTAATACAATATTTCTATTCACAACATTTTCCCCTTTAATCAATTTGATAAGCATATCCATTGCAGTAGTCCCAATTTCATACATTGGCTGAGCTATAGTAGTTAATTCAGGCTTTATAATAGAAGCCAATTTAATATTATCAAATCCTACCACTGAAACCTCTTCCGGTACTTTAATATTATTATCTATGCAATATCTTATAAAGCCTGCAGCCATATCATCCGATGCAGTAAATACAGCAGTTGCTTCGTTTTCTAAGATTTGCTTTGCATGTTTATAACCACTTTCGTAATAAAAGTCTCCTTCAAAAATAAGTTTTTCATCAATTTCTATTCCATATCTTTCAAGAGCCGCCTTATATCCTCTTAATCTATCTCTGGATAATACAATACCTTTAGGACCATTTATATAAGCAATTTTTTTATGGCCTAGCTTTATTAAATATTCAGTAGCTTCATAAGCAGCTTTAAAATTGTTGATAGAAACAGTAGGAATGTCTAAATTGTCTATATATTCACAAGCCACAACTACTGGACAAGTTTTAGTTAATTCCAAAATGTTAGTATAATTAACTCTTGCTGTTAAAAAGATAATTCCATCTGCTCCTCTTCTTTCTGTAAACCTTATATATTCAAGTTCTTTCTCCACATCATTATTGGTATTGCATAAAAGCACATTGTATCCGTTTGCATTTGCAACATCTTGCATACCCAAAAGTATTTTTGAGAAAAAAGTGTTAGTAATATCGGGAATCACAACAATAATCGTGTCAGTCTTATTTTGTCTAAAATTTTTAGCTATAGTGTTCGGTTTGTAATTTAGCTTTTTAATTGCATCCAAAACTTTTTGTTTTGTTTCGCTATTCACACCTCCCTGTTCATTTAAAACTCTTGAAACTGTAGCTGTAGAAACCCCAGCCAACTTTGCAACATCCCTTATTGTAGCCATTTACTCACACTCCTTGTAATCTATTACGTATGATTCAAAGACTTATTTTAATATGATTTACCGATTGTATATGTAATCGGTAACTATTTGTATAATATAAATATTCGACGTGAATTTGTAAATTCCTTCTTGCTTCTGAATGCCAAAACCTGTAATTTGTGTAGTGTCTGGGATTCCTACAACTGTTTATTTAAATTTAGTTAATGAAATCTGTTACATCAGTATTAAATCGCAAATATACTTATTTTTTATCGTTTAATGTAATCGGTAACTATCTTTATATAATTATATATTCAACATTTTTTCAAAAATTCCTCCTTCATTTTTAAAAAAATTTTTCTCTTTATACCAGCACCTATTTTTCTTAAAAATCATAACTTATCCTCCAAACTTATTTTTTCATGTTCATTTTCGAAACCTGTTACATACATGATAAATGCGATATTTTAGGATATTTTTAATAATTTATGTAATCGGTAACTATCTTTTTATATTATATATTCGACATCTTTTTTAAAATTCCTTCTTTTACAGAGAAAAAAATTTATAAAAATTTTTAAACTCCCCGAAAACCTTTTTATGCCTTAAACTCTTCTATGGAACTCAACATATTCAAACTACTTACTGTTCGCAGTAAAAATTACATTAAATACTCCTACAACGCACTTTGCATTTAAAAGCTTAGTATAATCTAAGGCAGAAACATACAGTTTCTGCCTTTCTATGATTTTACTTAATAAGTTTATCAAAAGTATCTTGCAGATTTTTTATGTCTTTCAAAGTTACATATTGTCCTATGCAATGTCCATTAATAAGCACATATTTATTTTCTGCATCTCTTTTAGCAAAGCTTATTTTTTCTACTTTGTCCTTGCCATACACATCAAAAGCAAAAGGTGTTTCTCCCTGTGAAATATTTTTTCCTTCATCTAATCCACTAATTTGAAGTAACACTATTCCGTCTAAGAGATTGTCCACATCATCAGCTTTAATAGCTTTCCCATCAATTTGCCAGTTATCTTTTTCACCTTTTTGTATTTGATACTCTTTTCTATCTTGATAGAAAACTAATTTAGTTATTTCATTCTTTGGAATAGACACTACAAATTTTTCCATATATTTATATACGTAATCATCTGTCAGAAAGAAATTCTCTAAAGAAGAAGCATTGACTCTGTAAATTTTATCTCCATCAGTTTTTGCATAATAACCCTCTTGGTAATTTTCTTTTACAGGAGATTTATTACCTATAAAAAGTGAATAGCTTTTTCCATTTTTCAAAGATACTTTTATCGCATAAGAAGGTTTGTCAAGACCATAAGTGGATAAATCACCTTCTAACGTTCTATCAAAAGTGAGAGATGTCAAGCTGTCTAATAATTCATCAACATAAATGCTATCTGCTTTGTAGTCAATAGGTTCTTTTATAAACCATGTATCGCCTTCTTTTTTAAAATCAATTAAAGTTTTCCCTTCTTTTTCTATTTTTATAGAATTTACATCGTTATTTTTGAAGGTAAAAATTTTGTTGTCTTCTTTAACAGGTTTATTGGTCTTACTTTCATAAAAATAGTAGCCAAAAAGAACAGCGAATATTACCAGCAAAACAATAGTGGTTTTAAAAATCTTCATAATGTCTTCCTCCTATACCACATGTATCCTCCAATTATCCACATTACCAGTGGAATAGTTACAACTGTGGTATAAAAGAGTATAGCAGCTTGTTTGCCGGTTAGGAAAATCTGATTAAACTCAAGGGATTTAGGACGTATAGAAATCTGTGTTGTCTTATCCGCTAACCAGTTAGCACTGTTCATTAAAAAGTCTCTATTAGCTTCCAATGTAATTATTTTATCAGTAAACATCATGCTACTTCCAATAGCTACAATCTTCATTCCTGTCTTTGAATCGGATATAGCTAAGCCTAAGCTTAAAGGACCTTTGATATCACCTTTTTGAAAATTAGCATCTTTTGAGTTAAAATCGGTTTTACCCCAAGCTTTATCACTGGTTGAAAGCAATTGCTCTATAGTTATATTTTCTGTTGGTTTATCAGGATAAGAAATACTTCTTGACATTGGCATTACAACGTACAAGTTTGATAAATCCAATTTATTAGTTATAGTATGAAATTTGTACTGAGGAACTGGAGAAAGCGGGTCCATAAAATAATTCCTTCCTGGATCTACTACAACGTCATTGTCAAATTTTACACCCCAAGTAGACAAAAGCTCATTTACAGATTTTTGAGTCAAAGGCCCATATTCTGCCCCCATTGCAATGATTGCTTTTCCGCCTTTGTCAAAGTATTCTTTTAAAGCAGCCATTTCCTTGTCAGTAAAGTCTCTTCTTGGGTTAACAATAACTAATAAGTCTGTATTTTTTGGTATTCCTCCTGCCTGTCCTATATTTAAATCTTCTACATTATATCCTTCTCCTCTCAAAGCGTTTTTAAAAGTCACCAAATAGTCAATACTGTTTAATTCATCATGTCCTTGAAGAATATACGCATTTAATTTTTTAGGCTGTGTAACATCAATTATAGCCTGTGTAAACTGTTCTTCTCCATTAAAAGTAGCAGTATTAGGCTGACTACCCATGCCAAAAATATCATAAGAATTTACTATCTGTCTTTTTTCATTAGCACCACTTCCTGCAATAAAAAGCACTGTGTCATAATCCGTAATTCCATATCTTTGAGCAGTTGCCGGCTCCTTATCTGGGTCTACAAAATGGACAATTATTCTCTTTGAAACATTTCTGTATTGATCTAACAAACTTTTTACCATGTCTCTTGAAGTAGTACCCTCTTTGAAAAAGGCATAAACTGTAACATCTGTTTTGAGACTTTTTAAAACTTGTTTTGTTTGGTCAGAAAGGGTATATTGCCTATTTTTTGTCAGGTCCCACTTTACAGGTTTTTGAGCTACAATAACATTTGCTAATATCAAAATAGCTAACAAAAGTGCAGTCATTATAAAAGCATTAGTTCCATATTTTAGCTTTGTTCTATTCATTCTTTAATCCCCCTAACTCCAACGTCTTTTATCTACAACACGGATTGTCAAGAAAATAAAGAATATAATTACACTCATGAAAAAGACTACATCACTTAAATTCACTAATCCATTTAGAAAATTATTTAGCCTGTCAAAGAAAGACAGATTCTGAAAAATAGTTTTTGCTTTTCCACTAAACAC
>Ga0247720_100365_pt1 | contig 17981 bp, 15 predicted proteins | sample MSEWel2015_12_15_FD_189078 | JGI IMG/M metagenome (GOLD analysis project Ga0247720, IMG submission 189078) | Subsurface sediment microbial communities from gas well in West Virginia, United States - MSEEL Well Study Marcellus 3H_2015_12_15 | ecosystem: Environmental > Terrestrial > Deep...
GGCCCTGGCCGCCGCCAAACGGGCCGCCGGTGTAGTCCGCCGGCATGGCGGCTGCCGGGTCTGGCTTTTCGGTTCCCTGGCCGGAGGCGGCCGGTTTGACGAGCATTCGGACATCGACCTGGCTGTGGCGGGCCTGCCCCGGGAGGCGGATTTCTGGCGGCTCTATGCCGATGTACTGGCGGCAGCGGAACCTTTTTCCGTGGACCTGGTGTTGATGGAAGCGGCCGGGCCGGAACTGAGGGAAAACATCCGCCGGCATGGCGTGGAAATTTAGCTGCCCGGCCGCCTTTTCGATGATGCCAGCGCGCTGATTAATCATTTATCCTGCTCCCGGGCGGCCCTTTCCTACTGCACCGGCCTTAGCATATCGAAGTTAACTATCTCCAGAATGTCCCCCCGTACCACCATGGCGTATATGCCGTTTTTGGTAAGCAGGTCCACCGTGTTTCCAGCCATGTCCAGGGCGGCGTAAATGGGCACCACCCGGCGGCTTTTTATCTCCGGGATGAATTCGGGCAGTTCAGCCAGCTTTTCGACAAAGTCGTATACGTACTCCACCCGGTTGGGCGAAGCCTTCACCTCCACCACAAAGGCCAGGTCCCCGGCCAGGGCCAGGATATCTACCTCAAAGGTCCGGCCATCCCGGCGTATCTTCCGGCGGGGCATCACGTCTTTTACGACCACATGGAAGTATTTCTCTATAGCCAGGTCTATAGAAGGCACAAAAATATCTTCGATGAGGGTACCCATTTTACGGGCAAGTTCCCCCCATTTCTTGTTCATTTCGTCTTTGAAGTCCTTCATTTCATCCTTAAAGTCTTTCATCTCGTCCTTGAAGGCCTTCATCTCATCCTTGAAAACTTTCATCTCGTCTTTGAAGGCTTTCATCTCGTCTTTGAAGTCCTTCATCTCGTCCTTGAAAGCCTTCATCTCCGCTTTAAATTCTTCCATGCCCTCGGCCAGCTGCTTCAACTTGATCTCCGTCAGCCTTGACTCGTAAGCCAGCTCCATCATGGTCTTTTCCAGCGCGCTGAGCTTTTTAGCCACCGTATTCAAAGGCAACACATCCTTTCAAGGGGGGTGCCTCCATTAAATTAAAGTTGCCCGCACTGTTATAATTTAATCTTATCATGAGAGAACACCTGCCACAACCACCGGAACACAGTAATATAGAAATTTTTGGGGGGCGGAGAAACCGCCCCTTTTTCTTACAGTTCGGTTGATTCGGCGTTGATCACCCGCAGGACCGGTCCGCGCATGTAGATGTTGGGTCCCGGGACGAGGTAACCCTTCACCCGTATATTCCGGCCCAGGTGGGCATCGAGCCACAGGGAGAGGGCCTGATCCGAACGGTCTGCAATCAACACGTAGTTCCTGTCTCCCACGAGCAGCTCGTAGTGCGGCCGCTCGACGGTGCTCATCACGAGCCTGCCTTCCAGGGTGACGACTTCCTCGAAGAGTCCCAGCCGGTCGGCCAGGCGGGCCAGAAGCGTTGCACACTGCGCCCTGGTTACCATGGACCCGGGTGCAAACAACCGGTCGTCCACGCCCCGCATCAGACCGCGGGCATAAGCGGCGGCCACCGCCTGCCGCGCCCAGGGGGCTATTTCTTTCTCATCGGCAAAGTTTGCCGCAGGAGCACTGCCGGACAACCCGGACAGGCGCACCACTACGGCGGCCATTTCCTGCCGGGTGAGGGTGGCGTCCGGCCGGAAGTTGCGCCCGTCACCCGCAAGCAGCCCGGCCCGGGCTGCCGCTTCCACCGCCCCGTAGTACCAGGCGGACGGTTCAACGTCGGCAAAGGTGGGAGATTCCGGCCGCACTTCGGAGAGGTCCAGGAGTTTCACCAGCAGCGCGGCCAGCTCGGCCCGGGTTACAAGCTTCTCGGGCCGGAAAGTGCCGTCCTCATAGCCGCCAATGATCCCCCGGGCAGCCATGAGCTCGATGTCCTTCTGCGCCCAGTGGGCGCCAGCATCATTAAAGATCTTTTTGAGAGCAAAGATGGCGTAGCTTGAGAAGTGGGCGAGTTCCACCACCACCGTGCCCTTCTCCCGGTTAAGCCTGCCGCCCACCGCCACCCAGGTTCCGTCGTCGTTCTGCCGGAAAACCTGAAGTGTCCGCGTGTCCAGGCTTCCCAGCCTGGATGCATCGTATTTGATGCCGACCTTCACCGGTCTGGCCAGGGGCGCGGAAGTTTGGAAGCTCAGCACCGGGCTTGCCGCTATAGCTCCAGCAGGGGCACCGGCCGGAGTTTCCGCGGCCACCGCAACGGTGAGGCTGGCATCTTTGGGCAGTGCACCGGCGGGAATGTCGATGGACACCAGGCCGTTTAAAACTTCCGCCTTTTGTGCTTCACCCGTGGCTTTCAGTTCCGCGGTTCCCGGAGCAGGTTCGACCTTCGGCTGCGGGGCCGGAGCACCGCCGCCGCCACCACCGCCGCCTCCTCCGTCACCATTATCACCAGCAGACGAAGGCAGGGTGTTAACGTGGGCGAGGACCTTCTCCAGGTTCAGCGTGCCGCCGGAGGATACCAGTCCGTTCAGGGAACTCAATGTAGTTACATTATCCTTCAATATTTTTATCAGCCCGGCAGGGCCGAGGTTATTGCGCAGGGACAGGGCCAGCGCCGCCCCACCGGAAACAAAGGGCGCGGCCATGGAGGTGCCGTCCCAGGAAGCGTAAGGCTGCGGGCGCAAGGCAATTTTCGCTTCAGGTGAATCCACCAGGAAAAGGGAGAAATATGCGGGAAGAGCAAAGTCATAAAAAACCCCCTCGTACGGTTCCGCCAGGCCCTCGGCGGCCAGCAAATTGTACGATTGACCGGTCATTTGAGCATGAAGATAATTATTCACAAAATCCCCGGCACCGGCAGCTGCAGCCCACCCGCTTAAGAAAAGCCTGCCCCCGTTTTCCAGGTAGCCAGCCAGGTAGACCTGGTCGTTCACCGTCAGGTTCGGGCTGTCAACAACCAGCCCCGGACCATCTTCCCAGTGCCAGGCGCTCCCCGGCGCCTGGCCGGTGAACCAGAGCACGCCCGCATAGGCCGCCGCATCCACCGGAGGACAATCTCCACCGTAAGCTACCCGGCAGGTTGTGTAAACGTAGCCTGCCGTGGAGAGAACGTTAAGATATAAGTTGCTTACATCGGGCAGATTTAAAGGTCCGTATGGCGTATCTATTTGTTTACCCGACTGGTCGTCATCCACCACCAGCAGGGGCCTGTCCATTGTTTCTTCAGGGGTTATGCCCAGGAAGTTGTATACAGCCCGCACCACACTGTCATAAACCGCACCGGCTGTACTCAGTGCCTCCGCGCCGAAGCCCCACAACATCACCCTGTCTCCATAGACTTCGTCGTAAACCGCCAGGGCCACTCCGGCGTCACCAAAGGTGGGCACGGTGCTTAAAATGCCTTCCCCCGGGGCGGCTAAAGCAACGGACTTCAAGCCGTAGTTCGAGAAGCTAACAAGGCCCCCCCCATTGGGACCGGCCGGATCTGCCAGCGCCGCCACGCCGGTGATGTTGGGCAGGGCCGGATATGTAACGCCGTCTATCACATTATCCATACAGAAGCCGGCGGGATAATACGGGCTGGTATCGTTATCCTGTCCTTCGTTTCCGGCAGCAGCAACAAAAAGTATGCCCGGGTGATCTTTGATGGCATTGTACATGAGCAGGTCAAATTCAAGAGTCTCAAAGCTCATATTTACCACCCTGGCCCCATTTTTTGCGGCATAATCGATAGCCGCCACAATGGCCTCCGTGGTGAAAACGCCGTTGCGATCCGCCGCCTTGAGGGCCATAATCTTTACACCCGGAGCTACTCCAACAACACCCTTTCCATTGCCGGCAACGGCGGCGATGATCCCGGCCACATGGGTGCCGTGGCCCAGTTCGTCCATGGGATCGTTATCCGGCCGGGAATTGAGAAAGTCACTGCCGATGAAATCATATCCAACCGTATCGTCTATATAACCGTTACCGTCGTCGTCCTTACCATTACAGGCAACTTCCCCGGTATTGCGCCAGATGTTATCCTTTAAATCAGGATGTTTATAATCCACCCCGGTGTCAATGACGGCCACAATGATGCCCTCTCCTGTTGCATAATTCCACGCTTCGGGAGCCTTTGTTCCGTATTGCCCACTGAGACCCCACTGCTGCCCGTAGAGAGGGTCATTTACGTTGATTGCACAGGGACGGTAGATATAGTTCGGCTGTGCATATTCCACCTGGGGGTCTTTTTTCAGTGCTTCTATTGCCTTTTCCACGTCCTCATCCGTTTTAAAAAGCGAAGCGCCATCCGGCAGGGCCTTCTTTTCTGCCAGGCCCAGCCCCCTGTGGGTGGTAAACAGCCGGCTTTTGGCTTCTGCCGTCTTAACCTCCGGCTTGAACTTGACGATTATCTCACCCGGCACATAGGGTGCCGGTACCGCATTCTTCCCGCCCTTAGCACCGGGTAGAAAGGGCAGAGGGCTCGCGAACGCCGGTCCTGCTACCGCAGCCGCCAGCAGCACGGCGGTCACCATGGTGGCCATGGCCTTGCGAAACTTCAACACATTCATCTCCTTCCCCCATAATAGTTGCTGAAAAAAGCAATTTCGATGTTTTCTATGATTTTCCTCCAGCTTAATCCGGACAATTTTGTGGATACACGCGGATGATACACAGGTTAAAAAGTTAAGGCATCGTCGCTTCTGCCTTTATTTGTGACCTCGATCATGTTCAGGTTACATTTTAGTTTCCATAGTTAACTAATTGCTCCAGCAGGCGGAACATGGTATTATGTATTTATGTAAGAAATGGAGCGTATGAGGCCCTGTTTGGAGGTAATTTTCCTGCACGAAATTCGGAGAGTAAATGATGGGGGGATTACCTCCAAAATTGTGCGTGCCAGTGCGTATTTAATATGTACAAATTTTTTGCCCCAACCCTTTGCCGGTTGGAACTTTTGTCCGCAAAAAGGTGTCTAACAGGTAAGACGAGGTTTGGGGCATCTGGCAGGAGTGGCTTCCCATTGGATGCCGTCAAACACCTGATACAGCGTTCCCAGGAACAGGATCTGGTAGCTTTTGAGCAGCTGGTGCAGATGTACCAGCAAAGGGTATACAGCCTGAGCTACCAGTTAACCGGCAACCATGCCGATGCCCAGGATCTGGCCCAGGAGGTTTTTATCCGGGCATTCCGCTCATTGGACGGCTTCCGTTTTGAGGCGGATTTCGGCACCTGGCTACACCGCATTACCGTCAACCTGTGGCTGAATATCAAACGGCGGCGCGGTAATGTGACCCTAATTTCACTGGACGAACCGGTACATACCTCTGACGGGGAAGTTACGCGGGAGGTGGCGGCCGCTGCCGGCGACCCGGAGGAGGAACTGGAGGAAAAGGAATTCCGGAGCCTGGTGGGCAGAGCCTTGAAGGAGCTGCCAGGCGAACAGCGGGCCGTGCTCATCCTGCGTGAAGTGGAAGGTTACAGCTACGATGAAATTGCCCGGATGCTTGATCTTTCCCTGGGCACGGTAAAATCCCGGCTGAACCGGGCGCGGGATGCTTTGAGAAAAAAGGTGACCGCCCTGGCGGCGGAAGCGGGCGTGACCCTGCCGGCGGGGAAAAGCAGGCCGGGGCGGGTGGTGGCTTTGAAAGAAGGAGCCGGCGCGGGCCGGGCCAGGTGAGTGCCCTCCGGCCGGACATACGAGCGGCAAGAAGGTGAACATCGTGAATTGCCGGGAAGCAAGACAATTATTGTACCCCTGGCTGGACGGGGTGGCGACGGAAGAGGAAGCCCGCCGGCTGCAGGAGCACCTGCGGGAGTGCTCCGCCTGCGCCGGGGAACTGGCGGGGTGGCGGGCCATAACTTCAGCGTTGAAAGGGCTTGCCGCTGAGGCGGCCCCGCCGGAGGGGTTCAGCACCGGGATAATAACCCGGCTGAGGGAGTCTACGGCTGAAACGGGGGCAGGCGGGCTGCCCGTGCCCGGAACGGCAGAAACGGCCGCCGCCGGCGGGCCGGACGCCACCCGGGCGGACGGTGACGGAACGGGGAAACGGGCCCCCGGCACCTGGTGGCGGAAGCTGACCGTCACCTGGCGCAGGGGACTGGCGGCAGCCGCCGCCGTGGTCATACTGCTGGCGGGCTCGGCCAGCTTTGCCGCCCGCTACTGGTGGCCGCCGGAGGAGACGAAAGGCCCGGCCATGGTGGTGGATAACTCCGGGCAGGGTGAACAGGACCGGGACAACAGCAGCACAGCAGCGGAAAACAGGAAGGAAACGGTCGCCCGGGCACCGGCGGGTGCCGGGAGCCAGCTCCCGGAAGAACGCACTCCCGGCGAAGATAATGGCCAGCCCGCCGCCCCCGGTGGAGATAACGGGCAGGAAAACGTGGAAAGCAGCGGCACCGGTGAGCCACCTTCACCGGACCCGGCCGCCGCTGAAGAGGGACGGGAGGACCGGACCGGCCAGCCCCGGAAGGACGGCAGCCGGGAGGACATGGCTGTGGCGGCAAACACCGGGCAGCCTGAAGGCAGCAGGGTAGAAAGCAGGGCTGACATCGTGCCGCGGGTGTTCCTGAACCAGTCCCGCACCATAGAAAGCACCCTGCTCAAGGTGGAGGTTTCCGACCTGGCGGCGGCTAAAAACGCCCTGCTGGCCGCGGCGGGAGGCGCCAGCTACCAGAGCTTCGGCCGGCAACAGGTAGAAGGAAAGACGGTGGAGATCCTGCGCTTTGTGATTCCGGTGGAGCGGGCCACCCACTTCACCGCCACGGCCACCGGCCTTGGCCGGGTGCTGGACCGGCAGCAGCAGAGCCAGGATATATCCCAGCAGTTCGCCTCCACCCTGGACCGCTACCGGGCCCTGATCGCCAGGCACAACCAGACCACCGATAAGGCCGAGGCGGAGGCCCTGGAGCAGCAGATCAAATCCCTGGAGCAGCAGCTGGCCGCGTGGGACCGGGAAGCCGGCCAGCAGGTAGTGGTGGTATGGCTGCAGGAGTAGTCATTGAATTTTAAACCGGGTTCAGCTTAATGTTGAGCCCGGTTTTTTGTTGACTTTCAAAGCTGGAGAAGTTTAAAATATACGTAAGGAAATCTTACCATGAAAGGAGTGTGTCCATGTCCGAACATTTTGAAGTGGTTAAAGTAACTTCAAAGGGACAGATGACAATTCCAGTACGGGCCAGAAAATTAATAGGTATAAAGGAAGGTGATCACCTGGCCGTTTATATCAACGGTAACGAAATTATCATGCGCAAGTTTACACCGTTCAAACAGGCATCTGCCAGGGATGCCATTTTTAAACTGATTGGTAAGGGTACGGGACCGGTAGACCTGGCCGAAAAACATGACCAATACCTGACAGAGGCCAAAGAAAGGAAAATGAAAGAATGACCCTGCTGGTAGATTCCAGTGCTGTGCTGGCCCTTCTCAATAACCGCGACCAGTGGCATCAAACGGCAATTACAGTCTTGCACCACCTGGTAAACAACAACTCCGCCCTTGTAATGACCAATTTTCTCATAGCGGAAACTCACACTCTTCTGCTAACACGGCTGGGTCATGATATAGCCAGGGAATGGCTTTTAACTTTCGACTGGAACGTTGTGCGTGTGTCCCCGGAGGACGAACAGACAGCCAGGGAAATAATTAAAAAATACCGGGATAAAGATTTTTCTTTTACTGATGCAACCAGTTTTGCAGTGATGTACAGATACGGCATCAATCTGGCTTTTACGTTTGACCGGCATTTCAAGCAGTACGGTTTTGAAACTGTGGGCATCTAATCTTTAACCCCCGGCTTGCGAGTATTATTCCATGAAAATATCTTTCAGCTCAATTTCCAGCCCGGGCAGCAGGGGGGAAACCAGCGTCTCCCCTTCGTCGTAAATCCCGCTGCGGTTCCAATCCTTCTCCCCCCGCACAAACACTTCCACAAGCTGCAGGGACGGGTCCACCAGCCAGTATTCCTGCACCCCGCCGGCGTAATAAAGCTGGCTTTTTTCCTTACGGTCGTATTTGGCCGTGGAGGGCGATAGAACTTCCACCACCAGGTCCGGGGCGCCGCTGATATTGGTTTCCTGGACAATGGAAAGCCGGTCTTTTAAAATAATCACCAGGTCGGGGGACACCACCTGGTCACCGAAAAGCACATCAACGTCCAAATACAGTTCCCCTGCACGATTTTGCCGCAAGTAACCCTCCAGCACAGTAACCAGGCGGGAGACAATTTTCTGGTGACGCGGTCCAGGCCTGGGTACCATAACCAGTTTCCCTCCGACAACTTCGTAATCACGGCCATCATCCAGCTTCAGGTAATCCTCATAGGTGTAACGGCGGTCCGTCAAGATGGTTAAGCCTTCCATTCTTATCACCCCTTTTAACCCGGCGTTTGTGCCATTGCGTCCATGGTACACTCCTTTTGAGCAAACTTTCCCTTTTACGAATTTTAACATTAGAACAAAAAAAAGAAAAGCCTCAGTCAGAGGCAGTAATCAACGCCCGCAAACGCCAGGCAATAACCGCCGCCTGAGCGCGGGTTAGGGGCCGGGCGGGGCCGAAATCACCGCCGGGATAACCGGACATCAGCCGCGTTTCCGTCACCAGAGCAACGGAGGTGCACGCCCAGTCCGGCACGGCATGCCAGTCCCGGTAAGGAGGAGATGGACTTCCCTCCGCTCCCCCGGCGGCATCCGCCATTGGACCGGCAGGGGAGCCGCTCCCTTCAGTTCCTCTGGCCAGGCCGGTCACCTGCAGCACCCGGGCCATGATGGCCGCCGCTTCCGCCCGGCTGAGCGGCCGGTCCGGTTTAAAGGTTCCATCCGGGTACCCGGAAACGATGCCCCGGAGGATGGCTTCCCGGATTCCTTTTTCAGCCCAGGACGGCAGGTCGGAGGGTATGGAAACCCCGGACCCCTCCCGGGCGCCGGAATCCGGGCTTTTTCCGGGAACGTCACCCCCGGAGGCCGGAACCGCCGGCCCCCTGTCGCCGCCGCCGTCCCATCCCAGCACCCGCACCAGCATGGCGGTAAACTCGGCCCGGGTAACCGATTTTTCAGGCAGAAACTTCCCGCCCGGATAGCCACTTACCAGGCCCAGACGGGCCAGTTCCCCGATTTCCTTCCCGGCCCAATGGCCGGAAAGGTCGCTGAACAGGGCCTCCAGGGGTACGGTCAGGTATTCTCCCGTTACACCCCCGCTTCGCGTGTCAACCGCCACCAGCTGCAGGGTATCGCCGGTATTCCGGGGCAGATTGATTTCAAAGTAGCCCCGGGCGGGCGTTACCGGCAGGCGATCACCCTCCTGCGTATATAGATAAATCTTTGTGGCCGAGGTTTTGCCTTTTACTATAAAACCATCACCTGCCGGCCGGCAGGCGGCCTGCAGGGAGGGAGCCGGCACTCCATCGCGGGAGCGGGCCTTAATGGCCGCCACCACCCCTGTCCCTCCCTGCAGAGGTGTAAGAACAGTAAATTCCGCTTCCTCCCCGGGCAGCAGATCCCCGGCATCCACGGGATAGCCGTTTTTGGTGATCAGGGCGCGGGGAGAAAGTAGCCCCTCCTGCCCCCCGGAGAAAAGAACCGTTCCCCGGACCGGTTCTATTTCTTCCAGCCGGGCCCGGCCTTCGGCCAGTACCCCGGCCACATCTATCCGCGCGGCACGCTGTGACCCGCCGGAAAGGAGCACCCGCACCCATTCCCCGGGCAAAAGGGAAGAAGGATCGCCGGGCCGGCCCCACCGGAAAAAAGCCGTGCCGGGGGTAACGGTTACGGAGCGCATTTTATTCCGGCCATCCAGCAGGAGCAGGGACCGGCTGTTTTCTTTATAAAAGATCACCTGGCCGTAGACCACCTGCCGGTGGGCGTCAACGGCTATGGCCTGGTCCCCGGCCAGAAGTAGACACACATGGTCTCCCGGGGCCAGGTCGCCGGGGGAAGCGGGTTCACCGTCCAGGGTCACCGGCAGGCCGGGCAGGAGGCTGTAGCGCCCCGCCCCCCGCAGCTTCAGCCAGCTCCCGGATGGTCCCGCTTCCTCCACCGTACCCGCAGCCAGGGTGCGCTGTACCGCCAGGTAGACCACTTCGTCCTGGCCCGGGGAAAGCATCAGCCTTACTTTCATCCCCGGGGCCAGTTGCGCCAGGTCACCGGCCACCGGGTACCCGTAGGGCAGGTCCTCGGGGCTGGCGTCCACCAGGTTATCTTCAAAAGTACACCCGGCGCCAGCGGCCAGCGGGTAAGGTTTTTCCCGCCCCAGCAGGTTAACCTGACCGCGTTCTCCATCCACCCGGTCAATTATTCCTTCCACTTCCCTGAACCTTATCCAGACCCGCCAGGCCGTCTGGGTGGAAGGGTTTATGGAAGCCCTCACCTGCACGCCGGGAGGAATGTCCAGATCACCCGCCGGGAGGTCGTTGACCCACAGGGGGGTTTCCGCCTGCCGGTTCAGGTAAAAGCCCCCTTCCCCCGGTCGGGAGCCGGCTTCCAGGAGCAGGGTACCCGCTGCCAGGGGCAGCAGTTCCACGGCATTATCACGCCAGATGCTGCCGGCCACATAAAGGATGCGGTTCCCGTCACCCAGGTAAGCTTCCGCGCCGGGCAGGACAGAATCCGGGGACCAGTCCTGCAGCCTGCTGCCCAGGGCAGCACGTGCTTCCCGGGGGAAGGGGGCCGTACCGCCGTCAGTGAAACGAACGAGCTGCCCGCTCCCGTCCACGGCGGCAGTAATCTTCTTCTCCAGAGGCTGACCGTAAACCAGGGCGAAATCCTGGCCGGGAGGCGCACCGGGTTCCGCACCCCGGCGCACATCCGTGCCCCGCACGATAACCGTATAGGTACCCGGAGCCGGGCTGGATATCACCACCCGCTCCACGTTATTGCGGTCGTCCCGCCTGCCGCTGCCATCATCGTTGCCCGGGTATTCCCTGCCGTCCGGGCCGACCACCACCAGATCCAGGTCGTTGACCAGCGCCCTGTCCGCTCCCGGCTCGGCGGGCGGGTCGGTCCAGGCCAGGGTGGCCTTGAAGGAACGTGAAGAATCTTTCACGGTAAAGCGGTAGACCCTGCTTTCCCCGCCGGCCAGGGGGGTGGCTTCATCGGCGTAAAGGAAGGTCTTTTCCGCCAGCCCCAGCACCGTGGCGGCCAGGTCCAGGCGGCCGAAGCCCCCTCCCTCCCCTTCCACGGGGGCAGCCCCGTTGATCAGGGCCGCCTTGAGCAGGGCCGCCGACGGGTCCTTATGGCCCGCCTGCTGGAAATACTGCCGCAGGAGGGCGGCCGCCCCGCCGGTGACGGCCGCCGCCATGCTGGTTCCCTGCAGGCGGGTGTACTGCTGGTTGGAGGGGAAATTCCCCTTCACCAGGGGGGAACGGGCCGAAACGATCCCTGTCCCCGGCGCCACCAGGTCGGGACGGATGCGCCCGTCCCCGGCCGGCCCCCGGCTGGAGAAGGAAGCCACTTCCCCCGCGTCGTCGCTGGCGGGGCCGAAGGAGGGCCGCACGTTTTCGCTGGCCCCCACTACCAGGGCGTTCTTGCTGTTGGCTTCGGCGGTGATGGTTCCCGCCCCCGGGCCGGAGTTGCCCGCACCGTAAATGACCAGGAAATCCGGGTTCTGCCGCACAAAGGCATCGGTCCGGGCGGCACTGCTCAGGTAAGCGTTCACGGGAACGCCCCAGCCGTCCACATGAATGCGGGCGGCCGCGGCATAGGCCGGGCGGAACAGGTTCGCCAGATCCGCCGGGGGATCCACCTTCCCTTCCTTATTGAGGATGGCCTCAAAATAAAGGCTGGCCCCCGGGGCCAGCCCGGCAAACTTCCCGCCGGAAGCGGCACCGGTCCCGGCTATGGTGGCCGCCATGTGGGTGCCGTGCCCCACCGGGTCATCGGCCCGGTCACGCCCGGACCAGGATTTAAGCATGATCACCTTTGGTTTCTGTCCCGGGATGTCCTTCAGGTCGGGGTGGAGGTTGTCCAGGTTACCGTCACCCAGACCGCTGTCGGCCAGGGCCACCACCTGGCCGGCCCCGTTCAGGCCGCCGGGTACCACAAACCCGGGAACCTGCAGGGGCGCCGCGCCCGTTATGGCTGCCGCCCGGTCGTTCAGGAAACGCGGTTCGACATAGGGCTCGATGCGCAGCACCAGGGGCGAGGAGGCCAGCTCAGGCAGTTCCTTTCGGGGCAGGCGCGCCCGCAACACGTTCCCCTCCTCGTCCAGTCCCCGCAGCACCTCTCCCCCGCGAGCCCTCACCAGAGCGGCCAGGTCCTCTTTATCCCGGGGTAATAGGGTTACCAGGTTAACTGTAATTACGGCGTCGTCCCGGGCCGGGCCGGGTCCGGAGGTTACCACCGCATCGCGGGCGGTCCCCGCCGTGCCCTTCGACGCAGGGATGATGCCGGCTCCTTCCAGGGTTTTCAGCTTTTCCTCCTGCAGGCGGGGCTTCACATCACCCACAAACGGCAGTCGGGCCAACTCCTCCACTCTATCTCTGGAACAGCGTACGACCAGGACATCCCCGCCCGTGAATTCGCCTACCCCGGCCAGCCGGCGCAACTGCTCCAGCTCCGCCGGCCGCGGCTGGCGGGAAAGGTGCAGTGTATAAAGCTCCTGCCCCTTAAGAGTGATTCCGGCGGCCTGCTCATCCCCGCCGCCCGGAGCGGTGCCGGACACCCCGGCATGGGTCCGGCCGTTCTGCAGGCCCGGCAGGGCGCAGGCAAAAAGCAAACCAATTCCCGCTGCCAGAAAAAGCAAAACCGCCGGCAAACGGTAGCGCTGAAACCATTTACGCATAATCCGGTCTCCTTAAAAAGAACAGGGCTTATTTCCTGTTACTGACTGAAATGAAAATTCGACACAAAAATTGGACTTTCCTGCCGCTATGGATAAAAACTCAAGTTTTAAGACGTTTTTTAGGGGTAAAAAGTTTCACCGGGAAGGGTTGGGAGCAAAAAAATTTTTTACACATGGTTCTTGACTGATAAGAAAGGTCATGATATCCTGCAAGTAAGAATGTAATACCAAGGGGATGATTATTATGAGCGAACTTTACATCGCCCGGATAACCACAAAAGGACAGGTAACCCTTCCCCTGGAGTTGAGGAAATTCCTGAACATCAAAAAAGGGGACTACATTCTTTTTGAGAAGAAGGGTTCCCGCGTGGAAATAAAGAAAATGGTGCCGCCCAATGATTTCGATGATTTTGCCAGACCGATCAGGGAAAGGTTTAAAAGGGAAGGTATAACCCCTGATGATGTCGAGGCGGCCATCAAATGGGCGCGAGGCGTCACAGAATGAGGATAACGGCGGATACCAATGTCCTCATTTCAGCCCTGGGCTGGAAGGGTGCAGAGGCCGCCGTTGTCGAGATGGTGTTAGAGTCAAAATTGGAGCTCTGCCTTTCCGCGCAGATTTTAAGCGAGTTTTACCGTGTAACCCAATATCCCAAGTTTGGTTTCAAGGATGAGGAAATTGACGGGTTCATCGGTAGGTTATTGCCGGTAATTGTCTTTGTCCGGCCGGTACAAAAGGTGGATATAATTACAGCGGATTCGGACGATAACATGGTTCTCGAATGCGCTATAGCCGGAAGGGCCAGTTACATTGTCACCGGTGACAAGCATCTCTTACAGTTAGGAGAGTATGCTGGAATAAAAATAGTAAGGGCGTCTGAATTATTGCAGGAGATTTTTAAACCATAGGCCGTCATTTTCCGCAGAAAATGACGGCCTCTTCACGCCCAGACCCTTTCCAGTTCCACCACCAGGCCGGGAAACATCTCGGGGGTAAATTGAGCGTTTTGCTCCCAGCGGCGCACCGGCAGGTAGATACCCCGCTCCAGGCGAAATTCGTCCAGGGTCTTTACCTCCGGGTCCACCACCCAGTAGTAGGGTACGCCGTAGCGCGCGTAAACCTGGGCCTTGGTAACCTGATCAACGCTCGATGTGGAAGGGGAGAGAATCTCCACCACCAGATCGGGGGCGCCGGCTATATTTTTTTCCGTGATCACACTCTGCCTTTCCCGGGAAACGTAAAGGAGATCGGGCTGGGTGACGCTGATATTACTGAGGACCACGTCCAGCGGGGCGTAAAAAACCTCTCCCAGGTTATTTTCCGTAACATGGGCATGTAAAATGAAATGCAGGTTACGGGAAACCCGCTGGTGGCAGGTGGTGGGCGAGGGCGTCACATGCAGCACCCCTTCCAGGATCTCGTAACGTTTCCCGTCGTCGGGTAACTGCAGGTAATCGTCGTAAGTAAGGATTATCTTCCCCGCCGGAGGTACGAGCAGGCTCACGGCGATCCCCCCTTCCGGCAGCCGCTTATTTTTTATGATATTTTACGATCACCACCAGAACCTGTCAAACCGGGGGCCGGCCCCGGTCATTAACCGGTCTTTTTCACCGGCCGCTTTTTATTCTGGGAGCTGGTGTTGAGAACGCCCAGCATGGAGAGCGCCCGGCCCGTTCCCAGGGCCACGCAGGAGAGGGGGTCTTCGGCAATATGCACCGGGACGCCCGTTTCCCGGCTCAGCAGGATGTCGATGCCGTGCAAAAGGGCACCGCCACCCGTTAAGACCATACCCTTGTCCATTATATCCGCGGCCAGCTCCGGCGGCGTGTGCTCCAGCACTTCCTTTACCGCCCGCACCACCGCCTCCAGGCTCTCCGCGATGGCCTCGAAAACCTGGTGGGTGGAAATAACCACCGACCGGGGCAATCCGGACACGAGATCCCGCCCGCGAACTTCCATTTCCCGCCGGGGGGCACTGTCCGGCTCGGCGCTGCCGATGTTGATCTTTATCTCTTCCCCGCTGCGCTCTCCTATGGCCAGGTTGAACACCCGCCGCACATAGCGCACGATGGCCTCATCAAACTTGTCCCCGCCCAGCCGCAGGGACCGGCTGCAGACCACCCCGCCCAGGGAGAGTACGGCCACATCGGTGGTACCGCCGCCAATATCCACCACCATGGTACCCGATGGCTGGGAGATATCCAGTCCCGCTCCCAGAGCGGCCGCCAGCGGCTCCTCAATAACGAAAGCCTGCCGGGCACCGGCCTGAATGGCCGCCTGGCGCACGGCCCGCTCTTCCACACTGGTTACGCCCGAAGGAATGCAGACCATCACCCGGGGGCGGAAAGGACCTTTCTTCCCGCCGGCCCGGCTGATGAAATAGCGCAGCATCTTCTCCGTCACGTCGTAGTCAGCAATGACGCCGTCCCGTAAAGGTCTTATGGCCACAATGTTGCCGGGGGTGCGGCCCAGCATGCGCCTGGCCTCGGAACCCACCGCGATAACCCGGTTGTTATCCCTGTTTATAGCCACCACTGAAGGTTCCCGCAGGACAATGCCCTTTCCCTTAACGTAGACCAGCACATTAGCTGTTCCCAGATCTATGCCCATATCATTGCTTATGCCGAGCACGGGGTGGTCTCCTCTCTTTCTGCAACCACTTTCAGATTAACCTGCCAACCTGTCCCCCGGTCATACCCCGGGCGGGCTTAACTATGAGGCAGGCACAACTGGTAGTTTTCTACATTTTAAGCCAAAATCCTTTAGCCCGGCCCATAAATTTCTATGATTCCTTATATTTTTTCCGCGTTGCCTCGCCACCCCTTAAATGCCGCTCGGCCTTGTTCTGCTCCAGAACGGCCCTGACCTGCTGGGCCAGCTTCTTATTCAGCGAGGGCAGTCTCTCGGTCATATCCTTATGTACCGTGCTCTTGCTCACCTGGAACACCTGCGCCGCCTGACGTACTGTAGCCCTGGTTTCCAGGATATAGGCGCAAATCTCCAGCACCCTTTTCTGGATGTATTCCTGCATTGCCCTACCTCCCCGGCTTGGTACCTGATAATATTTATATGCGCCGGGAGGAGGTAAATTGCTAAAAACCACGACGGGCGCCCAAACCCGGGGAGCCGGCACAGTCTTGACCGGTTATAAACGGACCGTATAGTATGAATTTACCAGTGAATGTTTTCCACCAGGTACCTTTCCGGGTCCCGGGCAGCCCCATCCTTCAAGAGCCCGAATTCCAGCTTCCCCGCCGAAGGGGGCAGGGTGCCCAGGGGGGCCCGGGCACTCAGGTGCTGCCCGGCCTTTACCTGCACCTCGCCCAGTCCTTTATAGATTGTCTGCCAGCCGTTGCCGTGGTCGATGACAACCGTATAACTCACAGGGACCGGCCTGTCCGGTAAGATCCTGCCGTTTTCACCCGCCTTCCCCAAAGATGCCCCGGACTGCACCGCCCTGACCGTTCCGGCAGCGGCCGCCTTAACCAGTGCCCCGGCCCCGGCATCGAAGGCCACCGTCCGGTTGAACCTGAAGTCGCCGTATATTTCGGAATAGCCTCTCCCGTAGGCCTGAACGATCGGGCCGTCCACCGGCGGGTAAATGATCAGGCGGCCGCTATTCCCGCCCGGTGCTTTTCCGTCAGCTGGTTGAGCTGCATCAATGGATGAAGAATGGAGCACCTGCACCCCCCGGTCCCTGTCCGGAGCGGGTACGGGAATGGAGCTGGCCGGCTGCCAGGAGCTGATTATGGCCCAGAGCAAAACCATAACCAGGGCGATTACCACCGTACTTATTACGGCATAATGCAGCCGGCTGCCCAGGAGCCAGCGGCGCAGCCAGTGACGGAATTTTTTCACCGGGTCCTGTTCGGACAAACGTTTACCAAACGGCCACATTTTTATCACTCCTGAAAAAGCTCATTCCAGCTTTCAGAAGTATTGTGGCCATTTAGCGTTTAATTTATACGGGTTATTTCCACGCCGGTGTAATAATGCTTTAAAATGCGATCAAATGTATAACCGTGCTGGGCCAGGCCTTTAGCCCCGTACTGGCACATGCCCACGGCATGGCCGTATCCCCGGGTGGTTATCTGGATCTGACCGCCCTTCATAGACATGGTGAAATCGGTGGAGCGCAGGCCCAGGCGATCCCTTACCAGCGTGGCCGCCAGCTCCTTTCCCCCAATGCGCACAATTCTGGGACGTCCGGCCGGTGTCCGTTCCACCACCTCCAGGGGGTTACCTGTTCCGCCGGCCGTCACCGGCACCGCTTCTATATGCACGCCCAGGGCCCGGTCAACCTGCTCCAGGGGCAGAATAACCGTGCGCACGGGCTCCGGATCGGCATCGTAGGGGCAGGGTACCCCAACCAGGTAGGGCAGATCCGCCGCCCACACTGCGGAGGCGCTTTCCGTTCCCCGGCCGCCACAGGAAGAATGGTAGGCCGGTTCAATAAGCTGGCCCTGGTAGGTGAGCACCATACCCCGGGTTTCATCCACCGCCTTTTTAATCTTGTAATAGTATTCATAATAGCGGAGGGTACCCCAGCGCCGGCGCATTTCCTCCCGGGAAATCCAGGCCTGGCCGTGGGCATGATCATCGCAAACATCGGCTCCGGGGTGGTCGTTGTTTATCACCCCGCCCGCGTTCAGCCGGCGGACGATGTAGGTGCGGGCCGCCACTGCCTGGGCCTTCAAAGCTTCCATGGGAAAGGACGCGGGCATTTCAGCAGCCACCACCCCGGTTACATATTCTTCCAGGGGTATTTCTATAACCTGCCCGGTGCTGTGCTGGTACAGGCGCACCCGGGTCTCCCTTTCCTGGATCTGCACCGGTGACAGGTAGCTCACCAGCACAGGCAACCCCATGGTAATGGACACTACCAGGCAGATCAAGCCAAGCAGCCTGCGCACCCGCTCCACCTCCCCTGTCCACCTTTGAAATTTATATGCCCGGCAGGCGACGGACATGCCCTGGAAATTCAGTGTACGTTTATCACCCATTGTTGCCCAAAAGTTTCCTGTTCATACAGGGGGCGAAATTATCCGGTAAAACCGCTACCAACGGCACGGTGCCGCGTTGTCCAGAGCGAGCGACTTGCGGAGCACTGGGTGGACAACGCTGCACCACAACAGGCCGGCAAAAATTTAAGGTGGCAGATCTAATTGCCACCTCAGAATGTTGCAAACTCTTTATGTGCCCTGGTTTTAA
>Ga0247720_100366_pt1 | contig 17947 bp, 20 predicted proteins | sample MSEWel2015_12_15_FD_189078 | JGI IMG/M metagenome (GOLD analysis project Ga0247720, IMG submission 189078) | Subsurface sediment microbial communities from gas well in West Virginia, United States - MSEEL Well Study Marcellus 3H_2015_12_15 | ecosystem: Environmental > Terrestrial > Deep...
GGGCGGATGCAGCTGTTCACCGAGAACACAATCACGCCGATTCTGCCCCTGTTCCTTGCCCCGACAAGGGCGTGTTTCTACAAAACTGCGCGCCTGTGGGGGATTGTACTGACCGCCAATCTCGTGGGGTGCATGGCGGCGGCATTAGTGCTTGTCTATGGGCACATCGTGCCGGAAGTGCGCTTCGAGGGCGTACTGGCCATTTCGCGCCATTACGCCGACGCGACGCCCTTTGAGCATTTTGCCTTGGGCATCCCGGCAGGGTTTCTGATCGCGGCGCTGGTGTGGATTCTGCCGCGCATGGAAAGTGCCGGCGAGGTGTTGATGATCGTGATAGTGACGTACATGATCGGGCTTGGCGGCATGTCCCACGTGGTGGCCGGTTCCACCGAGCTGTTTATTCTCGTCGTTCGTGGGGAGCTCGGCATCGCCACCGCGCTGTTCGGGGGTATCCTCCCTGCCCTCGCCGGGAACGTTCTGGGCGGTACGGGCATTTTTGCCGCGCTGACCTACGCGCAGGTGCGTGAGGAGATTTGAGAAGCAAGCGTTGAAGACGGGATCCAGCGCGCTCGCAGCCAGTTGGCCAAAGGCGAAAGCGCCGAGGAATGCGATGAATGCGGAGCGCCGATTCCAGAGGCCCGGCGCAGGTCGATTCCCGGTGTTCGTTTGTGCATTGACTGCCAGTCGGCCCATGAAAAGGAGTATCCTCACTCCGGCGGCATCAATCGCCGGGGTAGCAAGGACAGCCAGCTTCGATAGCGCGGGGGAGTGTTTTTTAAATCGTGAGACCGACCATGCTGGAAAAACGCATTCCACCCCTGGCTTTGGTGCTGATCGTGGGGTTACTTATGTGGGCCATTGCCAACTCGGGCCCGCGCATTGAAGCCGGCGAAACGCTTCGTCTGGCCCTGGCAGCCATCCTGTTTGTGCTCGGCACCCTATTCCCTCTGGCAGGGGTGATTTCCTTTCGACGCTCCAAAACAACGGTAGACCCGCGCAAGCCAGAGGCAAGTTCTACACTGGTCAGCTCAGGCGTTTACCGCTACTCCCGCAATCCAATGTATGTGGGGTTCGGGTTGTGGCTGTTGGCCTGGGGCATTTTCCTGGCCTCCGTCTGGGCTTTAGTCGGGGTCATTTTCTTTGTGCTGTATATGAACCGGTTCCAGATCGAACCGGAGGAACGCGCCCTGCGGGAGAGCTTCGGCGACGCCTTCCGGGAGTATGAGCGACGGGTTCGGCGGTGGTTTTAGATCTGGTTGATAAGCCATTGGAATGTGATGATCAGCACGCTGGTATTCGTTGCGTGGCATCCGTTCAATGGGTGACGGATCCTCTGGCTCTGATTCCAGACGAGAATCAGAAGTAAAGCCCACCCCAACCTGCGGCCTTTCCCATCAGCAAAGCAGCACTCCCATGGCTAAAGTAATGGCGCCTTTTCGGGCCTGGCTGATAAAACATGATCTGTCGCCATATTGATCACACAAGGCTCAAGACATCCTTGAAGAGGCCACGACTAGCGTCTTTGGAAAAGCAATCCATTTAGCTTCTGCTATCTTTAATGGTGAAAATTCAGTCAACATTTACGCTAGTAATACCGAGGATTGATTATGGCTCTCATCATTGCTGGTCGTTTAGGGCCAGGACAAAGCTGAGGAGCTTACTGAAGCGCTGCAGCACGCGGGGATGCCAAAGAGGAAGGTTTCGGTCTTTTTTGTCAATCCTGAAGGACAGCATCACATGCTGCCTTTCGGCGGCGATGAGAATCACTCTCCCGGGATGTCAGACGCAGGCAAAGGCGCGTGGATCGATGCCGGCGCGGGTGCGGTGGCGGGAGCTACCATCGGCTCCACCGGGGGACCAATCGGTTCCGTTATCGGCGCTGGGGTCGGCGAGTATACCGGATCGTTAACCGGAGCCGTTACCAATACAGACGATAAGCCGGAATCCGACTCAGATACCGCCGCAGAGGAAGGGCCGGTGACTGACTGCAAATCCGGGCTGCACGTAGCCGCAGAGATCAGTCGCGGGCAAAAGAAAAAGGTAGCCGAACTGGTTCGTGATCACGAAGGCAAGGACGTCGAGGAGGCAGACGGCAAAATTGAGGACAGTCACTGGCTTGACTTCGATCCCAGAAAACCCATCAGGCTTGTATCCTGAAAGCCAGAGGCCTTTGGCTTCAAGCGGACACTGATACGGCCTTCAGGCTGAAAGGAGTTCAGGATCATGGTCCAGAATTGCACCCTGGCCAGGCCACTGATCATGGATGAGGTTCAGCAGGCCCGCAGCCAGCTCACAACAGGGAGCAGACTTCATGACTTCCAATACCGCCAAACAGGACTTCCCCGTCGAAAAGGCCCGTCGTTACCTTGAGCCAGGGCCGGTTGTGCTGGTTAGCTCACGGCATAACGGCGAATCGAACATCATGACTCTGGGGTGGCACACGATTCTTGAATTCTCGCCCTCACTGGTCGGGTGCATGATTTCTGCCGGAAATCACAGCCACCAGATGATCAGGGAAAGCGGTGAGTGTGTTATCAATGTGCCCACGACGGACCTGACGGATAAAGTGGTGGGCATCGGGAACATCTCTGGCGCCCAGGTGAACAAATTCGCGGAGTTTGATCTCACAGAGGAAAGCGCGCGCCTGGTTTCCGCACCGCTGATAAAACAGTGTCACGCCAGCTTCGAGTGCCGCCTTTATGAAGACGCGCTGGTCGACGCCAATAGCTTTTTCATCTTCGAAATCGTAGCGGCCCATGTGGCGCCGGAACCCGCCTACCCCACCACCCTCCACTACACGGGCGACGGGATTTTCATGGTTGCCGGCGATATGCTCGACCGACGCGAGCTATTCTCGAAAGAGATGTTGTAACAACCGAATCTGCGTGATTACCGAGGCCACAGATCCCGGATTTCTTTGGGAGGCATCTCCCTCACCTGATGGTTTGCGACAGCCAACCGTAGATCCGCTCATACACCTGAGGGCTGTCAAGCAGATCAAAGTGGTTGACGCCGTAAAACACACTTTGATGAGAGGCCGGAATGGGCAATACCCGCTTGGCATCGTCGTGCAGCCCCAGCGCACTCATGACAGGTACCAGACCGTCTCCGCCGCTATAAGTGCGGTCGCCACGGGGAGCAGGCTGCGTGGTTGCGGCTATGGCGAAGCATTCCGTACCCTCTGGGAGCGTCACAGCGGTCCGGGCGTCATGGGGGTGATCGGGTTCAATGGCTTGCCAGTCTTCATCGAGGATATTGCCGTGCCGAAGATCCTTCACCCCGGCACTCCGGATTTTCCCAAGCCGACCGATGGGAGCCACATACGGGCTGACACCCGCCAGAGTGTCTACCTGATTGCCCACACGCTCCAGGGGTGATCCGTGGTGCGGAGTGCCGAGAAAGACCAGTTTGCTCAGGCGATCCGGCCAGCTGTGGCCGGCCGCCCTGCCGTAATGACAGGCACTGCGGGAAAGCAGGCCACCCATGCTGTGGCCAATAATAACCAGATCATCCACGGGCACCGGCCATGCCTGGAGCAGCTGCTCGAGCCGGTCAGCGAACTCCCGGCCATTGGTGGATACGTGTCGGCCACTGTTGTAGTGGAGGTACAGGGGCGTATAACCCAGGGAAAGGGCCAGCTGGTCGCCGTGATTATGATGACCGCGCTGCCACAGCAGATCGTTCATGCACAGCCCGTGGACCATCACCAGCAACCGGGATGAGGGCTCCGGGAAGGCGCGGGCCAAAGATTCCCGGCAGAGTTTCAGAGGATAGCCGTCTTTGCGAAAGGCCATGGAAATGGCCAGCGGGTTTCCGGTGGCAACCAGGTAATCGCCAAGTACGCCATTAAGTGTCGCCAGCGCGCGCTCGTTTTTGGGTGATACTCCCTGATGTTCAAGCAGCGGCGTGAACTTTGCCAGACTCAAATCAATACCGACTCCCACCGCCCGGGAGATCCCCCGGACACTGCGGTAGACCAGGCCGGTAATGCCCCGGGTCGGGCCCTGGCGGGAAGGGCCCACAATCGGGGCCAGCCCGGAGATGTTGCGATGCATGGACTCAACCGTGTCCACTACCCCACCGACCGCCTCAATGAGCAACTGGCTTGCCCCACGCAAATGCAAAGAAAGGGCACGAGCCGCCTCCTGGCGGGCATCATCAGGCGGTGTCAGATGGCGAGGGAGGCTCAAGATAAGCCTGCCCGGGCCGCAATGACGTCGTACATGGAACAGGCCATGAGCGCTTCCTTATTTTTCCGTAGTACTTCACTCTATCACAGATACGGGTGGGCACCTGTTCGTGGCGGATAGGGGCTTTTCAAAGTACAGGACTTCTCCACTTGTCGGTGCCGATGACACCCTGGGGTCCTGCTGGAATAGCAGGGCCCGTTTCAGGTCAAGAACGGATTCATGCATCATCGCCTGGATATCCATGAGCGCCTTCATGGGATTGCCAGCTATCCTTCGGCGGGCGTCAATCACAAACTGAAGGCCCCGCAGCCGGCGCTGATTACGCGCAGCGCTTCGGCGGATACAGTCATCAATCAATTCCGCGCGTAATGCTTCAAAGCCCTCCGGATCATGCTCAGCCCGATCCCTGAGTTCATCGAATGTGGGCATATCCATAACTTTCCTCCTTCCGTGGATTCAAGCAATCTGTAAAATGACACTGCATTCAAAAGCGATGTAACCCGGGTCCAGCAATCCCGGCACCAACCTGTTTTTTACTGGACTTCTGGTATCAGTTAAGCCCCGCCCACCTCAGGAATCAAGGTTATTTTTTAACCAACACTGTTTTGTTAACCTGGCGGCAAAGGGAGGCTGGGGAGATTGCCCCCATTTCTGTATGCTCTTGCCGGATAGGTTCAGGAAGCACCGAGCTCGCCATCCCGGATGGATCCATTCTTTTGAGTTCTAATCCCGTTATGACAATCCCTGTTAAAGATGTAACCGGCCCAGAGGTCTCCTGTTCGAACTGTCAGGCGTGTTGCTGCCGCCTGGAAGTCATGATCATTTCCGACACCGGCGTCCCCGAAAAGCATATTGCTTTCGACGAGTTCGGCGGGGAGACCATGTTGCGCCTGGACGATGGTTGGTGCTCTGCCCTGGACCGGGAAACCTTCCTGTGTACCATCTACGAAAACCGACCCTGGTTCCTATGAATGCCTCGAAGAAAGAGGCAAGGAGCTTGCCGTTGAAACTGCGGCTAGCGACACCAAGAATTCCAGACAGGAAAACCGAAATCGGACTGCAGGAGGAACGCCATGTTGAACGTGAATCCAGACACCGTATGCCGGCTGATTGAGCTGGCCCAGGCCTACCACGTGCGGGAGCCCGTCAGCATTCCCGACGAGGGCAACAACGCGGCGGATGACTGGTCTCAGCAAATGCTGGCCGACCACAAGGACAATACCAGTTATCAGGAGTTTGAAACTGTCATTCAGGATCTGGAGGCTGATCAGCAGCATGAGGTGGTTGCCCTGCTCTGGCTGGGCCGCGGCGACTATACACTGGATGAGTGGGACAGCATCGTGCAACAGGCAAAAGAAGAGTGGTCACCCGAGACCGCACAGTACCTCATTGATCACCCCATGCTGGCAGATGAGCTTCGGGAAGGCCTTGAGCTGCACGGCTATCGGTGCGATGAAACCATCAAGGGATAGACCGACAAGCGGAAAGGGCCATCGGAATGCGCGGCTATTCCCCTATCCCTGAATCTGCGCCAGTGCGGTATCGATATCCTCGCGGTTGTCAGGGCGCACAAGGCGGGTGATTTCCTGTCCATCCTTCAAGAAGATCAGTGTCGGCCAAAACTTCACACCAAGGGCCCGACCCAGCCTGCGCCCTTTTCCATCCTCGATCTTCACGTGCTCAACCCCGGGATAGCGCTCCATAGCGGTCTTTACGTGCGGCTGCACTGCCTTGCAGAAGCCACACCAGTTTGTGCCGAACTCCAGCAACAAGGGGCCCTGGGTATGGGCTACCTCCCCTGGAGTTATGGATTCAGGTGTATATTGGCTGTCAAACGGCATGATGTTTCCTCGGTAAGTAGCAGACAACCTTCTAGCATAAGGGCGCAAGTGATACCTGTTAGTGAAAACCGGGACAGCGTTAAATTTGGAGGACGAGATCCATGCCATATGGTAGCAATTCGGAGTTACCAGCCAGCGTGCGCAATAACCTACCCGACCATGCCCAGGAGATTTACCGCAAGGCGTTCAATTCGGCCTGGGATGACTATAGCGATTCAGAAGATCGCCGCGGCAACTCAGGCCGGGAAGAAACCGCTCATAAGGTGGCCTGGGCCGCGGTCAAAAAGGAATACCACAAGGAAGGTGATAAGTGGGTAAAGTCTTAGCGAAAACCAAGAAAAGAAAGAATCGCCAAGACGATAACGACTGCACCAACTATATAGACGATATTGTTCATTAGTCGCTACCTCTTTTCATAAATGCGCAAGTGGGGTTGCGCCGCCTTCCGTGGGGCGCACGATGCAACTTCTTGTACCGGCAGCTCCTTTGCCTCATCGATGTCCAGAATAGGTTATTGGACTCGTGCGGTATGTTCGTTAGCGTACGGAGAGGAAAATAAAGGAGCCGGGGCGGTTACAGGCTCGTCACTAACCATTCCCCTCCCGATTCGGTGGCGACCCTGGGAAATTAGCCTACTACCCCACGCGAGACTCAGCTCTAACCGGCACCCGTAAGAAACCGGGAGTATTCAGCTTTCTTTATGGCGGTCCGTCCAGTACCAGCTAATCAACATGGTTGCCGAGATAATGATTGCCACCGTGGCCAGCGACCACCCGATGGGAATGGTGTACCAGTGTTCGATCAGCAGCTTGATGCCAATGAAAACCAGCACCGCCCCCAAGCCATAATCCAGCAGTGAGAACCTGTCCGCGAGGCCGGAGAAAAGGAAATACATGGCCCGAAGGCCCAATATCGCGAAGATATTGGAAGTCAGAACAATAAACGGATCGCGGGTAACCGCAAAAATAGCTGGAATGCTGTCCACGGCAAAAATGAGATCAGAAACCTCCACCATGATCAGTACCACCAGCAGTGGCGTAGCCCAGAGGCGGCCTTGCTCCCGAACCAGAAAGTGATGCCCGCGCAGGGACTTGGTTATGGGGATATGGCCCCGAATCCAGCGAAGAAACCGGTTATTCTCGACATCCGATTCCTTGTTGGCCGCCCACGCCATCTTGATGCCCGTAAGCACCAGGAACGCGCCGAAAACGTAGAGAATCCATTCAAAGTTATTCACCAGCCAGGTGCCAAGCAGTATGATGCCCGTGCGCATGACAACAGCGCCCAGCACGCCATAGATAAGAACCCGGCGCTGGAGTTCGGCCGGAATACCGAAATAGGTGAACAGTGTCAGCCAGACGAACACATTGTCGACGGAGAGCGATTTCTCGATCAGATAACCGGTCAGGAACTCTGCCGCCTTGTTATTGGCAACCTTGATGCCCTCAGTACTGTAGAGGTATCCCCAGAGGCCCGCATTAAACAGCAGGGAGACAAGAACCCAGACTGCTGACCAGATTGCAGCCTCTTTCATGGAGACCTTGTGGACGCTTCCCCGAGCAAACAGATCCACAGAAAGCATGATCACAATAAAGACAGCGAAAACCGCCCAGATCCACCAACCTGCCATTGACTGTATCACAGAGGCCCCCTTTTTTTCGTGGAGATGGTGATTGTAGCAAAGGGTACGCCACTCCCCTCAAGTCTGAAGGGGATAAGGAATTTATGATGAAAGGCGAATGCCTCTGCGGCAAAGTGAAATTCAAGATCGAAGGCGACCCTGAACTGAAAACCATCGGTCTGTTCCTCGTCACCGCCCTGGCTGAAATCGTCGGCTGTTACCTACCCTATCTTTGGCTTCGCGTGGGTAAGACCATCTGGCTACTGGTGCCGGGTGCGTTGAGCCTGGCCGCTTTTGCCTGGTTACTGTCCCTGCATCCTACTGCCGCCGGCCGGGTGTATGCGGCCTACGGCGGCGTGTATATCTTCATGACCATTCTCTGGCTTTGGGCCGTTGATGGAATCCGGCCAACCGTCTGGGACCTGGTGGGCTCTGGCGTTGCCTTACTCGGCATGGCGATCATCATGTTTGCGCCGCGGACCACATAGCGGGCGCGATGGCCAAAACAGAGCCGCATTTCAGTCAATCCCATGGGCGTCCGATCATGGTACTGTGTGCACAAATGACCAGAACGGATCCAAGGGATAACTGATGCGAAAGAACATTCTGATCACCGGCGCCAGCACCGGTCTCGGTGAAGGCATGGCCCGGGAATGGGCCGCCAAAGGTTGTAATCTGGCGCTTTGTGCACGACGAGCTGACAAGCTGGAGGCCCTGCAACGGGAATTGCAGCAGGCCAATCCCGGTATCCGGGTGCTGGTTCGTGGCCTTGACGTGTGCGATTACGATCAGGTGTTCGAAGTATTCCGCGGGTTCCGGGAGGAGCTGGGCAGTCTTGATCGGGTCGTGGTCAACGCCGGCATTGGCAGCTCCCAGCCCATCGGCCGAGGGCATTTTGCCGCCAACCGCCACACCGCCGAAACCAACTTCATCGCCGCCATCGCCCAGAGTGAGGCGGCCATGGAGATTTTCCGGGAGCAGAACAGCGGCCATCTGGTGCTGATGTCTTCGGTCAGCGGTGTTCGTGGTTTCCGTGGCCCCCTGAATGTCTATGCCGCCACCAAGGCCGCCGTGGCTTCGTTGGCGGAAGGTCTGCAACTGGATACCAGGGGCAAACCGATCAACGTCAGCAACATTATGCCCGGCTACATTCTCACGGATATTAACCGAGATACGAAAAACGCGCCTTTCCGGGTGGATCTGGAAACCGGTGTAAAGGCTCTGGTGAAAGCCATCGAATCGGAAAAACGCCGCGCCTATGTGCCCTGGTGGCCCTGGACACCGCTGAGTTATGTGATCAAATCCCTACCCTTCGGAATTTTTGCAAGGGCCATGTAACCGGTTCGGATCCATTTGATGATCAAATCCATTGCCCTGGCGGCACTGCTTATCGTATTGATCGCTTTTCTTGGCTTTCAGTATTACATCACCTCGGTGCCGAACCTCACCGACCCCGTTTCTGTCGAAGAAACCCGGTTCATCGAACGTGACAATTCGCTTCTGGTAACTCTCCGGGGTAACGAGGGCCGCCGCTTTACGGTTGGCCTGCGAGGAGATATCGACAACAAGCCGGAAGAGACCGCCCTGTTCTTCATCAGCAACCCGGATGTGGTGCCCTATGTGTATTGGCCGGGGCTTCGCAGCAACGATGAGAAACGGGTGCTCGAACTGCTTGAGGACCTGGTCGGGCAACAGGCACAGGAGGGAGCGGCATCCCGAATTTATAAAGTTCTGAAGGACCGGAACTGATCTCGCCCCTGACAGGAGCAACTATGACTATTGGCGCGCCGTGAAAACAGGTGAGACGAACTTTTAACGCCCTCAGCAATCAGAATACATCTGGGGTCATGCTTGGTCAGGGAATGAGGCCTTTACGATCCGACCAATTGCCTGCAAAACAATGAGGGAGATCACCATGATGCGATCTGCAATTACACTGGTACTTGCACTCCTGTTTGCTTTACCGGTTTCGGCGCAATCCGTAATGCCTCGCGAAGGCTGGCAGGTTATTAACACGGAGCAGAGCTATTCCGAACTGCTTGCCTCATTACGGCGGGCAGTCTCCGAAGAAGGAATGGCAGTAGTCACAGATGTTGGCCCGACAGAAACCGCCGCCCAGCGTGGTGAAACTATTCCGGGTAACCGGGTACTCGGGGTATTCCGCAACGATTTCGCCGTCCGCGCTGTTCGCGCCAGCGTGCCTGCCATGATTGAAGCACCGATTCGCTTCTACGTAACTGAGGATGAAGACGGCACAGCGACACTATCGTGGAAGAAGCCGACCCATGTATTCGCCCCTTACCGCGAGAGTGGTGGCGCTGAACTCACGGCGATCGCTGAAGAACTGGACCGGATCTTTGAGTCTATCGGCAACGCTGCCACCAGGCGCTAACCGCTTCGTCACATTAACCTTGCATATGCTAGGGTTTTACTAAGCGATTGCGACCCGATCAACTTTTTGTCCAAAGCTTGGTGTACAAGTTCGGAGAAACCTACCAAAGTAATATTAGCAGTGAAGCTTTCGCCATACAGGAGTAGCGAGGTATGAAACTTACTGAATTCATCCGAACTCATATGGAAGAAATCCTGCAGGTCTGGGATTACGATGCAAAAGCCATCCTGCCACACCCGGATCTGTCACGAGCCGAGCTCAGAGATCATGTTGAACAGATTCTGCTGGGTATTGTGGTAGAACTGGAACGGCCGCCAACGGGCCATGAACGCTCCTACCTTTTCAACCCCGATCACCCGGACAGTACCGCTTCCGCCCGGATCCACGGTGTCGAGCGGCACAATATCGGGGCAGACATCGTCCACGTAACCAGTGAATTTGGCGCATTGCGATTGACGGTGGCCCAGCTATGGCTGAACTCCCTCAAGACGGTTGAAGCAAGTGATATTGCCGATCTTAACCGCTTCAACGGCCAGATTGACAAAGCCCTGACACAATCAGTACATCGCTACGCTCTGGAAAAGCAGAAGCAGGGAAGGCTGTTCGAAACCATGCTGTCGTCACTCCCGGATCCCTGCTACATCCTGAGCCTGGACGGAACCTTTATCTACGCCAACAAGGCCATGGCGGAATTGTGTGATCTGCCCGCTGACCAGATTAGGGGCAAGCGCTTCTCCGAAATGCCACTCCCGGCTCACTATAATGGCGATGACAAACTGGAAAAGGTCGTCCGTCGCAAGGAGCAGGTCCGTGGCGAGGTGGAGGTAGAATCGGCCCGAGGACACAACCGATTCTTCGAATATGTCTATGCACCGGTGATTGACAATAAAGGGCAAGTGGAAGCGGTCTCCGGCATTGGCCATGACATTACGCTGCGCAAGCAGTCGGAGGCCAAAATCTGGCGCCATGCCAATTTTGATCTGCTGACCAATGTTCCCAACCGGCGACTTTTCCGGGACCGCCTGGATCAACACGCGGCCCATTCGGAACGCACCGGCGATCCTTTTGCCCTGCTATTTGTCGATTTGGACAACTTCAAGATCATCAATGACAGGCTGGGCCATGATGCCGGCGATGAGCTGCTGATGGATGTGGCCAAACGACTCAGCGGCTGTGTGAGGCAGACGGATACGGTAGCCAGAATGGGGGGCGATGAGTTTACCGTTCTATTGTTGGATACCGGCAATCTGGACTTTATCAAGGACATCGCCAGAAATATTCTGGCGGAACTGAACCGGCCTTTCCACTTGGGGGATGACGAGGTCAAAGTATGCGGCAGCATTGGCGTAACACTGTTTCCGGACGACGGCCATTCAGCCCAGCAGTTGTTGAACAATGCCGATCAGGCCATGTACCTGGCCAAGCACTCCGGTCGTAACCAGGTCTGTTTCTACAATCAGATCATGGGCCATGCCCGCAATGCCCGCCACCAGCTGGTGGCTGAACTACGCCAGGCCCCGGAAAAGCACCAACTGGAGCTTTATTATCAGCCCGTTGTGGAGCTGGCCAGCAATCGCATTGTCAAGGCAGAAGCACTGCTGCGATGGCAACATCCCGAGCGCGGCCTGCTGATGCCCGAGACGTTCTTGGGGCTTGCAGAAGAAACCGGCCTCATGGGCGAGCTGGAGCACTGGGTGTTTACAGAAGCCGCCACCTGCACTGATCGCTGGGCCTCTATGACGCCTTCACCGTTCCAGATGAGCATCAATACCTCTCCTGTGCAATTCACGCGCGGGTTCGAGGACGCATTCTGGAAATCGGATCTGGAAGCCTTTGCCCATTCAGAAACCCCCGTGATACTCGAAATGCCGGCGAGTGTTTTCCAGCAGAACATCAAGAACCTCGGTACACGGTTATCTGAACTCCAGAATGCCGGCGTTGAGCTGGCTCTCGACGATTTTGGTACCGACTACTCCTCGCTGGCTCACCTCAGACAGTTCAATGTGAATTATCTGAAGCTGGACCCCTCTTTTTTGCAGAACGAGAACACCGATTCCGGCGGCAAGACTATCGCCGAGTACATTATCGCAATGGCCCACAAGCTGGGCATCCAGGTCATTGCCAAAGGCGTGGAAACCTCAGGACAGAAGGAATGGCTTAAAGAGGCCGGTTGCGACTTCGCCCAGGGGCATTACTTTTCCGAGCCGCTACCTGAAGAGGAGTTCAGTAAACTGCTACACAATGGCGGCCACCCTTCGGATGACCTCGCCGTAGCCGGGCGTTAAGGCGCCTCGCTGTGCTGACAGGCGCCTGGTACCCTCCCTGTTACGAGCAGGATCCGCAGCAGGTGCCCTCGCCGTGACTGCCCTTCTTCGGGGCTTCTTCCTGGCTGGCCTCGGCCTTTGCCCCCGGGTCGACCTCTTGAGGGCGGGTGGATTCGGTTTCTTTATCGTCTTTCTTGAATATGTTCAGAAATGAAAGGGTCATCGGAGTTCCTCTTTGGGCTGGTTAACATTCATCTTTTATGAATGTTATTCCTCCGCAACGGGTTGGTCAAGGTCAGCAAGCTGATTGGGTTACTCTTCGTTATCACTGAATGCCGAGCGATGGAATTCGGCCGCCTCTTCCGCCTCTTTTACGCCCATTTCCCGAATCTCCGGCACCTCCCCGCCGGCCAGAGTCTCAAGCACTGCGTGCACTCCTCGCGAGAGCGACGTCAGGTTATATCCGCCTTCCAGCACCAGTGCCAGTCGTCCTTCACAATGCTTGTCGGCGATTTCCTGAACGATCCGGGTGATCGCCCTGAAGCCGTCGTAGGTCAGGTTCAGCGCCATGTCATTTCGGTGTGGATCGAACCCTGCAGAGACCAGAACCAGATCGGGTTTAAAGTAATCGGCTGCCGGCACCAGAATCTCGCGAAACACTTTCTCGAAGGCCACATCCCCCGCGGTTTCCGGTAACGGTACATTGATTGTGTAACCTTCCCCCATACCGTCCCCTATTTCCTCTATATGGCCTGACCCGGGGTAGAATGGCGCCGCACAATGGGTATCGAAAAAGAGCACATCCGGATCCGCCCAGAAAATATCCTGGGTACCATTTCCATGATGAGCGTCCCAGTCGACGATCAGTATCTGCGAGCAGCCAAGCCTGGCCTGGGCATGGGCCGCGGCAATGGCAACATTGTTGAGCAGGCAGAAACCGCGGGCCCGAACGGGCTCGGCATGGTGGCCCGGTGGTCGCACGATGGCAAAGGCGCTTCCACATTCACCTTTAACAACACTTTCCACGGCTGCAATCGCGTTGCCTGCCGCCGCGGTGGCCGCGTTGATGCTTTCCGGGGAAACCGCCGTCGTATCCTTGTCGAGCCAGGCACGTTTCCCGGCCAGTGAAAAAATATGGTCGAGATAGGAGGTGGTGTGCACTCGGGCCAGCTGCTCATATGTGGCGGCAGGGGCGCCCGACCTGAACTGAACGCCCGCCACGGGGTTTTCTTCGAGATACTCCCTGATAGCGCTTATCCGCCCCGGATGCTCCGGATAGCTCCATTTGAACTTCAGTCCCTTGAGAATCGACCTTACGCGCTTTTCCACCCGGCTGGGCATGAACGGCAGATCCACCTCGGGGTTATGACCCAGCATTACTTCGTCGTAAAACACGGTTACACTGCGATCGCCAATCATGGCCTGTTTCCTTTTTTTATCCCTGTGATTCCATCAGCGCCTGTTTAACCACTGAAGTAAATGCCGCTGCGCGAATGCCGGTGGTTTTGAAGCCCAGCCTGGTCCAGGCAGCCCTGGCCTCCTTGTTTGACGCGGAATATTCCAGGACCAGTTCCGATGCATGGTGCTGCTCAGCGAAGGCCACCAGATCCCGCAACAGTGCCTTGAAGATACCGAGCTTTCGAAACTCCGGTTCCACCCAGACATCATCAATAAATCCAGATTTGAACTCCTCTTCACCGGACTGCTGCCAGATCCCCTGGCTTCGCCAGATGTAGACATAGCCCATTCCCACGAGACCCGCGTTAGTACTTTCCGCCACAAGCAACCGTTTGTTGGGATCGTCCAGTGAGGAGTTCAATGTTCGCAAGAGCCTCTTATGCTCACTTTCCTTCAGATCATGGGGTGGTGCTCCTGCAACATGCAGTGCCAGTTTGGCGAGGAACTCCACCATTTCCGGAAGATCCTCTTCCCGGGCCTCTCTGATGACAAACCCTCTATCCGCTTGCTTTTTACCCACGAAGAACTCCCTTGCGACGGTTAAGCCTCTCTCAACAGCTTAGTCTCTGGCAGGGCCCGGTACAAAAGCCAGGTTATTGAAACTATTCTTGGAATAATCCCCGCTGCAGGGTAATTTCGACAAGGCACCTGATTTAATTTTCACCGGGATTTTTATGAGCCATCCATACCGCAACCACATCGGTAACCTGAGCATTCAGGGCGAGGAATGATGAGGAAACTTCTCCTGATTCTGGGGCTGGCTACGGCCATCGCGCTGGTAGCAACGGTCAGCTCCCGGCCCATGCTTATTGAAGAGCGGCTGATTCGGATTCAGGCGGAAGAAGCTCTCGCGGAGTTCCCCAGTATCGAGACACAGCCTCTGGAAGTTCAGGCGGCATTGCTGGATATGGCCGACGACGAGCTTCTGCTCCTCAAGGCCCGCGCGGCGTATTTGCGATACCCCGCAATGACCCGCGAGATCTTTCCGGTGTTCGGGCCCGAGCCGGAGTTTCGCGAAATTCTTCGGCTTTATGGCGAAAACATTCTTCCGCCCATCCACTATTTCCTGGGCAATCCCATTGGGACCATCGAACTGATGAACGACCTCGCCGACAAATACCAGGCGGCTGTGGAGTTCTTCACCGGGAACGGAAAAACCGACACCGAAACGGCCAATAAACAGAACTCTCCTGAGGCCAAACAGCTCACCCGGGAAGAGCGCGGATGGTATGCCGTGCGCTTTATTCAGGAAGAGGGGCATGATTTCCTGGGTCAGTTTGTTGTTAATGATCAGCGCGAGGTAATCTGGGTTCGCACGGAGCGGGTACTGGAGAACATTAACCAGTTCTTCGCCAGTGGCATCCGCAACCTGGAGATTCAGCACCGCCTGGATGACGAAATTTCCGCAGCGGACATTGGCTGGGCATCGGTGGATGTGCTGGTTTTTGCCAGCGCATTGAAGGTGCTTCGGGTAGGCCGAGCGGTTGCAGTTTCTTCCAGAGGCGCCGCCGGGGGTGTCCGGTCTGCAGCGCTGACAGCGCGCCTTACCAATAGCGGGCGCATGTTGATGACCACCGCCCGCTACGCGAAATGGCCAGCGGTGGTTGGCGCCGGTTACCTGTTGGTCACGCATCCGGGTATTATCAATGACTTTCTGGCAGAGGTATCCGAGATTCTGGGCTACCCGGCCAAGCTGGTGCAGTTTCTCGGTTGGATGCTGATATTGCTGCCCGTATTGTACATCGGCAGCTGGGTATTCCGTTTGATCGTGCGGCCGACCCTGGCATTGCTAAGCGCCGCATTTGCCAGTCTGTCGCACATTGGCCGACGAAAATCGCTTAACAGACTCGACTGATTCAGAGAGAACTATGTCCTTTTCCCGCATCTACGAGCAGGCCGTCCTCCAGAAAGGCGGCGAGAACGAGGTTCGCGCACGGCTGCCAGCAGTTGCTGAACCAGGTGAACTGGAGGCACTCGGTGATGATCGCTACCTCTCGGAAATCACCCGATGCATTTTCAAGGCAGGCTTCGTCTGGCGGGTGATCGAAAACAAATGGCCGAAGTTCGAGGAGGCGTTCGAGGGGTTCGTACCACTTTACTGGCAACAGGTTTCACCTGAAGTACTTGAGCAGCTGGCAGGCGATGAACGGATCGTGCGGAACGCCCAGAAGATTCAGACCGTTCCCGAGAATGCGAGGATGATTGTCGATGCAGGCCGGGAGCACGGCAGTTTTGGCAAGTTTCTGGCGGATTGGCCCCATAGCGATCAGGCCGGTCTACTGATGTGGCTCAAGCGTAATGGTGCCCGGCTTGGGGGCAACAGCGCCCAGTACTTTCTCCGCCGCGTGGGCTGGGACGGCTTTATCCTCTCCCGCGATGTGATCGCTGCGTTACATCGGGAGGAAGTCCTGGATGCCTCGCCTACCAGTAAAAAGGGGCTTATGCAGGCCCAGGAAGCCTTTAACCGCTGGCACCAAGAGAGTGGGCTGCCCTACAGCCATCTTTCGAGAATCCTTTCGTTTACTATTGATTAAGCCTGACCGCCTGTTCCAAAGCCGGTCTTTGCTTACTTAATGATAATTGTTATCATTCGCCTCCGCATTAACAACGAAGGCGCATAACTCAATGAGAATCCCCTACTCCCGACGCTGCAGCTCTGTCGCGCTGGCATCGTTACTCGGTGTCAGCCCACTTGCCGTGGCACAGGCCCAAACCGATGACGCAGCCACACTTGAAACCCTCGATGTCGTGTCTGACCCACTTACCGCTCCGGATTACATGCCTCTGCAGGAAACTCCGGACGTCGGAAAGCTGAACGTACCCGTTGAAGAGCAACCCTACTCAGTCTCTGTCGTCAACCGAGATTTCATTGAAGACTCCGGCGCCAAAACCATTCAGGACGCCCTGCTTTATACCCCCGGCGTCTATGCCGGTGCCTTTGGTTTCGACACCCGAATCGACTCTGCAAAAGTCAGGGGGGTCGATGCCGGACGCTATCTTGACGGGCTTCGCCAGATATACGGTTCTTACAACACCGTCCGCTCCAATGTGTATGCCCTTGAGAGCATCGAAGTACTCAAAGGACCGTCGTCCATGCTCTATGGCCAGAGCGATCTGGGCGGCATTATCAACGCCGTGTCCAAACTTCCTGAAGAAGAGCAAGGCGGCGAAATCTGGGCCCAGTACGGCACCTTTAACCGCAAGCAACTGGCGGTGGATGTGACCGGGCCCGTCAACGAAAGTGGTGATTTGCTATACCGCCTCATCGCACTCGGACGCGACAGTGATACCCAAGTGGATTATGTGGAAGACGATGGCTACGTGCTCGCGCCTTCGCTTACCTGGCAAGCCAGCGATGACACTAGCATCACCCTGCTTCTGAACCGCCAGGAGAATAAAGGACAGGTCTCGGCCCAGTTCCTGCCGCAGGCAGGCACCCTGGAGCCGGGCTCACAGGGCTTCATCGGTTCCGAGCGGTTCGTTGGCGAGCCGGGCTGGGATCGTTATGACCGGGAGAAAACCGAAGCTACCCTGTTTGTTGATCACAAGCTGAACTCCAACTGGGCGCTTTCCGCCACTGCCCGCTACACCCGCTCCAGCACCGAAAACCGCGAGCACTGGATCACCATCCCAAGCGTTCCCGATGCCAATGGCGAAGTGCCCCGCACCATTTACACCGCTGATGCCGAAACCCGAGTCTTCAATATGGATGCTCGCCTGGAAGGCAATGTTGAGCTGGGCATGACCCGCCACCGGCTGATCGTCGGCGCCGACCGCCAGGATGCCCGCTGGGAGCAGGACAACTACTTCTACGGTTACGGTCTTGGTGGTTCCTTGGATGTGTATGATCCGCAGTACGGCAACCTTAATGCCGGGGTCATCAACCCGAGCGACCGGCCGGATAACGAGATTGAACAGACCGGCCTCTACGTTGCCGACCACATCGAAATCGGCAACGTCGTTGTGTCCGCCGGCCTCCGTCATGACTGGGCCAAGAACCGCAGCCTGGCCATCTCCGGATCAGACACTGTCAGCGACGAGGAAGCCACCACCGGCCGGGCCGGGTTGATGTACCGGTTTGAAAACGGGATCTCCCCATATATCAGTTACGCCGAAGCCTTCAGCATGAACCTGGGCACCGATGGCACGGCAGCGGCCAATACCCTGGAGCCAACCACCGG
>Ga0247720_100367_pt1 | contig 17929 bp, 10 predicted proteins | sample MSEWel2015_12_15_FD_189078 | JGI IMG/M metagenome (GOLD analysis project Ga0247720, IMG submission 189078) | Subsurface sediment microbial communities from gas well in West Virginia, United States - MSEEL Well Study Marcellus 3H_2015_12_15 | ecosystem: Environmental > Terrestrial > Deep...
GATCGTAATCTCGGCCCCTGCATCCAGGACAACGTTGGCACCCGCTTTGTGGTGCACCTGGGCGCCTGCTTCAGACGCTATGATGCGGGCGGACTTCTGGTGAAAGGTGCCACCAATGCTCTGGCTGCAGTCGCCACCAATCGATTCCCGCTTTTCGCCGTTTACCGTGCAGTGGTCACCGCCCTTGATGTGGTTGAACCGGTTATTCTCGACAGTGAGGTGGCTATCGTTTTTGATGACCTCGGTGCGGTTGTTCTCCGTGAGCAGGTCCAGATCCCTCTGGGCATGCACGTAGATCTGTTCCTGATCCGCTTCGTCCTCAAACCGCAGTTCGTTACTGCCCTCGCCCTTGTGGGTTTGGGTTTTCAGGGTGGTGCGGGTTTTGTGCTCCGGCAGCCCATAGGGTGGCGTGTTGGTGACGTGGTGGGTTCGGCCGGTGATGATCGGCTGGTCCGGGTCGCCATCCAGGAAGGAGACAATCACTTCGTGGCCGATGCGGGGCAAGGCCATGAAGCCATACTGGCCGCCGGCCCAGCCCTGGCTGACTCTCAGCCAGGCGCTGCTGTGTTCGTCATTCTTGGAGTATCTGTCCCAGGGAAACCTTACTTTGACCCGTCCGTGTGCATCGCAGTGAATCTCTTCGCCCTCGGGACCGGTAACAATGGCAATCTGCGGGCCGTCCATCAACGGGCGGTGCGGGCTTTGCGGGCGCCAGGTGAGGTCGGCGGGAATGGCACTGAACCGGTTGTGGTAGGTGGTGGGTTCGCTGCCACCCTCCTCTTCCAGGGCCTGGGGCTGGGTACCGGTGTGGGTAACGGCTGTCAGCAGCCATTCCCGGTTCAGGGCCTCGCTGTCGTGTTCGATAAGTGCCACTTTCGCCCCGGCAGTGAAATCCGGGCGGTTACTTTCACCGGAGGCGGTGCTGGCGTCGTTGCGAAGGGATTGAAGCCGGGCTTCGGCAAACGGCTGACCGCTGGCGTCAGCCTTGAATCGGCCGGGGTAGTCGTAGTGCTGGTAGTCTTCCCGGTGTTTCAGGTCACCGGACGCATGCTCATGCATCAGGGCATAGGCGGGATTCTTGAAGGTGTAATCCTTCATGGCCACGGAGGCGACCCGGACTCGTTCTTCATAGCGGAAGCGATACACCGCCGGGCGCCGGGTGCTGCCGCCGGCGTTGGCGTTGTATTCTGCGGGCGACAGTTTTGGTGCGTCGCCGTGGTGGTCGGCCATAACCAGCGCGGGCTGAGTCTCACTATCCACGCTGCCGTGTTCATAGCGGTAATGCCAGCCTTCTTCGGCGGCCAGGCGCTCCAGGAAGGCCAGGTCGCTTTCCCGGTGCTGCACACAGTATTCCCGCTGCTCCGGGGGGGCGCTTCAGATCGAACACCGAATCGATGATGCCGCGCTCTTGCAGCAGGGTGCGGGCGATGGCGTCGGTGCTCTGGGTCTGAAAAATCCGGCTGTTGTGCATCAGGCCCAGGCGCCAGAGCGGCGGCTGAATGACCAGTTCGTAGCGGGTGCGACGGTGGCCGGCATCGCCCCGGGCGAATTCGTTGACCACACCGGTAAAGCGCCGCAGCGGCACGCCGTCCTGCCAGATCGCGAGATCGACCGGCTGTTCCAGTATCTCGGAGGCCTGAATCGACGGGTCGGCGCTGGCCAGCTCAAGGTGACCCTGGAGCACCTCCGACAAGCGCTCGGTCAGTGTGAAGCCAACCACGGAGAATAAATCAGAGGGGAGTTCGCCAACACGGGCGGTGAACTGCAATCCGCTTGCCTTGAGCATATCTTCGTTCCCTGAAGAGAAATAGGTTTTCCAGCTCGTCCTGAGCAGGTTTCCGATTATAGCCATCAGGCCGGAGATTGAAACCCCGGAGCTGGTCTCTGGCTCAAAGATGAGAGGTTGACCGGCCCTGCATTCTGCTGCACCCTAATCTGGTTTCATTATGCAACCGGAGAGAACACGTGAGCGAATACAGGAATCGAGCCGTTGTGCTCAAACAGCGCCCGCAGGGTGAAATTCAGCAAGGCGATCTGGTACTGGAAGAGCGCACCGTGCGCTCGCCCAATGAGGGCGAGGTGGTTGCCCAGGTGCTTTGGCTTTCGCTGGACCCGTACATGCGCCCCCGCATGAACGATGCCAAAGGCTACATGGACCCCATCGGCATTGACGAGCCCATTGTCGGCGAGAGTGTTGCCCGGGTGGTGGAATCCCGCTCCGACAAACTGAAGGTTGGCGACCTGGTCACCTGCTATTCGGGCTGGCAGGAATACGTTACCTTTCCAGCCGAGGCGCCGATGGTGTACAAGATTCAGCCGCGTGACAAGGTTCCCCTGCAAGCCTACCTCGGCGTTGCCGGCATGCCCGGGCGCACTGGTTATTGCGGCCTGATGTACGTGGGCAAACCGGAAGCCGGCGAAACAGTGGTTGTCTCGGCTGCGTCCGGACCGGTGGGCACTGTCGTGGGCCAGACCGCAAAATCCGAGGGCTGCCGGGTCGTCGGTGTTGCCGGCGGGCCTGAAAAGTGCGATTACGTGGTCAATGAACTGGGATTTGACGCCTGTGTTGATTACAAGGCAGGCAACCTGGAAGAGGACCTGAAAGCGGCCTGCCCCGACGGCATCGACATTTACTTCGAAAACGTGGGCGGAGCAGTCACCCGTGCCGTTGCCCCGTTGCTCAATGCCGGTGCGAGGGTGCCCATTTGCGGCTACGTTTCCGCCTACAACGCCACGGATATGGCCAGCGTGGAAACCCCGTTCCACGTCCTGAAGGCGCTGGATCCGGTGCCCGAACACCGGTTTTTCCTGGTCACCGAGTGGCAGGACCAGCATCAGGAAATCACCGACCTCCTGGCCTCACGGGTTGCCTCCGGTGAACTGAAATACCGGGAAACCGTTGCCGAAGGCCTGGAAAATGCCGTTGATGCCTTCAAGGGCATGCTCAAGGGCCAGAACTTCGGCAAGCAGCTGGTGCATATCGCGGACTGATGGCTCGTGGGAAGCGCCACGAGCCATCAGTCGGAGATTTTCAGGAGCACCTTGCCGGTGTTCCTGTTCTCGGCGACATAGGCCATTGCGTCTTCCACCTGCTCTATCGGCCAGGTGCTATCAATCAGAGGCTCAATCTGGCCGGCTGCGAGCAGTGGCCAGACATGCCGCTGGAGCGCCTGCATCACCTTGCCCTTGTCCTCGACCGTGCGCGAACGCAGCGTGGAGCCAATCAGGCGCTGGCGTTTAATCAGCATGATGCCCAGATCCACTTCGGCCATCCGGCCACCCATCAGTCCGATCAGTACAATCCGACCATCCACATTCAGAACCCGCTGGTCTTCGGCAATGTAGCTGCCACCAACCGGATCTAGAACCATATCGACGCCACCCCAGGCCGTGACAGCATCGATAAAGGAACCCTCGTTGCGATTCCAGACACCGCTGGCACCCAGTTTGCGGCAAATCTCCAGCTTGGTGTCGTCGCCCGCGGTGGCAAACACCGGGTTGCCAAAGGCCGTGGCCAACTGGATAACCGCGGTGCCAAGACCACTGCCGCCGGCGTGCAGAAGTACCCGCTCACCTGGCTTCAGCGCAGCCTCGTGGTAAAGGTTCAGCCACGCTGTTGCGAAAACTTCCGGAATGGCTGCCGCCGTCTCAAGAGTCAACCCTTTGGGTATCGGCAAAACCTGGAGTTCCGGTACAACAACCCGGGTCGCGTAACCTCCGCCTGTCAACAAGGCACAAACCTCGTCGCCGGGCGCAAAGGCGGTAACACCCGGGCCAACGGAAGCAATACGGCCACTGACCTCCAGCCCCAGAATGTCAGACGCTCCCGGTGGTGGTGGATAAACGCCCGCCCTCTGCATCAGGTCGGCACGGTTGATGGCTGTCCAGACAACCTCGATTTCGACGTGATCGGCCGGAGGTTCCCCCGGTCCTTCCCAGGAATCCCAGCTGAGGTTGCCCTCGGTTACCTTGATTGCTTTGATCATATATGACGTCTCGGCCTTGCCCATATAGCCACAGGATACCCTATGTTTTTCGAGCATTGCACAAATGACGTTGTCAGATGATCAGACGGTAACGTCCAGGTTGGACAGCCATACACTCTGGTAGGGTTTCAGGGTGATTGAGCCGGAGAGGTCATCGATCGTCATCCCTGAAATCAGGTCCTGCCATTGGTCGGTGCCGATCAGGTTGATGTCACTCAGGGCCACCTGTTGCACCTCGTTACTGATGTTGTGAATGCAGAAGATGGACTGGTCCCGGCGCATACTCTGGCGCCAGAATCCGAACAGCTGAAGGCCGAGATGCAGGGTGAACTGGGTGGCATTCGGGTGGAACGCCGGCTGTTTCCGACGAATGGCGATCAGGCGCTTAAGTTCCCGAAACGCCTTGCTGTGATGACTCAGAGGGTCCGCCAGCTTCTGCTCCAGCTCATCCAGTTGCCACTGGCTGCGGTTAATGGACCGCAGCCGACCGGTGTGCTCCACCCGCTCCAGATCGTTCTCAGTCGCCAGCAGGCTGTGGATGTAGAACGCCGGAATCCCTTCCAGCGCCAGCATCACGGTGTGAGCGCAAACGAAGCGCTGCAGTTGCCAGTGATCCCGGCCAGACTCCGCCGTGCCCTGGAGTGCATCGTACAGGGCAATATTGATTTCGTAGGGCTGGTCGCGGCCATCCGGCGTGCGCCGGTACGATACCTTGCCGCCAAAAGAGTCCATGGTGTTGATCAGCCGCTGCTTCTCTTCCTCAGTAAGCAAACCATCCGTCGGCCGCATACCGACGCCGTCATGGGACGCAATAAAGTTCAGATAGGTGGTGCCCATCTGGGCCGGCGGCATGCTCATCAGCCAGGTTTTCAGGTGCTTGCAGTCACCGGTGATCAGGGTATTGATCAGCAGGGGCGGCAGGGAGAAGTTATAGATCACATGGGCTTCGTTGGCGTTGCCGAAATAGGTAAGGTTTTCCCGGTTGGGCACGTTGGTCTCGGTAATCACCACCGCGTCCGGGCTGTGGTGCTCAATCAGCAGGCGCAGGATCTTGATCAGCTCATGGGTTTGCTGCAAATGGATGCAGGACGTGCCCGGCTCCTTCCAGAGAAAGGCCACGGCATCGAGCCGAAAATTGATGATGCCACGCTCCAGGTAGCTCCTGATGATGGCGGCGAACTCGATCAGCACCTTGGGATTGACGAAATTCAGATCAACCTGATCCTCGCTGAAGGTGCACCAGACATAGCGCTCGCCATCATCGGTCTGAACCGGGTTCAGCAGTGGCGAGGTTCGGGGCCGCACCACAGCACTCAGATCATCCCTCGGATTACCTTCGAAGAAATAGTCCTTGCCCGGGTCGACCCGTTTGCGGAAATTCTCGAACCATCGGCTGCGGGCCGACATATGGTTGATCACCAGGTCCGCCATCAGCTTGTAATCCCGGGCGATGGCCTCGATGTCCTCCCAGTTTCCGTGGGACTCGTTCACCGCCAGGTAGTCCATTACCGAGAAACCGTCGTCGGAACTGTAGGGGAAAAACGGCAGTATATGCACCGACGAGACGGAATCCGACAGGCAATCGCCCAGGAAACGATGCAGCATCTGCAGCGGCTTTTCGTCCGCCCGCTGAACGGTGTCGGCATAGGTAATCAGCACCACATCCGATTCATCCCAGTTATTCTGATGCGCAGGCGGCGGCGCCTGGTTGGGCTCCAGGCCCATGGTGGTCAGCAACTGCTCGGCCAGAAAGTCACAGTCCAGCTCCGGATACACCACCTCCAGCATGGCAACCAGCTTCGCTTTCAGAGGCTGGGTCATGGCTGGAATTCCTCGTTATCCAGTTCCACCGCCTCCAGCAACTGCTCCTTGATGTCGGGGATGGCGCTTGTTACTCGATTCCAGCTCGGAATAAAGGGCGTATCCATCGGGTTATCGAGGAAATAGGCGCCGGCCCGCATCACGTTCTGGGCGAACAGTTCTACGGCCTTCTCCTCCTTGTGCCGGTCGAAGGTCAGGCCATTGATGATGGCGTCGTTCTGGTAGGTCTCGACAAAATCCAGGGCAATCCGGAAATAGGTCGCCTTGATCGTCCGGAATTTCTCATTGGAGAAAATCTCGCCGTTGGTCGCCAGCTTTCGGAACAGGGCCTTGGCGATATCCATGCTCATTTTGGACAACCCTTTGCTGGCATCCTCGGGTGAAAGTTCCTGGTGCTTGTGGTCATAGACATCAGCAATATCCACCTGGCACAGGCGGTTGGTGGCGTAGTTGCGTTTCATCTCCGACAGCACGCCGATCTCGAGCCCCCAGTCGCTGGGAATGCGCAGATCATTGATCACATCGGTGCGGAACGAGAACTCCCCGGCCAGGGGGTACCGGTAGCTGTCGAGGTAATCCAGGAAATCGTTGGGGCCGCAGACTTTCTTCAGCGCGCGGATCAGCGGTGTTACCAGCAGGCGGCTCACCCGTCCGTTCATTTTTCCGTCCGCCACTCGAGCGTAGTAGCCTTTGCAGAACATATAGTTGAATCCGGGATTGGCCACAGGATAAATAAGGCGCGCCACGAGGTCCCGGGAATACGTGAGGATGTCGCAGTCGTGCAAGGCAACGGACTTGCTCACGCCAGACGCCAGTACATAGCCAAAGCAATACCAGACGTTCCGGCCCTTGCCCATTTCAGTCGGTGCCAGGTTCTGCTCCCGAAGCTTCAGGTCAATATTTCTCAGGCGAGGGCCGTCGTTCCAGAGCACCTTGAAGTTCTGGGGCAGTTCCGAGAAGTAATCAAGAGCGTGGCGGTACTGCTCCTCGTTGGCGCGGTCCAGGCCAATGACCACCTGATCCAGATAAGGCACCTTGCCCAGCTCGTGCACAATATTCTTCAGGGCCGGGCCTTCCAGTTCGGAGTACAGTGACGGCAGCACCAGTGACATGGGCCGGGCCTTGCGAAAATTCATCAGCTCCGCTTCCAGGTCCTCCACCGGACGCCGAACAAGGTTATGGAGGGTGGTAATGATGCCATTCTGGTAAAAGTCGCCCATGGCGGCTCTCCTTCTTTATACCCGCACTCAAACGGGTCAGTACCCGTACTCAAACAGGAGATTGAGTACGCACTCATTCCAGCCTTCTGGGCCGGGCTTGAGGGAGCGCACGGCGTGCTTTGTCGAAGGCAACCGCACTTCTTCGCTGTTGACACCCCGGATCACCACCGGAATATCCGCCGATTCCAGCATCTGCTGATCGTTGGGGCTGTCACCCAGGGCAATCGCCAACACTGACGCATCGCCATACTGCTCCCGGTATTGCTCCTTATATTTGTTTAGCAAGAACCGGGCCCCATCGGCTTTATCGAATATCCCCATGGCATGGAGGAAGCGCCCGCCCGGCACCAGCCGGAGATCTTGCTCCGCCAGGGCCGTCTCAAACCGGGCAAGTTCCTCCCCCGTGCCCTGCCAGATCAACGGCTCGGTGCCCAGACGCTGCTTGGCCCGCCCGGCTGCCGCCGGCTCCAGGCCGGTTTCCGCTGACAGCTCGTCGGCAGACATGTCATCGAAGCCCCTGAACCGGGCGCCCTTTTCGCGCTGAGCTCGCAGTACTCCCAGCAGGCGATCCCGGGTTGCACCAAAATTCATCACCTCCTCGCTGGCGTTGCCGAAGGTATGGGGCGGAATAACGACTGCTGCACCGTTTTCGACAATAAACGGGTCGGTATTACCCAGCTCCTCCCGTAACGCCCGTATTTCCGGCAGTGTTTTACTGGAGTTAAGCACCAGGGGGATGCCGGCGGCCCGGAGCTTTGCCAGCGCCGGGCCCGCGGGCTGCCAGCGGTAATCGTCGTGATCAAGCAGGGTGCCGTCGAGATCGGAAAAGATAAGCAGGCGGGGTCTGGCCATAATGCGTCTCCGTTAACCGGCGCGAAACTGCGGTAGCCCGAGGGAATGGTCCTCGGCTACATCGATAAGCACATCCGCCCTGCCCGGCATCTCCGCCAGACAGGCCCGGGTAACACGCTCATAGTGCATAATGAAGCGGGCGACCTCCTCATCATCCATAATGCGCATTCCTTGTGCGCGATCCGCTTCGCCGCCCTGTTCTGGTGCGCCATGAATCCTTTTGGCCAATTTTTGTTCCTGAAGACTGCGCCATTCCAGAACACACCTCATGGAGGGCGCATTGAGCATCACCAGGCAATCGATCTGGTTGAAAAAATCCCGGTACTCGCCTTTAAGCTGCTCGTTAACATAAGTCCGCCAGATTCCCGAGGGATCCTCCTCCGCCTCCAGGCTGTTAATCGGTGCCACCAACGCTTTGTCATCCTCCGGCTGCGCTCCCAGGCACCACCCTTCCACCAGAATGACCTCTGCCTCCCCGGAAAACTCCGGCCAGTCACTGGTTGGAACCCGATCGTCCCGGGATTTGTCGAACGAAGGAATCGGAGTGCTGTCCTCCGGCCCGGCGGATCGAAGTTGATCGAGCACCGCCTGCCCAAGTGCAACATCGTGGGTGCCGGGTACGCCCCGGGTTATGAACAGAGGGTGCACCCGCTCAGCGAGGCCCTTGCGCTCGGCTCTGGTAAGGTAGATATCATCCAGTGAAAAACTGGCGGTGGGGCAGTTTCGGTGCCGGGCCAGGATTTCCCGCAGAAACAGGGTGAGCGTTGACTTTCCGGTGCCCTGGGCACCGTGAATACCCACCAAAATCGGGCGTTTTTCCGTATCATGGAGGGTCAGAATATGGTTCGCCAGCGGCAAGATGGTCTGTTCCACCGTTACGGCGTAGGTTGCAGGCAGGCCTTCCTGTTGGATCAGGGCCTCGATGGTTTGTTCGAGCGCTCGGTCAGACACGTTGGTTTCCCGGTTTTGACAGTGGGTTAAAGAAACATGGCAGCAGAATTCATACCAATGGGAGTATAGGCATTTTATGAGTAGCAACGGTTTTCGTGTCGAGCATCGCTACCTCGAACTCCCGGACAGCTTTTATACGCGGGTCCAGCCCTCGCCCCTGAGCGGTGCCAAAATGGTGTGCTTCAATCACAAGCTGGCTGAACAGATGGGCTTCCACGCCAGGTCTGAATCAGACTGGACCGGCGTGGGCGCAGGTGCAGAATTGCTTGAAGGTATGGACCCGGTGGCCATGAAATACACCGGCCATCAGTTCGGCGTTTACAACCCCGATCTTGGAGATGGCCGTGGGCTTCTGCTCTGGGAAACGGTTGGGCCGGACGGCCGCCGCTGGGACTGGCACCTCAAAGGCGCCGGCACGACGCCGTATTCCCGGTTCGGCGACGGCCGGGCGGTTCTGCGCTCCACCATCCGCGAATACCTGTGCAGTGAAGCCATGCATGGTCTGGGCATTCCCACCACCCGGGCCCTGTTCATGGTCAGCGCCAGGGATCCGGTCCGCCGGGAATCCATTGAAACGGCCGCTGCGCTGGTTCGCGTGGCCCAGAGCCATATCCGTTTCGGGCATTTTGAATTTGCCGCCCACCACGAAGGCCCGGACGCGGTCAGAACTCTGCTCGAACACGTGATATCGCTGCACTTTCCCCATTTAATCAATTTACCGGACGACGAGCGCCATACCCGGTGGTTCGAGGAAGTGGTTGAACGTACCGCCCGAATGATTGCCGACTGGCAGGCCGTGGGCTTCTGCCATGGCGTGATGAACAGCGACAATATGTCGATCATCGGCGACACCTTCGATTACGGCCCCTACGCTTTCCTCGATGATTTCGATGCCGGCTATATCGCCAACCACACTGACCAGGCGGGCCAATACGCCTATAACCGCCAGCCGCAAGCGGGCTTCGATAACTGCCAGTATCTGGCCCGGGCCCTGCTGCCGATCATGGACGAGGACAGTGTACGCCGGGGCCTGCGGCGTTACGAGACCGCCTACAACGCCCGGTTCCTCCAGAACATGCGAGACAAACTGGGGCTGGTAAACGAGCAGGACACAGACCTGAGCCTGATCATGGACACCTTCAGCATGCTGCACGAGCACCAGGTGGACTACACCGCGTTCTTTCGGGCCTTGTCCAACCTTCAGGCCCATGGCCATTCGCCAGTGCGGGACCTGTTTGTTGATCGCAGCGTGGCTGATCAGTGGCTGCAGCGGTATGAAGAACGGCTGATGAGCGAAACCCGCGCCCACGATGAGCGGGAGTACGCCATGCGTGGCGTAAACCCCAAGTACATACTGAGGAATTACCTGGCCCAGCAGGTTATTCAGGAAGCCCAGAACGGGGATTATCAACCGATGAAAGCGCTGCTGAAGATTCTGGAACGACCCTTCGATGAACAGCCGGAAAACGAGACCTACGCGGCGTCACCGCCGGATTGGGGCAAGCATCTGAATATCAGCTGTTCAAGCTGACGGAGGGTAAAGACGGGGTCAGATGAAAATGGGGTCAGAAGAACTTTTCTTCTGACCCCATTTTCATCTGACCCCAATTTCATGACCCCAATTTCAGTTGTTCAGACTGCCTTGGCGGCAATAATCTTCTCGTGCCACTCGGCCGGACCGGTCTGGTGCACCGAGGATCCCCGGGAATCCACGGCTACGGTGACCGGCATATCCTCCACCTCAAACTCGTAGATCGCTTCCATTCCCAGTTCCGGGAAGGCAACGACTTCGGCGTGCTTGATCGCCTTGGACACCAGGTAGGCCGAGCCGCCTACTGCCATCAGGTAGACTGCGCCAAATTCCTTGATGGCATCGATGGCCACCTGGCCGCGCTCTGCTTTACCGATCATGCCGGTGAGCCCGGTTTTCTCCAGCATGGTGTGGGTGAACTTGTCCATACGGGTCGCGGTTGTCGGGCCAGCCGGGCCAACCACCTCCTCGCGCACCGGGTCCACCGGCCCCACGTAATAGATGAAGCGGCCCTTCAGATCAACGGGCAGTTCCTCGCCTTTCTCGATCATGTCCACCATCTTCTTGTGGGCAGCATCACGGCCGGTCAGCATCTTGCCAGACAGCAGAACGGTTTCACCCGGCTGCCACTCTTTCACCTCTTCCGGGGTCACCGTATCCAGGTTCACGCGGCGAACGTTCTCGCCGACTTCCCAGGTAATCTCCGGCCAGTCTTCCAGGCTCGGCGGGGTTTGCAGGGCCGGGCCGCTGCCGTCCAGGGTGAAATGTGCGTGGCGGGTGGCGGCACAGTTCGGAATGATGGCCACCGGCTTGTTGGCCGCGTGGGTCGGGTAGTCCTTCACCTTCACATCCAGAACAGTGGTCAGGCCACCCAGGCCCTGGGCGCCGATACCGAGATCGTTGACCTTGTCGAACAGCTCCAGGCGCAGCTCTTCTGCGCGATTGGAGGCGCCACGCTCCTTCAGATCGTGAATGTCGATCGGATCCAGCAGTGATTCCTTCGCCATTTCCATGGCTTTCTCGGCCGTGCCGCCAATACCAATACCGAGCATGCCCGGCGGACACCAGCCCGCGCCCATCTGCGGCACCATTTTGAGCACCCAGTCGACAACCGAGTCTGAGGGATTGAGCATCGCGAACTTGGATTTCGCCTCCGAGCCGCCGCCCTTGGCCGCAACGTGCACCTCTACCTTGTCACCCGGCACCATCTTGTAGTGGATAATGGCCGGCGTGTTATCGCCGGTATTCTGGCGCTTGCCATCCGGGTCCGACAGGATGGATGCCCGCAGCACGTTATCCGGATGGGTGTATGCCCGGCGCACGCCCTCGTTGATCACCTCATCCAGCGGCAGTTCGCAATCCCACTGCACGTTCATGCCGATGTTCACAAAAACCGTGACAATACCGGTGTCCTGGCACAGCGGCCGGTGGCCCTGGGCGCACATGCGCGAATTGATCAGAATCTGGGCCATGGCATCCTTGGCCGCCAGGGACTCTTCCCGCTGGTAGGCTTCATGAACCGCGTCAATGAAATCCTTGGGGTGGTAATAGGAAATGAACTGCAGCGCGTCCGCTACGCTTTCAATCAGGTCGTCCTGGCGGATTACGGTGGTCATAGGCGCCTCATCAGCTAGCTATCGTTATGGTGTGTCATCAAAAATCGGGAGGCGAGAGTTTACCAGAAAATCCGTTTGGCGAGGGATCCGACAGATGGCGAAGCCTTCTGCGCGAAAACCGGACACCTGGCCGCTGAAGGGTCTCGACAAACGGTTAACCGCAAACTATTTTTCTCAAAAGCCGGCTCCAACCGTGCGGGGAGGATTCAATCCGCCAGAATCACACTTTTGGCTGATCAACACTTGCCATACTGTCGCTATAGTCAGAGATACAGAAATTGGCTTACAGCGCTGGCTACAATTTCAGACAACAGTTTAAGCAGAACAGGCCACTGACAACGGGCTTACCGGATCAGACCGGCCCCGTCAGCTGCCGAACATAACGACACAACAACAGGAAAAGGTTCCACCCATGTTCAAGAAAACTCTAATAAGTCTTGCCGTGGCGTCTTCCGTTGGACTTACCGGCTGCCTTAGCGGCGGTGATGAGGGGGCGAATGCCAATCCGGATTACCAGATCAATAACCCAGCCATTGATGGCAAGACCTGGCCCGTTTTTAATCCGGTCACCAGCCAGTTGCCCGTCCCGAACGATCTGATTTTTGATTCCGTGGCTCGTGACGGCACTTTCCGGGTTGCAGATACCTCACCGCCTGTTACTACTGCCTTGAACTCCCTCAGTGGTGCCTCGACCGTGGCCCCTACGGTGATCCAGTTTAATGGCCAGATAGATGCGTCAACGGTCGCCGCCAATCAAACCGTTTTTCTCATTGAAGTTGCCTATGCCAGCGGTGATCCGGTTCAGGGGTTGAGCAACTCCGAGTCGCCCACGTTGGAAGTGGCATTGTCAGGACCCTCGGCATTACCTCAATTCAAAGCCGATGTAGTGACCCTCGACGGTAACTCCGCCATACGCATTGTGCCTACTAAGCCCCTCAATCCTCGTAAGCGTTACATTGCTGTCGTGACTAAGGGCGTTCTGGACGTTAATGGCGACGCGATTACTCAGTCACCTTCCTATGCAAACCTAACCGATGAAAATCAGCCATTAGGCTCCTCATCTCTTGGTGCAGTCCGCACCTTGATTAATCGAGTTTGGGAACCTCTTGCGGAGGGTTATTTTGGAGCGGTTGGTGCACCTTTAACTGCCGAGGACATTGCGATCTCTTATAGTTTCACCACTTCAAACGATGAGAAAGTTCTCCAGTACATTGCAGAACCAGCCGCTTGGTTTTCAGACCAACTAAGCGGATTTATCAAGGTGTCAGCTGCCAAGAAAGTAACCGGCGCGGCACAGTTCTTTGCTGGAGAGACACTCGCAGCCACCACTTGGGATTTGAACGGTGATGACGTGGTTAACGCCGCTGACTTCGACCGCAACTCTGACGGCGCCATTACGCCGGCGGACTTTTTGCTTGGCTCAGATGCCTCCTTTGGATATGACGATATCGCAGCTGCGACTTCTGCAGCTATCGGCGCGTTTCCAACTCCAGCTATCGAAAGTGCACTCGGTCCCGTATTCGCAAGTGCGCCTCCCGCGGGCTGTAGTGGCCTGAATGCCCAAATGGCGATTGACTGTGTCGGGGTGGCGCTTGCCAATGCGCCCGCCAGCAGTGGAGGCTTTGCTAATTTGTTGCCAACACCTAAAACGAGAACGGTGGAGCTCAATGTCTCGGCGACAAATGACGTCGCACTTGCTTCCGCTCCCGTTTCTGCAGCAGCCGGCGGAGCCGGGAATGTAAATCTTGTCCAAGGTACTATTGAGCTCCCTTACTACCTCGGCACACCGAGCGGCACCAATGGCACACCGCTGGTGACACAGTCATGGCAGGCTGACAGCGGTCTGGCTGCGACAATGAACTTTGCGTTCTCCGACCTTGGCCTGAAACTACCGCAGGCAGATCCTTCGGTTACCGATGTCGTAAACTATATCTTCCCATTTCCGAAAGGCGAACTTCAGAAAGCTCCGGTTCTGGTTCTGTACCCCAGCTCCGGTGATGTTAGTGGCGGAACGGTGATTTATCAGCATGGCATCACAACTGACCGAAGCGCTGCCCTTTCGTTCGGCAGTGCGCTGGTAAGCACACTCTCCGCCATGGGCACCAACATTGCGGTTGTGGCGATCGATCAGCCACTTCACGGTGTGACGCCTGCATCTCAAGAATCACGAGAAGAGCTAGCGACGTCACTTCTTACAGCAGGCCAAGAGAATGGGTTGCCATCAACGCTTGCACCATCCGATGCAACGGTCGCTGCTCTGCTTGCAGGTCAGCTGAATCTCAATTTCGTGGTGAATGCATTGAGTCAGGATGCTGCATCCGCCCAAGCAACGATCAACTCCGTTATCACAGGTGGCACAACAGGTAATGCGGGCTTGGACGCCGCAATAGGATTCCTTGCGGCAGCCGAAAATACTGTTGATGCACCGGGAAGCACAATCCCGGGTATTGCGGCAACTGACTTTGAGCGCCACTTCAACTTCTACGCAAACGCAGCCAACCAGCCTGTACCGATGGATTTCGATCCGGCGGTTGCAGCTGGTGAGGACGAGTCGGGAAGCCTATTTATTAACCTGACAAACTTCTTGGCAAGTCGCGACAATAACCGCCAGGGTTCTGTTGACATGATGAACCTGAGGGCGAGCCTTGGAGCATTCGACATAAACGGAGCCGCAGCGGGCGGGACACTGAACACCAACAACGTTTATTTTGTTGGCCATTCTCTGGGTACGATCAACGGCTCGCCGTTTGTGGCAGCATCCAATCAAAACCAGATCAACTTGAGCAACTCGCCTGTTGCTCCCAAGACTACTGACGACATTATGGCAGCCAGTCTCCTGACACCTGGCGGTGGGATTGTGCGCTTACTTGAAAATTCACCAACCTTCGCGCCTGCCATACTTGCTGGCTTGAACGTCGCAGCAGGTCTGGAGCAAGGCGACGCTAACCTGGAAACGTACTTCAACGTACTCCAGGCAGCATTGGATACAGTAGACCCCATCAACTTCTCGGACAATCATATTTCGGCTGGTACCGGAGTCCTGCTTTCCGAGATTATTGGAGACACCGTAATTCCGAACAGTGCCGGCGAGGGTGAAACTCTTGGTGAAGCCTTCATCGCACCGCTAGCCGGTACTGAGCCTCTGGCGGTTACTCTCAATGCCAATGCAGTGACAACCGCAGGTAGCTATGCTCTGCCTGCGATTACTCGCTACACCGAGGGCACCCATGGTACCCCAGTTTCGGCAGACAACGAGGACGTCTTTGCTGAGATGGTCGGGCAGACCATAGGCATGATCCTTTCTGGAGGCACCGGCACTACCGCAACCGACGATAGCGTTATTCAACAATGAAGCGACACTGACCAGAGAGCCGTCCTCTACGGGCGGCTCAGATTTCCAACGAACCCCGGCTTTCCGGGGTTCATTGCGTTTAGAGGCTGCCTTCCTGGAACCTCCGCCATTCGTTCATTCCGGTCCCCAACAGATATCTCGACATAGCCTCTTGGACGAAACCTTGGGATCCGCATTGCCCAAACATTGCAAGTGTTTGCCCTGACCAGGAACGAATTCAGGATCAATGTATGCGTCAATATCAGCAGACGGTCGCTGTCGGGAACCATCGATTCAAGGCGGATATCCCTAGTTCGTGTTATGGCAAGGAGGTAGGTTTGAACTTGGCCGAGCCAGCAGGAAACTAATACTCCAATTACAACCACCCCCGCCACAAAGGCGGGAGTGTGTTGTATCAGACATCCCTAAAGGACGGTTCTTTGTAACAAATGGCAAGCATCACATTTATAGGCCTGGTTTACTGAGTAATGGTTATTTCGCCCTGGGACACGAGATTCGCCAAAATATCCTCTTCCTTAAACAAGATCGGTCGGTAATCCTTCATAGAATACATCTCGGATTGATCATTGAAGTACGCGGACGATGAATCCGAAGATTGAGAATAACTGATCAGTCCATACGCTTCCGGACCGTTTTCAGTAAACTCCAGCCCGAAATGCCAACTGGTGCCCCGGGCCATCCTCCAGCCTTCTCCAGCGTTCACGGACAAACCTGCGGTGTTGTCGAGAACAGCCGGGGAGACGCGGGGAAAGCGGGTATCCTCCCAGAAGTTATCCTCAACGACACCAATGGCGTTGAAGGCACCATCGACGGAACCATCGCCGCCATGCCAGGGGAACGAGGCACCCAGATCAGTTGGCGTCCCACCGGTGAGACTGCCTCCTGCCAAGCCTGGCAAGGCACCTCCAGAGGGCTGGTAATACTGCACCGATCCAAGGGTTGCGTTATAGGCGATATTGACCTGATCCAGGGCATTCAGGCCAACAGCCAGTGCCTGAAGCATTGGATCGTCTGCTGTGCCTGCATTGGTCTCAGAGGGCGTGGAAGGTGTAGCAACCGGGTTTTCCGGATCGAAGTTCACCGTCAGATCCGCATCAAACGCATCGCGGTAGTTAGCGATAAACACCCGGTAGACATGAGCTCCCACGCTGTCCACGTTGTAGAGTCCGTCCCAGGTCTGGAGCACACCGCAAGCCTGATCCACGGTGCGTGATCCACCACCCGGAAGATTGACCGGGGTAGAACCGATGGTGGTGCACCGGTTGCGCAACTCAGCAAGGAATTGGTCCGCATACCAGGCACGGTTATTGTAGATCACGTTGATCAGATCCATCGCACCAAACTTTCCGTCTTGGCCGGCGGGAGCGGGGGCAGTTGGTGAAACCGGGCCAGAAGACAGCGGATTCTGCAGCATGGTTATCCCCAAACGGGTACGCGGTCCTAGCGGAGATTCCTCCGGTCCGAACAGGGGGGAGTATCCGGTGAGGAACTGGTCCGGATTGGTAGACCAATAGCTGTCATTGGAGTTCTGCACCCAGTCGGTTCTCAAAAGCTTGGGCTTATCTTCGTACGGCACCAAGCCATTACATTCGCCTTCAATCCAATCGTCTCGAGAGGTATCGCCATCAAGCAGTGTCAAGCCGGCGTTGAATAACTTGTTATAAGCCGGACTAGCCTGGCGCTTGAAATCAATGACGGCCAATGCAGCATCAGACAGATTAGGCACCGAGCTGCTATCGATATAAAACGCATTGCCTTGATCGTCAGCATAGGTGGAATTTGTCCAGAAGGTCGTGCCGCAATTCCGGAAAACATCCTGGAACTCCTCGAGATTTTTGGCGCGACTCATCTGCAGCCAGGAATCGAGAAGCCTTGTGGTACCCGAGTTGGCATCACGATAAGTATAGGCCCTTCCATCGGCACCCCATTTTGGCAACCCTCCTTCAGTTACCGCATTAGCGGAGACCATCGGCCCATACTCAGAGAAATAGAAGGTCTTCTCCAGAACCGTCGGAGTAGGGCTGCCGTTGAATACCTCAATCTGAAAGGTTTCGGACGTTATTGGCTTCTCCTGACCATCCTTGATGTACGTAAAATTATCTCCGGATTTCAGGGTAAGCTCATAAAGCGTGAAACGGCGGCTCGTTGTTACCGTGTGCGACCAACCCAAGTTCTCATTGAAATTGATCAGCGGAACTGCGGTGCCCAACAGCCCGGCTCCCATGGTGTTCAAGTAACCGGGAACAGTCATCTGGACCTGATAGAGGCGCCTGTGGCCGGTGTAAGGAAAATGCGGGTTGGCCAACAAAGCCCCCTTACCACTTTCAGTCATGTCGCTGCCGATGCCCCAGGCGTTGCTGGCAAGTCCCATGTCCTGGAAGTTGTCACTCTTGCCCGCATTCTTCTGTGCATTGGCGGCAATACGCTTGAACATCTCGGTGTCAACGTCTGTAGCAGCCATCACCGGTTGTGGCAAGGGCGACACTCCCTGCGGAACCGCCACGAACACGGCGCCGGTTGCAAACAGAGCCCCACTGGCGTACTGGCCGACTATGCGATAGTGCGCAAACAGATCTACCGGAGTGATGGTTTTTACCCAC
>Ga0247720_100369_pt1 | contig 17884 bp, 20 predicted proteins | sample MSEWel2015_12_15_FD_189078 | JGI IMG/M metagenome (GOLD analysis project Ga0247720, IMG submission 189078) | Subsurface sediment microbial communities from gas well in West Virginia, United States - MSEEL Well Study Marcellus 3H_2015_12_15 | ecosystem: Environmental > Terrestrial > Deep...
CCATACTCGGTTAACTCGATAACAAGCCGTGGGTTCGCATAGGCGCCAGCGTCAATATCAACCAGCCCTGCCGCCGTTACGTTAACGCTTAAGTACCCCTCCGGCGGGTAGCCGCCGGCCAGGGCGGCCAGAAAGCAGGCCGTATCAAGCTCGCCCAACATTCCCCAGGCCGCGGCGCTTTTAAAGAGCCGCCCGGGTTTCGCCAGTACCCCCTCACCCCGCAGCAGGGCCTCATATCCCCATAGCCGCCCGGACGTAAGGTTCACCACCGGCTGGTAGTAGACCCGTATCCTGCCGGGATTTTTTATTACCGCTTCGATATCGCTTTTTTTGAGCAATGGGATCACCGCCTTCCCGCCAGGGGCTATATAGTTTCCGCTCGGCAAAATATTCTTCTACCTTCTCAATCTGGGCTGGTCCGATATAGTAAACCGTTACGGGCGGCTGCCCGGGCGGCTTTAAAACGATAATTTCGCTCTCAGGTATAAGGACCAGTTCTGACACCTGCACATGAACAGGTACAAACGGGTTCTTCTCCTCCACCTCTGGCCACCACCTCTCACAAGTCTAGAAATAAACCGGGGTCAATAGGTGTTTCCTTCTCCACTGTTCGTTGTGCCGGCGTGTTCCCGGCACTATGTCCCAGTAACGCTTCGATTTTTTCTTCCAGCCTTGCCAGGCGTTTCTCCAGCATTGCAGCTATGTCCAGCCATTCCCTGGCCTTTTTTGCTCTCAAGCCCGGCTGGTAATCCCATATAGGGTGGTTGTACGGAAGCCATATATCCAGTCTTTTCATGCCTTCACGGGTCATTTTTGCCCCTCCTGTACGTACACCGTCACCCGGCCTGCCAGCCCCCCGCTACTTGTACGTATTTTAAGCCCCGAAATAAGGCCTAAAACATTGATATACTTGGACTTGCACTGTACGTACAGGCCAATTATCCAGCCAGTCCCCGCGCTACTTTTAAGAACCCCAGGGCGTTGGCCCACTGGGGGTCGGGCAATACCGCAGCCGCTGGGAAGATATTTTTTAAATCCGGCAAGTCCAATACCCCGCCACCAGCCAGGTATACTTTCCTGACAAAGTCGGCCCTCTCGCCCCACCCGGCCAGCACCTGGTCGGCTATGGCCCGGGCTATCTCCGCCCGGGCCTTGTTAATCGCCGGGGCCATATCAACCTGCTTGCCCCGGTACCAGAGGGATCCGCTTTTTACCGTCTCCCAGGCCTGCTGGGGCGGCAGGGGTGCCCCGGTCTGCCGCCGGAATTCCTCCCTCACGGCTTCCACCAGGGCCGCCATGCCTTTATTAATGCTGAAGCACATGGTTTTCACCAGCCTCTGCCGGCCGCCCGCAATCTCTATCGCCGCGCTGTCGGTGGTCTTTTGCCCTACGTCAACCAGGGCCACGATGCCGCTATCGGGAAGATCGGGAACAGTAAGGAAAGCGCCGGCCGCCTGGGGATAGACATAAACCTTACTGAAGGTCACCCGCACCGGGTTGTTCCCGTTGACGCTCACCTCGGCTACCAATCCCGCCAGGTGCTTCTTCAAACCTTCCCGCTGCAGCTCGTCGCGCCAGATATCCACCGGCAGCCCTACCACCAGGGCAGGGTTGCTGATCCCCATTATGCCGCTACCGGCCCGGGGCCAGTTCCAGGTTAAAACAGCGGCGGCCAGCAATACGGCGTCATGGGCCGGGTGGCTGTGTTTCTCCCAGTCCTGGAAATACTGCACCTCCCGCCCCTCCTTCAGGGCCAGTTCGCCTACCAGCCATTCCTCTACAGGACCGTCTATACCCTTTTTAATCCTTACCCGGTAGCCGGTATCGCTTTTATCCAGCCTGTCAAAGGCGTCGGGAAAACCCGCCGGGGCGACAACCGAAGGGAATATAACTTTACCGCCGGTTGAAGATACCGCTTTGGTATAGCCGAAGCCAACGTCGATGGCCAGGGCCGCCGGTTGAGGGTCGGTTTGAATTGCAAGCATCAAATCACGCTCCTTTAAAGTATCTAACGGCCTCCTAAAATAAAGAAACCGGGAACTCGATCTCCCGGCTTGAAAATTTTAGTACGTATTTCTTCCCTGTAGCACCACAAACCAATCACTGTAGGCGGTGTCTGAGATGACGGCCACGCCGTCCGCGTAAGGGGGCAGCCCGAAATTGACGGCCCCTCCGTTCGCGCCGCGACCGTCAAGCTGCATCTTAACGATTATCCCGTCAGGTACAACGGCCTTGCTGGCGTCCGTCCAGAACTCGATCAGCCAGGTCTTATTGGTCCCGATACTGCTCGTCACCCGCGGCGTCCCGCTGCCTACGACGGCTGTCCTATTCAGGTATGGGAACACAGCCGAGACAAGGGAATCGATCCCTATGCCGTCAACCTCAACGCCCACTTTACTGCCGGCCTGAATCCTCGGCAGATTTGCGGCTCTGGTGCCAGGCGCGATCAAGATTGGGCCGGAAAGTGTCGGCGCCGTTTGCCCGGGCGGAGGATTGACTATCTCGACTACCCGCGGCCGCTCGAAAGCCGTAACGCAGAACCCGGCCGGGGCCGACCACCCTGATGCGTAGCCGGCGGCGTTCCACGCCCGCACCTGGACGGTGAAGCGGTAGTCGCCGCTGGCCCAGAGTACACCCGGTGGCACGTTGAAGGAATTCTGGCTGCTTATGACTTTGCCGGTGTCGTAAACAACGTTGCCGCTACTCGAACGGATTACCGCTTGATAGGCACTCTGCGGCTGTGAGAAAGTCCAGCTTATTCTGGGCGTAGGCGTGGTGTAGCACGAACCTCCACCATCGATTATGGGCGGCGGCACGTCGAGGACGTCAAACGAGGCGTAGGCCGGGGCAGATTCTGTACCGTGCGAGTCCTTGACGATCAATTTAACGTTCCACTGGCCGCTCACGTCTGGATTTAACGTCCAGGTGAGGCCGGAAGACCCCTGGACGCTCTGCGTCACCGGTCCAACCCAATTACCGCCAGGCTTCTGATAATACCACATGGCGGCGGCGATGGCGTCTCCGGGATCAGGGTCATAGGATCCTGTGCCGTCGGCCGTGATCGTGCCTCCCGCATATATGGGAGACGGAGTCGCTATTTTTAATGCTGCCACGGGCGGGCGGTTGGCCGTGACGGTCACTGTTGCGTTAGCTGGCGAGCTCCATTTGCCGTAAATATCTTGCGCCTGAGCCGATATGCTGTGCTGCCCTGGCGTTGCCCAAGAAATATCTATATAAGGCGTTTGGGTACTCGACGTATCTTTGCCATCTATAATCCATTTGTAGGAATTTATCGGGTCACCGTCCAGATCCGTTGCGGTAGCCCATATTCTTATAACCTGTCCTGAATAAGCTGAAGATGGCGCCTGAAGTGAAAGCGTCGGAGCGTTATTGTAAATTGTGATGGTCTTATTAGTCGCCGCTAAAGTGTCGTAATATTCCGTTTCTATGCCCCCAAAATAGGAGTCTGATGGGACATCGTAACTTCCAGCCCAATAAAAGAGAATGCTGTAATTCCCTTCAGGCATATAACTTGGAATTAAAAGCTGAACATCGCACCAGCCGCTGGCATCATAGGGCGTTAGCGGTACATAACAGGTCCCATTATCTTCCATATTAAAAGAATAAAACATATTGCCATCGTACCATCTGGCTTCCAGGTCATATCTAAAAGTATCTTTTCCGTGTGAAGAATAACTGTAGTTATTAAAGTAAGGCATGCACCAATACCCCAGCCAGGGGTTATAAGTGCAGCTTTCACAATACTGCATCACATAAATAGTTATTTCGACATCCCAGGAATAACGCATAGAAATTCTGTCTCCAAAATGGGCACGGGATGGACCGGAAACGTCTGCAAAAATAAGAGGAATAGCCATTACCGAAGGTGGATAACAACTAGCCCAGGCGAGAGAAGGCATTTGTAAAAGCAAAAGTAAAGCAACAAAAAAAGAAACTAAAGTCCGGGCCAGCTTCTTTAATTTTAGGTAAAAAAATTCATAGCACCACTCCTTTCCGCTCATTTGGTTGCCCGGCTGCCGCTCGAAAGCACTCTATCCCAAAGCTCCAGCATGCCATTGACTGACGAAGCAGTGTTTGCCGCCATAAGCTCATTGTTATAGACGTAAAGAAAGGCCGGCGTTCCTTTGAAAGGCGGCGGCTCTAGCATAAAGTACACTTCCGAACCTTTAGCAAAATCATTGATTTTTTCTTCCAGTTTCTGCATATCTGCATGAAGATTTTTCTGATCCAAATATACTCCTACGATATAAGGTCTTTTATCTGCATCAATACTGCCAATACGCTGCAAAATTTTATCGCTTTCATCACTCCAAGGCGCAATTAGGATTGCCGGTTTTTGGCGCAGATCAAGGGAAAATGGGTCACCCTGCGCCGTAATTACAGGCAAAACCTGGATTATACCATGTTTAACATCAACAGATTGATTTCCAGTAGCTGTATCTGTTGTAGGTATGTAACCTCCACAAAAAGCCACCAAAATTAAAAATGCGGCAGCCGGCAGAGCTTGCCACTTTTTATTGCAGGACGAATCCTCAACCCAAAGAAACCAGCCTGCTAGCCCCCCAAAACACACGCAGATGCTAAGCAAAAACTTATAAATGGGAAAAACCGGATGAAACATTTTCATCGCCAATAACGGCAAAGACGATATTAGCCATGCAACAGCAAACACCGCAGCAGCTTTTTTCTTCTTGCCAAATACCAGCAAAACTACCAACAATAAACCGGCAAAAATCGAATTTATGACATTAACATACAGCTGCCATGAAACCAGATGAAGAAAACCATTAAAAAATGTATTAAGAGTAATTGTCAATATAGCGCTTATACACAGTAAAAGCTGGCTAATACTTAAGCGCACGACCTCATCCCCCTTTGAGTGAACAATTTTTACGGCCTGCATCTTCCATTGGGGCAAACTATTTTCGCCGCCGCCCATCTTACCGGCGTGATTGAACTTTTGCCTAAAATCTTGGTGACAGAGGTATTGATAACAGCTACTACTCCCGGCATATCCAGAGAAGTTTGCAAAGTGCCTCCGCCTCCAGGCAAAACATCGCTGGAGGTAATCCCGAAAGTATAGGGAAACCCAGCGGCTGCCATCACGCCGCCCGTTAGGCCGCCGCTGAAAACATACTTATAGGCCGCCTGCGCCCCGCCGGCGGCATAAGCATCATCGCCGTTATAAACCACCAGCACGTAGTCCGGCCTTGTTTTCATAGCCGAACCTTTTAAAGGTGTTAGGGTATTGGGGTCCAGGCCCAAGTTTTCGGCAAGTTTTCTTCTAAAAACAGCGTGGGCCGCCGCCGTGTTTATCCGCGGTTGCCCATTCGCCTGGCTGTCCGGGGTCACCTGCATGGCCGCAGCCCTGACGGCCATCTCCAGGGCTCGCTGCACGTCAATGTCACTTTCCGTGGTCGCCTGGGTATAGTCGGCCAGGTAGGCCATCGCCAGCATTAGTACGGGTAAAAAGACCAAGAACCATATTAATGCCGCACCGCGCCGGTCTTTCAACAAGCGTTTCAGCATGTCAATCCCCCATTTCAATCGCGGCCGCGATCACGGGCTGACCCGTTCGCTCAAGGCCGAACCGCCTACCTTAATCGTAAACCCGCTGGGGACAGTTCCGCCTATAATCCTGCCTATAAGCAGTGGCTGGGGCTCCGGCCTGCAGGTGACCTGGAGGGACAGGGTACTGGCATCCATGTCGGCCGGATTCCTCAGCACCCGGGCCGCGCCCCGGGACTGCCGCGGCCCCTGGATATCCTGTACCGGGCAGGAAAAGGCGTTAAACCTGGCCTTTAAATCGTTTTCGTCGGCAATTGAGAGGTAACCCTCAACCTCCATACGCTGAAGGTAGTAATTGACCAGATGTTCGGCGTACTGGTGCTTGGTCAGGATGACCCAGTAATCCACCGCGCCGAAGGTCAGGAATACCAGGATAAAGAACACGATCAAAAATTCCAGCAGGACAGATCCCCGGACATCCTTTAAAAGCCGCCGCCCGTCAAGTTTTGAATAGTATTGACGGCCGAATTGTGGGTCGCCGCCAACTGGCCCTTCAACGCAGCGGTTATGGCCAGTGCCGCTCCGCCTACTATCAATCCCAGGATTAAGGCCTCCAGCAATGTAAAACCCCGCTGGTCTTTTTTTAAATCTTTTAAGCGCCGCCACATCTAAATCCCCCCTGTCAAGCGAAGGTAAACGTGCAACAAAACCACCGCTAGGACGCCGCCGAAAACAAATATCGCCCCCGGGACCACCGGCAGATCCGTATTGGCCCCGGCCATTTCTCCCGCCTGTTGAAACACCCTGAAGTTCTTATATCCCAGGGCCGGCACACACCCCAGACGGATTTCGCTGATCCAGGTGCCTTTCACCATAGCCGCGACATTCCAGTCATAAATCTTCAGCCTGACAGCCAGGGCCATAACCCATCTCGCCAGGCCCGCGCCTACAAAATACACCGGCAGCAGCTCCGGCCCCAGCCAAACCCCCATGCCGGCGGCCAGCTTGATGTCACCCTCGCCAGGGTTTAGAAAGATAAAGGTGGCCGGGATGGCAGCCAGCCCGGCCATCAGGGCCGGTAGTACGCCGGGACCGATAAGGACAGCTTTCACCAGCCCGGCAAGGAAGAAGGGAATGGTCAGCCAGTTTTTGATCAGGCCGGTCTTTAAATCCGTATACAGCGCAGTCGCTGTAACAGCTATCATTATGAAGTCCGGCCACCAGATCATAACTGGCTGCACCTCGGATCGTTGGCATAGGCCGGATCAGAGCATTTGATGATCAGCACGTTCTTGCCGGCCAGCCCCCGCAGGGCGGCCGAAACGCCGTATCCCACTCCCGCGGCAGCCCCTGCAATTACAAGCGCCCAGATGATGTTTTCCATTGTTAAAATTGCGCCCCTTTCGCCTAGCAAAAAATTCTTAACAGCCCTGAACATCTCGAAAACACCTCCCATCAAAAAGAAAAGCCCCTCCTTTTCAGGAAGGGGCCCGCAGTTAAGTTTAGTTTCCAGTGGCACCCGTGGCAATTCCGGTGGCGCTGTCGGTAGTAAGGGTGGCGCTGTAAGTCGAGGTGTCGCTCACCGCCCCGCTCATCGCCTTCATGCTCTTTACGGCGTTGAAAATAGCCCCGGTTTTGCCCCGGAAGAGGGCCGTCGCGCCGTAGCCCACGAGGGCCACCCCCCCGCCTATAAGCAGGGTGTAACCGATGATTTCGGCAGTAGTCACCGCTCCCCTTTCGCCTTTCAAAAATTCGACGATACCTTTAACCATATCAAATTCCCCTTTCTTTAAGTTTTTCAACCTACCCGCATACTGCTGATCATGCTGATGGCCCTGAAGGCCAGGGGCCCCAGCATCATCCCCACCAGTGCGGCTACCGGCAGGAAGATATACACCGTCGAGTAAACAGGTTTGGCTGCGATCCGCATTTCACCCAGACTCTGCCGCAGTTCGTCCAGGCGAAGCGCTTCTTCTTCCATTACCCCCGTGAGTTTCGCCACCCCCCCTTCCACTATTTGCATCAAAACTGCAATCAGAACATCAGCCTCTTTAAGGCCGATGTCGCTGCCCAGCTGCTCAATGGCCCTCAAAGCGCCGCCGCTCCAGCTGGCGATGCACTTCTCCACCGCCGGCCTTAAAAGGGTAAGCAGCGGCAGGCTTAATTCCATGGCCTGGCGGGGAGTGAACCCCGCCCGGGTAAAGAGGTCGATGCTTTCATACAGCACCGCAGCTTCCCTGAGCCTCTGGAAATGGGTACGGCTTTGGTAAAGTCTGACAGCTACCCGGCTGGCTAAAAAGCCCAGGGCAGCGCCTACCGGGACGGCTACCAGAACATAAGGCATTTTGGCGACAATCAACGCGGAAAAAACAGCCCCTCCAAAGGCGAAAACGACAGTCCAGCGTTCGCCCGCAGGGGCTTCCCTTTTAACTTTAACCCCTATCTTTTGCCGCTCTGGCCCTACCAGGCTGGACAGCCGGGCTGCAAGTTTAGCCGAAGGGGTAAGGCGGGCGACAAGCAGGAACAAGGCCCCCGCCGCCAGGCCAACACCGCCACCAAAAAGGGCAGGCAAAACAAGGGTCACGTTTCCACCCCGCTCAACGCCCGGTCTAGAAGCATCCCCACCAGGATGGACAGGAAGCAGACCACCACCAGGAGCCTGCCGATGGGGTTGTAGACCAGGAAATATCCCGTTTCGGGGATCAGGGAACGCATGAGCAAAAACTCCGGCAGGATCAGGGCATTGACCAGCATCCCCATAAACCTGCCGTAGGCCATACCGGAAGCGTTTTTGTAAATTAGACCCTGGAGATTGGCGATCCGCCCGGCCAGGCGGGTAAACAGCGGCCGCACGGCCGCGTCGTCCCAGGCAAGCCTTAAAAGCTGGACGAACATCCTGCCGTATTCAAAGTCCAGCTCTTGCATCAAGTAGAGACAAACGTCGTCTATGCTTTTCCCGGCCGCCAGGTCCGTGTCGGCCTGCCGCAAGATATCCCCCAGGGGAGAAGGCACCTTCCTGGCGGTAATGCTTAAAGCCCGGGGCACCTGGGGCGTGTCGCCGAACTCGGCGGCTAAAATTCTCACAGCCGCCGCCAACTGCTCGATAATTTTATTGCGCTTGTTCTGCACCCGGCCGATAAGCACCACGTCCGGGGCCAGGGCGATGACCAGGGCCAGGATGACGGCCGCCGGCAGGTTTTTCATCAGGATTACGCCGGCAACAAAGCCACCAACACCACCAACCAGGAGCCCAACTAGATAGCGCATCACCGGGATCCGCACTCCCGAACGCTTGAGCATAAAGCTTGTCCTTTCCGACCAGCGCTTCAGCCACGGAGGAAGTTCGTCTTCCTCATTCTCTTTGTTCAAAAAACGGCGCAGGACCAGCGGCATTTCCTCCCTTTCCCGCCTCAGCAGGGTCAGGTGCGGAATTTTCGCCAGGCGCAGGATATAGTAGCTGAAAACGCCGGTGCTCAAACCCAGCCCAGCGCCAAAAACGGTCGCCGCGGCAAGTCGCATGTAATCCATCAGGCCACCCCCGCCCTGGCAGGAAACTGGGAAATGTTTACCCCGAACATGCGCAGCTTCTCCTTCAAGCGCTCGCTGGGAGGGTTGACAAATTCCCAATCGCCGTCAAAATAGTCATATTTGCCGGGCCGCCAGACGACCAGATCGCGAAACTTGACGCCTGCTTTCTCCGTCCACACTTCAGTAACCTGGACAATCTTTTTCGTCCCTTTGGTGGTGTCGGCGAACATCTGGATGATCACATCAAAAGCGTCGGCCACCCAGGTCTCGGCTATCTCCAGGGGAAGGTTCAGTCCTTCCTCCAGCATCATCTTGGCGCAGCCAGTCACGGCTTCATATGGCGAACTGAAATGGATCGTCGCCATGGAGCCGTGATGGCCCCGGGTGCAGGCTTTGATGGCTTCCACCGCCTCGCCCATGCCCCGGATCTCGCCCACCATGATGATGTCCGGGGAGTAGCGCAGGGTTGTCCGGAAAAGCTTCTTCATATCGCAGTTTAAATCGGCATGTTCCTCAAGCTCGATTATATCCCGGCCGCAGTAGTGCTCACATAGGCGCAGTTCCACGTCTGTTTCCAGAGTTACTAATCGCAATGCCTCGGGGATATAGTTGATCAAAAAGCGCATCAAGGAAGTTTTGCCGCTGCCGACGCCGCCGGAGATAAGGATGTTGGCCCGGCCCCTGACCAGGGTGATCAAGAGGTCCAGCAGCTCCTGGTTTAAAGTACCTGCCCTGATGAGGTTTTCCGGGGTCATCTTGAAAGTGTCGTGCTTCCTTAAGACCATGGTCCACTCCCGGGTCACCGGCGGGCAGGTGGCCGTCAGCCGGGTGCCGTCCTTGCGGATGGACTCGACTATGGGCGTCGATGCCGTCAGGGCCACGCCCCGGTCGTGGAACAGGAGCCTGGCGATGATCTTCTTGACGTGTTCGGTATCTTTGAATTTAATGTCGGTCTTTAAGTTTTTGCCCCGCTTCTGGATAAAAACGGCCGAAGGACCGTTGACCCGGATCTCATCCACTTCGGGGTCGTAGTACAGCGGCTCCAGCACGTCCAGTCCCCAGGCGTAGCTGAATATCTCCGCCGCCAGCTGCTCCCTCGTCATCCCCTCTACTTCCACCTGGTAAACGGCCAGGATTTCTTTTATAAGCTCCCTGGCCTTTTCTATCGCCCCCGGCAGCCCGGCCTGGGCGTCTTCAAGTATCGCTTTATGCCGGAAGGCTTCTTCTCCCCACACCTCGCTGTTGGTAATGACGTCCTGGACGAATTTCGTAGCCTCTTTCAAAGTGCGTTTGCCCAGCCTGAACGCATCTTTTTTCTCTTTTTCCCCTGTTTTCTCAACCCTCTCGCTTTTAAAAATGCCAAACATCTTTACATCACCCTCACGGCTTCATTTTTTTAACCAGAACAATACCGCGCGAACCGTTGGCTGCTCCCCGGGCCACCTGGGGAATATCGGCAGGGCTCACTGCCAGCACTGCCACGGCCGGGGTCCTGGGCGCCTGCGCCGCCTGCTGCAGCAGTCCCACCTGCTGGTTGGGAATTATAGGATTGCCCTGAGCATCCACCAGCTGGAGCAGCCTGGCGTTGCTCGCTAGTATTGCCCCGGGCACGTTTTCCGTCTCCGCAAAGTACACGTCTACCAGGTCGCCGGGAGAAAAATATCCCCCGCCGCTCCTGGCCAGGTCGATATTGACGGCGATCACCTGCTTGTCGTCGTTAGCAGCTTCTCCCACCCGTTCCAGGCGCACCTGCTCGCCCTGATACAGCTCCACCAAAGCCACCTTGCCGATCAGATCCTCCGGTTTCCTGGCCGTCCCGGGCTCAACGGCGCCCACCGGTACCTGCCGCCAGGTAAGATCGCCGGCTTTGATCAGGTTGTAGGCGTTGATGTTGTGGGCCGGAACTATAACCTGGGTCATCGCCTGGTGGGTGCTGATGTACCGCTGGTAATATAACCCCGAAGTTACGGCCACCCCCAGGCCGAAAATAATGGCCAGGATAACCGGGACAGGTATCGAACGCCCGGAACCGTAATTTTTGTTCCTGCCGAAGATTTTCAACCACCTCCCACGCTAAAATGAAGCCAGAAACATAAACACCCACAACCCGGCCGCCAGGCAGGTCCCAAAAGGAATGGCATCTTCGGGTATAGGAGCGTTTATATCTTCGGGTATTCTTTCTAGCGCCAGGGCTCCTTTTATGCCTCCTATAAAAGTAAGGTAGGCTCCCTGGATAAGGTAGACAAAGCGTTTTTTGAGGTTCCCCTGCTTTGCCAGCTTGCCCAATCCCCAAACCGCCCCGATGCAGGAAGCTATGAAGATAACGGCCAGGGCGCCGTGTAACCCCAGCCAGGCCCCGATGGCGGCCATGAGCTTGACATCACCCCCTCCCATGCCGCCGAAGGCGAACATAGCCAGGCCCAGGAGAAAGCAGGCCGATGCGCCAATAAGGCTTGCAACCCAGTTGCCCGCCCATACATGATAAAGAAACCCCGCCCCCAGTAAGGGCAGGGTAATGTAGTTAGGGACGTAGTGGCTAATAAAGTCGGTTACGCCGACTAGCGTGACTGCTAAAAAAAATAGCCATGCCGGCCAGGTCAATTGATCCACCCCCAAAATATGATTTTTCTTCCTATCAACAGAAGGGAATTTCTAGCATACGCAGAAGAAAACCATATCATCTAAAGAGACTAGAAATGATGGAAACAAATGAAATCTCTTTAAGCAATGTGATTAACATCCATAGCATGATTAACAATATGCCAATATTACTTAGTGTTTCTAGCCCAATTTGGAGGGAATGCTGATGAGGGTTTTGTTTTACCTTTTTATAGTCTTCATATTGCCAATCATTCCGTACTATAGATTTATATACCTGATTTTTACTATATTTACTGTTTGTTTCCTTTTTATTCATACTTACCTTCCACGAAATGGACGAAAGTTTATTATAGCTCAACATAAAGACCCCCTCTACGTTTTTCTTTTAAACTTGATAGCAACAATCATTTTATATTGGGTTTTTTTCCTTGATATTCAAAGGTACGGCTTTGTTAACTTTTTCTTTGCATCAAGGACCTTTGTAAGTACGATAGGAAGTATATTGGCAGAATCGGCTTTAGTTTTGATAATTGACGCGAAACTTACTCTAGGAAACATGTTTTACGATGGAGCCGGTATTTACAGGAATCACGTAATTGTAAATAAGGGACCCTATGTTTTAGTTCGCCATCCAATTTATCTCGGGTATATAAATTTTTATGGTGGATCTTCCTTAGTAGCCGACAGTTACATATTTGCGATAACGTGTGGTCTTATAACATTTTGGGCATATAAAAGCCGAGCAATCCGTGAGGAAAAACTACTTTTGAATTGTGAAAATACCCGCGTAACTTATCTTTCTTACAGCCATACTACTCCCATGTTCGTGCCAACCTGGAAAACGATTGTCAAGTATTTGAAGGAATAACTTATCCCTACCTCTACAAACATAAAGAAACCATACGGCAAGGAAAGGCAGGATAATAGACTATAATCGCTGCTGCTGTAGCTAAAAAAGCTTACCCCAGGTTTCCATCGCGACCTTTTTCCTCCCTAGTAACCTATTTTGTATCCCCAATTAATTCTTCCTCAATGGCTTTAGCCCCCTCGGCTTGGCTTACCTGGCCGTTATCCAGGAACACCAGGGCGGGAACCCCCTTAACGCCTTCAGGCGGCTTTGAAGCCAGGTAAATCGTTACCCCTTCTAATCCGTTTCTTTTAAGCTTCGCTTCAATCTCTCCCTGATCATTTCCCCGCAAATAAGTAAATACCAGGTAAGGCCGCCTACCTTCCGGCAGCTGCGCCATCTCCTGAAGGGCCTCGTCGCAGTGTGGGCACCACCAGGAGACAAAGAGAGCCGGGCGCGCGGCAAGGTCCAGGGTTACCGGCCTGTTATCCATTGTTGTGACCACAAGGCCGGGATGCTTATTTGTATCAGTTTTAACGCTGGATGGAAGGTTTTTTGAGCCTGTTGATATCTTTTTTTCTACAAAGTCCTGCTTTGGCAGACTAGCCGTCTCCCCTTTTTCAGCCGGTACGGAAGAAATGACTTTCGCCGGCGGCACAGCAGGCGCGGCCGCGGCAGGGACCACCCGGGGATTAAAAGCCAAAAGGCCTGCAACCATTATCAGCCCGGCCACCGCAAGAACGGCAGGCACCAGAAAAACGCGCCTGGGAGGGTAAATCGTAACATAAACAGCCAGAAGGACTTCTACCAGCAGGAATTTCAGACAGACAGGGCAGAGCTCCCCCGTCCCCCGCCAGGCCAGGAAAAGAAGTAAGGCATGGGCGGCCACCCCACCGTAGATAATTGCAAGTGCGGCCTTCTTTTTAGCCGCAGTCAGGCCGCTAAAACAGAGGACGGCAGAGAGGGAATAATAAGCCGCCCCCCATAGGAGCAGGGAGCGGCCGAAGATATAGCTTACGGCACTGCAGGCCGAGGATGGGCAACTATAAGGGTTAAAACCGATTGACCATAAGCAAAAAGAACCCAGAGTTAAAAGCAGGTAAATTAATCCAGAAAGCATTTTGTATTCCCCCTAATTTTGGCAGGAAAAAGGTCTTAATAGGAGTATTAAAAATAAAAAAGTTTCTTATCTGCTCTATAACATTGCTTTAAGAAGATAGTAACAGTAAACCAAGATAATAAAAGAAACACCCGCGCAAAGAAGTGCCCATCCTATCAAAATGTCATATACTGATATCCATTCAAGGAGGCGTTTTGATAATTGTTTAAGATTTTGTGGCCTTTTGTGGTCATAATCCCCTTGATCGTTCCTATGCCTATTGTCCTCTTGGTGCTCACGATTTTGATCATTATTAGTCCTATAATAATGTTTCGTTATAGTCATCAAAAAAAGGTTTTTCTTAAACGCACGGATGTAAAATGGTGGGTATCTACCATATTTACTTTGGGCCTGATATGTACTTTGGGGTTGTTCTTTGCAACCTGCAAAGGAATTATCTACAGGGGAAATATACTTCGCTTTTCTTTCTGGCTGATAAACGTCGGATTGCTTTTGCATTTACATTCTCTCCTTACCCTTAAACAAATGTTCCATGCTGAACCAGCGATATTAGAGCGACAAACCATAGTATCCGATGGACCATATCAATTAGTACGGCACCCTATTTATCTTGCATACATATTGCTTCATCTTGGAATGAGCCTTACTACGGGCAGGGTATTTATTGGGCTATTGCTAACCACCCCCACAGTATTCTGGGCTATTCAAAGGGCAATGCTAGAAGAAACGCTCCTTGCAGACGGGGAGACAAAGGATTCATATCTGTCTTACGCTTCTTCGACACCAATGCTATTTCCTACAGCGCGTAGTATAATAAGGTTTCTACAAAAAACCTATGGTAGTTAAAATCACCAGCAGGCATCCTGGGGAGAGCTGTTCTTGCCCAGGAGCCAACCGTTTCTTATAACCGAATAAAAAGTGCCCGCCTGCCCGCAGCGGCTTGAATTTATCTCCTGGATGCCTGCCAGCTTAAGAAACGTCGTTTTAATCATACCGGCAGCCCTGGCCACAACCGAAGGGTAATAAGGGCCGCTGCTGTAAACATCTATTTTGCTATCAAGCTTGCTACCGCCGTATTCCGGGCTCATGAAGCGCGGCCAGTTCAGGTTCAGAATTGAACTGGCGACGGCAGTAGTATTAGCAGGGTATTCAATCCACCTGTCTTCATAACCCAAAAAACGGTCACAGCAAGTGCCGCGTCTCCAGCCGCCTTCCTCAACCAGCTTCTTTTCCGCCCCGGTGAGGGTCACCGGGGGATCGCATACGCAGCAGCAGGAACACCCATCAAGACCGCAGCATGTCTCGCAATGGCCATATCCCACGGTAATGGTCACATAGCGTACTCCCTGCCTGGACCCCGCCAGGGCCGCTGCGTCCACCGCCGTTTGGAGCTCTTCCCTGGCCACGTAAAGCCTGGCAAAATCAGTAGCCAGTCCCGCCAGGAGAAGAAGAAGGGCTATGATCATCACGGTCATCAGCAGCACCACGCCGCGCTCATCGTTCTTCAGGGTTCGTATCTGAATACTGCGGACCCGCTTACCTTTATGCTCTTTTCCCATGGAGCACCTCCTAAAAGCGCCGTTATTCCAGGCAGGAAAACTGGAGAATCGCAGGCGACCTGGGCGGTCACCAGGTTTTGTCCGGGAGAGTTAGGTGTAAGAACTACCTGCGCCCTGGCCGGGCTTATCCCTGCCGCGCTTAAAACTTCATACCCCGCCTGGGAGGCCTTATTTGCATTCAACGTCACGGCATAAGTGCGGCCCGCTTCCCTGGCCGCCGCTACCGCCCCCAGTTTGTCTTTGAGCAGGAGAGAAACGTTTACGATTCCCATTAAAATGACGATGAGCAAAATGCAGGAAAGGACGAACTCCAGCATCACCGGGCCCCGGCAGTCTTTATAAAGACGCTTCAGCATTTTACCAGCACTCTCCACTGCAGGAGCATCCCACGCAAACGGGCCTGGTACGATCCGGCTCCGTCCGGTTGCGGTACTCCACATAATAGCTGCTCTGCTGCTCCAGGGTGATTTCGTTGTCCATCGCTTTGCCGCCAAGAAAGGCGGCGATTCCCGGCGCAAATACCGGAGTTCTGTATGTAACCGTTGCCGTCACCCTTTCACTGCGGCTTCCCAGGCCAGACACCCGGACATCTCCCTTCCCCTGTCCCAATCCTGCCGCTTCTAGGATTTTTTGCCCTTTGCTCAAGGCATCCGACAGCCTGCCGGTGACTGCCGCCGTCCGCCCAGCATCCCTGGCGGCAGAGGCCGCCACAATGTGGTTGTTGAGCAGGATGGCGAAATTGATCGTCCCCAGGACCAGGGCGATAAATATAGGGAAAACCAGGGCAAACTCCAGGATCACGTTGCCGCGCTCATCTTTATGCAGTCTCATAAAATCCCTCCCATCAAAAAAGGCCGCCTTGCGGCGGCCCGGATAAAGAAGGAACTCCTAGCTTATCAACTCCACACTTATCTTGCTGTCCGGCGGGTTAAAGCCGGGCAGGCTGCCTACGGGAACTGTTACCGTGTCGCTGTTGTTTCCCGGGCTGCAGTCTTCGACTCCTAAAGGAGTAGCAGTCACCTTAAAAGTATAGCTGCCTGCCGCGTTGGGCCTGATAACCCAGCTCAATGTTGTGCTGCCGCCCCGGTTCAGGGAAATATATTTGGTGTCATATATGCCGTTGCCGGATATGGTGACCTTTACCTGCACCGGCCCGGCCGGGCCTTCATTGTCCCGGCTGATTGTGGCTACCAGGGCGGTATTCATGCCGGCATACCTCTGCTGGCGGGGAGAATAGGTCAAGGATGCGCTTATATCCGTACACTGCACCGCCGGCGGCATGTAAACCTGTTTGCTGTTGTTGCTCCAGTCCACATCGTCCGGCGGATTGACAGGGTGGATCTTCGCCGTCAAGGTATTGCCGTTCTCGTCACCGTGCCAGGTGAAGGTGAAGGTCTTTTCTTCGCCAGGCTGGAACTCCACCGGCACCTGGTCGTTCAAGGGCGTACCGTTGGATGCCGTCGCGTAGTAGCCGTTATTGGTCAGCGATAAGGTTGCCTTCACCGGCACGGGGTAGTCCGCGGCCAACCCGTAGACCACGGTTCCGGTGTATGCTTTACCCGGCTCGGCTTCCGAAGCGCCGGGGTCCAACAATTTAACGTACATATCGGGGGCAATGGGTTTTACAGTAACGTCCACGTAATTGTCTTTATAGGTGGATTCCAGCAGCCCTGCAAAGGGATTGACCGCCACCCGCACTTTATACGGCTTATCCTCTACTTTGAACTTTAATGCTACTTGAGTTTTGTCCCATGCCTTCACCGGAACACCGGCCGCAGCTGTGAGGTACGTGCCGCCTTCACGCTTCACCGCCACGTCAGGCGCCAGGTCAGCGGAGCTTTCATTCGTGACCGTGTACCGCCCTTCTATTTCTTCCCCCGGGGCGCCGGTTATTTCAACCGGGCCTTCCAGCTTTAAATTCGCCCACGGCGTTATCGCGCCGATGAAGCCCGGCACCGACGCGGGACTACTTTTCAGCTGGTCGCTCCAGTCTTTGCCGCGGTAAAACCCTGTCCCGTCCGGGGCGTTTTCGTCATAATTGGGGCTGGTCTCTGCCGCCACGGCCCAGTTGGCACTCTGCGGCCCGGGATTAAGAAGCAGGTGGTAGTAAAAAGTAGCGCCGTGGTCGAAAGCGTCTAAGGCCCGCAGGTATTGCGTACTCCCGTCGGCGGAAGGTATCAACCCGTCAGAATATGCCTTGTTTGCCAAATAGGGCTTCCACTTCGCCGCTAAAGAATCGTTCATTCCCGCCTCTTGTGCCAAGAAGTCTTCCCGCGACGGCATGGGAACGTTTACGAACATCCCCGAAGAAGCGTCCCCGGCCCAGGTGTTGCCTTTGTCTATGTAACGCACTTGCGGTGACACATCAAAAAAATCCGCCAGGAAATTCACCACGTCGGGGTCGTCAAAATCGGCGTCCGGGAGGATGACCTTTTTCGTCCCGGACGCCGGGGCCGGGGTCATATTGGAGTTAATGGGGATGTAAAGCTCGTTCAGGCCGTACCGGCTGCCCTCCTGCGCCCATCCCGGCTTGGTCCATAGCTCGCCCCAAACCAGATCCACGTCGTTCAGGCTGATTTCACCCTTGTTGCCCTCCAGGCCGGCGGTAACGGAATTAGGGTTATACAGCAGCACCGGCACGCGACGGACGAACCAGGTCATGCCGTTGGAAAGGGGGGCCTGGGAGTCGGAAGGAGTGCC